>WBZP01006849.1_pt1 | contig 11155 bp, 10 predicted proteins | sample 5204301 | NCBI WGS metagenome assembly WBZP01 (sample SAMN12412401, study PRJNA552823) | activated sludge metagenome | isolation source: activated sludge from nitrification reactor of wastewater treatment plant... | place: USA: Pennsylvania | collected 2017
CGGTCAACGCGGCATCGAACCCGCGCTCGAGCGCCTCGTCGGGGCGGACGGTCGCGTGGGCGCCGCCCGCCACCAGCAGCGCCCGGCAGCCGCGCAGGCGCTCGACCAGGCGGTAGGCGTGCCACACCCAGCGGGTGAAGAGCGCGACGCCGACGATGCGCGGCGCGAACGCCACCACCTCGTCCACGATCGCGTCGTCGTCGCGATCGTAGTGGCGCGCGGCGGCGTCGACGACCCGCACCTCGCAACCGCGCGCGACCAGCGCGGCGGCGACATACTGGAAGCCGAGCAGCGGCGCGCCCAGGCGTTCGGGCGACGGCGGATTGATGAGCAGTACTCGCATCGCGCCCGTCCGCCGCCGGCAGCGCGGTCTCAGATCTCGCGCCAGGCCCGCCCGGCGCGGGCGAGCAGTTCGTCGGCCTCGCGCGGCCCGGAGGTCCCGGCCGCGTAGTTCGGGAAGCTGCGCGGCGGCAACGCGCGCCAGAGGTCGAGCACCGGCGTCACCAGGTTCCAGCCGGCCTCGACCATGTCGGCGCGCTGGAACAGCGTCTGGTCGCCGATCATGCAGTCGTAGAGCAGCCGCTCGTAGCCGGTCGACGGCCGCGCGCCGAAGTAGTCGGCATACGAGAAGTCCATCTCCACCGGTTCCTGGCGCATCACCATGCCGGGAATCTTGGCCCCGAAGCGCAGCGAGATGCCTTCGCTGGGATGGATGCGGATGACCAGCTGGTTGGCGGTCAGGTCGGCGACGGTCGTATGGCGGAAGAGCACGAACGGCGCCCGCCGGAACTGGATGACGATGCAGGTCGAGCGGCGCGCCAGGCGCTTGCCGGTGCGCAGGTAGAACGGCACGCCCGCCCAGCGCCAGTTGTCGATCGCCAGCTCGAGCGCGACGTAGGTCTCGGTCGTCGAGTCGGGCGCCACGTTCGGCTCGCTGCGGTACGCGACGACGGGCCGGGCGTCGGCCGTGCCGGCGGCATACTGTCCGCGCACGGCGCGCGCGAGCACGTCCTCGGCCGCGAACGGCTGCACCGCGTTGAGCACCTTCGCCTGCTCGTCGCGGACCGCGTTGGCGTTGAACGAGATCGGCGGCTCCATCGCCGTCAGCGTCAGCAGCTGGAACAGGTGGTTGGGCACCATGTCGCGCAGCGCGCCCGATGCCTCGTAATAGCTGCCCCGGGTCTCGACGCCGACGGTTTCCGCCGAGGTGATCTCGACGTGATCGATGTAGCGGCGATTCCAGATCGGCTCGAAGATGCCGTTGCCGAACCGGAACACCATCAGGTTCTGCACCGTCTCCTTGCCGAGGTAGTGGTCGATCCGGTAGATCTGCCGCTCGGCGAGGACGTCCTTGATCCGGGCGTTCAGCGCGCGGGCCGACTCGAGATCGCGACCGAACGGCTTCTCGATGACGACCCGGCGCCAGCATCCCTGCGGCTCGCGCGTCATCCCCGCCTCGCCAAGGCGGCACACGACCTCGGCGAAATGCTGTGGCGCGATCGCAAGGTAGAAGCACAGGTTGACGCGGTCGGGCGTGCCGAGCGTGCGCGCGACGTCGGCCACCGTGGCCGCCAGCTGCCGATAGGTGTCGGGGTCGTCGACCGCGCCGCGGACATAGTGGACGCGGGACGCGATGGCGTTCCAGCCGTCGTCGCCCGCACCCGCGCCGCCGAACGTCGTGACGGCTTCGCCGAGCGCCGCGCGGAATTCCGCGTTCGAAAGCTGGCGGGTGGCGCAGCCGACGATCGCGAACTCGCGCGACAGCAGGCCGTCGCGCGAGAGATTCGCCAGCGCGGGAACGAGCTTGCGCCGGGTGAGGTCGCCGCTGGCGCCGAAGATCACCAGCACGCAGGGGTCGGCCACACGGACGTCGGCTGGCCCGTTCTCCGCCGGCACGCCTTGGATCTGTTGCATCGTGCTTCCTCCCGCCGTCCTGCCGAGGCTCGTGGCGCGCCTGCAGTGTGCCGGGCGCGTCGCGCGCGCGCAACAGCGGGATGGCCGTCGATCACCCGGCCAGGGGGCGCGGATTGCCGCGCGTGCCGGCGTCACGTACCATCGTCGGCAACAACAACGACATCGAGTTCCCGATGGACCACGCGCACGTACACCTGCCGCTTCCGGCCGCTCCGGCGGAAGGCGTGGTCGCGCGCGTGGCCGGCATCGCCGTCACGGCGTCCGGATTCCGGGTCTCGACCGACGCCTTCCCGACCTGCCGCGGCAAGCTGCGGTAAGCGTCCGCCGGGTCCTCCCGCCGGACGGCAGGCGGGACCCGAAGCGGCAATCGGTTCGGCAGTTTCGTTTTCCCGCCTGTTCCTTTCGCACCGCGCCCCGCGGTGGCCTGCCTTCGGGCAGCGAATGCAACGAGAACGGGTTTGATCATGGGCAGCATCGCAACACGGATCGGACGGACCTTCGGGGGGCTGTGGCGGCACCCGGATTTCCTGCGCCTGTGGACGTCGATGACCATCACGTCGTTCGGCGCGCAGATCACCAACCTCGCGCTGCCGCTGACGGCCGCCGTGCTGCTGCACGCCACGCCGCTCGAGATGGGCATCCTGGTGGCGCTGGAAACGCTGCCGTTCGCGCTGGTGTCGCTGCACGCCGGCGTGCTGCTCGACCGCGTGCGCAAGCTGCCGATCGTGATCCTCACCGACGTCGGCCGCGGCGTCGCGCTGCTGGCGCTGCCGGTCGCGGCGTACGTCGGCTCGCTGTCGATCGAGATCCTCTACGCCGTCGGCTTCCTCTGCGGGGTGCAGAACGTCATAGGCGGGGCGGCGTACCAGGTGCTGCTGGCACAGATGGCGGGTCGCCGCCGGCTGGTCGAGGCCAACGCCAAGATCTCGCTCGGCGAGACCTCGGCGGCGCTGGTCGGCCCCGGTCTCGCCGGTGGCCTGATCCAGTACCTGACCGCGCCGTTCGCGATCGTGTTCGACGCGGTGACGTTCTTCGTCTCGGCGCTGCTGCTGCGCCGCGTCCGCGCCGCCAACGACGTGCCGCACGCCGGGCCGCGGCAGTCGGTCGGCGCGGAGATCGCCGAGGGCCTGGCCCTCGTCCGTGACAACCGGACGCTGCTGGCGCTCGCCTGGCTCGCGGGGCTGTGGCAACTGCTGCACCACATGCAGCTCGCCGTGCTGATCCTGTTCGCGACGCGCGAGCTCGGGCTGCCGGCCGGCGCGATCGGCATCACCTACGCCTTCGGCGGGCTCGGCTGCGTGCTCGCCGCGGCGTTGGCACAGCGGCTGGCGGCGCGGCTGGGCGTCGGGGCCTCGATCGTCTACGGGCTGTTGTTCACGGCGATCGCCTGGCAGGCGTTCGGGTTCATCGGCGGTGGTGCCGTCGTCGCGACGGCGGCGCTCGGCGCGGCGATGTTCACCTTCGACTTCGGCAGCGTGCTGTTCGGCATCAACTACCTCGCGTTGCGGCAGGCGATCACTCCCGATCGGCTGCTGGGCAGGATGACGGCGACGATGCGCTTCCTCACCGTGGCGATGGCGCCGCTCGGCTCGTTCGCCGGCGGGGCGCTGGCCTCGGCGATCGGCCTGCGCGGCACGTTGCTCACCATCGGCGCGCTGGGGCTGGCGCTGGCCGCCGCGGCGATCCTGTGGTCGCCGGTACGGCGGCACCGGCACCTGCCGTCGGCGGCGGGCGAGTAGCATGGCGGGGTGAGGATGACCTTCCACGGGCTGCTGGCGGCGGCGGGCGCGGTCGCGCTCGCGGCGGGTTGCGATGCGCTGACGGCAACGGCGCAGCGGGTGGGCGTCGTGCCGACGTTCGAGGCCCACTGCGCGAAGTCGCTGCCTGCGACCGAAGTCGTCGTGCGGGCGGTACCCGTGCGCTACGTGCTCGACACCGGCCACTCGCACGCCGAGTTGGCGCGGATGGGGGTCGAGGCCGGTGCCGGCGAGCGCGTCATCGGGCTGACGCGGGCGCGGATCGGGCACGCGGCCAGCATCACCGTCCACGGCATCGAGGAGCCGCGCAACCGCCAGGTCTGCGTGCGCCCGGCGATCCGCGTCGAGATGTCGATGCAGCCGATGACCGTCTACGTCGGGCGCGAGTACGCCGGCGATCCGTGCCGCCGGGCGGTGATCCTGGAGCACGAGGAGAAGCACGTCGCCGTCTATCGCGACTATCTCGACGAGGTCACCACCCGGGTCCGCGGCGAGATCGCCGACGCCTACGGCAACGCGGTGATGGTGTTCGCCTCGCGCGACGAGGCGCAGCGCGAGATCGAGTCGGCCCTCGCCGGCTACCTCGAGCCGGTGCTCGCGCGGAGCACGCGCGAGCTGGTGCAGCGGCAGGCGGCGGTGGACACGCCGGAGGAGTACGCGCGCGTCGGCGAGCGCTGCGGCATCGACGCTCAACCGGCCCGCTGAGCCGGTGCCTGCGGCGCAGGCACCGGGCGCCGCGGCGGGAAGCCGCCGCCGCGTCACCCGCCCGCGAGCTGGAACGGGTAGATCGACGGCAGGCGCAGCAGCGCGGTGAGTTCGTCGAGCGCGCGACGCGACTCGTCGAGCAGTGCCGGGTCGGCGAGATCCGCCGGCAGCAGCCGGTCGCGATAGTGCGTGCGGATCCACCGCTCGAGGTCGGCGGCGAGTTCGTCGTCGAGGAACACCCGCGCGCCGACCGCGGCACGCTCGGTTGCCGTCAGCGGCACGCGCAGCCGCAGGCAGGCGGGCCCGCCACCGTTGCGCATGCTCTCGCGCAGGTCGAACGCCTGCACGTCGGCGATCGGCGACCGGTCGCCGGTGTGGCGCGCGAGCCACGCGGCGACGCCGCGATGGCGCAGGCATTCGGCCGGCGCGGCGAGCAGGAAACGGCCATTGCCGAGGGCGAGCAGCTGGCTGTTGAAGAGGTAGGTGGCGACGGCGTCGTCGAGCGTCACCTCGGCCGCCGCGACGACCTGCGCCCGGAACGCGGGGCCGAGCAGGCGGCGCAGCGTGGCCAGGACCGCCGGCTGGTCGACGAACGCACTCTCGTGGCAGAACAGGAAGTCGTCGCTGCCCACGGCGATGACGTCGTTGTGGAACACGCCGCGGTCGATCGCGCCGGGATGCTGCTGCACGTGGACGGTGCGCTCCGGCGCGAGGCCGTGCCGGCGCGCGATCGCCTCGCCGGCCTCGCGCGTCTGGCGCGCCGGGAACCGCGCCGGTGCGACGGCGCCGGGGTCGCCGGCCACGCGGCCGTGGACGAACACCTCGACGCCGGGAGTTCCGTCTCCGGCAGCGAACCGGAGGTGATTGGCTGCGCCCTCGTCGGCGAACTGGCTCGCCGCCGGCAGCGGGTCATGGACGGCGAACCGCGCCGGGTCGGCGAACACCGCCCGCAGCACGCGCATCGTCGTCGGCGGCTCGAGCGCCCGGTGGAAGTTGGCGATCAGGTTGGCGGGCGTGAAGTGGACGCGGCCGTCGGCCGTGTCCGCGGACGGGCTCACCGTCGCGGCGTTGGCGACCCACATCGCTGCCGCCGAGGACACCGCGGCGAGCAACTGCGGGGCATCCCGCGCGGCGCGGCGGATCACCGTCGCGTCGTCGCCGGCGAAGCCGAGCGCGCGCAGCGTGGCGACGGCAGGGCGCTCGTGCGGCGGCAGCACCGCCTGCGCGTGGCCCCGGGCCGCGAGGGCGCGCATCTTCGCGAGTCCCTGCAGCGCGGCGCTGCGCGGCGCCGACGCCGACTGCGCGTTGCGCTGCGCGGCGAGGTTGCCGCGGGCGAGGCCGGCGTAGCTGTGCGTCGGGCCGGGGAGGCCGTCGAAGTTCACGTCCGCCATTGCGGTCAGCGGTCGCGGATCGCCAGCGGAACGGCACGAACGGTGTCGCCGGCGGCGACCCCGAGCACGGCGGCGAGCCACGGTGCCAGGGGAAAGCGGGCCGGGTGCGGCGGCGCCGGCGCGATCGCGGCGCGGAATCCGGCGAAGCGGCGGTTGACGACCAGCCAGGGGACGGCCTCGCCCGGCTCGTCACCCGGCTCCTCGCCATCGAATGTCACCGGCAGCACGCGGCTGTGCCGGATCGCGTGGACGTCGTCGCGGAAGCACTCGACCGTCGGCCCGGCGTCGAAGATGTCGACGTAGCCCTCGTAGCGGAAGCCCTCCTGCTCGAGCATCGCCCGCGCCGCGCGGGTGTCGTCGTGGACCTGGCCGATCACTTCCTGCGCCGCCGGCGGCAGCAGCGTCACGTAGATCGGGTGGCGCGGCATCAGTTCGGCGACGAACGACTTCTCGCCGATCCCGGTAAGGTAGTCGGCGGTCCGGTATTCCATCGCGAAGAAGTGCCGCCCGAGGCCTTCCCAGAACGGGCTGCGACCGTCCGCGCCGATCCGGCCGCGCAGTTCGGCGATCACCTTCGCCGCGAAACGGTCGGCGAACTCCGCGATGAACAGCAGGCGGCTCTTCGCCAGCAGCGGGCCGTTGCGGCCGTGGCGGAACGCCTGGTCGACGAACAGCGAGCACAGCTCGGTGTGGCCGGTGTGGTCGTTGCCGAGGAACAGCGTCGGCGCGATGGTGTACACGGCGAGCTTCGGCGACGCGTGGACCAGCGTGCCGACGCGGTAGTTGTACCAGGGCTCGGTGAGGCCGACCGCGGCCTCGATCGCGGCGATGCCGACGACGCGCGCCGGCGCCTCGACCAGCACGAACACGTAGCTCGCCCCGCCGGCCGGCGAATCGCCCGCGAACGACGCCACCGAGCGCTCGATCCTGGCGGCGAGCCGCTGGCGGTCCGCCGGCAGCGTGGTCAGGCCGTCGCCGGTGCGCTCGGTCAGCGCCATCACCGCCGGCAGGTCGTCGCGTGCGACCGGGCGGACGAAGAACATCCCGACAGGTTCCTAGCGCAGCGCCCGGCCCAGCGCCAGCTCGAAGCGGGCCAGCCCCTCGAGGATCTCGTCGAGGCTGATGACGAGCGACGGCGCGAGGCGGACGACGTCGGGGCCGGCGACCAGCAGCAGCAGCCCGGCGTCGCCGGCGGCGCGGACGACGTCCATCGCCTTCCCGGCCCAGGGCGCGTCGAGCTCGCAGCCGAGCCAGACCCCCTCGCCGCGGATGTCGGCGAACACCCGCCGCCGCACGTTGATCGCCTTCAGGCCCTCGGCGAACAGCGCGTAGCGCGCCTTGACGCCGTCGAGCACCTCGGTGGTGTTGATGACGTCGAACACCGCGCCCGCGACGGCACAGGCGAGCGGATTGCCGCCGTAGGTGGTGCCGTGGACGCCGACCGAGAACGCGCCCGCGACCTCGGCCGTCGTCAGCATCGCGCCGATGGGGAACCCGCCACCCAGGCCCTTGGCGCTGGTCAGGATGTCCGGCGTGATGCCCTTCTGCATGTACGAGAACAACGCGCCGGTGCGTCCCATGCCGCTCTGGATCTCGTCCAGGATCAGCAGCGCGCCGTGCGCGGTGGCGAGCCGCCGCGCGGCCTGCAGGTATTCGGGTGTGCCCGGGCGCATGCCGCCTTCGCCCTGCATCGGCTCGAGGATCACCGCGCAGATCTCGTCGCCGTGGCCGGCGAATTCCGCCTCCAGCGCGGCGACGTCGTTGTACGGCAGGTGGACGAAGCCGCCGGGGTTGGGCCCGAAGCCGCTGGCGTACTTCGGCTGGCCACCGGCGGTCACGGTGAGCAGCGTGCGGCCGTGGAAGGCGTTGACCGTCGAGATGACGCGGTGCTTGTGCGGGCCGTGGCGGTCGTGCGCGTAACGGCGGGCGAGCTTCAGTGCGGCCTCGTTGGCTTCGGCGCCGGAATTGCAGAAGAACGCGCGCTCGGCGAACGTGGCGTCGGTGAGCCGCCGGGCGAGGCGCAGCGCCGGCTCGTTGGTGAACCAGTTCGAGATGTGCCAGAGCTTTCCGGCCTGCTCGGTCAGCGCCTTGACCATCGCCGGATGGCAGTGCCCGAGCGCGGTGACGGCGACGCCGCTGGCGAAGTCGATGTACATCCGGCCTTCCTGATCCCAGACGCGCGAGCCCTCGCCGCGCACCGGCACGAACGGCGCCGGCGCGAAGCAGGGAACCATCACCTCGTCGAACAGCGCCCGCGTGACCGGGAGCGGCGCGGCGCCGCCCGCGGGTGGCGTCGCGAGTCGGGTCGCGGCCGCGTCGGCGGGCTGCGCGTCGGAAAGCGCGGACATGGAGGCGTGGCCCCGGTCAGGCGGCGTGGGTCGTGGCGGCGACGACCTGCACTTCGACCTTGTACTCGGCGGCAACCAGGTCGGCACGGACCGTGGCGCGCGCGGGCGCGTGTCCCGGCACGACCCAGCCGTCCCACACCGCGTTGAAGGCGGGGAAGTCCTTCATGTCGGGCAGGTAGATCGTCGCCGAGAGGATGTGCGTCTTGTCGGTTCCGGCCTCGGCCAGCAGCGCGTCGATCTGCGCGAGGACCTGCGTGGCCTGGCCGGTGATGCCGGCGGTGGTGTCGGCGGCGACCTGGCCGGCCAGGTACACGGTACCCGTGGCGCGGTTGATCACGAGCTCCGACAGACGCTTGCCGACGTGGCGGCGTTCGATGGTCATGATGTTATCCTGATTGGCGAGACGCGCGAGCGTGCGCGGACACGGGAATTGTAAGCGAAATGAACCCGCGAATCGCCGTCGCCGTCGCTGCGCTGCTGCTGCTGCTCGCAGTGGCTGCCGGCGCGTTCGGGGCCCACGCACTGCGCGCGCGGCTCGCGCCCGACGCCCTCGCGATCTTCCAGACGGCCGTGCAGTACCAGTTCTGGCACGCGCTGGGACTGCTCGCGATCGGCGTGCTGCTGCGGATGTCGCCGCGCGACCGGCTGCTCGGCGTGGCGGCGTGGCTGCTGATCGCCGGCGTCGTGCTGTTCTGCGGCAGCCTCTACCTGCTCGTGCTCTCGGGCACGCGTGCCGTCGGCGTCGTCACGCCCTTCGGCGGGGTCGCGTTCCTCGCCGGCTGGGCGGCACTCGCGGCGAGCGCGTGGCGCGGGCGCGCCACCGACGCGTCGGCCGCGGCCTCCCGCGACTCCTGACGCGGGCGCGCCGCGGGGCGGCGCGCGCCTCGCCGGGCAGTTCAGTCTAGCTTCGCGCCCGAGACCTTGATGATCCTCGCGTAGCGTGCCATCTCGCGCGCGATCAACTCGCCGAAGGCTGCCGGCGTGCCCGGTGCGGGCTCCGCACCGAGTGCGTGCAGCCGCTCGCGCATCTCGGCCGAGCTGAGGATTCGCGTGACCTCGCCGTTCCATTTGGCAATGATGTCGGCCGGCGTTCCCGCCGGGGCCAGGAGGCCGAACCAGGTCGCGATGTCGAACCCGGCGACCCCGCTCTCCGCCAGCGTCGGCAGGTCCGGCGCCAGCGTCGAGCGTTGCGCGGTCGTCACCGCGAGCGCCTTGAGCCTGCCCGCCTTGACCTGGGGTGTCGCGCTCGCCAGGTTGTCGAACATGAGCTGCGTGTCGCCGGCGAGCAGCGCCTGCATCGCCGGCGCGGCGCCCTTGAACGGCACGTGCAGCATGTCGACGCCCGTCTCCGCTTTGAACAGCTCGCCGGCGAGGTGGCCCGCGCTGCCGTTGCTGCCCGAGCCGAAGGCGAGCTTGCCCGGGTTCGCCTTGGCGTAGGCGATGAACTCCCTGGCCGAGGCGACAGGCACCGAGGAATTGACGACGAGCACGTTGGGCGTGATGGCGACCAGCGTGATCGGGGCGAAGTCCCGGATCGCGTCGTAGGGCATCTTCGGATAGAGCCCGGGATTGACGGCGTGTGTCGACAGCGCGCCCATCACCACCGTGTAGCCGTCGGGCGGCGACTTCGCCACCAGGTCGGCACCGATGTTGCCGCCCGCGCCGGGGCGGTTGTCGACGACGACCGGTTGCCCCCAGGCCTCCGACAGCTTCTGCGCCAGCGCGCGGCCGACGGTGTCGAGCGGACCGCCCGGCGGGAACGGGATCACCAGTCGCGCGGGCTTGCTCGGGAACGGTTGTGCCTGCGCCGCCGCGGCAGGCAGCAGGCTGGCAAGAGAGGAGGCGACGACGGCGAAGGCGAAGGCGAGCGAAGCGATCCGGCGGGAAGGCGACATGGCGCGATGGCGGCGGGGGCCGCGAGGATGAACGGACCCGCCGATCTTAGCCTATCGCGGCACGCACCAGCTGACGCCGCCGCCGGTGCCCTCGGGCGCGTGGCCGGCCGCGATCATCTGCGAGCGAACCTCCGGATCGACGGTATAGCGGTGGTTGGGGGCGCCGCTCCTGCCGTTGTTGTACAGCCGGTAGACGGCCTGCGTATCCGCCGGGCAGCTGCCGTCGCTCGCCGGACGCAACGTCGCGAACACCTCGCCCTCGAACGTCCACTCGGGCGACCCGGCGAGCGCGGCGCACTCTTCGTCGCTGGCGCTGTAGAAGTGCGAACTCGCCGGCGGAAACGCCGCGGTGAAATACCTGCAGGTTGCTGTCGTCCCGGGATCCTGCCTCGCGTAGACGTTGAAGGCGAAGCCGGTGCGCCGCCAGCCCGCGACGGCGCCGGCGTCCAGCGCGGCGATCTCGGCAGTCGCCGCGGTGATGAAGTAGTGACCGGTGCCGCCGTGGACATACTCGACCGCGAGCGCGGTCGGCGCGGCGGGCGCCGGCGAGCCCGGCAACGCGACGGTGCCCTGACCGTAGACGGCGAAGGCCTGCACGCCGCCGCCGGTGCTGACGGTAATCGCTGCCGACCGGGCTCCCGCGGCAGCAGGCGAGAACGCGATGGCGATCGTGCAACTGGCGCCGGCCGCGAGCCGGGTCGCGCTGCAGCCATCGACGGTGATCGCGAACTCCGCGCCGTTGCTGGACGCGATTCGGGTGATGTCGAGCCCGGCGCTGCCGCTGTTGCCAAGCGTGAACGCGCGCGACGTGCCGGCGGTGGCCACGACGGCGTCGTCGAACGTGGTCGCCGGGGGAAGGACCAGCCGCCCGGCCGGTGCCGTCGCCGGCGCCGCGAACACCGATGCGAGGTAGGCGGCGAGATCGTTGGCGTCGCCGGGAAAGCTGAGACGCGGCTTCAGCGGGACCATGGCGGGCACGTCGAACGAGCGCGCGACCATCTGCGGATCGCTGGCGCCGAGCCGCACCCCCCAGGGCCGGTGCGGATCGTTGCGCGGGTTGGCGGCGTGGCAGCCCTTGCACTGGTCGGCGTACAGCGCGGCGCCCCGCGTCGTCGGCTGGGCGGCAGCCGCAGCTGGCAGCAGGC
>WBZP01006850.1_pt1 | contig 11153 bp, 12 predicted proteins | sample 5204301 | NCBI WGS metagenome assembly WBZP01 (sample SAMN12412401, study PRJNA552823) | activated sludge metagenome | isolation source: activated sludge from nitrification reactor of wastewater treatment plant... | place: USA: Pennsylvania | collected 2017
TTTATAATGGATTATTGATCATGAAATCATTTTGGGATGAACTACCACGACCATTTTTTGCGCTGGCTCCGATGGAAGCAGTGACTGATGTTGTTTTTCGCCATGTCGTGGCCGCTGCGACGCCACCGGATGTATGGTTCACCGAGTTTACCAATGCTACCGGCTGGGCACACGCAGGCGATAGGGCAATTGGCGGCCGACTGGTCAAAACCGACGATGAACATCCCATCGTCGCGCAACTATGGGGCAGCGATCCTGCCAGTATGGAAAAATTAGCCAAACATTGCGCCGAACTAGGCTACGACGGCGTCGATATTAACATGGGCTGTCCAGACCAAAGCGCCGTTAAAAGCGGTGGGGGAGCGGGTATGATCCTTAACCCCGAAAACGCTGCTGCTATCATCGCAGCAGCCAAAACCAGCGGTTTGCCCATCAGTATCAAAACGCGTTTGGGTTACAGGAAAATAGACGAGTATCAGGAATGGATATCACATATTCTGCACCAGAATATCGCTAATTTCACCATTCACTTGCGCACCAAAAAAGAAATGAGCAAAGTACCGGCACATTTTGAATTGATTCCAGAAATCAAAAAACTCCGCGACGAAATCGCCCCGCACACGCTTTTGACCATCAACGGTGACATCCGCGACCGCGCGCATGGCATAGAACTGGTCGAGCAATACGGCGTCGATGGCATCATGATTGGGCGGGGCATATTCCATAACCCATTTGCGTTTGCATTCGCCCATTCACCACCGCTCCCGTCGTCACAGATCGCAGAGCAATCTGCACGTAGGTCACTGGACACGGGTCCTGTCAGTGAGTCCACCCCTTCTTTTGAAACATCAGAGATGTTGTCAAAAGCGGGTGTTGCCCCGCTCACTGCCACCCGCGCTCACGATAGCACAGGAGAGCCGCTCGCTACCAAATCAGAAGAAACATCTGCAGCCCGAGTCTCAAGTGACGTCGGGACCCGACTTGAGACCCGGAGCGAAGCCGTTTCTGGGGATTTCGGTGGCGAAAAGGGGAACGAGGTAGCAAAACGTATCCATCTCCTGCATCTCCACCTCAACCTTTACGACCAATACCACGACCAAACCGGCCGCCCATACGAAACGCTTAAACGATTCTATAAAATCTATATCCGTGATTTTGCCGGAGCATCAGAACTGCGTGACCAGTTAATGCACACATTGTCGACTGACGATGTGCGGCAACTGCTCAGAAAGATACATCATTGATTGATTTGACCTGATAAAGTACTCAGCAACCCCTGAATATTAGTCGACATTGTCGATGCACTATCAATTTGCGAGGCAATAGCAGTATACGATAACAGCAGACCATTGATGTCGCCAAACGATGCGTTAAGTTTGGCGACATCAGCAGTACTAGTCAGATTGCTGAGATTTGACAAACCATCCGTACCGCCAATAGATTTGAGCATATTGGTAAATGCCGTCAATAGTGCGTTTAATAGAGCGATCGACGATGCCACTGTCGATGCCACAGAATACATCATTGTCCCAATAGTGTCCAATTGTGATTGCAGGGCGGTGGCGGTGCTACTCGAACCCGAAACCCCTTGACACTCATCCTTGGACGCTGCGGTATCGCTACCGGGCACGCATTCTTTGAGCAGTGTTATCTGACTTTGCAAATTATTTGCAGTCACCTTTAGACTATCAAAGACACCCGTCATGCTCTCGACTGATTGCATTACCGCAGCCTGCACGTTGGCCGCTGCCGCCAGATTGCTCTGTGTGTCCAGACTATTTGCCAGCGACTGCACCGACGAAAGTGACGAAGCTGCAGCTGTTTTTGTTTTCATTTTGGTCAACTCGGTTGTTATTTTTTGCAGAAAATCTTTCGACTTTGCCTTGAGGTCCGTCGGAAACACCACCATTGCCTTGAGCCCGCTTTTGCCAACTATCACCGATGTTGATGCGTCTTTCGTTGCAGTGACAACACTATCGACCTTTAAACTATCGAGTGTTCGCTGCAGTGTCGAGATACGGGTATCGATTTCTTTGTCGATCTTCGCTTTTAATTCCTTTACCTCTGTGGCGTTCTCGGCAGCATGCGTCACAGCAGTAACCGGTGCGTAGAGCGCAACCATCACACTTAACAAAAGAGCTACTACTATTCTCATTGGTTACCAACCTTTGTTTGCGTTTTACTGCTTTTTAGCGCAGCCTTTGCGGCCGTCTGGTCTTTGGCAGCCTGTTTGATGCTTTTATCCAGATCAGACAAATTTTGCTTGATGTCTGATTTGGTCGAAGCTGATTGGTCACTAGCCGCAGGCAGGGTAGTCTGGTCCGCTGGCTGGCGAGCAGCAAGCATAGCGACAACACCAACAATCAGCAGCAGTGCAACAACAGCGGCAACAGCAATAATCCACACGGTACGACTGGATGGTTTTTGCGTCGAATTCATTACTACACCAGTTTACACTGAAACCGTCGCATAAGCACTAGCTGCACACTAGGCTAGGCGGCAAGTGGTTTATTCACAGGCTGCGCATCGTCAGCAGGCTGATTGTCAACACGAAACGACAGTTCAACAGAATCACCCATCAGGCGTTTGGCTGTCGCAATGGCCAGAGCAGTACGAGCATGAATATAGCGGCTTGCTTTTACCTGGTCATGTGGATACAATTTGTCCGCAATCTCAAATGTGTGCCAAATATCATAATTAAATGCCTGGATATCGTCTTGGTTACGCGCGCTAAATTCGCTGGTATGAAACGTCGTGTCCGTGACGTAATTAATATTTAACAACACTTCGTTGTGGCTACCATGCAGCACCGTCACACTATCACGTTTGCGGGCGACAAGCTTCTTGATAGCTGATGCTTTGCGTGCAAAATAATTTTTTGCACTTTTTAGCTTGATCGAACTCGCGATAACGCCGTCAAAGTGGTCCTGATTGTACAATCCAGCCTGTTCCAATATGACTTTTACCAACGATTCTATGCTGTCGATATCATCAGGATCGGTTACTCGCTCGATATCTGCGACAATACCGTCGACAGCACCGCATCCGGTTTTTCCTTCGGCAGACAACCGATCAATACTCATCTGCAAAAAGTCTTGAGCCGAAATATCCAGATGCACGCCTTTCTCTTCGGACATAGCACGGAACTGCTCAAACTGCTCAAACAGTGGTGCATGATCATCAACATGCCCGCCTGGTACATATCCCAGTTGATCGGCCATTTCGGACAAATGCTCCGTGTCGTCTTCGACATCGCTTGCCATGTACTGTTCGACTGTACCACCCTCGGCAACGCGATAGGCAATGGCTTGTCCAGGTGTTCCACCAGCCACTTGCGGGCCCAATGCTTCGTCATACATTTCAGGAATACCTGTTTTGTATCCCAATTTGCCACGACCATCAATACAGCGGACTTTAGCCCCACGTATAACCTTGATGAAAAACCTGCTAAAATTATTCTGCTCGTCTGCATATTCCGGCGCAATTGCATGATCAATGCGCTCCTGCGTTAGTTCACCACTCTGAATACGATTAAATGGAGAGATTGACCCATACCACTTGCCGCTACTAGCGATATCCTTGAATCTTCCTATTCTGATTACTTTGCCTTCCTGCATAGACTCCCTCTCGTTTGATTCTTTTCGCTCCTGTAATTCCTGCTCCCACTGGTCAAAATCAGCTTGGTGATCGGCAAACGTGTCTACTGCCACAGCACCCATTTCCTCCGGATGCGTATGTGGGGCATCCTGCTCATGATTGTCATAGTTGTGTGGATCGGTATCTGTCATAATCTTATTTCCAACGGCCAACTATAGACCTCTTTGGTTCTATTTTCAAGTGATCTCTTTATTTTGCATCGTTTGCACGAAAGTGCTACAATTTTCAATCGAAGGCAAGACGGGCAAGTAAGTATACCCGCCATCTAAACAGACACATGCATTTTGCTCCCGAAGCGCTCTTTTTCTTGCAATCACTTATTATTATTGGTGTGCCGTTCGTGATTTGGCGGTTCAAACCTATCCAGAAATTCGCGCCGCTCGTTGTTATCCAAATACTTCTCGGTATTGCACTCGGGCCGACGATCCTCGGCAAACTGGCACCTGATCTGCTTAGTATTCTGTATCCAGCCGAGTCACTCTCTGTCCTAAATGGCCTATCCTGGCTGGGGGTGGTTCTGTTTGGATTTCTCGCAGGCCTGCATTTTGACCTAAAATCAATCGCGCACAAAAGCAAAGCATTCATCGCATCAGGTCTGTCGTCTCTCCTGGTACCCGTACTCATGGGTGCAGGATTAGCTATCATATTCTCGCAACCTGAATATCGGGGAGTAGGTACTCCAGAGTGGTTATATGTTCTGGGTATATCGACAGCTATCGGTGTGACTGCTCTGCCTGTGTTAAACGCAATATTAATCGAAACAAAACTTATAGATACACCTGTTGGCCAGCGCACGCTCGGATACGCAGTCATGAACGATCTACTACTGTGGATTGCTATCGCTGTCATCGGTTATGCCACTACTGATAGCGAACGCTTGGTCGAAAACGGCACGTTGTCATTTATTGCCATGATCTTTTTGGTTGCCGCCTTCCTGCTACTGATGAAAACCGTCATGAAACCACTCCTAGAATGGTTAACTCGTCGACACAAACTAACCGATAATCCGTCCAGCAAAGAGCATGCGTTCATTATTGCGCTGGTCATCTTTTGCGGGCTTGTCACCGAACTAATTGGTATCCATTATTTATTCGGTGCATTTGTACTTGGTACGATGATGCCACGGACGATAAGCCATGGGTTTTATCGTTCACTTGAAAAATTCACCATCCTGATACTGTTGCCGTATTTCTTTATCCTGACAGGACTCAAAACATCGCTATCGATTGATGATTCATCCGCCTGGATCCTGTTTATCTGCGCGACACTGGTCGCTGTTGTCAGCAAAGTGATTGGCACATTTATCCCCGAACGACTTTTCATTCAGTCCTCTCCATCCGAAGCATTACAGGCGGGCAGTCTGATGCAAACAAAGGGGCTCATGGAAATAGTCGTGTTAAATCTACTGCTTACGGCAGGGGTTATCAATACCACAGTCTTTTCGGCTTTAGTATTGATGGCAGTTGCAACAACAGTATTGACCAAACCATCACTCGCGCTTATTCAATATTTTTCAAAGAGTTAGTATTTACTTTTTTTGATAATTATGCTATAATAAAATTATGGGCTGTTCGCCCTGTTGATACTGCTACGGCAGCCGACCCGAAAGGGTATATAAAAATGGAACTCCCCGAAGGAAAGCATGGACTCGCCATTGGCGTCTTCATCGCAGCTCTCCTCGCGGCGCTCGCACTGCTCGCGGCAGTCAACGCTCCGATCGCAAGGTCGGACACCGGCACTCAGCAGTGCATGAGCACCTGCGTCGACGCGCCGCGACTGGGTAGCTTCATCCCCCAGGGTGGAGAGCAACTGTTCGGTCTGACACAGGATCGTGGCCGCACGACGTTCACGTTCTGGAACGGTGTCGACCGGCCCGCGATCGTGGAACTGGGCCGGATGGTGCAGGGCACGTGGACGCCCTACCGTGTCAGCGTCAAGTTCGACCGCGCCGCATGGCCGGTGGAGAACCAGCCGTTCGGCTACATGTCGCCCGGTGCACCGCAGTTGGTCACCATGACCACCACAGACGCCGCCCCCGGCGATCACGTGGAGGTACGGGCGTACTGGCAGTCGCGCTACCTCATGGGGCAACGTGATCAGTTCTACCCCCTGGCGGGTGCAGATCTGCAGGACATCGCCGCCTGAGATCTCACCGCACCGTCAACCACGCCTCGCTATCAGGCTGTCATAACTCAATAGTACGAGAGACACCTGGTAGCGGGGTGTTTTCTTTGGTGAACTTTTATCGTCGGTGTCGGCGGCGCAAGTCAGCAACTTTCAAACGCACCGCGTGGCGGTCTACCAGTTGGCTGGCTTTTTCTATTTCGACTTGGTCTTTGGCATTGTCACGCATCTTGAGTGCACGCTCTAGCGCCGCTTTGCTTTCAGCTTCCACGATATCATCACCACTGTCAGCTTCGTCGACGAGCACTCGGAGCGATTCAGGCGATACCTCTATGACACCGCCACTGATAGCGTAGTAGTCTAATTTGTCGTCAGCATCACCTTTGGCATAACGCACGGCAATCGCGCCCGGCACAGCCAAACTGACCAGTGGCTCGTGGCCCGGAAACACCGCAATTTCACCGGCAGCTGTCGGCAGAATAACTTCATAGACATCTTTATCGACCTTGACGCCGAGTAGGGTAACAAGTTGAAAATTCATTACTTGCCATTATAACAGATATACTTTCGCCTTGCGACCATCTCTCGCTCTGACTTTTTCTACAAGCACGTTATAGAAAAAGTGAGAGTGCGGAGCAGCAATAAGCCGCTCCGCTGGTCAAACTGCAACCCTCTCATTGAGCTAACGGAGACGGTACTCGTCAAGGCGGTAGTCACCGCAGCCAGTGCTGTCGACTTGCCAGTTCCACCACCAGTCGACTCGCTCGTCTTCAACACCCACAGGTACCCGGTCTTCCGGCCCCACCACCCACGTGAAACCAGGTTGAGGTGATGGCCAAAATAATGGAGCTCCTGGCGGTGCAAGCACACTCCATGCTGCAGCTACCTCCCCGTAGCTTGCCTTCACCGCCTTATAGCTTGGACGCGATTCAGAATCGGCGCATCGGGGCGGAGGGATAGGCCGAGGACCCGGGGCGGGATCACCATGAGGGGAGGGACTGGGACTTGGTTCCACCACCGAGGGCGGCGAAATCGGTTCCAAACTATCCACCCATCCAGACTGGTCATCCATAGCCGAAACCGGAGGTTGATGCGCACCAGTGCGCATGCCGACAAAAAATGCACCGGCAATAGCGACCACTACAACCAACCCAACGATCAAGGCGATAGGATGGCGATTGGAGTACTGGTCATTCTGCTCCTCGATTGGAGCAGTTTCCTGCACGTGCCTTGACTGGGCGTCACGACTAAGCAGCCCAAGTTCGTAGTCATAATCGGCGACCACATCATTGCATTCACCCCTGTAACCAGGGTCATACTGCGCCATGGCGTTCCTTCGGTCTGGTAGGAATAGGATTGCAGATTGTTAAAAGGGCCACCGATTGGTGCCCATGACTTGATTATACTACTTTTTTATACTTATGTCAAAATCATCGAGCCAGTCAACATACATGCAACTCGGCCGATCGGCCGAGTTGCATGTATGTTCGTCTTGCTGTTCCCGCTGAGACGCAGCGTACATAAAGGTACGTGAGTATCGGAACAGAGCTTAGAGGGCGAAATGCGCCGCGTGTTAGGGCGCGACTAGTCCTTCTTTTCAGAAAGTGGACCAGGAGCCATGTAGAACCAGCTCTCTGGTTTGCTATCGTACTTGCCAGCCAAAATATCAGCGGCGTCTTTGATTGTGTCCTCTAATTTGGCATAGACACCCTTGTTACCAGTAAACTGTTCGGCAACGTGGAATGGCTGTGCAAAGAATCGCTGCAAGCGGCGAGCACGGTTGACCGTTGCTTTTTGCTCGTCGGATAACTCTTCCATACCGAGGATCGCAATGATGTCCTGCAAATCTTTATACTCCTGCATGGTGCGCTGCACCTCGCGTGCCACACGATAGTGTTCTTCACCAACAACTTCTGGGTCAAGCGACGTTGACGTACTATCAAGCACATCGACAGCAGGGTAGATACCAATTTCAGTTAACGCACGATTCATCACGATTGTCGCGTCCAGATGGGCGAAGGTCGTTGCTGGCGCCGGGTCAGTCAGGTCGTCTGCTGGCACATAGACGGCTTGGACAGAGGTAATCGAACCTTTTTTTGTGCTAGTGATACGCTCTTGCAATATACCCATTTCCTGTTGCAAGTTCGGCTGGTAGCCCACCGCAGACGGCAGACGACCAAGTAGGGCAGATACTTCTGCGCCAGCCTGCGTGTAGCGGAAGATATTATCAACGAACAGCAGTACGTCCTGGCCTTCGTCACGGAACGCTTCAGCCATAGCCAGACCAGATAGGGCAACACGCAGACGCGCTCCAGGTGGCTCATTCATCTGGCCAAAGACCAGCGCGGTTCGTGGCAACACGCCCGCATCTTCCATTTCCTCATACAGATCCTTGCCCTCGCGCGTACGCTCTCCAACACCGGCAAAGACGGAGTTGCCTTCGTGGAATTTGGCAATATTAAAGATTAGCTCTTGGATCAGGACGGTCTTGCCCACACCAGCACCGGCAAACAGCCCGGCTTTACCACCTTTGGTCAGGGGCGCGATCAGATCCAGAACTTTGATACCTGTTTCCAGGATTTCGGCTTTGTTTGACTGTTCAGTCAGAGCAGGTGGTGCCTTGTGGATTGGCGCTGTCTTCGCCTTTGGGGCAGGCATTTCGTCGATAGGTTCACCCACAACATTGAACATACGACCAAGCGTTTCTTTGCCGACAGGCACACTGATTGGGGCACCGGTATTCACGACACTTTGGCCACGTTTCAGTCCATCAGTACTAGATAGAGCAATAGTACGCACCGTATGTTCGTCGAGATGCTGCGCCACCTCTAGCGTGATTGTTTTGTTATCATGTGCAACATGTAGTGCATCATAGATTGCAGGCAACTTGACACCGTCTGGAAACTCAACATCGATAACCACACCAACGATGGCGATAATCTTGCCGTCTTTTAGATTTGTCTTTTCTGCTGTCGTTGTCATCATTGTTCTCCTTCGTACTTTAGTGCATTTAGTGCATTTGGTCGGGGTGATATCATATCGCGTGCCAGACCACGGAGGTTTGCAAGACCTCGATCATTCAACACTGTACCAGTTATATATTGTGCCAGTTTCACCATTTTTTCGGGCGTTAGCTTCTGCCCCTTGGCATCTGCTTGTTCGATCCAGCCTGGACCACGCTCCATGCTGACGACAAACGGGTTTCGCGGATCGGGTGCTCTAAAACTCTCCGGTAATTTTATCCTTAGTTCATCAAGGCTTGCATCAGGATAGACTGCACTCGTTGCCATATCCTCGCGCCGGACAACATATGCTTTGCGTTCGCCATGCCCTGTCACTTTGCTCATTTCATCGCCTCCACACCACCACTGATCTCGGCGAGTTCCTGCGTAATCGCGCTCTGACGGGCTTTGTTCATGGCGAGAGTCAAATCATCGATTAGATCACTTGCGTTGTCGGTCGCGTTTTTCATGGCCAGCATACGCATGATGTATTCGCTGGCGCGGGCGGTCAGCAGCGCATGGTAGACTTGCGCTTCGACCAGGCGGTAGGTCACGGCTTCGAGCACCTCTTCGGCACTTGGTTCAAACTCTGCCTCGCGGATGTTTTCGCTAACTTCGACCTTTTCGTACCCGGCAGGCAATATTCGCTGTACGGTAGCCTGTTGATTCACGCTACTAATGAATTCTGTGTATACAATGTCTACCGCATCCACATCGCCAGCCTTAAACGCCTCCATGGCAGCATCGGTAATAGCATGCAGCTGCGCGCCAGTTGGATCGTCTGGCAGGTCTTGATATGCCGCCACAACTGTGACATCTTTTACCTTAGACACAAAGCGACTGGCGCGGCGACCAACGGTAATGGTGCTGTTTTTCACCCCAGCTGCGTCGTCTTCTAGCAAGTTTTTGGCATAGAGTTTGAGCACATTGGCATCGTAGGCACCAGCCAAACCTTTGTCGGTTGCAATGACGATCAGCAGGCGACTTTTGATTTTCTCTTTGGCCTGAAATAGGGGATGACGATCAGTCTCGCCCTGGCTGGCCAAGTGGGTCAAGATCTCGCTGGCTAGGCGCGTGTATGGCGCCGACGCCTTTTCGGCATCTTGTGCACGGCGCATTTTGCTGGCCGCGACCAGTTGCATGGCCTTCGTAATCTGCTTGGTGGATTTGACCGAGCGAATGCGGGTTTTGAGAGCGCGAGTGCTAGGCATCTTTTATTACCTCCGCCGCTTCGCCCATAGCCTCACGAAAGCGCAGGTTCTGATTGCGAAGAAAAGCATGCGCCGATGTCGGGACATAGGTTGAGTAAACACCATTTCGACCTTTTCTCTGCGGTCGAGATTGTTGACGAGCAGACATCATCGCTCGAACCACCCGAAGACGTCCTGATACCTCAGGAAACAACACTTCCTGCACGGCATCAGACTGTTCTTGAGTGAGTAAGCCCTGATCCTGCAACTCATCGGGTTCGGCGACTTCTTGACGTTGGCGCTCCCATGGATCCTGCTTGCTTAGGTCAACAAGCTCATCAGACGCGCTCTCAAGAGCCCGCCGAGTCATTTCGCGTTCAACACGAACATCATCTTCGCCGCGCGCCAAGTCCTCAACAAAGCTTCGTTCACCAAATTTAGGCATCTTTATCCTCCTGTCGTTCCTCTGTTGCATCTTCGGGCCGAATGATACCGAGCTGACGTAGAGCTATCTCTGTTGCCTCTTGCGCTTGCTTTTGGAAATGCCTTCTACTCAACTCAACGTAATATGGATCACTACTCCATTTCGGAGGCTCCGCTGGAGTTTCTCCTGAGCGAGGCATATAGGCTGGTTTCCTCTCTGAGGGCATGGGTTACTCCTCAAACCCCTTCGCAATCGTCTCGGCGGTCTTTTTGATCAATTTCGCCACAGGTTCTTCATCAGTGATTTTGATGTCACCTTTGGTCAGTTCCTGCATGTCTTTTTTGTGATCGGTCCACAGGCGAGTCAGTAGGGCAACTTTGGCCTCTTGAATTTTGCTCACGGGCACCTTGTCGAACGAACCGCCATTGACCGCGTAAATCGCCGCCGTCTGCTCCCACACGCTCATTGGTGTGTATTGGTGCTGCTTTAGCAGTTCGGTCAGGCGTTGACCGCGTTCAATCTGGCTCTTAGTCGCCTCGTCGAGGTCGCTACCAAACTGTGCAAAGCTTGCCAGTTCGCGGAACTGTGACAGGCCAAGTTTTAGGTGAGCACCAACAGATTTGACCGATTTTGTCTGCGCATCACCACCGACACGGCTGACCGAAAGTCCTGCAGAAATAGCCGGGCGGATACCTTGGTTGAACAGATCCGTTTCCATAAAGATCTGGCCGTCGGTGATCGAAATAACGTTGGTTG
>WBZP01006852.1_pt1 | contig 11152 bp, 7 predicted proteins | sample 5204301 | NCBI WGS metagenome assembly WBZP01 (sample SAMN12412401, study PRJNA552823) | activated sludge metagenome | isolation source: activated sludge from nitrification reactor of wastewater treatment plant... | place: USA: Pennsylvania | collected 2017
GAGACCAGCCAACAGCTACCTTGGCGCCAGATTTGCCACTAGCGGCTGCACGCATAGCCAGGCTGCCGCCAGAGCTATCGCCCCATATAACAACCTTGGCCGGGTCGATGCCGTATCTGTCAGCATTTTTGATCATATGGTTGATGCCGCGCATGACATCCTCGAACATATAATAGACACCGCTTGACCCCAATCGATAGGTGACGTCATATGCTGCGTAGCCACGTGCTGCCGGGCTTTGGGCACCACCCTCGCCCGCCATGATCCGCTGGCCGTTTTGGTCATTGGCGTGCCATCCACCTCCGTTGAGGAACAAAATCGCGGGTGATTTGCCGGTACCACGATTGATTGGAACGATCTTCTGCTCATTGCCTGCCCCATTGATGTAATGATCCAGGCTGGTGTCATCTTTTTCGCTGATATCCACTTTTGAATCCTGGCCGTTTTGGTGCAGGAGGTTGGTATAGTCAGACAGACTGGTTGTCTGATCTGTTTTGTCCTGTATTTGCATAAAGTTGAGTTTTTGTTGCGCTTCTTTTGCTTGCTTGCTGTTATCGGTGGGGTTTTGGGCGGCCAGGTATGCCTGCCCTGCTAGTGCCCCGCTGATACATGCACCAAGGTTAGTTGCTGATTTTTTCAGCTCGGCGTTATTTTGACAATCTTTGACCGTTTTTGGTTTGCCCTCTTTGGCGTCTTTGCCCAGGCCGCCATACAGGCACCAGTTGAGCGCGGTGGCGTCGGTTTCGTATGAATTACAGGCGCTCAGTATGACATTTTTGTAGACCTGAGCTTCGGTTGAGCCTTCGGATGTGTCGGTGGTTGTCGTTGTTTCGTCTATTTGACCGCTCGCCTTTATCTGTTTGGCGGCATTGCAGGCTTCTACCTCTACCTGAGTGGCAATGATGGCATAGTCGTTACAGTCGGCACCACGGATGCCGTCGTTGCAGGCGTTGAGCGAATCAAGCGTCGTGTATTGGCTGCAATATGATGCTGCCGTTTGTTTGGCGTCGACACGCTGGGTTATCGCCAGTCCACCAACGGCCACTACAAATAATAAGACACCGGTCCAGACAGCGATAATATCGCGGATATGATGTTTTTTGCTGTTGTTTTGATGTTTCATAGCGTACGTATGTCAATAGAATACACCACTACCTGTAATAAGGACAAGCACTATGATAGTATATATTCAAGCTATGACCGCAAAAAAGACAAAAAAACGCACAACCAAAACCGGCATAAGCCCGCGCATGAAGGCAGTCATATTGCCAATTATGCTGGTCGTTGCCGGGGGTGCTATAGTGTTGGCGGTGCTTGCGATTATTATCATGCCCGTCATTAATCCTGGCAGTCAGCGCGGTGTTGGTGCGGACGGGTTTCAGGCGTATCAGGAGACAGGGACAACACTTGGTGTTGATCGGATTGTCAGTCGTGATCAGGTTGTGACTCAGCTGGGCAACAAGGCAAAGTCTGTCGGCAGCAATGTGGATATCAGCAAAGTGTTTAATCTGAATGGCAATCGAACACAGACGGCAACCTATGATTTTGTGCGTGCGGATGGTGTAAACGCCAGCATTTATGTCGATATGATGTTTTTCAAGAATCAAAATGACAAAGATGGAGCGAACATCACGACGGCAACGATGAAAACCACCCAAATTAACGGTCACGAGGCGTACTATATGCATGCACAGACGGTCGGAACCGATCGCGAATATCGTCTGATGGTGGTAAACGGTCTAAAAGTATATAAATTTGCTCTTGTACAACCTCGAAGTAACCTAACGATTAGTGAAGTTAGCGCGCTTGCGGTGTTGAAGAAACTTGCTTTAGAAGCAAGTTACTAGTAGTTAAGAAGGAAAACTTTACGTGAAAAATGCTATAAATATGCATATTTTCACGTAAAATTGTGTTATACTGAGCCTATGATTAACCGAATCACTAAAGATCGTATCGCCGCACTGTCTGAACAATACGAGAAGCTGGCAAAAGAAAAACCAGAAGCAGTACGCGAGATTGCTCTTAGCGAAATACCGGAGATGGTCTACAATTCAAATGCTATCGAAAACTCTACTCTGACACTGAAAGACACCGAAGATATCCTGCTGCGCGATATAGTAAAGCGGGATCATGACATTCGCGAAATCTACGAAGCAAAGAACCTCGCGCAGATTACTGAACAATTGCTCGGTCACCCTAATCAACCATTATCTACTGAGCTAATTTTAGACTTGCACAAACTCTTGCTTGCTGGCATTAAAGATGAATGGGCTGGTCGCTTTCGTAGCGGCAAAGAATGGGTGCGCGTCGGTGCGCATGTAGGTGCTAACCCTGATTTCGTTCAAGAACTGGTCGGGGAATTGGTAGCCTACTATAACAGTAAAGACGAACAAAGCTTCATAGAGAACATAGCGTGGTTTCATGCTGAGTTTGAAACTATCCATCCATTTAATGATGGTAATGGCCGACTTGGCCGTGTCCTTGTGAACCAACAGCTAGGCCTACTTGGTTTGCCGCCCGTCATTATTCCAAACAGGAATAAGCACACCAGCTATTACCCGGCATTTGACTCGTACAAGACTACTGGCAAGATTGATGATTTCGCCACTATCATCGCCAGTCTGCTAATAGAGTCGCTCTATCGCCGCATCACATTGCTGTCCTCGCCAAAGATTATCACGGTATCAGCATGGGCAAAGGCCAATGACACAGCTGGAAACATTGCCGCCAATAAAGCCATGCGCGGCACAATTCCGGCCTTCCGTTTGCGTGATAAGTGGATGATTGCCAGGGATTTTAAAGAAAATAAGCAGCACTAAAAGATATACGACCACTAGAACCACGACGTATAGAGGATGTCATTGTTTAGGTAAAAACTATCGCTATAGTTCGCCCTATTGATATTGTCGCTATCGGTGCAATCCGCGGCTCCTGATAGTGACCCGTCGACGGAGCACAACATTGTGTAAGCGCGGAAATATTGTAATTCTTCGCTTTCTTCCAGGCATTTTTTGCCGGTGTACCAATCCTGATCTGCTGATGCGCCTTCGACGATAGATGGCATTGGGATACCGTCGGCATATTGCTGATTGGGATCGCCACTATCTTGCGGGCTTGCAGGTAGGATGCCATCGATTTTGTCGCTTTCCTTCTTTAGTTTTTCCTCCGGAGACAGCCCCGTGTAGTGAACCGCTATGCCACTGCGGCCCCATGGATCCTGGCGGTTCACGCAGTAATCAAGGAACTTTTCGTATTCAGTATGACGATTGGCTTTGCCGGTGGTTTTATCGATCTGGGGTGCGTTTGCGCCTGATTGCGCTTCATCGATCATTCGGTGGATGTTAATGGTATCATATGGCTCGACATCAGCGGCACCAGCCAGTCGTTGATTCAGTTCATCGATATTTTTTTGTGTCAGATCAGAGTGTGATTTGAGCATGTAGTCAAGAACTGCTTCCGGCTGCATTGCCAGTTCTACCTTGCCCATTTGGTAGCGCACGTTGCATGCTGTATCAGCGGTAATACCAATTGCCAAATACTCTGGATCAGGACAATTCAGGCGAGTTATGTATTGCGCCAAACTGGTAGCATGTTCGGCGGCAGACAGTGGATTGGCCGGGTCGATGGGTGTGATAACTGGCTGCGTATAATAAAAGGCACTTGCTTTGGGATTGAGTTTTTGCAGTCCGGTACCTGCAAGCGAAAAGACATTTGCGATTGTTGAAAACAGCGGTGCTTTTTGGGTATAGACTGGCGACAGATTGCCGACAATTGATCCCATAAATGAGTATTTGTTATATATATCGAATGGATTTTTGCCACCATTGTAACGGGCGACATCGTCATAGTCTTTTTCAACCTGCTGTCTTTGGGCAAGGTATAGCGGCATTGTCGCGATATTGGCCGGTGTCATGCCGCGCGACATCGCCATGTCACCCAGGATTTCTCCGGTACCCGCAAACAGCGCATCACTGGCGGCAACACCTTTGGTTTGTGATGTAAACAGCAGTGATTCGGCGGCAGCCCATGCCGTCACGTTCACACCAAACTCCGCAGCAACGATGGGCGTTAGTTGTGCCTGCAGGATCTTGATCGTTGGCATGAGTACATTGCTGATGGGCCCTCGCCAGGTACCTAGTAGACCCTGTGCGACGTTGTCATCATATAGGTTGACTGGCGGGCAGGTGCGCCGCCCAACTTCTATTGCATCAGCTACGGCTGCCTGTGTGCCTGGTGGTGCAATGGCAGTTGCGGCTTCGATACAACGAGTGTCATTGCTGTTGTCGCCTTTTAACTCTGTTTTATTCGACGCTTTTTCGCCCGATAGACAATAATCGCGGTCGGTATTGGTCAAATTACCTGGCGGCATAACAAGTGAGCCTGATGCTCCGGTGACACTAGCCAGTCCGGCGGCACTCGCCATTAGTTGCGACCATGCAGGACTGAGTGCTGCGATTGTCTCGAACGAATAAAGGTAATACAAAAATCCATATGCCGACGGCAGCGCGAGGTCACCATAGACAATTGATTTATACATCGATGAATCAGTTGCATTAGACCCACCGTAGCCACCAAAGGTTGACTGAGCTAATTTACTCGAAAGCGTATTGATGGGTACTTCCTGGGCTTGTCCCGATTTGATCGCATCTGCCGCCTTGAGGTACTGCATGGCAAAACGCGCGATAGTTGCGGTCTTTGCCTGCTTGGCGGCATTGCTGGTAGCTTTGCCAAGCGAATACCAGTCACACTCCAGACCTGTAAACGTCGAGGATGGCGTCGTGAGTGCGAGGGCTGCCGTCTGCATATTAATGAGTGTCAGCGGGTTGCTGAGTGATCCCAGACTGACGCCACTATTGGCGTCGGGCCTAGCTGTCAGTGGATCGATGCCGCCAGTACTGTCACTTACGGATTTGTCGAACGATTTGTCGACTTGACTTTCAGTTGTACCGGTAACAGTTTGCGTTTTGGTTAGGTTGTATTTGGATTTGATACGTTGTTTGAATCGTACATCGGTAAAAAAGCTGGATTTTGGGTTGAATACACTGTATACATGCGCCTTGTTTGCATCGCTGGTCTGAGCAAACAGATAAAGCATGTCACCAGTTACGATTGGGGTCAGATCCAGGGGATTGTGCGCAACTTTTTCGACTTGCTCTTTGACATATGAGTTTACCGCGTCACCCACCTTTGGTCCTAACTGGTCCAAGCGGCCGCTCGTGAATACATTGGTTGGTACGGATAGTCCCTGCATTGCCGCGTCGGTGATAATTGATGTGTAGAGTGGCGGGAGGATGGCGGTGACTTTGTAACGACTTTCGGGCAAATCATTCTGCGACTGATCGTCGTCACGATTATCCTCGGTTACTTTATTGCCGATGACGGTAAAGCCTTGTTTTTCGAATGCTTTTTTCTGCGCGCGGCTCATAGTTGTTAGTTTGCACTTGATAGAGTTGGGTTCGTCGCATTGGCTCATGCCGATTTTGAAAGCCATGGCTTTTTTGTAGTAGGCATCAAGTGCAACGGTAGCATCGGCCAGATCATTGGTGTACATTTCTTTGATGTTAACCAGCAATATATTTGGCGCAAGGATGGATGTATACCAGACACCGCCAAGAATCATACATACAATAAACACAAACGCTGATCCGCGCCGTAGTTTGCCGCCGCGTCGGCCCACAAAGCCAAATCGCCCTTTTTTGCCATCTGTGTCATCGGTTTTTTTCTTTTTTGTGGTTGTCTTCCACGCCGCATCGCCGCCAGATGACTCTTGCTCTTTGAGTTTTTTGGTACTCTCGGCGGGAGTGTTTTTGCGGTTAAACTTTTTTTCGTAATCCGACTCGGCAACGTCCGGACTGGCCGGGTTTAATCGGTCTGCCATTACTGATTGTCCTTGTTGTCCTTATCCTCTTTGCCGCGGCTGGTCGATGTATGAGGTGGTTCGTCCGGTGCTTGTTTGCCGCGGCCCAGGATGTCTATTTCGTCACGTGCCTGTTCTACATTCTGGTCGGCTTCATACAAGTACTTTTGCGCTCGGGCTTTTGCTTTTTCTTCGGTAGCACTGACGGGTGGCTGGCCTATGGCGTCAGGTGAGGGTTGCTTGTTTTGCTGTCCAAGCAATGACGATGCATCAATTTGTACGGGAACGGCTACGATACGTGTCGACTCAGCAGCAGGAGCACCGCCGCTGACTATATTGCCGCCTTGTGCCAGTGATGGTGCTCTGTAGCTTGTCGTTGGTGCTGTTGGCTGCGGGCTGCCTGATTGTTCGCCGCCGCTGCCTGCTGGGGTAGGGCCTGCGCTGAATTTGCGATCTTTGTCTTTTGACTCATGCGCTTTGTTCAGGTCATTGAACAAATCTTTTGCAGTAACATGCTTTTCGTCGTCCTGTTTACCATTCTGCCCTTCGACGGCGTTTGCCAGGGCGTTGTCAACATCAATGCCGTCGGCCTGGCCATCAATGCGGGCATTTTGCAATTCTTCCAAACGCTTCGCGGCATCTTCTCCGGTCATTTCGTTTGCCCTACTGGCCGCATCGAGTGCATTCTGATCGGCATTTGTGTTCAGCCCGTTTTTGCTTCCGATTCCGGATTTTGCTCTGCCGCCATCATCGTCAAGTGCGCTATCGGCCACTGACGAATGTCGCCTGTTTCGGCTGAATGCCTGCCGTCGCCCCATGCGTTCAAGCGCATTGGCATTTTTGGCATTAGCGGCACCAATCGTTGCTTTGCCGGTAACACGCGCATCTTTGTCATCATTGCCCCGTCGACTTCTGACACTTGCCGACAATCGTGATCCGGCGGTACTCATGATTGATGACATGTTTTTGAACAGGAACCACACCCCAAGTAGCGGTACGACGGCTGCGGCTGCGGCGGTCATATCGGTGACGGCACTACCGGTACCACCATTGAGCGACAGATATGAATCGCCGCTAACCCGGTAATTTGCATCGTTTGCACCGATGCTCACGATTGTTGCACTGACAATCTGTCCTGCACCAAGTAGGAGCGCCATGATCGGATATAGGATGAGCAGTTGGATAAACAGCCGTGAACCCTGATAAAAGAACCGTTCCAGATTTGGCAACAGGTATGCAACGAACAGTACGGGTGCCGCAAGGATCAACACTGCGACAATTGTTTTGCGCATGATGAGGAGGATTAGTGTAGCGGCGGATATAGTAGCAATGGATATGGTCACCGCAGCAAGAGGTGCGAGGAATATCCAAGCATAAGCCGTTTTGCCCAGTACCCAAGAAGTAATTTGCGTGAGAGTGCCATTGACATAGGGATTAGGACTGGCATCGATCGGCATAATCTGTGTGCCAACGCGGTCGGCAACACCATTGAGAATGTTGAGAATCGAATCCCCGAGGATATTTGTTATATCAATCAAAACGACACATAAATAATACGAGATATTGACAGCAATGGCGGCGATAATCAGTCGTGGTAGCAGGCGTTTGATATTGTAGCCACCATTGCCCCGGCCGGTTAGCTGCGAGTAGATCAACACCATAAATGCAACGACGAACAGGGCATTGGCGATGTTTTTCATAATATCCCACGCCTTGAACGTACCACTGTCGTTGGCCTGTATATTGTAATCAATCTTCATGAAACTTTGGTTGATATAGGTAAATCCGTAATCAGCCAGTTTGGCGATTGATCGCATCGTCGGACAAATCACCCACCCTACCGTTTCGATAGCACAGCTGGACAGGCCGTTTGTAAACGATGTGAGAGATGATAAGCTACCGAGGTCTGCGGCATTTGCTGGACGGCTGACTAGAGGGCTAGTGGCAAGTGTTAGCATGGCGACAATCGCCAATACAAACAATGCCCCACGCCGCAAAAAGGTACGCAGAGTCTGGGTCAAACGGAACGACCAGCGCTGCATCATTACCTCACCAGTATCTGTTATGACGCTTATGGTGTCAATGATATAATTGAGGTAATTATGCAGCCAAACCAACAATATGATAACAACTCGCAAGGTCAGCAGCCCGCCCCAAACGGATACGTTTCACCGACAGGCGCGAATGTACCAGAGTATTTACATATGGAACCGGTCGCTGATCCTGTAGTGACGACGCAAAAGCGCAAAAAGAAAAAACTGATTGTTCTAGTGACAGCACTATTACTGGCTATACTAACGGTAACCGGAGCGGCCGTATATTGGTATATGCAATACAATGATCCGCAAGCGAGATTATATAGGGCACTAGAAAAACAGATGCAAATTAGTTACATGAGTCGAATGTATGACACAAAAGATTCAGTGAGTTCTGAAAACGAAATAAAATCTAGCTACAAAGCAGAAACTGATCTTTCCGACCCTGTCAATCCCAAATCTCGTGGCAGCTTTACAGAGTCCGGCTATGTGAACGGCAACAAGTCGGATCAATATACTATCTCTACCGAGGAGATAATGACTAAATTTCCGACTAGTGTCTTTCGGTTTACTAACCAAACCTCTGCAAGTGTTGTACGACCATTGCGTACCACGGGAAAGTGGTATGAATATAGTTATCTTTTGAATAAAAACGACACTAGTCGGAAAGAGATTCAGTATGATTTAGATGGACAAATTGACTTGTCGGAGATTAACTCTGTCCAAGGGATTGTGTTGAGCGGTAATTTATCTAGTGGGCAGCGAGATTCATTAATGGCTTATATTAAGAAAAATAAAACATATCCTATCGTAGATAGCCAAACTATATCGATTGATGGCAGTGCAGCTATGCAATACACGATTAAAATAGATAGAAAGAAGATAAACGAACTGAACAACGAGGCGAAGAGTCTTTTAGGTCTCCAGTACTTCTTAAAATTATCAACAGATTCATCTCCTGACGAATCGTTACGACTGTTGGTTGATAATAAGACGGATAAAATAGTAAAGATAGTATATTCGTACGCATATCCCTATAGTGATCGAAAATTTGAAAGAAGTATGACGCTAGGCTATCCATCGGCACTCTCAATTGCAGAGCCTAGTGGTGTCGATTATGTAGCGGGGAGCAAGTAAAAAATTATGATTATGACACTAAAAATAGTAAATAAGAGACTTGGCAAGTTAGTGCTATTTATGGCTGTCGTGGCTTTCTGTATCGGTATTATCCAATTAACTCATAATACAAGCACGGTCAACGCGTGGTGCAGTGGGACTATCAGTCCGAGTGATAACGTCGATAAGGATACGCAATGTCATACAGATAACTGGGATAGTATCGCGATCGGTCCAGGTGATACAAAAGATATCCGTCGAACGATCTCTTTTGATGAGTTTGATAGTCTCACTAATGAGTGTCGTAATTATGCTAATGACGAGAGAGCCTGTTCGAACGCTCTTACGAACTGTATTCAGACGGTGGTGGATATCGGCAGATGTAAAGACGTTGGGGTTATAAGGACGATTGCTGGTCAGTTTGGGGGCTGCAACGGCGGAACGTCATTAGCTTGTGTTTCTGTGCGTGATGAGAATATAAAGCTTTTTCAAGAACAGGAGAAGAGTGAGGAGGACGCGATTAATAACGTGTGTCTCAACGGTGTTGATACTAAGGGCAAGACTGACGAGAGTGAGAAAAGGAAAGCATGTCTTGCGGCGTATAATGCAAAATTGCAAGAAAAAGGCTGTCCAACGTCAAGCTACTACGATACTCATAATTTAGAAACAAAATACTATAACGAAGTTCAAGATTTACTTAATAAGCAAAAAGAATGCCAACAATCTGCGGCAAAAGAATCTGCTACTGGATCTGGCGCTTGTCAAGCGCTCGGTGGTTTGTGGGTAGAAAAAAAGAACGAGGGAAATGGTGTTAGTGGTGATAGCTGCTACGAAAATTACTCCGACCTCAAGAACGCAAACGCCTGCGCGGCATCTGGCATGGGAGTGTGGGCGCAAGAAGCGGGTAAAACAGGTGATGATGGTTGGGGATGTCATCCGGCAAGCGAAGTATGTAGTGGAAATGGTAAGGCAAAAGAAGGGTGGAAAATAAATGACCTACGAAATTGTACTGAAGAGAACATAAAAAGTACAGATAAAGATGACCCTGATGCTGAGTGTCCTAAAGATCTGAATGGTAACTGTGCTACGATAACTGCAACTAATCAACACTGTGGTGATGCACGCGTGAACCTTCTCGGTTGCGGTGAAGGCACCAAGGGTGCAGACGCATTTACTGCCATCTTGAAGATCATTATTATCGTTCTAACTGTTTTGGTTGGCATTGCGGCGGTTGGTGGATTGGCGTATGCAGCCCTGACCTACGCTCGTGCTGAGGACAATTCGGGTACGGTTAGTGAGGCCAAGACCTTGATTCGTAACATCGTTATTGGTATCGTGCTGTATGGATTCCTGATAGCAATCGTAACGTGGCTCGTGCCGGGATTATCACTCACATGATCAAAAGATTTTACGCGCTGATACTTAGTTTTATTGCACTATTTACTATCACCACTGCTCCCCTGCCCGCTTTTGCGGCGGAATGTGGTGGAACCAAAACAGGATTGGTTGATTGTAGCGCCAAACAGTCTGGTGTCGAGAGTATTAACGATCTTATCTCTCTGGCAATCACCATCATGACGGTTCTTATCGGCATCGTTGCAGTCGGCGGACTAGCCTACGCGGCAATCCTATATGCCAGTGCACGCGACAATCAGAGTCAGACCGGACAGGCGATGACAATCATCCGCAACATTATTATCGGCCTGGTGCTCTATGGGTTTACAATTGCCATAGTAAATTGGCTAATACCTGGCGGTGTGATAGGATAAAAGAAATGATCGCAAAAATCAAAAAAATACTTCTGGGGCTCGCGACACCACTCCTCATGGTATCTGTTATGGTTTCGCCTACAGCGTCGGCGGACACCACTCCAGCTGCTACGAAAGATCCTTGTAATACGGGCGTCACCTTTTTCCCTCGATGGTATGATGGGTTGTGTAAAGACGGTACCATCGTATCGCCAAACGATATGAACACCGGCGGGTCGGACGAAGCATCGACAACGGGCAACAAACTTGGCGCATGGATTACGCTTATTGCCCTCAATATCGTATCGATGCTGCTCTATGCAGTCGGATATGTATCGCTAGGGTTTATCATATTTGGCGGATTCAAGTACATGACGTCGGGTGATAACAGTAGT
>WBZP01003117.1_pt2 | contig 11151 bp, 7 predicted proteins | sample 5204301 | NCBI WGS metagenome assembly WBZP01 (sample SAMN12412401, study PRJNA552823) | activated sludge metagenome | isolation source: activated sludge from nitrification reactor of wastewater treatment plant... | place: USA: Pennsylvania | collected 2017
CACAAAACTCAAGCTGGCTTTGGTGTACTTTTGGTTTCTTTGACTGGCACTGAAAATTGATGAGTTGTCGATCCTGCCGGCACCGGTAAGGAACAATTTGTTGTCCCATCCAAATGTCTGCTGAATGAAATAACCATCTATCCAGTATTGGTTTCTGGCATAGGCCGTTTGTCTGTTGGCAGATCCATTCACGGATGTGATGCCCGGAGCAATGCCTTCACCAAATGAAGTGAGGTAATCTACCCTTGAATTCTGGTAACTGTATCCCAAAATGGTATTGGAAGAAATTTTGCCGAAATTCCTTTCATAAGAAAGATTTATATCGGTATTGTACAATCTTGAGTTGTTGGTTGTGGTTGAGGCGTAGCCGTTGGCAAAATACAATATGTTTACACCGGCATACGGATATACTGGAATATACTGGTTACCTACCTGTGAAAAGGCATCCAAACCGGCAACAACGTCCAACTTCATACCATCCAGCGGGAAGATGCTCAACTTGGCATTGCTGATAGCCCTGTTGACGTTTTGGTTGAAATCAAAGGTCTCTACAGGAGTCAGTGGATTGATACGCGTAGGTTCTACTGCCTGCAAATTGCCATTGGCATCTCTGGCAGTAGCGTCCCAAATGTTGTTGGTAATATTGATACCGTTGATAGGACTAAAGAATACGTTGCCGTTTGGCAATTCTTTGGCCCTGCTATTGATCGCATTGATACCCACAGCCAGAGACGCCCATGAGGTCAGCTGCTGGTCAAGATTCAATCTCAAGTTAAGCCTGCTGAAATCGGTATTTTTTATAATACCCCCATTTTTCATGTAAGATACACTGGCAAAGTATTTTGATTTGTCAGAACCACCGCTAACGTTTACGTAATTGTCTGTTCCGTATGCTGTCTGAAAAATATTGTCCTGATAATCATATCGGGTAACATCCACAAGGTTGTTGGCAAGGTTAAATTTGGCACCATCCCTTATTATTTCCACCGTTGTCACACCTGGGTTGGCTGCTTTCTGTGCATCAGTGATACTTGAAATATTGCCCAATCTCAATGCAGCAAATCCAAATTGTTTGCCATAAGTAGATATGTAAACTTTTTTTCTCAATTGGTTCATATTGATGCTGGTACCTACGGTAATTACGGGCTTTCCGGCCTTACCTCTCTTGGTAGTAATGAGCACTACACCGTTGGCAGCTCTGGAACCATAGATGGCTGCCGCTGCCGCACCGTTGATGGTACTGATGGTCTCAATGTCATTGGGATTCAAATCCGCCATCCTTGGCGTACCAATGCTGGCTTCACCCGCGGCTACACCTGTCTGGGTTACCGCAGTGGAACTGTTACTGGCAATTACACCATCGATAATGTACAGTGGATCGGATCCCCCTGAAATGGAGTTTACACCCCTCAGGTTGATATTAATCGCCCCTGCCGGATCACCGGAGGTCTGGGTAATCCTGGCACCCGCTACTCTACCCTGCAGGGCAGTAAGGGCATTGCCGGTTCCTGAATTGGCTATGGCATCACCTCCTACTGAGTTAATGGCATTTCCCAATTCTCTTCGCTTGCTGGCAAGTGAAGATCCTGTTACCACTACTTCGTCCAGTTTTAAGGCGTCTTCTTGCAGGTCAGCATCTACAGATAGCATGTTTTTACCGTCTTTCAGTTCTACAGTCTGGTTGCTTGTCTGGTATCCCACATAACTTATACTCACCGTATAAGTTCCGGCCGACAATGAACCTGACAATTCATACATACCATCGAGATCCGTTATGGTTCCGACAGATGTATTGGTTACAATCACGTTGGCACCAATGACTGGCTCCCCTCCGGCTGTGACCTTACCTTTAATACTGAAATTGGCCTGTCCCATTAATTGTGCCGAGATGCACAAGATACCTGCAAGGACCAGCCACGGAAAATGTAAGTTTTTCCTCATACAGAATTGATTTGAATTTGGTTATTAAAGCACCAAATCTAAACATATTTTATTGTACAGTTTTAGCAATTAGACAAAATTAATTTCACAATAGATTAAAAAAATACCCTTATATTGCGATTCTTTACTCGTAGTAAAATTTTATTGCAAAACATTGTTTTTCAATAATCTGTAATTCTTTACATCCTTTTCCGACAACAATAATTTCACGCTTAGTATTTTCTCTTCATGCACCCTACTGTTGGCTTACCACTCTCTGTCAACCACAAGCTGGTTTATCTGCTACACACCCCTCAATCCAATACGCTTCAATAGAATATTTCTACGCCAATAAAATTTGTATTTAAAGCTACACCCACACTGTGTGCTCCGTTATAGCTTAGAACCGAATCTATGCAATGAAATCTTACATGTACATCCTCCTATGCTCCGATGGTAGCTATTACACCGGCAGCACCAAAAACCTCTACCGCCGACTCGCTCAACACCAGTCCGGAGAAGGCGCCAACCACACTAAAAAAAGACTACCCGTTAAACTGGTCTATCTGGAAATTTATTCGAGAATTGATCACGCCTTTTACCTGGAAAAACAAGTCCAAAAATGGAGAAGAGAAAAAAAAGAAGCCCTCATCAATGGCCACCATGCAAGACTCCCGGAATTGGCTATCGCCTATCGCGATTTGAAAACAGGTTTTGATGATGCCATACTATAGAGGTGGCCTTCGAGTACCTGGAGGTGGCCTTCGAGTACCTCAAGCCACCTCAGGCGAAAAGTGGCCTGAGGCTCTCGAAGGCCACTTTTCGCCTGAGGTACTCGAACGCCACTTTCACGATATCCTCCTCCAATCCGCATCCTTCCTCCCAATAAACCTCAAATAATTATACAACCTGATATTCCTGGGCTGATCCAGGCCCGGATCCTCCTCCAACACCTTTTCAGCCCATTTCCTGGCACCCTCGATCACGGCATAATCCTTACTCAGATTGAGGAGCTTAAACGTGGTTACCCCACTCTGCCTGGTTCCATCCAATTCGCCGGGACCCCTCAATTCCATATCCACCGCTGCAATTTCAAAGCCGTTGGTGGTCTTGACCATGGTGCCAATTCGCTTGCGGGCATCGGTCGATAATTTGTTGCCGGTCATGAGGATACAATACGATTGGTCTGCCCCCCGGCCTACCCTTCCCCTCAACTGGTGCAGTTGCGACAAACCAAATCTTTCGGCATTTTCGATGACCATCACCGAAGCATTGGGTACGTTTACCCCCACTTCGATCACTGTGGTAGCCACCATGATCTGTGTTTTTTTCTCGAGGAATCTTTTCATCTCAAAATCCTTATCCGCCGGTTTCATCCTGCCATGCACTACGGATATATGATATTCGGGCATAGGAAAATATTGCAGCAACATCTCATAGCCTGCCATCAGGTCTTTCAGATCAAAATTTTCCGACTCCTCAATCAATGGGAAAACTACATAAATCTGTCTGCCCTTGGCAATCTCGGCATGCATAAAGGCAATTACCTGAGGTCTGGCGGTCTCAAATTTGTGTATGGTCTTGATCTCCTTCCTCCCTGCCGGCAACTCATCTATTACCGATACGTCAAGATCTCCATACATAGACAATGCCAGGGTGCGGGGTATGGGTGTAGCGGTCATAACCAGAATATGAGGGGCTACCTGATCGCTCTTTCGCCACAAACTGGCACGCTGCGCTACCCCGAAACGATGTTGTTCGTCGATGATGGAGAGTCCCATGTTTTTAAATACTACGTGATCTTCGATCAATGCATGGGTGCCGATTAAAATATCTATAAAGCCATCTGCCAGCAATTGTAGTGTTTCCTGCCTCTTTTTGCCCTTCACCGAACCGGAAAGATAAGCCACCCTTACACCCAAACCTTCAACCATGCCGGATATGGTTTCAAAATGTTGGGTAGCCAGTATTTCTGTAGGCGCCATCAGACTGGTCTGGTAGCCATTGTCAATGGCCATCAACATGGTCATCAAAGCCACCACCGTTTTACCGCTGCCCACATCACCCTGCAACAAACGGTTCATCTGGAAGCCGGCACCCAGGTCTGCCCTGATTTCTTTGAGCACGCGCTTCTGGGCATTGGTAAGGGTGAAAGGCAATTTTTCATTGAAAAACCGATTGAATTTCTCACCAATCACTTCAATTTTCGCTCCTTTCAGCAACTGTTTTCTGCCATCGCGTTTTCGGATCAACTGCAATTGCAAAAAGAAAAATTCTTCAAACTTTATCCGGTTTTGGGCGAGGTCCCTTTGGTTTTCATCCTTCGGAAAATGTACCCATCGGAGCGTTGTCAGCCGGTCAGGAAAGTGAAGTTGTTGCAGCAGGTATTCAGGTAAATTTTCAGGTATGTCGTCGGGACCAATTTTTTCTAGAATGAACTTCAATAGCTTTCTTCTTCCTTTGCTGTCAAGACTCAGGCTATCCAGTTTTTCGGTGCTGGAATAAACGGGGTCCAGGGTTTTATGGAATTCTATATCGGCCACATACTCTTCCATTTCCGGATGGGGTATGCTGCGCTTGCCATTGTAAATGTTGACCCTGCCGTAAACAATGTATTCTTTGCCTTCCTTTAGTACCGATTCCAGAATCTTGATGCCTTGGAACCAGACCAGTTCTATGAAGCCTTCTCCGTCCTTGAGAAGGGCCGACAAGCGCGACCTGTTACCCTTTCCTTTAATCTTTTCAATGGAAATAACCGTGCCTTTGAGCAACATTACGTCTCCATCGGCTCTTACATCCCGGGTGCTCTGAAATTGGGTTTTATCTATGTACCTGAACGGAAACTGAAACAAAAGGTCTCTGGGACACTTAACGCCCAATTCTTTGCGCAGGGCTTCTCCTCTCATTGGACCAACGCCTTTGAGAAACTCTATATCGGAATCCAGAAATGATTGTTCAACCATGCATTGAGCTAAGTCGGGAAGGGGCAAAGATACAACCATCGGTGGCTTTAGTGCCAGAAAAATTGAATTTGTCACCCCCTAAAAATGAGTGAAGTCAGCCACAATAATGATGTTTTTGGTTCCTTTTCCCCTCTATTTTCGTTACATTTGCGCAAAAATTTAAGAAATCATGAGTGGATCAGCAATTACCATTTCAAATGGCCAACTTAATGTGCCCAATGATCCGATCATTCCGTTTATCGAGGGGGATGGTACCGGAAGGGATATTTGGAAGGCATCTGTAAGGGTTATGGATGCAGCCGTTGAAAAAGCTTACGGCGGAACAAAAAAAATTCATTGGAAAGAAGTTTACGCCGGTGAAAAATCATTCCAAATGTTCAACAACTGGTTGCCGGATGAGACTCTGGATGAAATTCGTAAGTACCTGGTGTCTATCAAGGGCCCACTCACAACGCCTGTTGGTGGCGGTATTACTTCGCTCAATGTAGCCCTCAGACAAATGCTGGACTTGTATGTTTGTCTGCGCCCGGTTCAATATTTCAGTGGTGTGCCGTCTCCGGTAAAACACCCGGAAAAAGTAGATATGGTTATCTTCAGGGAAAACACAGAAGATATCTATGCGGGCATCGAATTCGTTGGTGGATCTGAAGACAGCGCCAAAATGCTCGACTACCTGCAAAACAATTATCCAAAATTTTTCAGCAAAATAAGATTCGGAAGCGCTGAAGCCATCGCCAATTGGAACCATGCGGCAGGCCTTGAGGGCTCTGATAAAGTAGAGGTTGGTATTGGTATCAAGCCTGTTTCCAAAGTAGGAACAGAACGTTTGGTGCGTGCCGCCATCCAATATGCCATTGCCAACAATCGCAAATCAGTAACCATTGTCCACAAAGGAAACATCATGAAGTTTACGGAAGGAGGCTTCCGCGATTGGGGTTATGCTGTAGCTGATAAAGAATTTGGCGATAAGGTTTACACCTGGGCTACCTGGGAAAAAACCAAAAAAGAAAAAGGCGAAGAGGCTGCCAACGAAGAACAGAAATCAGCATTGGCATCCGGAAAAATTCTGATCAAGGATGCGATCGCTGACATCGCTTTGCAGCAGGTGTTGACCCGTCCTGAAGATTTTGATGTGATTGCTACCCTCAACCTCAATGGAGATTACCTGTCTGATGCCCTCGCTGCCCAGGTAGGCGGCATCGGTATCGCACCGGGTGCCAACATCAACTATGTCACAGGGCACGCCATCTTTGAAGCTACCCATGGTACAGCTCCCAAATATGCAGACAAAGACCAGGTAAATCCGGGTTCCGTAGTTCTTTCAGGAGAAATGATGCTCAGATATATGGGCTGGACAGAAGCAGCGGATCTGATTTTGAAAGGACTCAATGGTGCTGTTGCCAGCAAAAGGGTAACTTATGACTTCGAGCGCCTCATGGAAGGAGCTACCAAAGTGAAGTGCTCTGAATTTGGAGATGAGATCATTAAAAACATGTGATCCGTTTTCCATCTAATTAAAAAGAAAAGCCCCGCGGTGAATACCCCGGGGCTTTTTGGTTTTTAGCTTTTATAAAGCCACACCTAATGAGAATCAGAGATCGTTACCCCAAATTCTCACACAAACACTTTGTTAATAAACTTACAGCACAATAGTTTTTATAGTAAGCCTTTCGGCTTCTGTTTTTATTTCAATGGGCATTTATCAGTCAACTTATTGCCAATCAATGCCGGTTATTGTCAAATAGACAAAAACCTTGCCAAACTTTGAAATATGGAAAATAAAGAAATGTAAATTGAACGGTGTTTCCGGTGAACTGTTTACATGTTCGTCAATCCACCAAATTTCATTTGGGGATCCAATTTATAGTTAATTTAATTATTTTATTTGCTTATTTTCATTAATACAGAATCCTGTAATGAAATTAAACCAAAAACAATATAATATTAAATACTCACTTCTGCTTTTATATGTGGATGCGGATCATAGCCTTCCAAAACAAAATCTTCAAATACAAAGTCGTCGATGTTTTTGACTTCCGGATTTATGCGCATGGTGGGCAACGGCCTGGGCTCTCTGCTCAATTGCAGTCTGGCTTGCTCCAAATGATTAAGATAGAGATGTGCATCTCCAAATGTATGCACAAAATGACCGGGTTTAAGACCACAAACCTGGGCCATCATCATGGTAAGCAAAGCATAGGACGCAATGTTAAAGGGCACCCCCAAAAACACATCTGCTGAACGCTGGTAGAGCTGACACGACAACTTGCCTTCAGCGACGTAAAATTGGAACAAAGCGTGGCAAGGCGTCAGAGCCATCTCACCCAATTCTGCTACATTCCATGCATTTACCATTATCCTCCGGGAATCCGGATTGGTTTTTAAGGTATGTACAGCCTGTGCAATCTGATCTACCACCACTCCGTTGGCACCCTGCCAACTCCTCCATTGTTTGCCGTAAACCGGCCCCAAATTGCCTTCATCATCGGCCCACTCATCCCAGATTCTTACGCCGTTTTCTTTTAGGTAGCCAATATTGGTGTCGCCTTTTAAAAACCACAACAGTTCATAAATTATACTTTTTAGATGCAGCTTCTTGGTTGTGACCATAGGGAAGCCTTGCTCCAGATCAAATCGCATCTGGTACCCAAAAACACTGATGGTTCCGGTGCCGGTACGATCAGATTTTTCAACGCCGGTGTCCATGATGTGTTTTACTAAATCGAGGTATTGTCTCATGTGTGACTGCTGTGCAGCAACAAAGATAATCAAATGCCGCGGCATCAACAAAGCCCGACCTTTTCAAGCTACACTCTCCGTTAGTTGAGAAGTCCGTTTTCCAAGGATATTCTCACGAGACCGGCACTGTTCCTGGCATTGAGTTTGGCCAACAAATTGGCGCGGTGCGATTCAACGGTTTTGAGGCTGATAAACAATTTGTCTGCTATCTCCTGGGTGGTAAATTCTTCGGCGATCAATTTCAATACTTCTTTTTCTCTTCTCGATATTTTGGGAATGTCGGGCGAAGACTTGGCCGATGATTTTCTTCGGTTCATCAGGCCCTTCATTATGGTTTCGGTCACTTCTTTACTGAAATAGGTAGCTCCCCCCTGCACGGTATTAATAGCCTTCAACAATTCCTCCCTGCCTGTATTCTTAAGGATGTAGCCCTTGGCACCATGATTGAGGATCTCTGACACATAACTTTCTTCATTGTACATGGAAATGGCCAACACTTTCACAGAAGGATGCGATGCTGACAATTGTTTGCAAACATCAATGCCCGACATATCCGGCAGATTAACATCCAGCAACACAATGTCGACACTGTGGTCTTTAACGTATTTCAATACAGACCCACCGTCATAACACCTTCCCACCACTTGTATACCTTCTTCCAGTTTAAGGATGGATTCTATCCCGTCCACAAACATGGTGTGGTCGTCTGCAATTAATACTTTTATCATGATCCAAATGGATTTTTGACCTGACCCGGTCTTTATTCAACAAATTTAAGTCAAAAAGAAAACGAAAACCCAGGGTTTTCCCCTAAAAATAAAAATGGGGATTTTCATGGATGTACAAATTAAAATTCTAAACCACCTTTGCAATATCAACAACTAAACAAAACTAAAATGATAGCCAACAATACAAAACTACTGGTCGCAGTTGCGAATGGTAATGAAAAAAAAGATTATATCATGGTCGTATGCATTATGATGCTCTTCCTGATAACCCTACTTTGAGTCTATTAATTTGCGAGTAATATTCGTTTTTTGTTGTGTGTTAGAATCCGAAAGGATCCCGGTGTTTTAAGATCGGTTTACAGATTGTGACAATAAAAAGGGTTGGGGACACAAAAATCACCCCTCGTTTTTGCCCCAACTCTTTTCTTGTCATCTGTGACCCGCCAACCCGAAACCAAAAAAATAATACTCATTGGGATTGACTATTGCATTAAAAGACAGCCTTCAAAAAGTTGGAGGCTTTCTTTTTTTACCCATGAAATTAAAGTTACCTTTGAAAAGAGGAAATTGTTCTGCCAATCACACATCTATGTCCAGACCTTCAGCTCATTTGTTTTTACATCTTCTGGTGTGGCTGACACTGGGACTCAACTCTTTTTCCCTTTTAGCACAAAAAAAGCCTTCCAACCCTTTAACCGGCCTGATAGAAGAACTAAAAGCTGCCAGAGAAGCCAAAGACAACAACCGATTGGCCGATGCATACTACCAACTGGCTCTGTATGAAGAAGAAGTCAATAAAAGCACTGAGGTAGCGTTTGATTATTTTATCTCCGCCAAACAATATTACGACCTGCAAAAAAATACGGCGCAATCCAACAAAATCAATCGCATCATTGCCCGTAGATACGCCAAATCGGGGTTTTCCTCTGAATCTATCAGCCTTTATGAAAACCTGATCAATTATTATCTGGGCAACAACGATGAAAAAACTGCATCCCACATTTACCACGAACTCAGCCTTGCCTATCGCTTGTCAGGCGACAACGAAAAAGCGTTGAATGCCCTTAACAATGCTATTAAGTTAAATAAAAAATACCAGGATACAATCCTTCACATTGACCTCAACTTTGCGAAAATTGTCAATTATCTTCACCTCAATGAAGTGGACTCGGCTCTTATCACAGCAGCTACCAACTTTAAACTTTCATCTGCCAGAAACGATAAAAGCAGAATGTCCCGAAGCCTTTACTATATTGGGCATGCCAATTATCTGAGGAAAGATTACCTCAAAGCCAACAAATACCTGTTGTCTTCTCTTTCAGTAGGCGACAACCTGCCCTACGATGAAGAAAGGCGCGATACCTACCGGTCCCTGGCCGCCGTCTCTGCAGCACGGTCGCTGCACAAGGATGCTTACGATTATTCTATGAAACTCAATCGCCTCAATGATAGCATTCTCAACTATGACCGGATCAAAGCCATCAACGATCTTTCCATCAAACACCAGGCCGATGAGAAATCCAAAGACATCCGGATCCTGGAAATAGAAAATAAATCAGTCCTCCAAAAAATTCTGCTTACGCGGAGTGCTCTGTATTTTGTAGCTGCAGGCTTTTTCCTGCTCCTGGTTGCTCTGTACTTTATCATCCGTTTTTATTCTGAAAAAATAAAAGCGGAAAAAATAATGAACGAACAGCAGCACGAAATCGATCAGCAAAAAATCAGGGAACTCGAAGACAATATCAAGATCTCTTCTATGCAGTCTATGATCGTAGGTCAGGAAAAAGAAAGACAGCGCATTGCCGTGGATTTGCATGACTCCCTTGGTGGTCTGCTGAGCGCAGTGAAACTCCAATTCGACAATGTGCGGGCCAAACTCAATGGGTACACACATCTGGATCAATACCAAAATGCTACCAAACTATTGGATACCGCAGTAGAAGAAGTAAGAAACATTTCACGAAACCTACAACCCGGTGCCTTAAAAGAATTGGGCCTCATCTCTGCCATCAAAGACCTGATCAATCGATTTGAGGGTGAAGCCTATCCTGAAATTTTTTTCCAGTATTACAACATTGATGACAAGCTGGATGACATGACCGCCCTGAGCATCTACCGCATTATCCAGGAATTGATCAACAATACCATCAAGCACGCCGGCGCCAATGAAATCCTAATCCAACTGTCGACCGAACAAAATGATCTTGTGGTAGAATATGAAGACGATGGCAAAGGCTTTGACCCTAAAAACCTTTCCGGTAAAAAAGGTATGGGTGTAGACAATATTCAATCCCGGGTCAACTACCTGAAAGGGTCTCTTTCTTTTAGCAGCAAAGAAAATGAAGGCGTTTCATACCTCATCCGTATTCCCTATAAAAAAGAGGCCGAAAGCCATGTTTAAGCTGCCAACTCCCATACAGGAAGTCGTTTTTTCTCCTTTCGAATTTACATTATGGTCAAAAAGAGACGACCTCATCCACCCGTTGATTTCAGGCAATAAATATAGAAAACTCAAATACAATTTACTGGCGTTTCGCACTTCGTCCTCAAAGGGCATCATCAGTTTTGGCGGAGTCTTCTCCAACCACCTGCACGCTTTGGCTGCTGCTTGTCATCACCAAAATATCCCTTGTGTAGCCATCGTTCGGGGCGAAGATCACCACCCGCATCCGACCCTCGACTTCCTGAAGTCATGTGGAGTTACTTTGCATTTTGTGAGTCGCGAAGCCTACCGGTCCAAAGAGCAACACCCCTTTATCCAAACCATCATTCAACAATACCCGGACTACATGCTGATTCCG
>WBZP01006853.1_pt1 | contig 11146 bp, 12 predicted proteins | sample 5204301 | NCBI WGS metagenome assembly WBZP01 (sample SAMN12412401, study PRJNA552823) | activated sludge metagenome | isolation source: activated sludge from nitrification reactor of wastewater treatment plant... | place: USA: Pennsylvania | collected 2017
CAGCGGAATGGGCAAGGCGATGAAGCCGATCGGATCGATGGCCGCCATGACCCTGCTCCTGCTCTTCGTCTACGGGATGATCGGCGTCCAGCTGTTCGGCGATGAGATCCCGGAGCGGTGGGGCAACATCGGCTCGGCCATGCTCACCCTCTTCACGGTGCTCACGCTCGAGGGCTGGAACGAGATTCTCTTCCGGGCGCAGGAAGTCACACAGTTCGCCTGGGTGTTCCTGGTCAGCTTCGTCCTGCTCGCCTCATTCCTCGTCATCAACATCCTGATCGCGGTGATCATCAACTCGGTCGAAGAGGCCAGGGAAGAAGAAAGGGCGGAGGAGATCATCAACCGGATCCATCTGACGGAAATCGGCGCGATCGATGAAGATCCGGTGGCATCCCTGATCGACCGGGTCGGCGAGATGAAGCGCGGCCTGACTGAAATCGAAGTGGAGCTCGCTACCTTGGGCCGGACCGGGAGCGGCGGAGCCGGCCATCTACGTTCCGAACCCGAGAGCAGCGACACCTGATTTCGCTCAGCCACGCGGTTTGGTTGCGCAGATTCAGGCCCTTTGCTAGCGTCACCGTCTAGAGGACGGCGAGGCAGGCGTGGATCCGTGAATGGTCTGCGGCCACCCGACCGTAAATGTGGTCTTGGGAGAGGGAAGACTTTATGAATCTGCGAATGCTCGGCGCCTGGTTATGGCTTTGGCTGCCACGATTTTTTCTGCCGGCTCGGCGATGGCTGCCGTGCCCACGCCAAACGTCACCGGACCGGTCCCCGCCACCGCGGATTCTTACCCGTTTCTCGCAACTGACATCGATCTCTCGAAGTACGGATACGTGGAAGAGGAGTACTTCATCACGGGCGAAGCTTACGGATATGACACAAGCGTTCCGTATACCTCTGACGCCCCGCGCATTACGACCGGGCCGGCTCCTCACCTCGATGGAAAGTATCCCTTCAAGACGAGGATGGTCGTCCGGCGTCCGGCAAACCCCGCCGATGCGAACGGCAAAGTAATCGCCGAGTGGAACAACGTGACCGCCACTCAGGACATCGAATTCAACTGGTTCGGTGACCCCTTCTACATGCTGAAGCACGGCTTCACGTTCGTCGGGGTCACGGCCCAGAATACCGGCGTCAATTCACTCAAGACCTTTGACAACATCCGCTACGGCGATGTTTCGGTCACCGGCAACGGCGCGGTCCCGAATGCGAACCTGGCTGATACCGACGCCCTGTCTTACGACATCTTTGCTTCGGCACTGAAGGCAGTCAGGGGCGACGGCACCGGTGTCGACCCGCTCGGTGGCATTAATCCGGACATGGTGATCGCATCAGGCGAGTCCCAGTCATGCGGTCGTTTGTCAAACCAATACAACAAGATCGAACCGACCCAGGACATCGTCGACGCCTACCTGCTGACCGTCTGCACGAGTCAGCTCCGTACCGATCGTCCGGAAAAGGCGATTCGCATCATCACGGAGACTGAGAACCGGACCCAGAGGACGGTCGCGACCTACCCCGACACTTCTTCGCTGAGGCACTGGGAAGTCGCCGGTGCTTCGCACCTTCCGAGGCTTGCCTTCGACAACCTGAACGCCCTCTTGACCAGGGACGGACCCTTCGGCCCGCCGGTCGCCACCTGCACCAAGTTCCCGCTCTCGCTGGTGCCGTGGCCCTACACTCAGAACAGGGCCGTCGACGCACTCGTGAAGTGGGTCAAGAACGCCGAGGATCCGCCGATCGCTCCCAGGGGTCAGTACGACGCGGGAGTGCTGCAGCGCGATGCGGATGGTATTGCTTTCGGCGCGATTCGCTACCCGGAGGTAGTCGTCCCGGTGGGAGTCAATGACGGGATCAATTCGACCGGTGGTCCGGAGCTCTTCTCGGCCCTGTGTGTGCTGTTCGGATCCAGCACTGCATTCGACCAGACACGCCTCCACTCACTGTACTTCGACTACGCCGACTACATCACCAAGTACGCTATCGCCGCCGACGCGATGCTCACCGACGGATTCATCCTTCCCGAGGATGTCGAACGGCTCAAGGCGAGCTCGCATCAGTTCGCGGATCTGAGGCCATCGGTTCCCGCGGTTGACGGAGCGTCGACCAGCAAGGGTCCGATCAAGCTGACCTGGCAGGGCACCGAGGCCCCGGACACCCAGTTCGAGGTGGAACGGACCAAGGCATCCTCGAGCACTGGCTGGAAGGCCGTGATGGGGACCTTTGACGGGTCGTCGGTCAGTCTCAAGAACGAGCCCGAGGGAACTCATCGCTACCGGGTCCGCAATACGACTGTGATCCCCGGTACCAACATCTCACCGCCCCGCACCACGGTCACTCCGTACTCGGAGGAACTGGCCGGCGTCAAGGTGGACCGCTCGGGACCGAAGACCCCGAAGGTCGTCGTCAAGGGCAAGAAGGTGAAGGGCAAGAAGGGCACCTACAAGGGCAAGGTCACGGTGAGGGTCGTCGGCAAGCCCGACGCCAAGCTGCCTGACGGAAGCGCCGGAGTCGGACTGAACGGCAAATCGGTGCCGAAGCCGCGCAAGATCAAGAAGAAGGGCAGGACCGTAATCAAGGTGAAGACCCGTGACAAGCTGGGCAATGCCTCGAAGACGGTGCGCGTCGTGGTGAAGATCTCGAAATGAGCCTTGCCAGGAGGCTCCGCCGCCGCCATGTGGTCGGCCTCCTGGTCGCCCTCAGGCGGCTGCCCGACCGCAGCAATGCCCCGGAACCGGCCCCGCCCTGGGATCCGTTCGACGAGGAGATCCCGGAGGACCTGAAGACGTATCCGGGTGAACTTCGCGACGCTGGCGAGGAGGAGCGGAGTTCCGCCGAGCAGCCGCTTCACGAATTCTTCTCGGTCAATCCCGATGCCAGTGAGCTCTTCGTCAGGAAGGGTCTCGGCTACCTGATTCCGTCGGCGACCCGTCTCGGCCGCGCGGTCCACCGGTTGAGGCAGGTCACCGGCCGGGAGCCCTCGGGCGCACGGGCGGATCTTGCCCCGGAAGTGCTCACGGACCGGCTTCGGGAACGCGCCCGCGAGATCGGCCTGAGCCGGATCGGCGTCACCGCCAACGATCCGAGATACACGTTCGGCGAAAGTGACGCCAGGCAGCTGCCGAACGTCATCGTCTGCCTGATGGAGCAGGACTGGGAGCTGACCCAGACGATCCCAAGCGATGAAGCGGAGAAGTCGGCGATGCTGGGCTATGCCGAGGGAATGACCAGGACGGCGGCGCTCGCCGGGTTCCTGAAGGACCTCGGATACGACGCCGCTCCCCAGGGTTTTCCGGGTGACGGGATCACCATCCACTACGGCGTCGAGGCGGGACTCGGCCAGCTCGGGCTGAACGGCCAGCTCCTGACCCCCGAGGCCGGTTCGAGATGCCGGATCCTGCTCGTCACCACCGATGCTCCGCTCGTCTTCGATGAGCCGGTCGACTACGGACTCCACAAGGTCTGCGACGAATGCCGGGCCTGTGTTCGCAACTGTCCGGTCGGCGCCATCCCGCAGACGAGAAAGCCCTATCGCGGCGTGACCAAGGCCAAGCTGAACACCGCGCGTTGCCTGCCTGTCGTCATCCAGGCGAGCGGATGCGCAATCTGCATGAAGGTCTGTCCCGTGCAGCGTTACGGACTGTCGGCGATCCTCGAACACCGCAAGGAGACCGGCGAGATCCTCGGTGTAGGTACGGACGAACTCGAGGGCTACGACTGGCCGCTCGACGACGTCCACTACGGGCCGGGGGAGACTCCGAAGGTGGATCCCGAACTGATCCGGGAACCGAAATTGCATTTCGACGTGAAACGCACCACCCCGGCTCCGGGCATCGAGCCGATCCGCTTCGTCGGCCGGGACTGACCGGTTCCGGCTCAGCCGGTCACGTAGGCGCTTGCCATGCGGCCGGCGGCCAGCATCGGCTCGACGCTGCGCTCGGCGCGGCAGAGCACGAAGGCACCCTCCAGCGCGGCGATCACCGCCAGCGCCTGGCCACGGTCACCGAGGCGTTCGGTGAGGGCGGCGGTCCATTGTTCGAAGACCTCGGCGGTGGCGCGCCTGAGCTGCTCGTTGGTGCTTGCCACCTCGAGGGCGACGGTGGCGATCGGGCAGGCGTCCTGGAAGTCGGTGGAGGAGAGGGTCTCGGCGGCGCCTTCGAACACGGCCGTCACCGATTCACCGGGAGTGGCCGCTTCGTCATATACCGCGGTCACGAGAGCCTGGAAGAAGGCACCGCCCCCGCGGATCACCTCGTCGGCAAGCTGCTGCTTGCCGCCGGGAAAGTGGTGGTAGAGCGAGCCGAAAGGCGCATCGGCCTCGGCCACGACCTGCTTGAGGCCCGTGCCGGAATAACCCTGCCGGCGAAACAGTTCGGCGGTGGCGTAGAGGATGCGTTCGCGCGTGGGTGTCTCGGTCGGGGCCGTGGTCTTGACCATGATCAGATCTTAGAATAGTCTAACTAGAGTGATCTACCTAGAAAGGAATCTTTCATGAAGAAAGTGCTGGCAGGAGCCGCGCTGGCCCTGGGAGCGAGAGCACTGGTCCCGAAGCTGCTCAAGGTCAAGTTCGACAGCGACGTCACCAAACTGAACTCCGGCGACTATTCGTCGCTGCTCGGTGCCTACTCCGAGGATGCGGTCATCCGCTTCAACGACGGCGATCACCGTTGGTCCGGGGACTGGAAGGGCAGGGCGGGCATCGAGCATTTCCTCCGCAACTTCACCGCCGCGAAGGTGCAGGGGGAGATCCGCCATATCGTGACCAGCGGCCCGCCGTGGGCGCTCACCATGCTGGTGCGATTCGACGACCATGCCGAGGCCCCGGACGGCACACGCATCTACGAGAACCGGACCGTGCTGGTGTTGAAGACCAGGTGGGGCAAGGTGGTCGAACAGGAGGACTACTACGCCGACACCGGCAGCATCCTCGAGTTCGACCGCAAGCTGGACGAGCTCGGTGTGCCCCCGGTTCCCTCCGCGGACTGAAGCCGCTCAGGCAGGGACGAGAGTGGCGTGGGCGCACTCGTCGATCAGCACCTCGATGCCGGCCGGCAACTCCTGGCCGAGGCTGAGGTGGCGGCGCACGAGGGCGTAGGGGATGTCGACGCAGACGAGTAGCACCCGTTCGAGTGCCATGCCGCCGGGTAAGTCGATGCGCCCGGCGGCGGCACCGAGTCCTTCCTCGAGTTCCTTCTGGACCGACAGGATCCGGTCGCGGAGGTCATCGGGCCAGTCGGCCGCTCCGAACTCGCGCGAGCCGTGGAGGAAGATTCGAGCCTCCCTCTGGTTCTCACGGCTCCAGGTGACCACGAACGTGCCGGCGTCTATGCAGGACCGGACCGGATCCTCGCCATCGAGTTCTTCGAGGTACCCGGACTGAAAGGCCCTGATGCTGCGCAGCCAGAGTTCACCGAGAAGGGTCGCCCGGGTGGGGAAGAGGTGGTAGACGGATCCGCTGGGCGCCCCGGTGGCCTTGGCCACACCGGCCATGCTGAGCGCAGCCGGCCCTTCGGAGGCAGCGATGTCTGCGGCGGCATCGAGCAGCTGGTCTGAGTCATGGATCCTCGGACGTCCCATTTGGATCATGTTATAGTAGTGAGCACTCTCTAAAACGATCGGAGGTACATCGTGGAAGAAAATGCAGTCGTATGTCACCGCCTTTACGACGGGTTCGCGAGACGGGACCCGAGGGCGATGATGGATGTGATGACGGACGACTTCACCGGACGGGTGAGCAAGGGCATGCCGCTCGGGGTCGGTGGCATCCACCGGGGCAGGAAGGAGATGTTCGGCGAAGTGTGGGGGCCGATCTTCGGTGCCTACGAGATGAACGTCGAACTCGAGAGTCTCATGACCTGTGATGACGACACGGTCGTGGCGATCGGCAACTACCGTGGGGTCGAACGGGCGAGCGAGACCCGAGTGGACGCCCGGTTCGCTCATCTGCTGAGGGTCCGCGACGGCCGCATCTGCAGCCTCGAGCAGATCACCGACACCCGCTCCTGGGTACCCGTCGAAGATGCCCGAAAGGATCCTCCTTCGGTTGTGACCCTCAACGAGATGGGCAGCGAACCGTGAAGCTCGACGAACTGCTCCCGTCTCCTGACTTCAGCGAAAGGCATGAGCGCCTCATCGAGGCATCACCGGAGGACACCTGGCGGGCGGTTCTGTCGCTCAGCGCCGGAGACGCAACCCTGACCCGCCTGCTGATGGGGATCCGCTCGCTTCCGGCCCTGCTGAGCGGACGTAGGCTCTTGCCCGACCGCGACAGTTCCGGCACTTTCCTCGAGAACGGCCCGATCCCGTTGCTCTCTTTGACCCCGGAGGTCGCCGCGGTTGCCGGTGGGGTCCTCCAGCCCTGGAAGCTCCGTGGCGGAGACGAGGCCCCGAAGCTGGACGCGGACGAACTCACCGGATTCGATCAACCGGGCTGGGTCAAATGCGGGATGGATTTCAATCTGGAAGAGACCGAAGAGGGAACCCGCCTGGTCACCGAGACCAGGATCACCGCGACCGACGACCAGAGCCGCAGGCGCTTCGGGCGCTACTGGCTGGTGGTGCGGCCGGGTTCAGGACTGATCCGCGGTGAGTTCCTCAGGATCATCGCGAGAAAGGCGGAAGGACGATGAGGGTGTTCGTGGCAGGAGCAACTGGTGCGGTCGGCCGGCAACTGGTGCCGCAGCTGATCAATGCGGGACATGAGGTGATCGGGATGAGCCGGTCCGAACGTGGGGCCGACGGGATCCGGTCGGCCGGCGCCGAAGCGGTCGTCTGCGATGTCTTCGACCGCGAGCGGCTGAACCGGGTCATGCTCGAGTCGGCGCCCGAGGTCGTGGTCCACCAACTGACCGCCCTGCCCGAGAAGTTCGTGCCGGGAAAGATCGATTACGGCCCGACGGACCGGCTGCGCACCGAGGGGACGGGGAACCTGATCGCCGCAGCCCGTGAGGCCGGCGCCTGGCGTTTCATCGCGCAGAGCATCACCTTCCTGCTGGCCCCGGAAGGCGGGCCGGTGCTGGACGAGGAGGCGCGGCCGTTCACCGACGCACCCGAGCCCTTCGGCACCACGGTCCAGTCGGCGGTGGACATGGAGCGCCAGGTGGTGCAAGCCGAAGGCATCGAAGGACTCGTCCTCCGCTACGGCTTCTTCTACGGACCGGGCACCTACTACGCCCGGGGCGGCTTCCTGGCCGGGGAGACCCGTCGTCGCCGCCAGCCGGTCGTCGGAAACGGCGCCGGTGTGTTCTCCTTCTGTCACGTCGAGGATGCCGCCTCCGCCACCGTTGCCGCGGTGGAGAGTCCGGCGACCGGTGTGCTCAACGTCTGCGACGACGAGCCCGCCCCGATGAAGGAGTGGCTGCCCGTCTACGCGGCGGCGATCGGTGCGAAACCCCCGAGGCACGTACCCCGCTTCATTGCGCGCCTGGTTGCGGGAGCTTCCGCGGCCGGCATGGCGACCCGGATGCGCGGATCATCGAATGCCAGGGCGAAGGCCGAGCTCGGCTGGCGGCCCCGCTATGCGAGCTGGCGGCAGGGGTTCACCGAAGCGCTCGGCTGAATCTCACGACGCGCAGGCCACACCCTCGGTGGTTGATCCATCGGGTGCGCACGGCAGCAGGCTCGGGCCGTGCCACCCAGTGCCGTCGACGACACCCTTTATGCCCTTGTCGGAAAGTCCGTAGAGCCGGGTGATCAGGCGGAATCCCCGGGTGGCCGACGTGGCGGGCGGGGAGGGCAGCCAGTTCCGGACCTGCGCCGGGTTGGCCGGCTTGTCGGGCTGGATGTAGATGTCCAGCGACCCGTCGGCGTTGTACCTGGGCTTCGAACGGTCGTTGACGAGGTAGCGGTCGAATTCGTTGTCGACCAGGAACCCGTCGTTGTCATAGAGCGTCATCGACCAGAAGAACCTGACGGGGGGGCGCGAGGTCTCAGGACTGAAATGCGCGACGTATCGCTTCGTGCCGGTCAGGGGTGCCTTCGCCTTGTCGAACAGGGCGACGGGGTAGAGGGACACCCACGGCATCGGCGCCCCGAGGCCGACCTTGTCGACGATCGCACGCTGGCGGTAGTTGGTCCCGTAGGTGCCGGTCGTTGTGGCCAGCCATCCGTTCAACAGGTCGAAGGTCTCCAGGTACTTGGCCAGGAAGTTCCCGGTGATCTTGCCGGGGCCCTGACTGACCGCGTCGCGCATCGCCTGCAGCTGCGCATCGCTCAGGCTGCCGTCGGTCGCCGGCCGCAGGCCCGGCCCGATGCCGAGCGTGCGCAGTTCGGCGAGGATCGGCGCGTCGATCTTCCTCGGCGCGAAGCGCTTGAGCTGAGCTCCGAGCGCGTCGAAGAAGATCGCCGGATCCTCACCGGCGCCGGTGCCGGGGATGTGCGCTTCGTCAGTGGTCCTGTCGGGCTTCTTCGGTGCGGGCTGCCGGTAGGCGTAAGGCTTCTTCGGATTCCACTTCTTCAGCGGAACGATCCGGTAGGTGTCCTGAATGCGGTGGACGTTCTTCAGGTCGGACTTGCCGTAGGCCAGGGTCCTGCCGATGATCCAGATCCGCTTGTAGGGAGAGACGATCTTCGTCAGCCCGCGCGGCTTCTTGCCCTTCCAGCCTTTGGGCACGACCAGGTAGTCACCATCCGGGTAGCCCTTCGGCGGTGAGCCGATGTTGGCGAAGTTCTCTTCCCAGGGGTCGAGCAGCTCGAGTACGTGGAACCGCTTCGTCTTCGTGGTGTGGATGACCAGCGGGCCCTTGCCCAGGTCCAGCCAGGCCATCGAATAGAGGGTGTCGCTGTTCGGGAGCACGACCTTCCTGTCCCTGGCGTCGGCGAGCCGGGTGAAATGGCTGAACTTGTTGACCGGCCCGGCACCGCGCCCGTTGGGCACGTTGGCGCTGGTGCTGATTCGGTACGTCTTGTCCATGTTGAGGATGGGCACTCCGTACTCGTAACCCTGGGCGGCGATCGCCAGGGCGGCGTCGTACTCGGCCTTCTGCGCCGGGTCACCGGGGTCGTAGGCGGCCATGGCAGGTGATGCGAAAAGAAGTGCGGCAGCCAGTGCGGCGATTGCGAAGCCGGTCAAACGGTTCATTTCTCTCCCTTGTCCCGGGCCGGTCGGCCCTTCGGCCGGCACCCTGCATGCCGATCGTGTCGTTAAACCTAGCGGAGCCGGGGCTTGGAAAGGCCTAACTGCCGACCGACTCCTGGCGCCTCGGCAGCTTCCAGTCGGGCCGCACGAAGTGGCACGTGTATCCGGCCGGATAGCGCTCGAGGTAGTCCTGGTGCTCGGGCTCGGCCTCCCAGAACGGTCCGGCGGGCTCGACCTCGGTGACGACCTTGCCCGGCCAGAGTCCGGAGGCGTCGACGTCGGCGATCGTGTCTTCGGCAACCTGCTTCTGGTTCTCGTCGGTGTAGTAGATCGCCGACCGGTAGCTCGAACCGATGTCATTGCCCTGCCTGTTCAGGGTGGTCGGGTCGTGGACCTGGAAGAAGAACTCGAGAATGTCACGGTATGAAGTCCGGGATGGATCGAAGATGATCTCGATCGCCTCGGCGTGGGTGCCGTGGTTGCCATAGGTCGCGTTTGGAACGTCGCCGCCCGAATAACCGACCCTGGTGGAGATGATGCCCTCGCGCTTGCGGATCAGGTCCTGCATGCCCCAGAAGCAGCCGCCGGCGAGGATCGCTGTCTCAGTCGTCTCTGACATTCGTGAGTCCCTTCTCTTGCCCGCCGCAGGCCGCAGCGGTGAAATGAAAGCCTGTACTGACCTTAACGAAGCTGTCAAGCGGGCAGATCAGATTTCGGGACCGGTAGCGAGGTCGAAGAAACGCGAGATCACCCTCCGGCCGGAGGTCTCGATGCGAGTGAGTTCTCCCTCGCTGACTTCGAAGGGAAAATGCGGCCTGAGCACCAGTGCCGCTTCGAGTCCGATCTCGACGTGGAACTGGAGGCCGTAGGCGGCTCGACCGATCGCAAAGGCCTGGTGTGGATAGACGTCCGAAGATGCGAGCAGGCGGGCCCCGGCGGGGATGTCGAACGTGTCCTGGTGCCAGTGGATCACCGGCAGGTCCGTACCGGCGGGGCCGAGTACCGGGTCTTCGGCGACGAGCCTGACCTCACCCGGACCAGCTTCTTCGACCGGGCCCTGAAAAACATCCGCCCCGGCGGCAGCGGCCATGAGCTGTGCTCCGAGGCAGACGGCGAGAACCGGGATCTCCCGCTCCAGCGATAACCGGATCAGCTCAACCTCGCCGACGAGATGATCGTGCTCGAGCTTGTCATTGACACCCATCGGACCACCCATGACCACGAGACCGTCGATATCCCTGGCAGAGGGGAGTTCTTCGCCGAGGTCCATTCGGACCACCGGCATGTCGATGCCACGGACCTTCGCCTCGGCGGCGATCAGACCGGGCGATTCGAAACTGACGTGCTGGATGGCGGGCCAGACGGGCAAGGCGCCAGCCTAACCACTGCGGGCCGGTCCTACACCGGGAAGCACGTGCCTGCTAATCTACAACCAGATGATTGTAGGTATTGCCGAAGAAGAACGAGCCGACCGGCTTTTCGGGGCGCTCGCCAACTCCACCCGCCGCGACATCGTGAGGCGCACGCTGAAGGACGACTACTCCGTCTCCCAGCTTGCGCGCTGCTACACGACCAGTTTTGCCGCCATCCAGAAGCACGTCTCCGTGCTCGAGGCGACCGGACTGGTGACGAAGCGGGCAAGTGGCAGGGAGCAGATCGTCACCGGCGATGTCGACACCATCGAGGCGGTCCACGCGCTGCTCGACCAGTTCGAGTCGATCTGGCGCGAGCGCATGGGCCGCTTCGATTCAGTTCTCAAACAGACCGACCAAGGAGTGGAAGCGTGACCGTTACGAACGTTGACAAGAACCCCGAGAATCTGACCATGACCGTGACTACCGACCTGGCAGCTTCCGTCGACCGGGTGTGGCAGATGTGGGAGGACCCGCGCCTGCTCGAGAAGTGGTGGGGCCCACCGACCTATCCGGCAACTTTCGAGAGGCATGAATTCACCGAAGGAGGCGTCGTCACCTACCACATGACCGGCCCCGAAGGAGAAAAATATCCGGGCCGCTGGAATGTTCAAAACGTCGGCAAGCCGACCCTGCTCGAGTTCGAAGATGCGTT
>WBZP01006854.1_pt1 | contig 11145 bp, 13 predicted proteins | sample 5204301 | NCBI WGS metagenome assembly WBZP01 (sample SAMN12412401, study PRJNA552823) | activated sludge metagenome | isolation source: activated sludge from nitrification reactor of wastewater treatment plant... | place: USA: Pennsylvania | collected 2017
ACACGCGCGCGGCAAACCGCTAACCTGACTTACCAGATTCATCCCCTGGAGTCCGGTTGAGCGTCACCTCCGCTGCCCCGCCACGCCTCCGTCCGGGCCAGGCCGAAGCGCTCAAGCGATTCGCGCAGGCGCTGCGCGCCGGCTCAACCTCCGAACTCGTCGTTGTCCCGGTTGGCTACGGCAAGACGGTGATCGGCGTGGGCTCCTTCGAGGTTGCTGCCGGCGCGGCGCAAGCGGACACCTGCCTCTATCTCACCCCTACCGATGTCTTGCGGACGCAGGTCTACAACGGTGTCGAGCGCGCGTTGAGTGTCATCGGCAGTTCGCGTCCCATCCGCAAAATCATGGCCGACAACGCTGCGCTGGACCGGATTGGGGCATCCGGCGCCAACTTCATCGTCGCGAGCTACCAGCAGGTTGCCGCCGCTCCCGAACGGTACCGCCGTCTCTGCGCCGGGCGGCGAGTACACCTCGTTTGCGACGAAGCCCACCACCTCGGCGAGCGCGGCACCTGGGCCAGGGCGCTTTCGAATCTCCCGGTCCAGAGCATCCTGATGCTCTCCGCTACGCCGCTCCGCCTCGACCGCGACGCGATAGCCGGCGCGCGCTACGCGGATGACCTCGAAGCGGGCGGCGCCGTGATTGACCCGCTCCTCCAGGTGACCATGCGCCAGGCATGGAAAGAAGGCCGCATCCTCAAGCGGCTCAACATGCAGATGAAGGACTACGCCGTCGAGCTGCAATCCACTGACGGCGAGATCTACGAGTTCACGGCTTCGGAAATGGCCGAACTGCCCGACTTCGACCAGCGCTGCGTCCGGGAGCAGTTGCGCTGGAACGAAGACTACGTCCAGCCCCTCGTGCGCGAATTCGCGCTCACCCTGCAGGCCAAGAACGCCGTCGCGCCGGGGAAACACCAGGGCCTTGTGTTCGCAGCGACAACGGAGCACGCAAACCACCTCATGCGCGTCTTCGGAAAATGGCACCCGTCCCTCCGTTGCGCCGTCGTCCACAGCGGCGAAGGCTTCAGCGACGCTGAGAACGAGCGGCGCATGCGCGAGTTCCACGAAGGACGCGTGGATGTCCTCATCCAGGTGAAGAAGGCCAGCGAGGGTTTCGACGCCCCGGCCGTCAGCGTGCTGCTGAAGCTCGACGCGGTGTTCAGCCGGGAACCCGTCATCCAGCAACTGGGCCGGGGACTGCGCTTCAACCACGCGCTGCCGGTCTCCCAGAACGTCCTCAACGTACTCATCGGGCGGGACCCACGGCTGGGGTCGATCATCGAGCACCTGGAACGCGAGTCACCGCCGGTCGCCCTCAAACCGAACGGCGACGCACTCGCCATTGAACTCGCGGACCAACCGGAAGAAGCCGAGCTCGACGAAGACGACGAACCTCAAGCGCGCCCGGAAATCCTCGATGTGGTCGAAGCCGGTGACGCGTTCCTGGACGAATCCGGCCGGTTCGTGGATGGCCAGCAGCTCACCATGTTCGGCGTGAGCGCGCCGGCCGCCCGCAGCGACGCCGCTCTTACCGGGCAGCCGGCCGTGGAAGTGGTCGACATCCACGCAGAACTCGCAGAGGCAATCGAATACTGCCGGACCTGGACGAACCGGGCCGCCCGCGAGCGCTCACGCCGCGCGGCCCAGGGCGAGAATCAGCACGCGGCCCTCAACCTCGCGTACAGCCGTGAGAGCGGGAAGAAGGGCTCCCTTTCGACCGCCGCGGAGTACCGGGCCAAGGGCGATTGGATGAAGCGGAAGTACCTCGAGTTCCTGCGTTAGAGCGTGCGGGCGAACTCCAGCACCAGCCGCGCAACCTCCTCCGGCTTTTCCAGCATCGGCAGATGGCCGCACTGCGGGATGAGTTCGAGCCGGGCGCCGGGGATCTGGGCCGCAATCTGCCGGCTGTTCTCGGGCGGTACCATCCCGTCGTCCGCGCCACAGATCACGAGCGACGGACAGCGAATCGCTCCCAGCCGCCCGGCGCTCGTCCAGTTGGCAACGGACTCTTGCTGGCGAACGACGGCGAACCGCCGGGGCGGCGCCTCGAGGTCCGTCGCCAGCAACGCCGCAAACGCTTCGGGATCGCGCTCTTTCCAGCCGGGAGCCGCCATGGCTTCGTTCTGACCGGCGAAGATTTGCTCGCGGGTCATCTCCGGCGTGAAGTTCATCGCCTTGTTGACCGCGTCAGTCGATCCCACAGCTGTAGGCCCGCGGTGGCTCGTCCCACTCAGCACCAGCGCCCGAGTCCGTTCCGGGAAGCGCAGCGCGAACTCCTGGGCCAGCATCCCCCCACGTGACCGGCCGTAGATAATCGCCTCTCGTACCCCCGCCGCGTCCAGCACCGCGGCCATGTCGTCTGTTTCGTCCTCGATCGTGAACGGTTCGTCTCTCCGTTCGCTCGCGCCCATCCCCCGGCAGTCGAATGTTATGACTTGCAGGTCGCTTGCCAGGAGCTCCGGCAACCGTCCCCAGTGCGCCAGCCGGTGAGATAGCCCCAGGGTCAGCAGGATGGGCGGACGGAGCGGGTCACCGATTGCCTCCCAGTGGATGGTCCATCCCTTCGAAATGGCCTCTGGCATGTCGAACCTCCGCCCCCATGCTACGCCGTGATACGGCCTGCTGCGGGCATATAATCCCGGACTCGTGCACCTGAAGTCCCTTGCCGCCGTTGTGCCTCCACGGCTCCAGGTTGCGCTTGGCATGTTCGCGCTCGTCATCGTGCTCGGGACGCTGGGCTACCAGCTACTCACGGACATGTCCTTCGTCGACGCCCTCTACCAGACCGTTACGACGCTCAGCACCGTCGGGTTCCGCGAACTGGCGCCATTCGACACCAAAACCAAGCTGTTCACGATCGCCCTCATCCTCGTCGGCGTCGGGACAGTGCTTTACACGCTGACGCTCGTCATCGAGCAGGCCCTCGAAGGGGACATTCGCAGTCGGTTCCATCAACGGAGGATTACCTTGCAAATCGCCGAACTTGAGAAGCATTACATCCTCTGTGGATTTGGCAGGGTTGGGCAGGAGATCGCTCGTGAACTTAATGAGCGCAGCGTCCCTTTTGTCGTGGTCGAACAAACGCACGACCAGGTGGAACTGGCGAAGCTCTTTGGCTATCTGGTGGTCGAAGGTGACGCTTCCGATGAGCGCGTCCTGAACCAGGTCAACATCCGCTCGGCTGTTTGCCTGCTCGCCGCCAGCGACAGCGACTCCGGGAACACCTACATCACGCTCACCAGCAAATCGATCAACCCGGCGTGCTTCGTCGTCGCGCGCTGCGGCCGCCCGCACAACGAAGAGAAGCTCCGGCTCGCCGGGGCGGACCGGGTGCTCTCGCTTTACAGCATGGGCGGCCGGCGAATGGTCCTCGCAGCCCTCCAGCCACTCGCAGCGGATTTCATGGACACCCTCGCCAGCGGCCGCCACGGCGACCTCGTGCTCGCCGAATTCGAAGTGAACGCGCAGAGCGGATTCGCTGGTTCGCGCTGCGGTGAGTTGTTCGCCTCCGGCTCAACCGCAACCCTGCTGGGGGTCCGGCGCAGGGAAGGCAATCTGGAGGTGGGCCCTCGCGCCGAATCCGTACTCGCCGAAGGCGACATCGTCATCGTCCTCGCGGAAGAGCGGGATATCGCCGCGCTTCGCGGGGGCGCCCTTCGTCATTAGCAGGCGCGCACGGGGCGCGCGCCGGTGATTTCGAGGAGATCGCTGACGGCGATGCGCACGTCATAGCCGCGCTGACCGGCGCTCACCAGCACTTCTTCGAACATGGTGGCGGTCTCCTCGATGAGCACGCCGAATCCCTTGCCAGTCAGGGCGAGCGCGCTGATGCCTCCCACCTGGAGCCCCGTGTAGCGCTCCGCGTCGCGGTGCGAGGCCATCGCAAGCTTCTTCACACCCAGGCTCGAGGCGAGCACCTTCAGGTCGATCTCCAGCGAGGATGGCATCATCACCAGGTACGGCCTGCCTTTGGGCGGCTCCTGTTCCACCACCAGCGTCTTGAGGACCTGCTCTGGGGGCATCCCCGTCACCCGCGCCACCTCCTGGGCGGAACGAATGGCGTCGTCGAACGCGAACACCTCGTGCTCGACCTTCTTCTGTTCCAGCATCCGGATGGCCATCGGCTTCTGGGCGGGCACGCTCGATCCTAAAGGTGCTGGCTGATGCCGCCGTCGGCGTGGAACACCTGGCCGTTGAGGTATCCCGCGGCCTCGGAGCTGAGCAACACCGCCAGCGCCGCCAATTCCTCGCCCTTGCCGAATCGGCGCATGGGGATGAACCGCAACAGCAGGTTCTGGCCGATTTCGTCCGGGCCGCGGCCCGGCGTCCAGTCCATCCAGCCGGTGGAAATACAGTTGGAGGTGACTCCGCGCGCGGCCGCTTCCTGGCTGAGCGCGGCACTCAGCCCGATGACCCCCGCTTTCGCCGTGGCGTAGGCGCTCAGGTTGTCCACCCCTCGCTCGCCGAAGATGGAGGTGATGAAGATCAGCCGGCCGCTCGTCCCTTCGGGCAGTTCTCGCAAGAACGTGCGTGAGGCGTAGAACGCGCCGCTCTGGTTCACGGCCTGGATGCGGCCGAACTCGGAGTCGGTGACCTTCTCGATCGGCTTCGCGAGCGCGAGGTCCGCGTTGTACACCAGGATAGTGGGCGCGCCGAATTCCTTGCTGATCTGCTTGTAGCCAACCTGGATGTTCGTTGGCAGCGTGACGTCCCAGCCTTGCGAGATGGCCTTCTGGCCCAGCCCCTCGACGGCTTTGGCGACCCGCTTCGCTTCCATCACTTCGTCGCCATCCATGGTAGCCGAGACGACGGCCACGTCCGCGCCGGCTTCGGCCAGGCCGAGCGCTATCGCGCGGCCCGCGGGGTTCGCACAGCCAACCACCAGCGCACGTTTGCCGGTGAGGTCGAAGCCGGGCTTCCGGTCCCACTCAGCCACGGGACACCTCCGCCGGCTCGTTCACGGCGTAGCCGGTTGGGGCGATGCCGCCGGTCAGGCCGCCACCGTCGATCACGAACGACTCCGCGGTGATGTACGCCGACGCGTCCGAGCAGAGGAATACGGCGAGCGGCCCAAGCTCCCAGGCTTCGCCCAGCCGCCGGGCGGTGATGAAGCGGCCCCGCTGCTTCCGCATCTGCTCCGCCTGTTCGTCGCGCGCGGGCTCCTGGGAGACGAAGCCGGGAATGATGCAGTTCACCCGGATGTTTTCGCCCACGAACTGTGCGGCGAGGCTCTTGGTCAGCGAAATGACACCCGCTTTCGCTGCGGCGTAGCCCATGGACTGGGGGTACGAACGGAGCGCGGTCCCGCTCGCCACGTTCACGATCACGCCTCCTTCGTTCTGCTTCAGGAAGTGGCGAACGGCCGCGCGCGAACAGTAGAAGGCGCTGTAGAGATTCACTTCGATGGTGTCATGCCAGTCTTCGTCGGCCATATCCTGCAAGCGGTCCCCGGCGCCCCTGCGGTCGCCGATGCCCGCGTTGTTCATCATGACGTCTAGACGGCCGAAGTGAGCCACCGTCTTTTCGATCAGCGCATCGCACTCCGCGCTGTTCTGCACGTTCGTCGGCACGATCAGCGGCTTCCGCCCGCACGCCGCTTCGATCTCGGCAGCCGCGGACTCGAGTTGGCTGACGGTACGACTGGCGATGCAGATGTCAGCGCCGGCTTCCGCGAGCGAGATGGCCATTGCCTTCCCGAGCCCGCGGCTGCCGCCAGTGACGATGGCGACACGGCGCGGCGGGCCATCAAGCCGGAGAGTTTCGAGGACCATGTGCAGCTCCAGTCGGCGAGGTTCGGGTGCATCATACGGCGGTCGCTGCCTCCGCTTCAGGCGACCCGGATACCGCCGATGACGAGCGTCAACGCCGCCACGAACAGGCGGTAGACCACGAACGGCATGAGCGTACGCGTGCGTAGGAAGCGCAGCAGGAAGTGGATCACCAGGAACCCAACGACCGCCGAGAACAGGAAGCCGATGAGCAGTTCGTTCGTCTCTTTCCCGCTCAGGCTTTCCAGGTCTTTCGCCTTCAACAACGCCGCCCCAACGAACGCCGGGGTCCCTAACAGAAACGCAAAACGCGCGGCCGAATCGCGCGTGAAATTGCGAAAAAGGCCCATCGACATCGTCGCGCCCGAGCGGGATACCCCCGGGAAGAGCGCGCACGCCTGCGCCGCACCAATCAGCACCGCGTCCAGCACGGTCACGCCGGTGATTTCGCGGTCCAGGCGGCTCCGCCGGTCGGCCACAAGCATGATCAACCCGACGGCCGCAAGCGCGATAGCCACCAGCCACGGCTGCCGCAGGTGCTCTTCGATCCAGTCATTGAAGAGGAACCCGACGATCGCCGCCGGTACCGACCCGAGCGCCAGCAGTAACAGCAGGTGGCTATCACCCGAGTATTCCGCAAGGCGCACCCGTTTGGTGGGCAGGTCGGTGAAGAACGAGCGCAACATCCGCCACCAGTCGGCCCAGAAGTACACCAGGAGCGCCAGCAGCGTGCCGCAATGCAGTCCCACATCGAAGGCAAGCCCCTGGTCCGGCCACTTGAACAGCGCCGGGACCAGGATGAGGTGGCCGGATGACGAGATGGGAAGGAACTCCGAGAGGCCCTGGACGATGCCGAGGATGGCCGCGCGAAGGTAGTCCATGCGGCCCCAAGGTGTCCCCGGGGCCTCTAACGGGCAAGATGCGGGTTAGTCGACCGAAGCGATCCGCGTGCAGCGCTCGATCACCGGCCGGCCGGCGAGAAGGCCCCCGAGCTTCGCGCCCATCGCCTTCATGTGGTCGGTGATGCCGTGCGCCGCAAATGCGCTGTCGTCTCGATAGGTCTCGTAGAAGATGAACATCGTTGGGTCCGAGTCCAGCACGTGGAGTGAGTAGGTGGTGACGGCGCCGGCTTCGTGCGTCTTCACCTTCCCCACCATCTCCGAAAGCACAGCCTTCAGCTCGTTCTCCTTGCCGGGCTGGGCCTGCAGTTTTGCGATTACCGTAATCATTTCGAGTTCCTCCAGGGGTTGTCGCGCGAGTCTACCGGCAGGCCGCGTCGCTGGCACCTCGGCAGCGTCGCCGGTACGATCTGCCGGATGCTGAAACGCATACCGTCCCCGCGCGCCGAAGAGCTCGTCTCGGCCGCGGCAACCATGCCACTGAGCGACCCAAAGGTTGCCTACCCCGCCTGGTACCTCCATCGCTGGCACTTCCTTCCCGAGGGCTATCTCAGCCGCAGGAGCGCCGCCGGCTACGACCACGTGATCCGCAGGCTCTACAACCAGGGCCTCGAATCTCGCGTCATCCAGACGGTCGTGTCGGGTCTGAAGCGCGTTTCGCCGGACTCGTTGCTCGAGGTGGGCTGCGGCCCGGGACGCCTCCTCCGTGCCGCATCGTCAGCAGGCGTCGGGGATTACCGCGTCGGCATGGACCTCAGCCCCTACTTGCTCGAACGCGCGCGCCGGCGGCTCGGGCGCCAGGCCCGGCTGGTCCACGGCGACGGCCTCGCCATACCGTCCGAAGACGCCGCCTTCGATGCCTCGGTGGCCAGCCACTACGTCGGTCATCTGCCCGCCCGGATGCGCGCCGCCGCGGTCTCCGAGCTCTCCCGGGTGGTGCGTCCCGGCGGGCACATCTTCGTTGTCGACCACCGCTGGCACCCGTGGCCCGAACAGGCGAGCCTCAAACTCATCGAGACGATCTCCCACAACCTCGGCCTCGTCACCGTCCGCGTCTTCGAACGGCTCGACGTGCAGCAGGCCCCCGCGTGACCGCTCCCACGCCCGAACAACTGGCCCGCGTCGGCGACTGGATTCGCCGCGAGGCTGCCGCCAAGTCCCTCGACGAGATCCTCGCGTGGGTCAAAGAGCGCCAGGAGCAGCTGATCGCGTCCGCTCAGTCGCTTACCGAAGTTCAACTGCGGGCTGCGCCCTCCGCCGGCGAATGGTCGCCCCTGGAAGCCCTGAAGCACGTGGTCGAATGGAACTGCCAGGTGAGTGAAGACGTGTTGCACGCCTGCCTCACCGGCGAACGGCCCGGCAACCCGCTCCCCACCTTCGATGCAGCACTCGAGTCGTTAGTCGCACGCCAGCGTGAGACCCTGGAGTCCGTTTGGGCGCACGTCTCCGCGGCAGAGCCCGAAGCCTTCCTCGACCTGAAGTGGGAGCACCCGTTCTTCGGCATGCTCAACTGGCGCGAATGGTTCCTGTTCCTCGGGGTCCACTGCACGGATCATGCCAACCAGATTCGCGCCGCGAGCCCGGCGAGTGGCTGAGCCCCGGCCGTTGCGCATCGTCCACACGTCCGATGTCCACCTCGGCGCCTACGCGGGCAGCGGCGACGAAAAGTGGAACGCCAGGCGCGAACTCGTGGAACGCACCTTCGAGCGCGTCATCGAGCTCGCGAACGCCGTGAATGCCGACGCGCTGGTGATAGCCGGGGACTTTTTCGACAACGACCGCGTCCCCTCCGAGACCGTCCAGTTCGCCGCGGAAACGATCGCAAAGTTCGACGGCCAGACGTTCCTGCTGCCGGGAAACCACGACCCGATGGACCCGGGCAGCATCTACTGGCGCCATGACATGGAAGCGGCCGCCAGGCGGCTCACCATCGTCCGCGAGCACCGCGGCGAATTCATCGAGCCGGAGGGCATCGACGCGGTCTTCTGGGGCCGGGCTTACCTGGACACGGACTGGCACTTCAAACCGCTCGACGGCATCCCCCAGCGCCTCGACAACCGCTGGCACATCGCTCTCGGCCACGGCCACTTCGTCCGCGAGGGCGGCGAGATGCACCGCTCGCTGCTGATCAAGGACTCCGAGGTTGCTGCCGCCGCCGGGCACTGGGATTACATGGCGTTCGGCCACTGGGAGCCGCATGCGGACGTAAGCACTGGCGGCGTTACCGCGGTCTACTCCGGCGCGCCCATGCCGCTGAGCGATGCGAACCGGAAGGCCGGGATGGCCGCCATCGTTGACTTCGACGAATCAGGTGTCCGCTGGCGCATGCACCGCGTTGACCCTCGTCCGCCAGACGCACCGTGATGCACTGAACCGGCGGGCCGTGGTACCGTAATCGTTCGCGGCAGGGTAGCTCAGCTGGTCAGAGCGCACGACTCATAATCGTGAGGTCGGGAGTTCAAGTCTCCCCCCTGCTACCACTTGAAGAGCGGCTCTGGAGCACCTTCGTCCGGCCCTTGGGGTCCGCCGAACGCCCCGCTTACCTCCCCGTGAACCGCGGCTCCCGCTTCTCTGCGAACGACACCTGCCCCTCGCGACGGTCCTCCGAGAGCGCGAGCGTATTCAGCGCCATGCCCGAGAACTCCAGCGCGCTCTCGAAGTCCATGCCCTGCGTCTTGTAGGCGAGCATCTTGCCGAGCTTCTGCCCGAGCGGCGGGCCGGCCTCTACCGCGGACGCGAGTTCCATAGTCTTCGCCTCCAGCTCTTCCGGCGCCACAAGGTAATTCGTGAGCCCCGCGCCATGCGCCTCCTCGGCGGACATGAAGCGGCCCGTCGTCATCATCTCCATCGCCTTCCGCCAGCCGATCACTCGCGGAAGCGAATAGAACCCACCCAGGTCCGCGAACAGGCCGCGCTTCACATACGCCACCTGGAAACGGGCCGCGGTCGAAGCCACTGCCATATCGCAATGAGAGACCATGTCCAGCCCGGCGCCGACGCACACGCCGTTGATGGCTGCGATGACCGGCACTTCCAGGCGCTTGAGCGCGATGTAGGTCTCGGACTCGTTGCGGAAGAAGAGCCGCGCGCCCTCCAGGTCCGTGGCTGCTTCCGCGGCGGCGTACAGCAAGCCGTCACGGCCGCCACCGCTGAAGTCGGCGCCGGCGCAGAACCCTCGGCCCGCTCCCGTAATGACAACGCAGCGCACAGACCGGTCCGTGCGCGCCCGCTGCAACTCCGTCCGCAGGTCCGCGAACAACGTCATGCTCAGCGCGTTCAGCTTCTCCGGGCGGTTCAGCGTGACCCAGAGGATGCCGCCGTTGCCTCTCCGCTCCGTCAGGATCGTCTCGTACGTCATCTCGTTCCTCCGGCTTCAAGCTGGCAAACAGAGAGGCCCGCGTTTCCGCGGGCCTCGTGGTTGACTCGTTGGTTATGCCCGGCTGACGGGTTTTCCGGCTGCCTTTTGGGCTTCAGCGTGCTGGTCGCGCGTGGCCTGGAAGGTCCACGGGGCGTAGGCGCCGTTCAGGTCCGTGATCGTTCCGAAGTTGGATTCGAACCAGTCGGCGTCCTTGAATTCGTGCGGGTCGTAGTTCACGCCCTTCGTGAGGACGATCGCGCTGCGGCTGTAACGGCCACCCGAAGCGTTGATGCAGATGCCGCTTTCGTTGCACTGCGGGGACGAGAGGTAGGTCACGGCCGGAGCGACGTGCTCAGGGGCCATAACGACCGCGCGTTCCGCGTCGTTCGGGTCACGGCCGCCGAGGTTCTCCGTCATGCGCGTCTGTGCGCCTGGGGAGATCAGGTTGACCATGATGTTGTACTTCTCGCCTTCGATCTTGGCGACGTTCATCAGGCCGTACATGCCGGCTTTCGCCGCGCCGTAGTTCGCCTGGCCGAAGTTGCCCACGAGCCCCGACGAAGACGTGGCCATGACCACGCGGCCGTAGGCCTGCTGGCGGAACACCGGCCACGCATGGTGGAGCAGGTTGTAGCACTGCTTCAGGTGCACGCGAATGACCAGGTCCCAGTCGTTTTCGGCCATGTTGTGCAGCGCGAGGTCTCGAAGGATACCCGCGTTCGCGACAACCACGTCCAGCCGGCCAAAGGTGTCCATGGCCTGCTTGACCATGTTGTAGCAGTCTTCGTAGCTGCCAACGTCGCCGGGATTGGCGACGGCATCGCCGCCCATCGCCTTGATTTCGTTGACCACCTGCTGCGCCGGCGTGTCGTCCTTTGAACCTTCGCCGGAAACGCTCCCGCCGAAGTCGTTGACGATGACTTTCGCGCCGTGCTTCGCGAGATCCAGCGCATAGGCGCGGCCAAGACCGCGGCCCGCGCCGGTGACCAGGGCAACCTGCCCATCCAATCGAACTGCCATAGAAAGCTGTTCCTCCAATGTGTTTCGCCCGCGCATCCTAAAGGAAACCGCACGTTTCGGCGCGGGGCCTCCACTCGGAAGGCAGGCCGCCGGGAAGA
>WBZP01006855.1_pt1 | contig 11145 bp, 8 predicted proteins | sample 5204301 | NCBI WGS metagenome assembly WBZP01 (sample SAMN12412401, study PRJNA552823) | activated sludge metagenome | isolation source: activated sludge from nitrification reactor of wastewater treatment plant... | place: USA: Pennsylvania | collected 2017
CAATAAACCATTGCACCTGGGACATATCCGAAATATTCTATTGGGATGGTCGCTGACTCAAATTCTTGAAGCAACCGGTTATGAAGTCATCAAAACCCAAATCATCAACGATCGGGGCATTGCCATTTGTAAAAGCATGCTGGCATGGGAAAAATATGGTGAAGGGGCAACACCGGAGAAAATGGGCATAAAAAGCGACCATTTTGTAGGCGATTATTATGTCCTGTTTGAAACCAAATTTCAGGAGGAATACCAGGAGTGGCAAAAGAGTGAGGTTGCACAAGGAATATTGAAAGAAAAAAACATTGAAGCCGAGAAAGAAGCACAATTTTTCAAAGAATTCAAGAATCAATATTTTAATCAGTACAGTGCTTTGGGTCTCGAGGCGAGGGAAATGCTGCAAAAATGGGAGTCCAACGATAAAGAGGTACTGGACCTATGGAGAAAAATGAATGCATGGGTCTATGAAGGCTTCGAAATTACCTATAAAAAATTGGGGGTAAGTTTTGACAAAAATTATTATGAGTCTGATACCTATCTATTGGGTAAAGAAACCGTTGATCATGGCATCAAACAGGGTGTGTTTGAGCAAATGTCAGATGGCAGTGTCTGGATAGACCTTACAGATGTAGGCATGGATCGTAAAATAGTACTGCGGTCTGATGGCACTTCTGTGTATATAACCCAGGACATTGGAACAGCTATGCTTCGATACAGGGACTTCAAAACCCAGAAAATGATTTACACTGTGGCCGATGAACAGGACTATCATTTCAAGGTATTGTTTGAAATATTGAAACGTTTGCAGGAGCCTTATGCTGCAGGCTTGTACCACCTCAACTATGGTATGGTTGACCTTACTACAGGCAAAATGAAATCCCGCGAAGGAACGGTGGTTGATGCTGATGATTTGATGGAAGAAGTGATCCATGAAGCTGCATTGAGTTCCGCCGAAAGAGGTGAACTGGCAGGACTTTCCAAAGAACAGCAGGACGATATTTACAATAAAATTGGACTTGCCGCCCTAAAATTTTTCATCTTAAAGGTACAGCCAAGAAAACGGATGACTTTTGACCCTAAAGAATCATTGGACATGCAGGGACAAACCGGACCTTACATCCAGAATGCCTACGTGAGGATCCAGTCTATCTTCAGAAAAGGGGGCGACTTTACATTTAATCCCTCCCAAATTCCGGCTGTTCTTGAGGAAAGTGAAAAGGCCATCATGGTGCTGCTCGCTTCATTCCCCGGTGTCATCACAGAAGCAGCAAGGTCTTACGACCCCTCGCATTTGGCAAATTTTTGTTATACCCTGGCTAAAGAATTCCATAGATTTTATCATGAGGTTCGCATTCTGGGTGCGGCCACAGAAGAAGAAAAGAACTTTAGATTGGGCGTTTGCAAAGTAACTGCCAACGTACTGCAAAGTGGGATGAAAATGTTGGGTATAGATATGCCGGACAGAATGTAAAAAAATAATAATCAGGTTTAAATAATTGAAGCAATGTCAGAAGGAAAAGCTCATCTCAATTTTATAGAAGAGATTATTGAAGAGGATCTTCGCAACGGAAAACACAGTGGAAGGATTCACACGCGTTTTCCTCCGGAACCCAACGGATATTTGCACATAGGACACGTCAAAGCCATTACCATCAACTTTGAACTGGCCAAAAAATATGGTGGTAAAACCAACCTCCGGTTTGACGACACCAACCCTACTACTGAAGATACAGAGTATGTTGAAGGCATTATGCAAGATATACGATGGCTGGGTTACCAATGGGAGGCCGAAGCATTGTATGCATCGGACTATTTTGAGCAACTATATCAATATGCTTTGAAGTTGATTGAAATGGGGCTTGCTTATGTAGATGACAGCACTCCTGAGCAGATAGCTGAAATGAAAAAAACACCCACGGAAGCAGGAATTGAAAGTCCATATCGCAATAGGAGCATTGAGGAAAACCTCGAACTCTTTAAAGATATGAGAGCAGGCAAATTTGAAGACGGAAGCAGGGTGTTGAGGGCGAAGGTAGATATGTCTTCACCCAATATGCACATGCGGGATCCTGTTATTTACAGAATCAAACATGAGCACCATCATCGCACCGGTGATAATTGGTGTATCTATCCCATGTATGACTTTGCTCATGGTCAGAGTGACAGTATAGAAGGTATTACGCATTCATTGTGTTCTCTTGAATTTACCCATCATCGTCCGCTCTACGATTGGTTTATAGAGAAGCTCGGCATTTTTCCATCACGTCAGATAGAGTTTGCCCGAATGAATGTCACTTATATGATTACCAGTAAGAGAAAACTACTCAAATTGGTAGAAGAAGGAATTGTGACCGGCTGGGATGATCCACGAATGCCTACCATTGCGGGGATGCGAAGAAGAGGGTATCCGGCTGCCGCCCTGAGACAGTTTTGTGAAAAAGCCGGTGTAGCCAAAAGAGATAATTTGATAGAGATTGAACTTTTGGAATCTTGTGTGAGAGACGAGCTCAATCGCATAGCATTACGGGCAATGGTGGTTACCGATCCAATAAAAGTTGTAATCACCAATTACGAAGAAGGCAAGACTGAAGTTTTATTTGCAGAAAACAACCCTGAAGACGAAACTGCGGGTTCAAGAGAACTGAGTTTTTCAAACGAGCTGTTCATTGAGAGGGATGATTTCATGGAAAATCCGCCCAAAGGATATTTCAGACTTTACCCCGGTGGCAGTGTACGACTAAAAAGTGCCTACATCATCACTTGTGAAGAAGTGATCAAAGATGAAAACGGAGTTTTAGAGTTGAGATGCAAGTATGTACCGGAAAGTAAAAGTGGTGAAGACACCAGCGGTTTGAAGGTAAAAGGCACCCTTCACTGGGTAGATGCCAAAACCGCTATTGAAGGAGAAATCAGAGATTACGACCGCCTCTTTACAGACCCTACACCTGCCGGCCACGACGACAAGGATGTTTTTGATTTTATCAACCCTGAGTCTTTGATCATCAATAAAAATGCACGATTTGAAAGCTCGGTTGCCCTTATGAAAGAAGGTACTCCCTACCAATTTATGAGAAAGGGTTATTATACAGCTGACAGGGACCATAGACCCGATCATCCTGTTTTCAATTCCACAGTAAATCTAAAGGAGGGTTTTAAAGTTCAAAAAGCATGAATGAATTAATAGATAAGATTGTTTCTGCACCCGGACAATCGCTTTTGGTGGTACTCAATCTTATCGTCATTGAAAGTTTACTGGCCATCGACAATGCAGCCGTCTTGGCAAGTATGGTTCTGAGCTTACCCAAAGAGCAGCGAGGCAAAGCGCTGAGATATGGCATTCTGGGTGCCTATATTTTCAGGGGATTATGTTTGTTATTTGCCACTATTCTTATGGAATTTTGGTGGTTGAAGCCCCTGGGAGGAGCCTATTTGCTTTATCTGGTTTGGAGATGGTGGAAGGGAGAAGCCACCCCTCAGGAAGGCGACGATCTCAACAAGCCGGAAAACAGTTGGATTTATCGCAAAACCATTGGGTTGATTGGTCCATTCTGGGCAACCATTGTTGCTATTGAAATTATGGACCTCACTTTTTCCATAGATAATGTATTTGCGGCAGTGGCATTTTCCGACAACATTATTTTGATCTGGACAGGCGTCTTCCTAGGCATTTTGGCTATGCGTTTTGTTGCTCAGGGCTTCGTATCTCTTATGGAGCGTTACCCTTTTCTGGAAACCAGTGCTTTCATTGTTATTGGCGTTTTAGGTATCAAATTATTATTAGCCCTGGTGGAGCACGTTCTTCCTGATTTGTATATAAGTAAGTTTTTGGCTAGCCATGAGGCGGATTGGGGCTTTTCAATCTTAACTTTGGGCATATTTTTTATACCTATTCTTTTTAGTCGAAGAAAATCACCTAAAAAATAAACATTTAAGCCTTTTCGTGCATTCATTGAATAAACATAGAGGAAATGATCAATAATATTGCGATTGTATTGGCCGCTGTGCTGGGAATGGAAGGTGTAGCCTGGCTGGCACACAGATATATCATGCATGGTTTTGGTTGGAATTGGCATGAAGACCATCATAAGCCTCATTTTGAGAAAGAAGGATTTTTTGAAAAAAACGACCTCTTTTTCGTGGTGTTCGCTATTCCAAGCGCAACTTGTTTCATTTTGGGCACTACAGTGCCTTCTTTATTCAAATTGATTTTTGTTGGATTAGGCATTTTAATATATGGAATCATTTATTTTTTGATCCACGACGTTTACATACACCGACGTTTTTCATGGTTTAAACAACTGGATAATCCGTATTCCAGGGCAGTACTTAGAGCGCACGGTGCACACCATTCCAAAACAGGCAAGGAAGACGGCGAGTCTTTTGGTCTTTTGATTGTGCATCCCAAATATTTCGGCAAAAGGAATAAAGAAACCAAATCTTAGAAGTTGCAGAAATCCTTGTTTATCTTTTCTAATATGTATGAATAATCTACATGGGTCAAATAAAGTCCCTGCGGGTATGCAATCCTATGAATTTGTTTATTTCTTTCTCCGCCTAAACAAAGTTTAAATTCATCAGTGCTTAGCTTGCCTTCTCCCAAGGCCAACATATCATGGACGAGAATACGAACCATGGATTTAAGGAAACGATTGGCTTTGATCTGAAAAGAATGTTTTCCGCTTCCGAAATCAAATTTCCAACTGCACTCCAATACCGAGCACATGGTAGATTTGTGCCTGTCTGGTGTTTTACAAAATGCTTTAAAATCCCTGGTTTCGACAACCCATTTACAAGCATCCTGCATCAACTCAGGGAACAATATTTCACGCTTGTAGAAATAACTCAAATCAAAACTAAAGGCATCTTTTTGCGTATGAATCCTGTAGGTATACGTCCTGGATAAGGCGTCATACCTGGCATGGGATTTTTCATCTACCGGAATTACAGCATGAACAACAATGTCATCCGGCAGGCATAAATTCAATTTATGAATGTCGGGGCAAGCAGCAACATCAACATGGGCATAAAAACAGGAGGCATGCACACCGGCATCTGTCCTGCCACAGCCCATAACCGGAATCGAAATGCCCTCAGACTTCTGCAATGCCTGTTCAATAACTTCCTGAACAGAGGGTATACCTTTGATTTGCCTTTGCCAGCCGCAATAACGGCTTCCTTTAAATGAAATGTGAAAAAAAAATCGCATTTTGTACCTTTGCCCAACTACAAGATATAAAAAAAATGAATAACCAAAGTACCGGCCGTTTTTTTAGTTTACTAACCCGGATGATTTATTTTTCAACCGTTCTCCTCATAGCATCCTGCAGCAGTAGTAAAAAATCAGTGGCCATTGAACCAGAACCGGATTATTTTGTAGCTCCGGACTTGAATTCTGTCATCAACATCAATTATAAAATCAAAAAACAGTCCCTGACGGATACCTTCAATTTTGTAATGGATGACATGATGAAAGAAGAGCTCAAGTTTGACGATTACAATGCTACCGTTAAGCTGAAAAGAATTGGCAATGTACTCGTTGAATTTCAGGGAAAAAGTGCACTGGTAACCATTCCCATGCAGGTCGATGTTGTCAAAAAAACTTCCATTAAGGATTTCAAAGCCACCGGAAACCTGGAAATGACTTTTCTATCCAACTTCGACATCCAAAAGGATTGGAAGTTAAAAACCGAAACCATGATGGTAGAGCACAAATGGACCAAAAAACCGGCTATAGACCTTGGCATCCTGAACTTGCCGATTGAAACCCTGGCCAATTTTGTAATCAGGAAAACCAGAACAGACATGGAGAAAAACATCGACAACTCAATGAGAGAAGAGTACAATCTACCGTTGATAATTAAAGAAGTAGCAAAATATACCCTGACTCCTTTTGAGCTCGACAGTATTTATGGCGGATGGTTTCAAATGAAAGCTGACTCCGCATTTCTGACACCTGCCATTAATACCAAGAGTTACATAGAAGGAAAAATTTCGTTAAAAACGCAAGTCAATCTCAGTTCTTCCAAGCCGGGACTTGATCATTTTGACATTAAAACGCCCCCATTTGCCTGGAAAGAAAAGGTGCGTGACAGTTCTCTGATCCAGCTAATCATGGAACTGGATTATGAACATTTACAAAACGTGGCTAAGAAAAATTTTGTAGGAAAAAAATTTGCAGAATCGGGCAAGAATATTGAGATCCTGAATATTGAGGTTGGCAAGAGCAATGGCAGACTTCAATTGGCTGTTGATGTGAAAGGATCATTTAACGGGAAGTTGATCCTGCAGGGCATACCCACCTTCGATAAAAGCAAGTCACTTTTATACGGTGATCAGGTGGATGTATCTGTAAAAACGGGAAATGTCTTGCATAAGGCCGCGTCATGGCTGTTAAAAGGGAAAATAAAGAACGAACTTGACAAAATGCTACATTTCAACATCGCAGAAAATTTGAATCAGGTGCAGGAACAGGTTAACCAACAGGTGACAGCCATGAACAAGAAATACAAGATGGAATTAAAAGCAACCATTGGCAGCGTGGTTATTGATAATATGGCCCTAAGACCTCAGAACATAAACGCATATATTTCTGTTAAACTATGGCTGGGCACGACACTCGACAATCTCTATTTGTTTCAAAACTAAGGCATGAAAGCATTAAGGATAGTGTTTATGGGCAGTCCCGATTTTGCAGTAGAATCGCTTAGGGCACTTATGGAATCTGGTCATGAGATAGCAGCTGTAGTAACGGCTACAGATAAAATGGGAGGTCGGGGAGGCAAACAGCTACTTACCACCGATGTAAAAAAATACGCACAGGAAAAAGGAATTCCCATTTTACAACCACCCAACTTAAAAGCAAAGTCATTTATCGACCAACTGCAATCTTTTCAACACGACCTACAAGTAGTGGTTGCCTTTAGAATGCTGCCTATGGAAGTCTGGTCGCTTCCTCCCATGGGCACCATCAACGTCCATGCCTCATTGCTGCCCAAATATAGGGGTGCGGCACCCATCAACTGGGCGATCATAAGAGGCGAAAAAGAAACCGGTGTTACTGTTTTTAAGCTGCAACATGAAATTGATACAGGGGGAATACTTTTGCAAAAAGCAATAGCCATTGAGGAAAAGGATGATTTTGGCAGTCTTTATGGAAAACTAAAAACATTGGGAGCCACAGCACTGATTGAGGCTTTGGAAGCTATTGCAACAGGCCATGCCAATTACTTAACGCAAAATGAAGAGGGTGTGACACATGCTCCCAAAATATTCCATGAAACCTGTGAGATTGACTTCAATAAAAAAACTGAAGAGGTTAAAAACTTTATCAGAGGCTTACATCCGGTACCCGGTGCCTGGTTCCATTTTATGGGGCAAGAAATGAAAGTTATTAAATGCAGTGGCTTATTGGCTTCTCATACACACAAGCCCGGCACGGTAGTAAGTGATAAAAAGAAAACTTTGCACATTGCTACACAAGATGGCTATTTAATTCTGGAGCGAATCAAATACGAGGGAAAAAAAGAAATGGATATTGTCGATTTTCTCAATGGCTTTCATTGGACTTAAAAAAGTGGCCGGTAAAAGCCAGATTGCTTATGTATTTCCCATCCAGCCGGTTAATAATCGGATTGTTTAATATCATCGTTTTACTTTGAGGGTCATCCAAAACTTCTTTCATATTCTTCACCTTTGCATAAGGAATTTGCCATTGATCTAATTGCTTTGTCAAATCATCACCTGAAAATTTCAAAGCCTGTTCCTGAATATCTCTAGTAAGATCTGCACGTGATACCACTCTTTGCAGATTGGTTTCATACCTGGCCAACCATTGCCGACTCAATCCGAGACTATCTGAGAGTTTTGAAAATTGACCATCTGAACCTACTGCCAGCATCAACTTTGTTCCGTCTTTACACTCCAAAATTTCCCCGTACGGCGCAATATTGGGATGCAAAGTGCCGAGGGGCTTGGCTATGTGACCGGCCATTAAATAATTGGTCGCCTGGTTGACCAGTCCCGATAAAGCAGCCTTGTAAAGCGATACATGGAAAACCGCACCCTCACCGGTTCTAAATCGTTGCATTAAGCCCAATAGAATGGCCTCTTTTATTTGATGTGCTGCCAATATATCAATCATGGCCACCGGCATTTTGGCCAATGCACCCTCTTCACCACACATAGAAATATAACCAGTTTCTGCCTGCATCACCAAATCATACCCCGGTCTGGGATCATCATATTCAAAAGCATTGAGCTGCACAACTATAGCTTTCGGATTGTTTTTCCTAAGTAAATCGATATCAACTTCCAGTTTCAATGCCGTGTGTTTCTGATAATTGGTAAGGATTACATCCGCTGAATCTGTATGCTGATACAACTTGTCTCTGTCATCCTTCTTTTTCAAATCCAACATTAGAATTTTTTTTCCATAATTGGCACTGTGATAGTAGGCACCTGCTGCAAAATCATCGCTCTCTTCAGGCAATTTCCAACCCCTGGTTACATCGCCACCTGAAGGTGCATTCTCGATTTTTATTACTTCCGCACCCAACTCTGCCAAAAAACTTCCTGCCAGGGGACCTGCCAGAACACTGGCCAATTCAACAACTTTAATATCTTGCAAAATCTTGTTTAATTCCATATCTTGTCTTTGTATTTCTTTAACACACTAAGATATGTACTTGTTTGACGCCAGACAAATCAGAGAATGGGATCTTCAGACCATGAAAGCGCTGGGAATTTCAAGCACCCAGTTGATGGATAAAGCGGGCCAGGCGCTGGCAAAGAAGATCATTGAATTATTTCCTTCACCTGATACTCGATTTTTGGTAGTTTGCGGCACCGGAAATAATGGAGGAGATGGGCTGGTAATAGCTCGCACATTGAGAAATCATTTCTACACTGTACGCGTACTGGAATGTCCTTTAAACAAAACACCCAGTGCCGACTATCAGATTATGAAGGAACAATTACTGGCATGCCATAATATTCCCATTGCTGACTTCGATGAATTGAAGGAAGATAACATAGAACAAAACACCATCATCATAGATGCCTTATTGGGCACAGGCATTAATCGCGTTGTTGAAGGCCAGATCCTGGATATTATCAAGAGAGTAAATCAGCTGGGATGGACAACCATCAGTATTGATTTACCTTCAGGTATGATTTTAGAACCTATGGTTTCTACCCATTGTATCGAAGCAGACATAACGCTAACCATTCAAGCCCAAAAACTTCCTTTTTTTATTGAAGAAAATGTCGATAAAACAGGAACCGTATTTGCCATCGATATAGGTTTGACGGATGATTACAAAGCAACATCACCCTATGTGTACATAGATGCCCAAATGGCAATATCCTTCCTTGAAGAAAGAAAAAAAGTTAGCAATAAAAGTCATTACGGACATGCAGCCATCATTGCAGGCAGTGAAGGCAAAGCAGGAGCAGCCATCCTTGCTACCAATGCCTGCAGTCGCAGTGGCGCAGGGTATGTTTCAATTCTGAGTCGGGAAACAATGGTCAACCAGGTGATACAGGTCGTGCCCGAAGCCATGTCGTTATGTTTACCTTCTTCATCATTGGAAGAAAAGTTGGTGAAATACAAAGCTGTAGGAATCGGTTGCGGCATAGGCTTTAAAGTGGCCGAAAAAAAATTGCTTACCACTTTGTTACAAAATTTTAATCATCCTCTTCTTCTGGATGCTGATGCTCTTACCCTGTTGGCAGAGGATAAATCTTTGCTTTCTTTCTTATCACACAACACCGTCTTAACGCCCCACCCCGGAGAATTTGACAGATTGTTTGGCCGGCACACAAGTCACGAAGAAAGGATAAAAACCCAGATGAAACAATCAAAAGAATTGGGTTGTTTCATAGTATTAAAGACCAGCCATACCAGCATCAGCACACCAGATGGCAAGCTAATATTCAATACTACCGGAAATCCGGGCATGGCAAAAGCCGGTAGCGGCGACGTTTTATTAGGTTTAATGACAGGCTTTGCAGCTCGCTATTCAACGTTGGAGAAAGCCATTTGTCTTGCGGTTTACATACACGGCCTCGCCGGTGATTTGGCTGCTTTCGAATTAGGTGTAGAAGCTATTAAGGCGGGCGATATCATTGGCTATATTCCAAAGGCCTTCAAAAAGCTGGTTGCAGGAGAGACTAATGTCCTGCCTGTTTGATTTCGTCAAATTTTTCCTCTTTTACCTGAATAAAGCGGGTAGCTACGGCAGCCAATAACAATAAAAATCCTGCAAAACGAATGGCATTCCCGGGTTCACTGCCCAGTATCCAATCGTAGATTTTTCCAAAGGTCAATGATTCGATGAACATAGGAATAACAATCATCATATTGACAATACCCATATAGACCCCATTTTTGGAAGGAGGAATGCTGCTGGCTACCATTATATAAGGAATGCCCATCATACTTGCCCAGGCAATGCCTATACCCACCATGGGTAACAACAAAAGGTATTTGTTATCCATCTCAGGAATACTCATCATGGCCACTGCTGCCAAAAAGAGACAAACCATGTGAACATATCTGGCGGTTATTTTTCTTGCCATTAAAACCAAAGCAAAGGCAGATAGGAAAGTGACAATATTATAAAACCCATTGGCAAGGCTAGTCCACCTTGCTGCTTGGTCGTAAAGTTCTTTGTTATCCAGACCGGTATGCCATATACTCTGAGCCACACTCAGTGAAATAAATTGCCAATACACGAACATGGCATACCATTGAAACAAGTAAACCATTGCCAATTGCCAAAGTGTTTTGGGCATTGTGCTGATCGCTGAAAATATGTCTGCGAATGGAGAAAATAAACCTCGATCACCTTTTTGCATTTCCAACAATTCCTCTTCTGTTGGTGGGTTTTCCGGAGTTCTGGAGAGTGACCACAATACGGTAGTAATTGAAATTACACTTCCCACCAAAAAAGATCCATAAACCCAATAAGGAATCCCTGTATCGGATTTGCCTGATCCTATGATGGTGGCGAAAATGGTGGGAGAAACCGCAGCCAATGTAATACCCAATCCCGTAAAAAAGGATTGGGTTTGAAAACCCAATGGGTATTGTTCTTTGGGCAATTTATCAGCCACAAAGGCCCTGTAAGGTTCCATGGCAGTATT
>WBZP01006856.1_pt1 | contig 11143 bp, 11 predicted proteins | sample 5204301 | NCBI WGS metagenome assembly WBZP01 (sample SAMN12412401, study PRJNA552823) | activated sludge metagenome | isolation source: activated sludge from nitrification reactor of wastewater treatment plant... | place: USA: Pennsylvania | collected 2017
TAGCCGGCAGATTTCCCACTGTGTTTGTATCGAATGACGGCAGCGTGTGCTACGACTCCATACGCTTCCAAGAGGGCGCGGAGGTGATCATCGGACGCGTCTTCCGACAAACCTCCCACATACACGACAGATTTGCTCATTCCTCTCCCCGCAAAGCCGTTGTGAGCACAGACGAGTCTATTACTGATCTCGTAGCTCGAAATAGGTGTAGACGACTACGCTGATGACTCCCGCAATGTACAATACGGTTGCCGCAGCGAGAGGATTCTGAACGAACCATTGGACGGAAGTCTGAAAGAGAGACATTGGTGTGCCGTTCCTATTTTTCGTGTAAGCGACGAGTGGTGTACAGGTGGTCGCGTGTCTGTTCAGTGCGTCTTACTTCGGCGAGTGTTTGGTTTCTGCCTCATAATTGGCGTTCCTTCTGCCTCATGCAACGCAAACGGGTACTCCTTCGCTAACGAAGCGACTCCTTGCCTAATGACGTCAATGGAGGATGCGCTATGGCGCGGGATTGGATCAGCCAGCCCCAGGAGGTGCCACCGGATCTTTGGTTTTTTAGGGGTAGATTTCTTGAGTTTTTTCTGAACTCGCTGAGTCGAATAGAAACTCATGACAACTCCTTAGGGTATGGACAGGTGCCTCGACCTCAGACTCCTCAACCGGAGGAGCCTGGTGGCTCTGTCGTCCTGCCGACACTGAGTCTACTCACCCCCGAACGGCGGCACATGCCATCCAATGAGACGAGTATGAGAACATTATGCTATCGCGCGAAGACGGAGAGTGAGTACAAGGAGTGCGCGGAGAGACAGCAAAATTGAAGAATTGTGAGTGTAACAGCCGCCTTGTGGAGGAGTCAAACTTTATGATTGAGTGAAGTTTTGATAGGCAGCAAGATGTTTAGATTGCCATAGTTTCCGACGGGTTACCACAGTTGTTGATCTGAGAACGGATCGGCATGAGTGAGGCTCGGGTTCATTCAACTGTCTTTGCTCGCGACGAGGTTGCGCCGAGTGTCAGCCAGAGTACCACCAGCCATACCAGCGGGATTATCATAATTGATCCACCAATAGATGAGTCCGGGAACTACCATCCCGCCGAGAGCGCCCAGCGCCGGTAGTCTCACATTCGCCCTATCGGAGAGTTCCCCCTCCAGGAGCTCCCGTTTTAACTCCATCCCGACCACAAAGAAAAACAGCACCATCAGGCCATCATTGATCCAGAGAAGAAGGGGTTTCTGAATCTGGAACTCCCCGAACTGAACTCCGGCCTGAATCTGTAGAAGGCTCTCATACAGATGCTTCAGACCGGTATTGGCGCACAGCATGGCGAGTGCTGCGGCAAGAATCAGCAGAATGCCGCTGGCGGACTCCAGTCTTAGAAATGTGCGAATACTGCTAATCATTGAGCCAATGCCGACGCGTTCAGTGCTTAAAATATAAGGATTGCCTAGTGCGGTATCCTCACCCTATTGTAGGTGCACTCTGTGCACATCTCGACCGTCAAGGCAATCCCATAGTGTTGTGCTGGCATGCCCTTCATAACTCTGTAACATCGCCAACACGGAATCTCTTTACATCGCCTGTTACTTATCAAGCATGACGGCATTCACGCGTGACTCCATTGACATGACCTTGGTTGGCCCTGTAGGGTAAACGACACGTACTGAGCCACGCCGACTATCCCATCTCTCGCGCATCGCTCCCTTTCTCGCGCGTCTGATTCTCTAGTGTCCGCCGCTTTTACGCTGAGTCTCCGCCCGTATTCGCCCGATGGCTTGTCCCAGTGTGGGCGGCGGTCGGCGAGGATCGGAGGCTTCCACCCACTTACCAAGGAGTCCTTGATGAATCAGGAACAGTTTGGGCAGTTCTGGAATCAATTGAAAACACCGCTCAAGGATTACTGGTCAAAGATTACTGCGGAGGATTTGACGGAGATCCGGGGGGATTTGGCGACGTTCGGTTCGGTCATTCAGAAGCGGTATGGAGAATTGCAGAAAGAGGAAGTCCGCACGTGGGTCAATCGACGGTATGCCCACTGGTCGGGAAACTACATCGGGTATAAGGATCCGGCGCCGGCGTCCTAACTGCCCTTGTCTACCGTCATCGCATCCAACGTCTTGTCGGCCGACTGCTGATGAAGACGAGAGCGTGATACAGGGAGAGGTGAGATGAAAAAGATCGTCATCAATAAAAGCTATGAGCGTTTTTTCGTGAGTCATGAGGCTTTCATTCGATTACGCGAGCTTGGGCAGGCGGAGGCGTTGCAGGAGATCGATCGGGGCGCGCATTGGCCGCTCGCGGCGGGCCCACAGGAACCGAGTTTGAATCGCTGCGGTGCACTCATTCCGCGTGATGACAAAAAGCTCGTGCAGGTTGTGGAAGAACTCCGGGGGGCGGCCAACGGATACGCAGCTGAATTGAAAGTCGTCGAGATTCCAGATGATGTGACATGGGTCATCGACAAGATCGACGGGGTGGAGCGCGTGAGCGAGGTCCATCGTATATGGGAGTGAGCAAAACATCGCGGAAGGCATGATCGGAGCTTGGATATGAACGATCGCCGTCAAGACGCCAGGGCAGGCAAGACTCACCAATCAGGCAAGACCAATGGAGAAGTGCTCAACGCAAACGACCTGACGTGCCAGGAAACACAGATCGAAGAACTGCTTTCAAAAGGGGAATCCACCGAGGGCGAAGCTGATGAGGTGCAGGATGAACATCTCGCAGATCAGAATGCTCCCCAGTAAGGGCTGCTGAGCACGCGTCGCATCATCGTTGACAGGGGAATGAGCGGATGGTACGGTGCATTCACCAAGTTTGATGTGCCCGTTCCTTCCCAATTCCTTTCACTCACTCCGTCAACATTCCCTCCGTGTGTGATCGAGATCGGATCAAGGAGTTTGTCTGCTCGTTTTTCTTATTCACGTTCGTGATCCACAGTTTTATGCACTTCCCGCGAAGACACGGGCTGCGAACGGTCATATTCGTGTGATGGGGTTCCCTCCCATCGGTATCATGTCCTTATCATCCGTGATCAAACAGGCAGGGCACGAATGTGTGCTCTTCGATCAGGCGAACCCCGATACGCCGAACCAGGTCATCATTGACCGGATCAACCAGGAGCAACCGGCGCTCGTCGGGCTTAGTTTTCTCAGTACCACCAGCTATCCCTACGCCAAGATGCTGGCGCGAGAGATTCGCGCCACCAACCAAAAGGTCAAGCTCGCCTTCGGCGGCGTGTTCGCCAGCTTGAATGCCTCGTTGGTAAAATTACAATGTCCCGAAGTTGATTTTGTGTGCCGTGGCGACGGCGAACAGTTGCTGCTCGATCTGTTGGCGAACTTGGAAAACCCCCAAGCTGTCGCAAGCCTGACATGGATGAAGGATGGCCAGGTCGTCCAAAATCCGAATCGCCCCACGGAACGGCGCCTGGATCAGTGGCCCTTTCCGGATCGCGAGAGCCTAGAGCTCGACTATGTCGAATCCATGCCGCTGGATGTTCCGGTAGTGCTCTCCATGAGACGGTTCACAACGATGCAAACGTCTCGGGGATGTCCCTGGCCTTGCATCTTCTGCGACATTCCGATCTTCAACGAGGGGAAGTGGCGAGCCCGTAGTCCTCAGCATGTAGTCGCGGAGCTAAAGTACCTCGAAGCACTCGGCTACGAGTCCGTCGGGTTCGTCGACGATCATTTCTTACTTCAGCCCAAGCGGATCGAGGCGATTTGTAACGGAATCATGGACGAGAAGCTGTCGATTCGGTGGGGCATCGAAGGGCGTGTCGATTCGGTCGCCCAACATCTGTTTCCCGCCATGGCGAAGGCTAATTGCGGCGCAATGATGTTCGGAATTGAAAGCGGCAGCCAGAAGATTCTCGATCGTTTGAAGAAGGAACAGACGCTGGATCAGGTCACAACCGCCGTTAAAAACGCGAAAAAAGCCGGCGTGGAAATAGTGCATGGGTTCTTCACTGTGGGCAATCCGGACGAGACGATCGAAGATATGGAAGCCACCTTCGACTTCGCGTCGGCCCTGCCGCTTGATACGTTTGGATTCAACCGACTCTGCGTCTATCGGGGGACACCCCTGTGGCAGGAATACGTCAAACGCGGGTTGGTCAACGAAACTACAGATTGGTACAAGTATTTCAAATGTTCAGAAATCGATCCGACTTGCCTCTCAGGCGAAACAATTAACCGCGTCAGACAGGCTGGGATCAAAAAGCTCTTTCGCTACAAACTTATCCATTACCCCCGTCAGACCTTTCAGCTTCTCCGTCGTTTTTTTCGTTATATGCCGATCCGAGATGTGCTCTATCTCCTGCTCAAACCCTTCATGGGTCAGAAGAAGGGTGCGACGAAGGCTGAGGTGGTGTCGCGCTTGGTCGAGCATGCCGACATGAAAGATGCGGCGGCGCAGCTGACGCAGGTGTCGGATGAGATGCTGCACAATGTGTTTGAAGCCTCTCGCCTCGAACGCTTGCAGATCCAGCAAGCCGCAGATGGGTCACGCGAGCTGCCGATGGTGCAGTCTTGATAGGTGGCACACGGGTGTATATCAGTAGTGCTTGGTTAGGACCAAGATACCGTTACCCCAGGCTGATCGGCGCAATCCTGAAATCTGCATTATCAGAACTATCTTCAGATGGTCGACCGCGTATTGCGCATCCGGCGAAGTGACGGGGACGAGACCGTGCCACTGTCGTCGTTGGTTCTTTCCAACCCAGTGCAATACGCTCATGCAGACGGCACGCAGTTGCCGTAGGCGCCCTCTGATACAACCACTAATCACGCAGGCAGTTCAGCCACCATGTCCGTGAGCGGCCTGTGCTCTCGTTCGAAACCTACCGGCGCGCTGCGGCAGGAGCATGCAGAACGGGCTTGCTTATTGTTCCTGGTGTCCGTCCGAGCTCCAGTTCGATCAACTTCACCGACATCTCCAAGATTTTTGTCGCCTGTGCTTGGAGGGTCTCCTCCTTGATGGCATGGTTGAGATAGTTCTGGCAGAGGTTGTACATGGCCGCTCTGTACAGTTGAAGCCCCTGCGTGCGCTTAACAAGGGTATGAGAGATTTGCGAGAAGGTGCGGGTCAATTCTTCTTTCACGCTCGCATCGAGCTTGTCGGTTGAGAGGTCGCGTATGGCTGCTAAGGCATTCGTGACATTCTGGTCTACGTCGAGCGGCGGCTCCGCGCAAAACCGACCAGCCTCACTCGCGGCATTCTCCTCGAGCCGCACCAGGACCACCCGCCGATCGGCACTCACGGCCAACGTTCCCACCCGACTTTCGATATCGTCGATCACGACTGGTGACTTGGGACTGGAAAATATATTCAACCCGCACCCGGACAGCATCAACAGAGTCGCGATGAGGCTCGTGCGCAGAGATAAAGTCGGTATCATGGTGTGGCCTCCTAATGAGAGTGAAAACCATACTGATGACGGCCTGTGATATACGGTGTTTATCGGGTTCATGTTGGTAGCATGGACGAAGTCCGGAAGAACTGCAAGAGCCGCATTGCGTAGTAGTACGATGCCAACCGTGAGGGATGACATTGGTGGAGATGGGCAGCTGACCCCGGAATCGCTACTGGACTCGGTGGAGCGGGGATTTATCGCTTGGGGATGGGCAGACGTTCCGATTCTAGGCAGTCATTCCTGCCGACACAGATTCGGGAAGCCCGAATCTGTGTCGGGTCAAGGGGTGTGCAGCAAGATAGAGAATAGCTCCAGACACATTAGGCCGCTTTCGCTTTTCAGTGAACCTGCCCTTTCGCCGCCGCCACGACGTTGTCCGTCGTGAAACCGAATTTCTTTTGGAGTTCCTTGAGGGGCGCAGATGCGCCGAACGTCTTCATGCCGATGATCTCGCCGGTCAGTCCCGCATACCGTGCCCAGCCAAACGTGGAGGCCTGTTCCACACAGACCCGCGCCGTCACGTTCGGAGGAATGACGCTGTCGCGATAGGCCTGCGGTTGATGTTCGAAGAGTTCCCATGAGGGCATGCTCACCACACGGGCCTTGATTCCTTCGGCGTTCAATTGCTGTGCGGCCTCCAGGCAGAGCGAGACCTCACTGCCGCTCGCGAGCAGCAGTACGTCCGGTTTTCCTCCAGGAACGTCCGCCAATACGTAAGCGCCTTTTGCCACACCGGACGCGGCGGCATAGGTGGAGCGGTCGATCGTCGGAAGGGCTTGTCTGGTCAGGATCAACGCGACCGGTTCATGTTTCAACTGCATGATGACGTGCCAGGCTTCCGCGACCTCGTTCGCATCAGCAGGACGTAGGACGATGAGATTCGGAATGGCGCGCAGTGACGCGAGCTGCTCAATAGGCTGATGTGTCGGTCCATCCTCGCCGACCCCGATCGAATCGTGCGTGAAAATGTGGATGACGGGGACTTCCATCAGCGCGCTCAATCGGATCGCACCTCGGCTGTAGTCGCTGAAGATCAGGAACCCGGAACCGTAGGGGCGCACTTTGGAGAGGGAGAGCCCATTGAGCACGGAGCCCATGGCATGCTCTCGGACCCCGAAGTGTAGGTTGCGGCCACCGCGATCCTTCGCAGTGAAATCACCGGCTCCCTCGAAGGTCAAGCGAGTCTTGGTGGAAGGAGCCAGATCCGCTGAGCCTCCCAAGAGCCAGGGGACATTTTTTGCCAGGGTATTGAGGACCTTGGCAGAGGCATCGCGTCCGGCCAGGCCTTTGGAGTCGGGAGGGAACAGGGGCAGCTCCTTGTCCCATCCGTCCGGCAGTTGACGCTGCTGCATATTGGAAAGATGCTTCGCGAGTTGGGGAAATTGCTTCTGATACTCCTCGAACTTTGCCATCCAGGCTGTGCGCGCCTCGTGCCCACGCTTGCCCATGCCCTGCTGAAAATGCTCCCGGACGCCATCCGGCACCAGAAACTTTTCCTGTTCGGGCCAGCCGTAGTTCCGTTTGGTCAGTCTGATTTCTTCCTCGCCGAGTGGTTCGCCGTGCGCCGCGTGGGTATCTTGCTTATTTGGTGAACCGTAGGCGATGTGGCTATCGACGATGATCAAGGTCGGTCGCCCGGCTTCCTGTTTGAACGTCGTCAAGGCCCGTTCGAGCATGTCGAGATCGTTGGCGTCACCGACTCGGGTGACGTTCCATCCATAGCCGATGAATCTGGTCGCCACGTCCTCGCTGAAGGCCCACTCGGTGTGGCCTTCGATCGTGATCTTATTGTTATCGTAGATCCAGCAGAGGTTGGACAGTTTCAGATGCGCCGCCAAGGAGGCCGCTTCGGCTGCGACCCCTTCCATCATGCAGCCGTCGCCGCAGAGGGCGTAGACGTTGTAGTCGAACATGTCGAAGCCTGGACGATTGAAATAGTGCCCTTGCCACTGGGCAGCGATCGCCATTCCCACGCTGGTGGCAATGCCTTGCCCAAGCGGACCAGTCGTCGTCTCTACGCCGGAGGTCCAGCGGTATTCCGGGTGTCCGGCACACTTGCTGTTGAGCTGGCGGAATCGTTTGAGGTCGTCCAGTTGCACGGAGAGTTCGCCCAGCCGTTCGTACTGAGGATTCACCGCCTTCACTCCCGTCAGATGCAGCAGGGAGTAGAGGAGCATCGAGGCGTGTCCCATCGAGAGCACGAACCGATCGCGGTTCGGCCAAATCGGATCGTTCGGATCGAACCGCATGACTCGCTGCCAGAGACAGTAGGCAACCGGGGCCATGGCCATCGGTGTTCCCGGGTGGCCGGAGTTGGCTTGCTGCACGGCATCCATGGAAAGGGTACGGATCGTATTGACACAGGTTTGATCGAGTTGTGCGTTCATCACCATGGCCCCCTTTGTCGAGGTGTGGTTCTCAAGTATGGTCGGTGGCGGTTCGTACCACTCATGATGTCGGCCGTATTGCAGGTAGGCTTAAGTATGAGCCAGAGGCATGGACAACACGACATGATGTGACACGTCGAGCTAGCTCAGTGTGATTCAAATTGATCCCAACGTGCGTAGTGGGTTGAAGCCGCCTTCAGCAAGTCGACAGGTACCTTAGCAGTCTATCACTAATAAGCCGGCAAGTGAGAGGAGGAAGGTGCGCTAGTTATTGAGGTTGTTCCGATGTATTGAAAGGATGGTTGAAGTCAAGCTAGATGAAAGTGCCCACTACCATCTATCATCTTTCCGGTAAATGTCGTTCGCCGAAATCTGCCGTCACCACGATAACGGATATCCCGTGTGTGCAACGACTGTGTGATTCCTGCTGTCTCTCGACTCATCGAAGCCGTGTGATGGCAAGAACGATCGGATCAGATGCGGTGCAAGATCAGTAACTGGCTATGCGTGCGATTCTTATGGCTTGGAGATCCAGCTTCAGTCCCTTGTCGAATACCTCTCATCCCTGTAGGCTCTCCCTCCGAGTAGTTGTCCTATGAAAGAACATAAACGCGTTCCAACCGATGGTGGGCCGATCAAGTGGACGAGTCCTTTCGTCGCCTTGAAACAGGCAGAATTGCCACGTGCTTCATCAACGCAATCTATTTGCAGCCAAAGCGCTCCGGCCTCCGACGTGCCTAAGAAGAATCGTGGCCGTGTGGACATCCTTCGCCAGACGGCGCATCGCGGGGGCAAGACCGTGACGGTGGTCACAGGGTTTGTTGGGATTGGTCAGGCGGAGAAAGAACGCCTCGCGAAGCAGATGCAGAAAGCCTGCGGCGCAGGCGGCACGGTCAAAGAGGGACGGATCGAGATTCAAGGCGATCAGCGTGACGCCGTCGCGCGTATTCTTGCAGAGGCAGGGTTTCGCCCGGTCTTCGCCGGAGGGTAATACCTCTCTTGTTCCAGCAGAGAGGAATACGAGAAGAGGTGGGTATGTGATGGTGGAAGCCAGCCCCCGTACGCACACTCCTGTCATTGCGTGATGCTGCACCCTATGCGAGACTCCCGGCCCGTTTAGGTCCCCCCACGCACGGGCGTCCTCACAACAACCGGAGAACCATCATGCATTCACACCATACAAAGCATTTGTCTTCAGTCTTGGCCGTCCTACTCGGGTTTGCACTGGTCTTTGGCGTAACCACAATAACCCCGGCAACGAGTCACGCGATTCCCGTCGCTGGCGACTACACATTCACCAGCGGGTTCACCGGTACCTTCACATCCAACGGGAATGCGTTAACTGTCTGGTCATTCAGCGTACCATCGACAATCGTACGCTGGACTGATTCTGATCCGTCAGTGCGTCCAGCCACCAATGGCAACACAATATTTTTTGCCGCGACGCAAGCTGGGGATGTCAGGATTGATTGGAGTAGCAATTCATTCACCGCACGACTAAACCTGACGGCTGGGGGCATAGGTAGTTTCGATGGACCGTTCAGTTATCAACTGGCAACGAATGGGACAGTGCCGGAATCCAGCAGTGCCGCCTTAACAGGCGTAGGTCTCTTGTTGCTGCTGGGCTATGGGTGGCGGCAGCGGCGTCATGCAGGGTTGCAAGTCGGATAAGCCGCCTATGGCCCAGCGCTACCATCGCGACACGTACTCATCCAGAAACGAGGCCTCGATATGGTCTCGACCCTGTTGCTCATGTAGCCAGGGCATGAGCTGTATCGCCGCTTTGATGCAGAACGGACACAGCCAATCACGTAATAGTTTACTTGTCCTGGAGCTACGGAGGGGAGATGGTTCGTTGGACATGTCCAACAGAATGCCCTCGCCCCAGAGAATCACGATCTGGCTCAAGAACAGCGATCCCCGACCTCTTTGAGTTTTGACGAAGACCTCCGCATAAGCCTGGTTGCATAGCCATGGTCGATCGAGGTGTCAGTTGTTGGACATGTCCAACAACTTCTCGATCCTGCTCGCGCGGTTCAAGCGAGATCTTGGCGAGATTATGAGTGTGAGGAAAGACTGGTCCTGGGAGCGAAAGAGTTGTGGTGGGCGAGGATGTTCAGGCTGTCCCTCTCCCCAGTTTGGATTGAAGAGAGGGACGAATTGATGAAGGACTACGGGAAAATAATCTGTTCGATATGACAGTGCCGAGCCGGTACTTCCTCCTGCTTCCCATCCGAAAAATTGACGATCAGGTGGTGTGCTTGTTGTGGGGCATGCCGCAGATCTACCGTGCCTGATCGATCCTGAAACATGACGATCAAAGACGGCAGCGCTGGTACCGGACTGTTCCTCTGTTTCTCACCACCACGTTCACTCTTTGAAGGGGCGACGGTTGTTTTCTGTGTGCCCCTCAGTTTGGCGGATAAGGCCGACACGGTTGCACGGGTGATCTCCTGATCGGTCGCACACCACCGTTCGACGTCTTTAGGAAACTCCTTATGCAGGTTCCGCAAATCATAGAGTGTCTTGGCGGAGGAACATTTCCCTGACGTGTAAATCTCTTCGATACAAGCCGGTGGGTCAATGAGCGCCAAGTGATTCGTGACCATGGATCGGTTCACGCCGAGGAGCTCGGCAATGTGAGCCTGTTTTTCTCCTTCGTCCATCTTCTTCTTGATGAACATCGCGAGCTCACGCGGCTTCAGATCTTCCCGTTGCAAGTTTTCGATTACTTGTTGATAGTCCGTATGCGAACGATCGATGAAGGCGGGGATCGTAGTTTTTCCGACGGCTCTGGAGGCTCTGAGTCGGCGCGCGCCAAAATTCAAGATCCAGCGTTTCTGTTCCGTGGGATGGGGGCGAATCGATATCGGTGTTTTGACTCCATGGATTCTGACGCTCTGTTCCAGTTCCTCCATACTCGCCGCATCGAATTCCTGGCGCGGCTGTCCGGGGTCTTCGTCGATGTCCTTCAAGAGAATATGAAGCGGGCGTCCCAAGACTTCAGCCGTCACGGTCCGTTCTTTGGCGATCGGATCCGGTGTCGGTGCGGGAGTCGTCCGATCAAGGGCCGTGAGATCCAACGTCGCGATCAGTGGTTTTTTCATTCCATCACCCCCATCGTATGAGCGACCTTTTGAAAGATCGGCTTCAGATGCAGCCATGCCTCTCGAGAACTGGTTTTCTGCAATGTCCAGATCGGTGCTCCCATCGCCTGTGCTTCCGCCACCGCCGTACGTGATGGAATGGCGGCCATTCGGCCATCCTCCAGTCGAATGAACAGCGAGGCAAAGGCCTTACAGAGTTGGTCGAAATTCGCGCGTTGAAAGGGCGTGGGT
>WBZP01006857.1_pt1 | contig 11141 bp, 8 predicted proteins | sample 5204301 | NCBI WGS metagenome assembly WBZP01 (sample SAMN12412401, study PRJNA552823) | activated sludge metagenome | isolation source: activated sludge from nitrification reactor of wastewater treatment plant... | place: USA: Pennsylvania | collected 2017
CGATGTCGACGATGTAGCCGAGCACCTCATCGGCCACCAGCACCTGCCGCACCGCCTCGCGTCCCGCGGCCAGTTCGGCCGGACCGGCCACGGGCCGGATCGCCGACAGGTCGCGCGGATCGAATCCGTGCGCGTGCCGGGACAGGATCGCCACCTCCTGATCACGCGGCGGCAGCGGCACATTGAGCTTGAGCAGGAAGCGGTCCAGCTGCGCCTCGGGCAGCTGATAGGTGCCCTCGTACTCGATCGGGTTCTGGGTGGCGGCGACGATGAACGGATCCGGCAGCGCGCGCGGCTGCCCGTCGACGCTGACCTGACGTTCCTCCATGGCCTCCAGCAGGGCGGCCTGGGTCTTGGGCGGAGTGCGGTTGATCTCGTCGGCCAGCAGCAGGTTGGTGAACACCGGCCCCGCGCGGAACTCGAAGGCCGCGGTGCGCGCGTCGTACACCAGTGATCCGGTGACATCCCCGGGCATCAGGTCGGGGGTGAACTGCACGCGTTTGAAATCGAGTTGCAGCGCCGCCGCCAGCGCACGCACCAGCAGTGTCTTGGCCACGCCCGGAACACCTTCGAGCAATACGTGGCCGCGGCACAGCAGTGCGATCACCAGACCGCTGACCACGGCGTCCTGGCCCACGACGGCCTTTCCGATCTCGGCGCGCAGGGCGAGCAGCGCGGTGCGCGCCGGATCTGAGGGGGGAATCGGCTGACTCACGTGCGCCGGACCTGCCTTTCGATGGTGTCGAGGGTGTTTGCGAGTTGGACGAGTTGGTCGTCGCTGTGCGGCGGCGGCCCGAACAGCGCCTCGTGCACGGCCCTGGGTTCGCCGCCGCCCTGGGCGGCCACCGCCATCGCGACGGCTTCGGGCGTGGCCTGCGGGCCCAGGCCCAGCCGTGGGGTCAGCCGCTGCAGCGCCGCGGTCCGCAGCGCGCCGGCAGCCTGGACGCGGGCCCGCCGCGATCGGTACAGCCGGCCACGGCCCTCCACGGTTTCCGAGGCCCGCACCACGACGGGCAGCGTCTCGGCCACCAACGGGCCCATTCGCCGCGACCGCCACAGCGCCAGCAGCACGATCACCAGGGCGAGTTGCGCGACGATCCAGTACACCCGCGCGGGGATGAGGTCGGACAGCGTTGCCGCGCCGTCCTTCTCGCCCTCGGCGCGTTGCGGCGCGTACCAGATCAGGTGGGCGTGCGAGCCGGCGAGGTTCATCGCCAGCGCGGCGTTGCCCTCCCGCAGCAGACCGCCGTTCGTCATGAACCCCGATGCCCCGACCACGGTGACGGAGTCCGGGCCGTTCTGATAGCGCACCAGCGCGCCGCCATAGCAGCGGGTGAGTTCCAGGTCGTCCGCGATTGCCGTAAATGCTTGGGCGTCACCGAGGTTCACGGTTCCGGCCTGTTGCGCCGCACGCAGGTCGCAGTCCGGGTCGGCGTGCTGCAGCCCACTCGGTGCGGTGCGGATTCCCGAGGCCAGCTGGTTACGGGCCGACGGGCCGGGATCGACGAGCAGGCGGTCGCCCGGAGCCTGGACCAGATCGGCCAGCTGTGCATCGGTGCTGAGGTAGGGCGTCTGGGCCACCAGAAGCAGGGTGTCCGAGCCCGCGTCCGAGGCCGCTCGCCGGGCGTCGGCGGCCGAATCGGCCACGACCACGTCGACGCCGCGTTCGCGCAACAGGGTGACCAGTGCGTGTGCGCCGTCGGTGGATGTGGAATCGGGATTCATCAGGCCGCCGCCCCGTGGAGCGGTCAACCAGGCGGTCAATCCGGCCACCGCGACGATGGCCGCCAGCGCCAGCGCGAATCCGCGCCACGTCTTGCGGCGGGTGCGGGGCGTCCCGGCCGTCACCGGACCGGTGTCCAATCCTGTTGTGCCGCTTCCGTCATCGTCGCCGGCCCCCGGCGCGCGGCGTGCTCCCGCAGCCGGTCGTCGAGGTCGGCCACGATGCGGTAGGACTCGGATGTCCCGGGCATCTCCCCGTAGGCGACGTCGTTGAAAGCCGCTGCGGCGTTGGTGAATTGGGATGACAGTGCGGGGAACACCGCGCCGGCGTCGTGCGCCAGTTCCCCGGCCGTGCGGCCGGGCACCGGCGCCAGCGCGCCGTCCTCCTCGAGCTGGCGTGCCACGGCGCGCAACCGCTCCCGGACGGCGGCGGCCCATTCCCCGCGGGCCGCGTGCTGTTCGGCGGCGCCCCGGTGTGCGGCCGCGGTGCGTTCGGTGACGTCGAACAACTGATGGTCGGCGCGATCGACCCGCATGGCGCGCCGGGCCATGCGCACCGCGACCACAAGGGCGACCGCGACGATGATCGCCAGGACGGTGACGGTGAACCAGCCACCGGGGACGTCCGACGCGAGCTGGGTCAGCCGGAACAACTGGTCGTCGAGCCATTGCGAGATCCGGTCGAACAGCGACGGCTTCGGATAGATCGGCCGGGCGAGTTCGTGCCGGGCCGCTTCGTGCGCGGTGTCGCGGTCGACGTCGACGGTGGGCACTGCGCGCCTACGGACCGGTGAGCCACAGCTGGTCGGTGCCGGCGCCCGGGATCGCGTTCGCCGCGCCGCTGCGCAGCACCAGATCGAACGCCTCGGCCCGGATCCGCCGGTCGGTGTAGAGCAGCGTGTCCACTCCCGCGCTGAACGGCGTCACGACGATCTGCCCGATGATCGAACCGACCATGTTGGCTGTGGCGGCCAGCAGGATTGCGGCGGTGGACAACGACGACGCCGATGCCACCACCATCGTCACGATCGCGAACGGGACCGACACCGCGGTGGACACCGCCCCGGCCACCAACCCGGCGAGCAGGCGGATTCCCAGCACCCGCCAGAATCCGTTGCGCACCAGCGCGAGCGAACGCGAGAACGCGGCGAACACCGGCTTGCGTTCCAGCACGACCGCAACGGGAGCGAACGACACGATGGTGAAGAGCCAGACCAGCAGCGCCAGCGAGCCCAGACCCAGCGGAACGCCGATCGCAGCGGCGGCATAACCGTTGCCCGCCATGGCGATTCCCGCGATGACGGCCGTCACGACCCCGATGATCACGGCCGCGCCGGCCACCTCGACAGCCACCAGGCCCAGCAACGGAAGCAGTCGGCCCCGGATCCGGTCCCACGCCTCGGCCGCCGTGATCGGTGTACCGAACACCGCGCGGCCCACCACCACGGTGAGCATGCCGGTCAGTACGAGGGCGCCGAGCATTTTCACCACGAAACCGATGAACGACGTGATCGACGAAAGTGCAACGGCCCCGCCGTCATCGGCGGCGTTGACCATGGCGTCCAGATTGCCCGTCGCCGCCAGTGGACCGAGCTGGATGAACAGACCGAACAGCTGCGTGATGATCACCACGCCCGCGGTCAGCCCGAGCGTCACTTTCGGATTCGCCCGGATGTAGCGGATTGCCCCGTTGAACATGTCACTGAGGGTCAGCGGTCGCAGGGGAATCACCCCGGGCTGCAACGCCATCGGCTGCCCGTACGGTGCGCCCGGCGGGGGGTAACCCGGGTAGCCCGGCGGCGGGTAACCCCCGTAGCCCGGGGGTGGGTAGCCGGGTGGCGGGTAGCCGGGCGGTGGGTACTGCGAGGGGTAGGCCGAAGGTGGGTAGCCCGGTGGCCCCTGCCAGGATGGCCAGCCCGGACCCGTGGGGGGCATTGTCATCGCGCAGTCACCGGGAACGTCCCTCCCCCGTCGATCGAATGGTTTCGGATGTCGCTTCGGTCCAGTTTGGCACGGGTCGGCGTATCTTCGGCGGCATGGCCGAACTCGAGGACCGATTGCGGGCGGATCTGACCGGGGCGATGAAGTCGCAGGACAAGTTGCGAATGGCGACGTTGCGGATGTTGCTGGCCGCGATCCAGACCGAGAAGGTGTCGGGCAAGCAGGCCCGCGAACTGACCGACCCCGAGGTCTTGAAGGTGCTCGCCCGGGAGGCGCGCAAGCGCGGCGAGGCGGCCCAGATCTATGTCACCAACGGCCGCGGTGAGCTGGCTGCCAACGAACGCGCCGAGGCCACCGTCATCGAGGAGTACCTGCCGTCGCCGCTGAGCGAGGACGAGATCGCCAATGTGGTCAACACCGCGATTGCGCAGGTGGCCGAGGAGATCGGCGAACGACCGCACGTGAAGCACATGGGTCAGGTGATGAAGGCCGCCACGGCCATCGCGGCGGGCAAGGCCGACGGTGCCCGACTGTCGGCGGCGGTCAGGGCGCGGCTGTAGCCGACCGAATCCCTCAGGACAGGCCCATCAACCGGGTCACCCCGTGGTCGCGGCCGGCGGTGTATCCGCCGTCCACGGCGATGGCCTGGCCCGTGACGAACGACGCGTCACCCGAGAGCAGGAACCTCGCCACCGACGCGATCTCCTCCGGACGGCCCAACCGGCGCAGCTTGTGCTCGTCGACCACGTGCGCCCGCACCTCGGCCATGCCGGGAAGGTCGAAGACGTTGCGCAGCATGGGCGTATCGATGAAGCCCGGACAGATGCAGTTCGCCCGGATTCCCTTGCCGCCGTAGTCGATCGCCAGATTCTTGGTGAGCAGTACGACCCCGCCCTTGGACGCGTTGTAGGCACAACCACCGGCGGTGCCCTCCAGGCCCTCGACGCTGGCGACGGTGACGATCGCGCCGCGCTCACCGTCGCGGGGCTCCTGCTCGAGCATCCGCGCCGCGGCGTGCTTGGCAACGTGGAAGGTGCCCGTGAGGTTGATGCCGATGACCCGGTCCCATTCGCCGCGCTCGACGAAGTGGGCCGGACCGCCCCCGCTGACTCCGGCGGAGGTGACCACCGCGTCGATGCGGCCGTGCCGGGACACGATGGAATCGATCAGGGCCGCGACGGCGAACTCGTCGGTGACGTCGAGTGCCTCGATCCCCTCGGCGCGGGTGATGTCGGCGCCGATCACCGTCGCTCCGTCGGCGGTCAGCCGCGCCGCCGTGGCCGCCCCGATCCCGGAGGCCGCGCCGGTCACCAATGCCACCTTGCCCACGACTGTCATGGGGGCAATATGCCGCATCCGGAAAACCGCGCGCGGCCCTTTGCCCGTCCCGTATACAGAGGTGCATGTTGACGATCGGTCGGGTACGGGGGCTGGCGGCTGCGCTGGGTATCGGCGCTGCCCTGACCGTGGGTGCGGGGGTGGCGTGGGCCGAGGGCGACGGCACGGCCGCCGAGCATGCGGCCGCCGACTCGGCTCCGGCGTCGTCGGACACCAACGCCGGACGTCCGGCGGCCGCAGCGACGGCGGACCACGAATCCGACACCAAGGAGACTTCCGCGACGACCGCGGCGGACGAAACACCGGCCCGCCACTCCGAGCAGGCCGACACCGAGAACACCGCGACCGCGGCGGACGATGCGACGGACGACCCGGCCGATGAGGTCGATGAGCCCGCCGCGGCACGCCATTCCCGGCCGGCGGCCGAGGAGGCCACCGTGACCGTCGCCAGGACCTCGGACCCGGCCGACGAGCCGTCGTCGGCGAAAACGGACGACAGCCCGAGCGTGCCCGTGGACGAACCGGTGGCCGCGCTCGCGTATGCCGCCGTCGAGCGCCGCGAGAAGTCCGTGGCGGCGCCGTCCGCCCAGCGGGTGGTCCCCACCGAGACAACCGAGAAGGCCGACACGTCGGAACCCGTCGCCGTCACGACGACGAGTGCCCCCGCCACCGCGACGGATCTCATCGAGCAGTTCATCTATCTGCCCGTCCATTATCTCGTCCAAGCGTGGATCCAGAGCGACATCGGGCGTGCGGTCGACGGCATCGTCAACGCACTCCTGGGCTCCTACGTCATCGGCAACGGGGCCGACGGCACCGAGGACCATCCCGACGGCGGGGCCGGGGGCTGGTTGCTGGGCGACGGCGGCCGGGGCTGGAACAGCACCCTGGCGGGTTTCGCCGGCGGTAAGGGCGGCGCCGCCGGGTCGTTCGGCACCGGGGGCATCGGCGGGACCGGCGGCGCGGGCGCGGCCGGTGGTGCCGGGGGTGCCGGCGGCTGGCTCATGGGTGTCGGCGGGGCCGGTGGCAACGGCGGTGCGGGTGCGCCCGGCGGTCCCGGTGGTGCCGGGGGTGCGGGCGGCGACGCGGTCGGTCTGTTCCTGGGTGTCGGTGGGCGCGGCGGCCGCGGCGGGGACGGCTCCGACGGCGGACGGGGCGGAACCGGCGGCGACGGATCCCTGATCTTCGGTACCGGTGGTGCCGGAGGGGACGCGGGCGACAGTGGAATCGATGGTGCCGCAAAACAATTGCCAGCCCTCGGCGGTGCGGGCGGAACGGCCGGATGGCTCGGTGCGCACGGCGCCGTCGGCAGGTCCGGTACCGGCGGGGTCATCCCCGGTCCCGGGAGCGAGGATTCCGACTCGGCCCTGCTGACCGTCTCGGCCAACGGCACCTGGCTGACCACCGCCGACGGGCGGGTGGTTGTCCTGCACGGCGCCAACGAGGTCTACAAGGTCGACTCCTTCGACCCGGCCGACAGCGGATTCGACGCCGACGATGCGGCATTCCTGGCGGCCAACGGCTTCAACGTCGTCCGGCTGGGCATCATCTGGGCGGCGGTGGAACCGCAACCGGGCGTCTTCGACGCCGACTATCTCGCCTCGATCGCGCGGACGGTCCAGACGCTGTCCGACCACGGCATCTACACCGTCCTGGACATGCACCAGGACAACTGGGGCACCACCTTCGGCGGTGAGGGTGCGCCGGAGTGGGCCACCCAGACCGGCGGACTGCCCAACAACGACTTCGGCTTCCCGTGGAGTTACTTCCTCAACCCCGCCGAGGGTCATGCCTGGGATTCGTTCTGGGCCAACGCCGAAACCCCGACCGGTCTCGGCCTCTCCGACGAATATGCCCGGGCGTGGGAGAACGTGGCGTCGTACTTCACCGGCAATTCGGCGGTGATCGGCTACGACATCATGAACGAGCCCTTCGAGGGCTCCAACTGGCTGTCTTCCCTGCTCGGCGGCACCTTCTTCGTCGAGCAGCAACTGGCGCCCATGTACAACCAGGTGGTCGCCGCGATCAGGGCCGTCGATCCGACCACCGCCATCTTCGTCGAGCCGACGCCGGCCACCTTCGAGCTGGGCGCCCTGCTGGGCCGCCCACTGGTGATGGGCACCATCAACGACCCGAATGTCGTTATGGCGGTTCACAATTACTGCTACGGATCGGCTACCACCGGGATCTGCGGGTGGATCGCCACGACGGTGTCCGACAACGCGCAGGCCTACTCCGTCCAGCACCAGATCCCCGTGTTCATGGGTGAGTTCGGCGCCTCCGACGTGACCACCGACCTCACCGCGGCGACCAACGCCGCCGCCCGGTACTTCACCAGCTGGACGGTGTGGGCGTACTCCGGCAAGGGCGACATCACCACCGCCGGAACGACGACGGGCGAGGCGCTGGTGTACGACCCGGCGCAGCTGCCGTCCGGTACCAACGTCAACACGTCGAACGTGCTGACCCTGTCCGCGCCCTACCCGCAGCTGATCTCGGGCACACCGAACTCGTGGTCGTTCGCGGACGGCACGCTGAACTTCAGCTATTCGACCGAGAAGGTGGACGGCTCAGGCAGTTTCGATGCCGGCTCGCTCACCACCATCTCGGTCCCGGCCGGCCAGTTCCCGAACGGGTACCACGTGAGCGTGACCGGCGGGCAGGTGGTGTCCACCGCCGGTGCCCCGGTGCTGGTCATCGCGTCCGATCTCGGGGCGACCACGGTCAGCGTCGTGGTGAGCGCCAGCGCGCCGGTTCAGGTCTGATCCGCCGCCGGCGTCCTTGTCGTCTTCGCCGCCCTCGCTGTCCTGCTTCGGCGGCGCACTCTCCGGTGCGGTGGCGGCCGGCTCGTGTTCGTGGGATCGCGGCGCGTCCGTCGGCTCATCGGCCGTCTTGTCGGCGTCGCTGTCGCTCTTGTTGTCCGCGCCGGCCGGCTCATCGTCGTCGTCGACCGTGACCGGTTCGGGTCGATCAGCGGTGACCGACCGGGGCGATGGCTTCTTCTCCGGCGCCTCCGGCTTCGTGGTCGCGGTGTCGATCAGCTTGCCGTGCGACAGATGCGGGCCGTCCTCGGGGGTCAGGTTGCTGTAGCCCTTGTTGATGATGGGGATCAACATCGAATCCAGCGCATGCACGATCCCGGTGGGCACCCCGAGCTGTTCCAGCGGTCGGGTCAGCGGCAGGTACGGGGCCGGGACGAGGTAGGTGGTGAGCGTGGCGCCCCTGCTGTTGGTGGTGGTGGTGATGTTCGACTCCGGCACGGTCGACAGATCCGCCCACTGGGTGAGCGGGTGCAGGTAGAAACCGCCCAGGATGGCGTTCAGGTCGGCGAGCAGATTCCAGGGGCGGTCCGGGAAGTTGCCGACGCCGTCGTACTGGTAGGTGATGTCGACCCGGTCGAAGGCACTCTCGACCGGTGCGGCCCGCGTCGTGTATTCGAGGATCGGGATGTGGGTGCCGGTGGGAAGGAACACGGTGAACAGGCCGGTCGCCCCCTGCGGGTCGGCGGTTGCGACGAAGGTGAGGTCGGCGTCCGGTTGGGCTCCCGTGCGGTCGAGATCGTCCTGCACGTCATCGACCACCAGTGAGCCCTGCGATGTGCCGACCACCGCCACGGTGCCCGAGGTACTCCCGATTGCCTTGTGCAGGTTGGCGATTCCCTCATCGACGGAGACGCCGAGAACCGGTCCGGTCGGATCGGCCGCCGCGGTGAGCGGCCAGAACGACGCCGGATACTTCACCGTGACGACGTTGGTGCCGTAGGCGCCGTGGAGCACCGAGATCGGACCGCCCGGCGGTCCCGACGGCGGCGGGCCGGGTACGACGGATTCCGTGCCGTTGAGCCACAGCACGGTGTCCGCGGCGTTGGCGGTGGTGATCGGCACGGCCAGGATCGCGGCGGCAAGCGCGGCGACGAACCGTGTGCCACGGGATCGAGAGACCTCGGTCAGCACCATTGCGCACCCCCGGTGAACGTGGTGGGGCCATCTTCCCACCACCGTTGCCGTTCAGGACGCCGATTGATCGACGTCGACGCCCCTTCCGTGGCTGCGGATGTGTGGCGATGCGGGGCAGTCGTGGGTTCGGTTCCGGCCGCCGTTCTTGGCCGCGTACATCGCCTGGTCGGCGCGGCTGATGCACTCTTCTATCGTCTCGCCGGGCCGCCAGGCGGTGTATCCGATGGAGCATGTCTGCTCCAATGGCATGGAGCAGCGGATCCGTTCGAGCACCGAGACCGCTTGGGCCACAGTGATTTCGGGCAGGGCAACCAGGAACTCCTCGCCGCCCCAACGGGCCACGAGGTCCGATGACCGCACGTTGGTCGTGATCGTGTCCGCGATCTGGCGAAGGAGACGGTCGCCGGCGAGGTGCCCCGAAGAGTCGTTGAACGCTTTGAAGTGGTCGATGTCGATCATGGCGATCACGAGTTCACCGGCCGTCACGCAGGGCTCGTCCAGCAACGGCATGAGGTGGGCGATCCAGGCGCGGCGGTTCATCACATTCGTCAGGGCATCGGTATTGGCGATCTGCAGGAGATTCTGCTGGTCGGCGATCGCGTCGGTGACATCGCGCACCTGAACCTGAAAAGCATTCTGACCTGCATATTTGATGCGGTTGACGGTGTACTCGACGTGGAGCGCGATCCCGTCGCCGCGCTGCAGCACCGATCGGCCCGACGCCGAGTCCGCCTCCCCGGCGGCGAAGGCCGCCAGCGTCGACGCCAAACCGTCCTGCTGACCCGGCGCCACCAGTTCGAGGGCCGAGCGTCCATGGAGATCGTCGATGCTCGGCACCGCGCACAGCTGAACCGTGGCGGGGTTGGCGTAGATGATCCCACCGGCTTCATCGGTCACGGCGATGGCCACCGGAGACGCTTCGACCAATGTCCGCAGCCGCATCTCGGCGTCTTCGAGGGCGGCGCGCTCGGCCTCAACGTCGGTGATGTCGGTAGAGACGCCCGCGATACCGATCACGTCGCCCGCGTCGTCACGGACCGGGAACTTGGTCGAGCGGTAGGTACGGTGCGATCCGTCGCCGTGCACCAGGTGTTCGGTGAACACTTGGTGTTCAACGGTTTTGATGATCTGTTGGTCGTTTCGCCGGTACTCGGCAGCGAGCTCGGCGCTGAACAACTCCGCGTCGCTGCGCCCGATCATGTCCTCCGTCACGCGGGTTGCCTGCGTGACGGCAGGGTTGACCATGACGTACTTGCCGTCCAGGTCCTTGGCGTAGATCAGGACGTCGGTGTGGTTCAGCACGCCCTGGAGCATGCGCCTGCTGGTTCGGGCCTCCTCCAACGCCGCCTGGAGCGCGATCGCCTGGCGACGGACCTCCAGCTGCGCCATCACTTGGGCGGCCAGGACGATGAGCTGCCTGCGTTGCGTCTCGGAAAGGCGGCGCGGCTCATAATCTGCGACGCAGAGGGTGCCCAGACCGTGGCCGTCGGCCGTCCGCAGCGGCGCACCGGCGTAGAAGCGGAAACCGGGTTCGCCGCGGACGCAGGCATAGTGGGCGACCCGGGCGTCCCGTCGGGCGTCGGGGATCTCGACAACGTCGGAGCTGTCGAGCGCGTGCACGCAGAACGACTCGTCGCGCGGGGTGGATGTGGAGTCGATACCGCGGCGGGATTTGAACCACTGGCGATCGGCGTCCACCAGGGTCACCAGAGAGACCGGAACGTCGCACAGCTCAGCGGCCAACTCCGTCAGATCATCAAAGTTCCGCTCGGCTGGCGTATCGAGCACAGCAAACGACTTCAGGGCCTGAACCCGTTGCGTCTCAGAGGAGATCATGCCCGACTCGCAGTCCATGTATCCCTACTGACATGCGGAAAGTTTAGTCGCCGCATCGCTTCGATTGGTCGAGAAACGCAGCTTTGCCACGGCGGCAAGCAAATACATTTTCCCGGCCGAACAGGGAGGCATCGAGTGCGGAATTTGCTGGAAACAGCGGACCGCGCGCATGAGCGCGCAGGGATCGTCCCCGGGCCCGTGACCGAAGCTTCGCTGAATCTGCGGATGCAGGAGTGGTTCGCCCGGACGAAAGAAAGCCCCAATCCGGATACCGGATCGGAGCCCTCTGTCTGCGAAACACGTGTCGGGGTGGCGGGATTTGAACCCACGACCTCTTCGTCCCGAACG
>WBZP01006858.1_pt1 | contig 11141 bp, 9 predicted proteins | sample 5204301 | NCBI WGS metagenome assembly WBZP01 (sample SAMN12412401, study PRJNA552823) | activated sludge metagenome | isolation source: activated sludge from nitrification reactor of wastewater treatment plant... | place: USA: Pennsylvania | collected 2017
GGTCAGGCCGAGGCTGGAGGACGCCGGATCGGCGGCGTCGAAGTGCCCCGAGCCGCTGTACTCGTTGAACGAGCCGCGGACCTTGGTGATCATCGCGTGGCGGGCGACGAAGCCGATCCGGCTGTGCGAGGGGTCGATGGCGTAGGCGCCGGTGGCCGTCATGAGGGTCTCCTTGGGGATGTAGTTGACGTATCAACAGAATAGCACAGAAAGATGAAACGTCAACTAGTGGGGTGCTAGCGTTGGGGTGTGAGCGTGAACTGGTTGTCGGATCGTGAGCGCGCCGCGTGGCGCAACCTGTCGCTGATGAACCTGCAGCTCGCCGCCGTACTCAGCCGGGACCTGGCCGGCAGCGATCTGTCGTACCAGGACTATGTGGTCCTGGCACACCTGTCGGACCAGGACGAGGGTCGGGTGCGGATGCACGAGTTGGGCGCCAGCCTCGGCTGGGAGAAGAGCCGCGTCTCGCACCATGTGGCCCGTATGGAGGGCCGCGGTCTGGTGCGGCGCGAACGGTGCCCGTCGGACGGCCGTGGCTGGTTCGTGGCCGTGACGCCCGACGGCCGCTCGGCGATCGCCGCCGCGGCCCCCGGTCACGTGGCCGCCGTGCGCCGCCACTTCATCGATCTGCTGAGTCCCACCCAGATCGGCCACCTGGACCGCATCGCCTCCACGGTCCTGGCCCACCTGGCCGCCCTGCCCCCGAACCCTGCCCCCGACCTCTGACCCGCCCCGGCCCGTTGTTCACCCAATCTCCAGTCAGGTGAGATGGTGAGTGAACAAAGGCGGCTGGGGGGCGGGGTGGTGGTCCGTAGACTCACGCCCCGTGAACCGCACATCCGCCCGCCTCGCCGCCATTGCCGAATCCGCCACGCTGGCCGTGGACGCCAAGGCAAAGGCGCTGAAGGCCAAGGGTGAGAACGTCATCGGCTTCGGTGCGGGCGAGCCAGACTTCCCCACGCCGGCACACATCGTCGAGGCCGCCGAGCGGGCCTGCCGGGCGCCGAAGTTCCACAAGTACACACCGGCGGCCGGGCTGCCCGAACTGCGTGAGGCCATCGCCGCCAAGACCCTGCGGGACAGCGGGTTCCAGACCACGGCGAGCCAGGTGTTGGTGACCAACGGGGGCAAGCACGCCGTGTTCACCGCCTTCGCTGCGCTGTGCGATCCGGGTGACGAGGTCATCTGTCCGGCGCCGTACTGGACCACCTACCCCGAGGCGATCAGCCTGTCGGGGGGCGTGCCGGTGGTGATCGACACCACCGAGGAGACCGGCTTCCGGGTCACCGTGGAGCAGTTGGAGGCGGCGCGCACGCCGCGCACCAAGGTGCTGCTGTTCGTCAGCCCGGACAACCCGTCGGGTGCGGTGTACCCGCCGGCCGAGGTCGAGGCCATCGGCCGCTGGGCGGTGGAGCACGGCATCTGGGTGGTGACCGACGAGATCTACGAACACCTCACCTACGGCCCGCACGAGTTCGTCTCGATGCCGACCGTGGTGCCCGACCTGGCCGAGCAGTGCGTGATCGTCAACGGCGTGGCCAAGACCTACGCGATGACCGGCTGGCGGGTGGGCTGGATGATCGGCCCGAGCGACGTGATGAAGGCGGCGATCAACTTCCAGTCGCACACCACGTCGAACATCTCCAACGTGTCCCAGGTGGCCGCCCTGGCGGCCGTGAGCGGCGACCTGTCGGCGGTCACGATGATGCGTGACGCGTTCGAGCGTCGCGGCCGGGTCATGCACCAGATGCTCTCGGCCATTCCCGGCGTGACCTGCCTGGCGCCCCAGGGCGCGTTCTACTGCTACCCGAACGTCAGCGGGTTGCTCGGCCGCCCGCTGGGCCCGGGCGGCACGGTGTCGCGCACGTCGATGGAGCTGGCCGACGTGATCCTCGACCAGGCCAAGGTGGCCTTCGTGCCCGGTGAGGCGTTCGGCAGCGCCGGGTACGCCCGGTTCAGCTTCGCCATGGCCGACGACGACCTGGTCGAAGGCATCCGCCGCATCGCCGAGTTCGCCGGCCACTGAACCGACTCCAGGGATCGCTGCTCAGTCCTGCGTCGTGATCGTCGCCCGCCCGGCGCGCAGCCTGGTGCGCAGTCTGACCCCGCCGAGGGTGATGCCGTCGATGTCCACCTCGCCGGCCAGCGGGGCCGGTCGCAGCAGCCGGGGACCGTCGGGCGAGGGCACCACCGGGGTGCACGCCCACGCGGCCACCAGTGACGTCGCCGCGCTCCACGCCTGCGGGCGGCACGACGCCGGATAGGGGATCACGCCCGAGGCGTCGGTGAAGCAGTAGAGCTCGGGCAGGCGGCCACCGAAGAACTCGACGCTGGCGATCACGCCACGCAGCACCGCGGCGGCTTCGTCGGGGAAGCCGGCCAGCACCATCGCCCTGGCGCAGATGGCCGTGTCGTGTGGCCAGATCGACCCGTTGTGGTAGCTCATCGGGTTGAACCGGGCGCTGCTCTCGGCCAGCGTGCGCAGCCCGGCCGGGCAGGCCAGTTCGTCGATCAGCCGCCGCGCCACGGCTCGCTCCTGGCCGGCGTCGAGCAGCCCGGTGCCCAGCAGGTGGCCCGGGTTGGAGCTGACGCTGTCGACGGCCAGCCCGTCGCCGTCGAGGGCGATGGCCACGTACGGGCCGCCGTCGTCCTCCAACCAGAATCGTTCCTGGAACGCCCGGCGCAGGCGCTGCGCCCACCGCCGGCAGCGGGCCGAACCAGGCAGGTCGAGGTGCTCGAGGAGGTCCGCCGCGCCGAGCGCGGCTTCGTAGGCATATCCCTGGACCTCGCACAGGGCGATCGGCGAGCGCGCCAGGCGGCCGTCGCGCCAGCTCACCGAATCACCCGAGTCCTTCCAGCCCTGGTTCGCCAGCCCGTGGCCACTGGCGTCGACGTACTCGACCAGCCCGTCACCGTTGGCGTCGGCGTGGTCGACCAGCCAGCCGACGGCCGCTTCCAGCGCCGGACCGAGAGCGGTCACCTCGCTATCGGCGAGACCCCACCGCCACGCCTCGACCAGGGTGATGATCCACAGTGGGGTGGCGTCGATGCTGCCGAAGTACCGGGGCGGAAGGACCATCTCGCCGAGGTCCACCGCTGCGGCCCGTTGCTCATGGAGGATGCGTCCGGGCTGCTCGGCGGAGTCGACGTCGACGGCACGGCCCTGGCGGCGGGCCAGGCTTCGCAGGGTGCCGGCGGCCAGGTCGAGGTCGAACGGGATGGCCAGCCGCGCCGTCCACAGCGAGTCCCGCCCGAACAGCGTCAGGTACCACGGGCTGCCGGCGGCGGCGAAGCGGTCGGCGGGGGCCAACGGATCACTGAGCGCCAGCCGCCGGACATCGCCCACACCCCAGTCGAACAGCGCCTCGAGCAGCGGGTCGGAGCTGCGCAGCGTGGGTGAGCGGGTGGGGGCGTTGCCCGGTTCGGTGAACGGCGCGTCCGGGTTGTCGCCGGAGACGTCGACCAGCAAGGTGACGTGGTGGTGAGGGGGGACGTGGACGTCCCACCGCAGCGATGGGCCGCGGCGGCTGACCTCACCGGGACCCGTAGCGGTGATGCGCACGTGCGCGGCGCCGCGGCGGAATGCGATCGGGTCACCGGCGACGTCCGGCTCGACCAGTGCCACGGAGACGCCGCGTTTCACCGATGTGGACGGGGCGAAGTCGGCCGTGGCGTCGATCCCCGCCTGCACCTGGCGAGGCGCGGGCCCGAGGTTGTGCACCGCCACCTCGTCGGTGAACCCGCGCGGGTGTTGCCGGCGGGTGCGGACCATCAGCAGGGTCGGGTCCGGCGTGGGCTCGAGCCCGTTGCGGGCCACGGCATGGACGACGAGGGTCCCGTCGTGATGGTGATCGCTGCGCACGACGTCGGGCTCACGCCCGAACAGGCGCACGGTCAGCGACGCGATCATTCGCCGATCGCCGAGGTAGAACCCCTGGGCACCGGTGCCGTCGATCTGCCCGTCGCGGCGCGACAACGTCACGCTGGGCCCGTGCAGCGTCGTCACCACGTGGTGGACGAACGGCTGGAACTCGGGTGTGGTGGTCACGGGTGATCTCCGCAGAAATTGGCTCGGCGGTCTTGACTTGAACGTTCAAATCAGCGTACAACAGAGAATCCGCTGTGGCGAGCGTCACAGCGAAACCACCGATGGGGAGCATCAGAGGACACATGGGGACGCCGACAACATCGCCGTCGACGGCGCGCCGGCCGGCTGGGCTCGATCGCCCGCCCACCGTCGCCACCGTCGCCGACCGCGCCGGCGTGTCCCGCCAGACGGTGTCCAACGTGGTCAACGCCCCGGAGCGGGTGCTGCCGGCCACCCGGCTGCGCGTCCAGCGTGCGATCGACGAGCTCGGGTACCGGCCGAGCCGGCTGGGCACGGCCTTGCGCTCGCGCACCACCCGGACCTTCGGCTACCGCTGCCATCTGTCCGAGGACGAGGAGAACCTGCTGCTCGACCGGTTCCTCCACGACCTGTGCCGTGCCGCCGCGGCCCGCCAGCACCACATCGTGCTGATCAGCCCGGTCGACGTCGAGGACGAGTTGGCCTCGTACCACGAGATGTACCGCACCGGCAGCGTCGACGGGTTCGTCCTGTCGGGCACGTTCCCCGGTGACACCCGGCTCGACGACCTCGACCGCGAGGGGGTGCCCTACGTCAGCTTCGGGCGAAACTGGGACCGTCCCGGCGCCGAGAACTGGGTGGACATCGACGGCGGTCGGGGGATTGCCGACGCGGTGCAGCACTTTTGGTCCGCTGGCCACCGACGCATCGCCTGGGCGGGTGCGCCGAGCGACGGCTCCCTGCACGACCGTCGTGCCGGCTACCGCTCGGCCATGGCGTCCTTCGGCGGCGAGTCGATCGAGATCGAGTGCCGTGACGAGATCGGCGCCGTGGCCCAGCACGTCGCCGGGCGCCTCGCCAGCGATGACCGGCCCACCGCCTTCGTCTGCGCCACCGACACCGCGGCGGTCGGCTGCGCCCAGGCGGCCGCCGAGGCCGGGCTGCGGATCGGCCGTGATGTGGGCATCATCGGCTTCGACGACACCCGCCTGGTCCACGCCACCTCACCGTCGCTATCCAGCGTCCGTCAGCCCACCGGACGGGTCGCCCAACTGCTGGTGGACGGGCTGATCGCCCTGCGTGACGGCGGCTCGATGTCGTCGGCGATGTTGACGCCCACCCTGGTCCACCGGGGAACGTCGTGAGGGCGCCCACCACGTTCGCGGTCCTCTCCGGACCCACCGTCGCGGCTCCGACGAGCCGTCGAGGGCATCGCCATGATGCCGTATTTGAACGTTCAACTCCGGTGGCGTCATCGCCGGGCTGCGCGTCCTGCATTGCCACACACTGCACCCTGGGGAGGACCCTGTGAGAACACAACGACGTTGGATGGTCGGCATCGGCATCGCCGCGCTGACCGTGATGCCCACGCTGCATGCCTCGGCGACGACGCCGCCGGCAGCCGGCGGCCAGAAGATCCAGGTGATGATCGCTGCATCGGGGCCGGCCGAGACGGCGGCCGTCGAGGCGGCGATCGCCGCCTGGGAGACTGCGACCGGCAACTCGGTCGACCTCATCGCCGCCAAGGACATGAACCTGCAGCTCGGCCAGGCGCTGGCCGGTGGCGAGCCACCGGATGTGTTCTACGTCAACGCCGACAAGTTCCAGGAGTACGCCAGCGGCGGCAGTTTGGCGCCGATCGGGGACAAGCTGGACAACCCCGACGACTTCTACCAGTCGTTGCGCAACGTGTTCTCCTACGACGGCAAGCTCGTCTGCGCCCCGAAGGACTACTCGTCGCTGGGCCTGATCATCAACAAGAAGTCGTGGGCCGCGGCCGGTCTCACCGATGCCGACATCCCCACCACGTGGGATCAGCTGAAGGCCGTGGCCAAGAAGCTGACCACCGATGCGCAGGTCGGCCTCTCGGCCGGGGCCACCCGTGACCGGTGGGGCGCGTTCATGGTGGGTGCCGGCGGATACTTCGTCGACCCCGAGCAGAAGACGGTCACCGTCGACTCACCCGAGAACCTCGCCGCGCTCGAGTACATCAAGAGCCTGCTCGACGACGGCTCCACGAAGTTCTCCGAGCAGCTGGAGATGGGCTGGGGCGGTGAGGCCTTCGGCAAGGAGAAGGCCGCCATGGTGATCGAGGGCAACTGGATCCGTGGGGCGATGAAGAACGATTTCCCGACGGTCGAGTACACCGTTGCCGAGCTGCCCAAGGGCCCGGCCGGTCCTGGCTCGATGGTGTTCACCCAGTGCTGGGGCGTCGCCAGCGCCTCGTCGAAGATGGACGCCGCGGTCAGCTTCGTCAACTTCATGACCAAGGCCGAGACCCAGCTCACGCTGGCCGACGCCTTCGGTGTCATGCCCTCGCGGGCCTCGGCCAAGGACGCCTACCTGGCCGCGCACCCCGACGATGCGCCGTTCGTCGCCGCTGGCGACTACGGCCGGGGACAGGTCACCCTGCCGGCCTTCGGTACCGTCCTGGCCGAATTCGACAAGGGGTTGCTGGCCATGGCCAGCGGCGAGATGACGCCGGCGGATCTGCTGAAGGAGACCCAGAAGAACGCCGAGGACGCCCTCGGCGGCTGATCCCCTCGCTGCCGTGGCGGCCGCCGGCCATCGGGCCGGCGACCGCCGCGGCCGGCCCGATGGAGGTAGACGATGACCGATCTAGCCCTCAGCGGCCCGCCCCTGACGGGGGAGGAGTCCGTCGACGAGTTGAGGCGCCTGGCCCGCCGCTCGCGGCGTGACCGGCGCAAGGGTGAAGGCCTGTGGGGCTGGATCTTCATGAGCCCGACGCTGGTGCTCATGGTCATCTTCGTGTTCATACCGATCGCCCTGGCGTTGTACGTCAGCTTCACCAAGTGGAACGGGCAGGGCGGCCCGTTCTCCAAGCAGGCCGAAGTCGTCGGCTGGGACAACTACCGCAGGTTGCTGACCAAGCCCGGGTTGACCCGCAAGAACTTCGCCACGTCGCTGCGCAACAACTTCTACTTCGTGCTGTTCGTGGTGCCGCTGCAAACCGTCGTCGCCCTGCTGCTGGCGCTGATCCTCAACCAGCGCCGGCTCAAGGGCAAGAGCTTCTTCCGCACCGCCTTCTACATGCCCAGCGTGTCCAGCGCGGTCGCCGTCGTGCTGATCTTCCTCTACCTGTTCACCAGTGGCGGTGCGGTGAACTCGGTGCTCGGATGGTTCGGCGTCGACAAGGTGTCCTGGCTGGGCAACGGCCGGGGTGTCTTCCATTCGTTCCTGTCCAACTTCGGCGTCCACAAGCCGCCGGCCTGGTTGGCCGACCGTGAGTTCCTCGGGTTGAGTTGGTGGAACTGGGTGTCCGGGCCGTCGTGGATGATGCTGATCATCATCACCATGGCGGTGTGGACCACCTCGGGCACGTTCATGCTGATGCTGCTCGCCGGGTTGCAGAACGTGCCCGACGACGTCCACGAGGCCGCGGCGATGGACGGCGCCGGCCGGTGGCAGACCACCCGGCTGGTCACCCTGCCGCTGCTGAAGAAGCAGATCGTGTTGGTGGTGACGCTGGGCTTGATCGGGACCTGGCAGGTGTTCGACCAGATCTACGTGGCCAACTCCGAGTCCGGCAACATCACCACCCCCGCCTATCTGGCCTACAACACCGGGGTCAAGGAGAGCCGCTACGGCGCGGCGTCGGCGTTGGCGTTCATCCTGTTCGTGATCATCCTGTTCTTCACGGTGATCCAACGATTCCTCACCCGTGACAAGGAGGCCGCGACATGACGACGGATGCGCAGCCATCGGCGCTGGCCGCCGACGACCTGGACATGCCGGGCGTCATCAGCGACGACCCGATCACCGACGAGGGCGCTGGGGCTCGGCGGGCCAAGAGGATGCTGAGCTACGGCGTGCTCGGCCTGTTCGCGGTGCTGTACATCGGGCCGTTCCTGCTCTCGTTGGTCACGTCGTTCAAGACCGACGCCGACGCAACGAACAACTCGCTGTCGTTCATCCCCAACCCGTTCAGCCTGCAGAGCTGGAAGGAGATCTTCGGGCTGGGCGGCGGGCAGGTCAAGGTCAACTTCGGCCGATGGACGATGAACTCGCTGATCGTGACCACACTGGTGACCATCGGCCGTGTCGGCCTGGCGGCGATGGCCGGGTACGCCTTGGCTCGGCTGGACTTCCCCGGCCGCAAGTTGGTGTTCGGCCTGATCCTGGCGGTGATGATGGTGCCAGGCGTGGTGCTGATGATCCCGCGCTTCTTGGTGCTGAAGGAGCTCGACCTGCGCAACACGTACATGGGCATGGTGCTGCCCCTGCTGGTGGATTGCGCGGGCATCTACCTGATGAAGCAGAACTTCGAGGCGATCCCCAAGTCCGTGGAGGAGGCCGCACAGATCGACGGCGCATCGATCTTCGGGACCTGGCGGCGGATCCTGCTGCCGATGGCCAAGCCGAGCCTGATCGCCCTGACGATCCTGTCGGTACAGGGTTCGTGGAACGAGTTCACCACGTTCCTGATCGCCACGGATCAGAAGAAGTTCGAGACCCTCACCCTCGGCTTGGCCAACTTCCAGGGCGGTCTCGGATCAGGCAAGCGCTACCCGCTCACGCTGGGAGCGGCGCTGCTGGTCACGCTGCCGATCATCATCCTGTTCTTCGTCTTCCAGCGCTACTTCAACGGCGACTACACCAAAGGCGTCGACAAGTAGACCTCGCCGCCCCTGCATGGGCGCGCAGACTTCGGGTATCCGAGGGTTTCGCGCCCATGCACGGGTGGCCGGGTCGGCTTGGGCGCGCAGACTTCGGGTATTCGAGGGTTTCGCGCCCATGCGGGACGCGGACTGCCCGCCCCCGTGGGGGCGGGCAGCGCCACGTCGGGGGAACGACGGTCTGGTGACGGGGTGGGCTAGGCGCTGATTGCCGCGCCGCTCTCCCGGTCGAAGAAGTGCATCTCTGCAGGATCGGCCGTGACGGCGACGGCGTCGCCGACCTCGGCGGCAGTGCGCGCCTCGTTGCGCGAGATGAGCCAGGCCGGTTCCTTGGCCGACACGCCGTCGCTGGTGACCTCCAGCCCGACCGCACTCACGGACAGGTGCAGCATGACCTCGCTGCCCAGGCTCTCGCGCACCTCGACCGTGCCCTGGATGGCCAGCGGGTTGGTCCGGTCGGTGACCTTGCAGTACTCCGGGCGGACCCCGACGGCGACCTCCTTGCCCTCGTAGGAGCGCAGCGCCGGGCGGGCGTCGAGCACCGATGCGGCCAGCGGGATGGCCTGTGAGCCGATGGACACCGTTGGCGTGTCGCCGAGGCGGATCGAGCCGGCGAACAGGTTCATCTGCGGCGAGCCGATGAACGAGGCGACGAAGATGCTGTTGGGGTGGTCGTACAGCCGCTGGGGGGTGTCGACCTGCTGGAGGACGCCGCGCGACAGCACGGCCACCCGGTCACCCATCGTCATCGCCTCGATCTGGTCGTGGGTCACGTACACGGTGGTGACGTTGAGGTCGCGCTGCAGCTTGGCGATCTCGGCGCGCATCTGGACGCGCAGCTTGGCGTCGAGGTTGGACAGCGGCTCGTCCATCAGGAAGGCCTTCGGCTTGCGGACGATCGCCCGGCCCATGGCGACACGCTGGCGTTGCCCACCGGACAGTTGGCCGGGGCGCCGATCGAGCCACTCGGTCAGGTTCAGCCGGGCGGCGGCGTCGTTGACCCGGCGGTCCATTTCGGCCTTGCTGACCTTGGCCAGCTTCATCGAAAAGCCGATGTTCTCACGCACCGTCAGGTGGGGGTAGAGCGCGTAGGACTGGAAGACCATGGCGATGTCCCGGTCCTTGGGCGGCACGTGGTTCATCACCTGGTCGTCGATCTTCATCGTGCCGCGGGTGATGCCCTCCAGGCCGGCCAGCATTCGCAGGGCGGTCGACTTGCCGCATCCGGACGGCCCGACGAGGACCAGGAACTCGCCGTCGTGGATCTCCAGGTTGAGGTTGCGGATGCCGACGTAGCCGTTCTCGTAGACCTTGTCGACGTTGGTGAGCGTGATCTGCGCCACGGTCATCTCCCCCCAGAACGATCGGCGTTCCGACCAGCGTACGACGATTTGAACGTTCAAACAAGACCCACTTGCGGGTCTGGAACCGACGGTGACCCTGCGGTGTCCGGAGTGCTGTGAGGACGGGAGGGTCGTGTGACGCGCCGTGACGACGGCGTTGGCGCGGCGCGTCATGATGACGCCATCGACCATTCATCACGGCCCGATCCGGCTGCGCCGCCGGTGATCGATCTGGTCACCTTCCGCCGGGCCCAGGGCGGCGACCGGGAGGCCTTTGCCGAGATCGTCCGCGCCCTGCAGCGCCCGGCGCTTCGGTTGGCAACGGTGGTGGCCGGCGACCCCACCGAGGCCCACGACATCGTCCAGGACGCCTTCGTGCGGGCCTTCGGCGCGCTGGCGTCCCTGCGCAGCCACGACGCCTTGCGACCGTGGGTGATGCGCGCCGTGGCCAACCAGGCCAAGAACGCCCGGCGCGGCCGGCAGCGCCGCGAGCGCCGGCACCTGCGGGTTGCCGGTGCCCGGCCGCCCGAGCCGGAGACCACCGAACAGGCGGCGTTGTCCGGGCTGATGGGGGAGCAGGTGATGCGCGCCCTGCGCCTGCTGCCGGGGCGCGATCGGCAGGTGCTGGCGTGCCGCTACCTGGCCGAGCTCAACGAACGAGAGACGGCCGAGGTGTTGGGCGTGCCGGCCGGCACGGTGAAGAGCAGGACCGCACGGGCCCTGGAGCGCCTGCGTGCGGCATACGCAGAGACGGAGGATGGCGATGGCCCCGCTGATTGAAGACCTCGAACGCGAGCTGGCCGCGCTGGGGCCGGTGATCGACGCCGACCTCGAACGCCGCCGCCCGGGCCATCAGCTCCCTGTGGCGGTCCTGGCTGACATCGAACGTCGCGCTGGGCGCCGACCTGCCACGCGCCGGTGGCTCACGGTCGCCGCGGCGGCAGCCGTGGTCGTGTCGGTGACGCTGGCGGTCCCTGCCGCTCGGCACGCGGTGGGACGCTGGCTGGGTTTCGACAGTGTGCGCATCGTCCCCACCACGGGCTCGGAACTGGACCTACCCGAGGCGACGTTCCCGGCCTCCCTGCCACCGCCCGC
>WBZP01006862.1_pt1 | contig 11139 bp, 9 predicted proteins | sample 5204301 | NCBI WGS metagenome assembly WBZP01 (sample SAMN12412401, study PRJNA552823) | activated sludge metagenome | isolation source: activated sludge from nitrification reactor of wastewater treatment plant... | place: USA: Pennsylvania | collected 2017
GACAGACGAGGAGATCACCGCAGGCGGGGAGGTGGATGCCATGCTGCATTCGTCCCGCCTCCTCTACTCGCGCTGGCAGGTGCAATGCAAGGCCTCGCCCAGAATTAGCTACGAGGCAATAGCCAAGGAGGTGGGCGCCTCACACGTCACGCTCGCCAGCGTCATCCTCATCGTGAGCACGGGCCAAGCATCGAAGAGCGCGAAGACCTACCGCGACCACATCGTGCGCTCGACCAACCTCAACATCATCCTGCTCGAGGGCCATCACCTGAAGCGGATCATTGCCAACCCAGCCGAGATCGTGGCCATCCTCAACGAGCAGGCGCACGACGCGCTCCACATCAAGGGCCGCCCACCGGGAGTCTCGCCGCCCATCGAACACCGCGAGGGGCAGGGGCAACACGGACAGAACAAGACAGCGACAGCCCCGGGGCTACCAGCAGCCAAGGAGCCCAGGTGACGTCCTCCACCGACATCGAGGTGCTCGCGCTATCGTCGGCCTCTGCTCCGGGGCCAAGCGCCAACATTCCACCGTTCGCGCAGTCCCTCCGTGCCGGGAAGAACTCAGAGACGTATCGCGCGCACAGCTACCACACCAAGGTCCCTCCCGAGGCGATCGAACGCCTCATCCGGCATCACACGCGCGAAGGCCAGCTTGTGGTTGATCCGTTCTGCGGTAGCGGCATGGCCGGCGTGGCGGCGATCCGCACGGGGCGCCACGCGATCCTGAGTGACCTCTCGCCTGCCGCGGTGCATATCGCCCGAAACTACACAAGCCCCTGCGATCCGCGAAGCTTCAGGGCAGCTGTGGCGCGCGTGGCCGAGAGAGTGCGGCCGACTATGGCCGCACTCTATGAATTCGGCCGGCCAGCCGCCCCGTCTACGGTCGAATACACGGTCTGGAGCGACGTGTTTCGCTGCCCACATTGCGGCGGGCGGCTCATCTACTGGACGGCAGCCCGACACCCAAGCACCGGTGCGGTAACACACGGCGTCCGTTGCGCCAAGTGTCGCCACGTGAGCGCGAAACGGTCTCTCTTGTGGGTTGGCGAAACGCCCGTCGAATCGAACGTCTCGCGGCCGGGCGGACGGGAGGCCCATGCTCCAACGCGGCGGGAGATGGACCTGATCCGAGCAGCCAACGCCCAGGAGATCCCCCACTGGACACCGCAGGTTCCCTTCTCTCCCGCGAGGGAGATGTGGCGAGCTGGGCATACAGGCGCCGGAATCCACGCGGTAGCGGACTTCTACACTCGGCGAAACCTGCATGCGCTCGCGGCTCTCCGTCATGCCATCCAGGAGGAGGATAACGACCGGCTGCGCGAGGCGCTGATGTTCGCCTTCACGGCGGTTGTCAACCGCGCCTCGAAGCGCTACCAGTGGAACGACAAGCGTCCAACGAACGTCATGACGGGCACGCTCTACGTGTCCTCCCTGCGCTACGAATGGAACGTCTGGCGCCTGTTCGAGAGAAAGGTCGCGGACGTAGCGCGGTACTACGAACACCTCGGCACACCACCGGCACGAGCTGCAGTTGTTCAAGCCTCAGCGACCTCGCTCGCCCATCTGCCTGATCGCAGTGTCGACTACGTATTCATGGACCCGCCGTTTGGATCCAACATCTTCTATGCCGACAGCGGCCTGCTGTGGGACGCGTGGCTCGGCACGCTCACGGATCAGGCCCTGGAAATCGTCGTCAACAAGCATCGGGCGCCGCAGGACGGGGGCAAGACACTCGCGGACTACCAACGTCTCCTCACGGAATCTTTTCGTGAGGTCGCGCGAGTCCTTAAGCTGAGCGCCTACGCCACGCTCCAGTTCAACAACTCGAGCGATGACCTCTGGTGTGCCCTCCAGGACGCCGTACGCGACGCCGGCCTCGAAGTCCGGAATGCCGTGGGCCTGGACAAGCTCCAGCCCTCCATCAAGGGTGTGAAGGGGCGTCACGGGAAGGAAGACGTTGTCGCGCTGGACTCGTTGATCGAACTGCGCCGCACGCGGCACGGCGCCAAGGGGCACGACCGGGCGGCGGCCACGTCCCGAGAGCTGCGCGAGGCGTGTCTCGCGTTCGTGCAATCGCAGGCCGAACCGGCCACCACTGATGCGATCTTCGCTCATCTCGTGAGAGCCACCCTCAGGAAGGGCTCATCCCTTTCCGGGATCTCCGCCCAAAGTGTCAAGGCGCTCTGCGCGGAGCTGCTTCAGCCGACCGGCAACGGGTGGACCCTTAGACCTGAGCCGGAGAGTCCCACGTTCCAGCCTGTGGGTGCGCCTGACGGCTGCGTAGTGTCGCAGCTGCTTGCCTCCGCCCGGGACATCAGAGCCCTTGTGGACCCGTCACGGCCGGCACTAGATGTGCGAAGCACGCCGCCGCGCATCGTGACCGGCCGGCGGAACACCGCGTTCTACAACGCGCATAGCTACCACACGAAGGTGCCGCCCGAGGCGATCGTTCCGTTCTTGGAGCACTTCACCCGCCCGGGCGACGTCGTCTTGGACCCCTTCTCTGGCAGCGGGATGACCGGCGTCGCCGCGCTTCTCGCTGGGCGTCGCGCCATCCTTAGCGATCTGTCCGTCGCCGCGGCCCATCTGGCGTACAACCACACGCGTCCCTGCGACACTGGAAGACTCGCAGCCGCCTTCGCCGACCTCGCGCGCGACCTTGATGCGGAGTTCAGAGACATCTACGCTTGCGTCGATGGTCGAGGACGGGGATACGTCCACTACACCCTGTGGGGTCGTGACGCAGTCTGCGGCGAGTGTGGACAACCATTCTCCATCTGGGAGGCTATCGATCGCTTAACAGGGCGGATGCCGACGGAAGTGGCTTGTCCCCACTGCGGCTACCTGAACGCGAAGCAGTCTCTCCGCTACGGCGAGAATCGGCCCGTCTTGCTCAGCTATGACACGGCGGAAGGCCGCCGGCTGGAGCGCCAGCCGACCGCAGGCGACGTCGCCCTGCTCGGGCGTTTCACGCGCGACGGCATCGCCGAGTGGTATCCGCGGGTGCCAGTCGAGGCATCGAGAGAGATGTTCATCCGGTCGGCGCTCCAGCTGCAGGGCGTCCAGACGGTGGCCGACTTCTACACGCCGAGGAACCTTAGGGCCCTAGCTCTCCTGTGGAGGCGTGTGCAAGACGTGAAGGATGAGCGCACGCGGGCGGCACTTTCGTTCGCATTCACGAACACCGCCTGGCACGGCACGAGGATGCGGCGTTTCAACGCGCGTGGCGGGCAACGGCCACTGACCGGAACGCTCTACATCCCGCAGCTGTCGTCGGAAGCCAACGTCCTCGAGGTCATGCGGCACAAGATCCGGCAGCTGGAGTCCTACTATCGTGCGTTGGGCACCCCTGCCGCGCCACCACCCGCGATCCGGCTAGCGTCCGCCACTCACCTCCATGGTGTCCCCGACGGCAGCGTGGACTACGTCTTCACGGATCCGCCGTTCGGCTCCAATATCTTCTACGCCGACTGCAACCTCATCTGGGAATCGTGGCTGGGTGGCGTCACGCGTCAGGAAGAAGAAGCCGTAGTGAATCGCTCGCGTGGTGTTCAACACGGCGGCAAGACGGTGGCGGACTATGAGCGTCTCATGGCGTCCTCCATGTCCGAGATCCAGAGGGTTCTCAAGCCGGGGGCGTGGACGACGCTCGTGTTCCACAACACTGACCCCGCCGTGTGGCGCGCCATCCAGTCGGCAGCGGAACAGGCGGGCTTCGAGATCGAGGACGCTGGGACACTCGATCGCAAGCAGCAGAGTCACAAGGGCTATAGAGGACGGGCCGAACGGGAGGATGTCGCCCACTTCGATGTCATCATGTCCATGCGCAAGCACGCTCCGGGGAGGAGAGTGAAGAAGCGCGCGACTCTGCCTCGGGATGTGGGTGATCTTGTTAGGGCCGCCTTTGATACCCTCGCGCCGGGAGATCGTACGGTCCAGCGCGTTCATTCGGAGGTCGTTCAGCGTCTGGCACGCGAGGGTCACGATCTAGGGGCTATTAGCTTTGAGGTGGTTCGTGAGCACATGCCCGTTCGAGTGCCACCGCAAGCGCTGGAGCGCCAACTGTTCGACTAGTCGGACGTTGGTAGTCGCGCGCTGGCGGCCGAGCGCCCGGAGGCCCCGGCCAAGTCCGGCGGAAGGCGGTGCGCCATGACGGTCAGACCAGCGGAAATCACGCGCGCGATCCTGGACGCCATCGAGGAATCCGGCGAGGCGGCGCTGCTGGTCTCGGGCACTGCACAGAACCCGCGGAAGATCATCGTTACTGATCCCGCGGGTGGAGAAGTGTCGCTGTGGATCTACGTGTGGAACCTGACGCCCGGTGGGCGGCCGACACTCCCGAACGAGTATCGCATCCAGATGACGAGTGTGACGTCGCCCCTCGAGCCGAACGCGGCCGGACTGACGCTCTTGCTGGGGTACGAGCCCAACTATCGATGTTTCGCGGGTTTCGATCTGCGTCGCCACCGCACGTTCACGGCGGGCTCTCCCTCGGTGCAGATTGACATCGACACGTTGCGCGTGGATGCACTCCAGAACGGCTTCGGGTTTGCGAGGAAGGCCAACGACGAGATCGCTGTGGCCTTCCGACCCGACCAATTCATGGCCTATGCTCGGAACGCCGAGGTAATCCACCGACTTGGCCAGCAGCCGGAGACTCAGCGTCTCCTGCAGCATGCCGCGTCTCTCTCGCCCAACCTCGATCGGCAGGTTCAAGGCCTCGCACCGGAACGACAGCGCATCGTCCAGCAGGTGAACAGACTCGCGCGCGTCGCCAGCTTCCGGCGGCAAGTGCTGGATGCCTATGGCAGGCGGTGCGCAGTGAGCCGCATACAGCTGCGGCTTGTAGAGGCGGCCCACATCCTGCCTGTGGAGGCGCCGGGTAGCCATGACGACGTGACGAACGGCATGGCTCTGGCGCCAACGTACCACCGCGCGTATGACACGGGGCTCATCTTCTTGGACGACGGCTACAGGATGCGGATCAATGAAGCGCGCGTCCGTGAGCTCACGGCCGACCGGCTGCACGCAGGCCTCGACGCATTTGCCCAGCCTCTCGGTGTTCGCATCCTCTTGCCTGCCGACCGGCGTCAGTGGCCAACAGAGACGCTGATTCGGCGAGCGAACCGCTTCCGCGGCGTCGGCGCGTGAGCGCCGCCGCTCGTGCAAGAGGGTCCGCCGGGCGCCATCACAGGCGACCCAGGTGTTCCTTGACACCGCCTAGATACCCTGGTGCGTCTGGCCTCCATGGAGATTCGGGCGGCCCTGTGGCTCTGCCACGCGGATGAACTCTGTACGCCTCATCCTAGAACGTGCCGCCGAAACCGGCGAGGCCGTCCGCATCGTCTACCACGGGGGCAGTCAGCCGGGGGCGGTCCGGGAGATTAGGCCGCTCACCGTCTCGCAAAGCGAGACAATCGCGCTGGACTCGACCGGAACGAGGAAGACCTTCCGGTTGGAGAGGATCAAACTGGCCGGTGCCGGAGCCAGCTATCCGGCCTACGACCCCGCCCTCTCGACGGATCCTGAGGATGGCCGCCCTCTTGCCGCTGTCTTCATGCACTCAGTCGCTGAACTCGAAGACCTCGGCTGGCACGTCGAAGTCGCGAACCACAGCGTTACCCTCTCCCGCTACTTCAAGAACGGAAGACCCCGAAGAGCGCCCGACGTATCGATATGGTTCGCCGAGTTCACGGCCGAGTCCTTCATCGAACTCGACGGCACCGAGAGCGACTACAAGCGGCATTCCGCTCTGCCCTACCACGTCAGTAGCCCCAATCTCTCGAGGACGCTCTCGTTTCAACGCCTATCCCGCGCCGTCGCTGCATTCTGGGAAGAAGCACGGGCACTCGCACCGGCAAGGGCAGCCGCAGAAGACGGCCGTCGACCGGCACCTAACCGCCGGACTGGTGGCCCTTGACCCCCGGACAGGAATTCCAACAGTCGCGTCCAGCGTCATGGTCAGAAGAGCAACCGTCCAATGTCGCTGGCGGCGTTCAGGCCGCCCCGATGGTCACTACCTGTCTTCGCGAGCGTGAATGTGTAGCGGTCGTCTCCCTGAAACACCAACTTGTAGTGCTTGCCGTCTTCGGTGATGGAGAACCCCATCTCCTCGAGGCCTCGCCTCACCTTTCCATCCATGCCCTTGGCGCCTCGCAGTAGTTGGCGGAGGCGCTCACGCATGCCCCCGGCGATGTCGTCGAGGGCAGGATTCGCGGACAGCACGGCGCCGAGGACGTGATGACGTCGACTGTCCGTGGGGACCCTGGTGCATGCGTCCGTGAGAGCGTCGCGGACAATGGCCACGACTTCGTTCGGGTAGTGATCCTGCTCGCTCCCCGTCCGCAGCAGAGAACCCGTACCCGCAGCAAGTCGGGCCTCGTAGATGCGAAGTTCTTTTCGGAGGCGAGCTATTTCCGTCTCGGCATCGTTGAGTCTCTGGTTCTTCGCCGCTATCTCCTTGTCGAAGGTCTCGATGTACTTGTCCACCTCCTGCGAACCGGCCGCACGCAGCGCGCGAATTGCCTGACGGGATGCCGCTTCCTGAACATAGGCCCAGGTACACCGCTCGAAGGAACGCCGGTTTGTGAGGGCGGTACGAACCTCCTCGAACACCGCCCGTTCGACTTCCTCTTGCGAGCCGAACTCGCGGCCCAGGAAGAATGACCGACGGCCCCCACCGTCTGGCCAGTAGACGCCAACCGTACCCCCGTACACGTTCTCCGAGTCGACCTCTATCTTGAGTCGGAGCGAAAAGGGCCTGTTTGGTTCGGTTACTACGTGGGCCATGCCCGCTAAGTCGGATGCGAGGCGATTCGCGTCGACGCTGTATGAGCCCTGGTACCGGGCACTAACGTAGACGATCGGCAATCGGCAGTCGGCGCGGCCGGTGATCAGCGTTGCCGCGAGGTCTATGTCCGTGTTCTCGAGGATGTGGGGAGCGTTTCCAACGGGAAGAGGCCCGTCGTGGCCACCGCCGAGTTCGTTGAGGAGCAAGCGAACGAGAACGGGCTTCTTCGCCGGAGGGAGCCGCACCGCTGGGTGCCGCGACTCGCATGAAACGCGCACCGCGGTCCAGGAGTCTGCTGCCGCCTTCGAATGAACCGCGGTCGTTGTCCATTCGAGGCCACCGTCGACGCGAACGTACCTTACGCCGGTCATCTCCTCCGGGACGTGACCACTCGCAATCGCCGAAAGGGCCTCGTTGCCCTTCGTGATCGTGAAGTCACCTTCGACGTGGAGACCCGCCAGATCGGAGGCGGCCAGATGGGTGTGTGGAGAGCCGAGGAGCCATGATCGGATGACGTTAAAGAAGTCCGCGGTGTCTCTGTCGTGACCGACGGGGAATTCCGTAGCGAAGGAGAGCATGGGATCACCTGTTGTCGGGTTCGGCTGGCCTCGCGTCTTCAGACGGGCTTCTAGATTCTGATCCTTTCGATCTCGTCCAGCGTCACCGCGTCCTGGGTGCGGTTGTAGAGCTCGGTTGTGCGGGGCGACTCGTGGTTGGCGATCTTTTGGGCCTTGCTCACTTCCCCGCCGTTGAGGAGGTACGACGTGATCCCCGTCGCCCGGAAGGTGTGGCAGCAGATCTCGCGCGGGAGGCCCGCCGCGGCCGCCCGGCGCTTCACGATCCGGAGCGCCGCGTGCTCGGTCAGAGCCTTCTCGGTCAGGCGGCCGGTTCGGGCGAGGCTCGTCCGGAATAGCGGCGACCGATTCTCGCCGGCGATCCGGGCCCCCTCGAGGTAGGCGTCGACGAGCTCGGCCGCCTTGTGGTGCACCGGCACCTGGTGAAACTTCCCGCCCTTCTCGTGGAGGCGGAAGAACGAGCGCTTGCCCTGAGTGTAGTAGTCCCGGACCTCCATCTTCACGACGGCCCCGACCCGAGCGAAGGAGTAGGTCATTACCGCCAGGAACGCCCTGTCCCGGAGTCCCGTTAGCGTTCCCGGGTCGATCGAGTCGAAGAGCGCCCGCGCCTCCTCCTCGGTGAGCACGGGTGTCTTCCCCACCTTGACGACGTGCTTGGGCCCGCGGACAGACGCGGCCGGGTTACCTTGAAGGACACCGCCCGTCACCAGGTAGTCAAACATCCTGCGGATCGCGGCGAGGTGCTGCTTCACGGAGGGAGGGGCGAGCTCTTTCCCGAGCCCCTCGATGTAGGCCGCCACCATGATGGGCTCGATCCGCTCGAGCGCTAGGCCGCGCAGCTCGCACCACTCCGTGAAGCGCCGCACGGCAAAAGCGTAGGCGCGGCGGGTCTTCGGGTTTCGAATCTCCGCTCCGAAGAACTCGGCAATGCGCTTGCTCGCGTTCGCTCCTGCGCGCTCGATGATTGCCGGCAGGAAGCCCGAGGCGGCGGAGCTGATGCGGAGGTCTCCCCCGTCGCCCCGCGGAACGAGCGCCTGGTTCTCCGGCTCCCCCACCCGCTCCTCCTGGCCCAGGCCATCAGCCCCTCAAGCGCGGCGTCCGTTGCGGCGCTCCCGAGGAGCCCTTCTCCTTGCGGCTCAGCCTCGGCTCAATTCTGCCCTTCTGCCCCTCCCAGCCGGTTCCACCCCTCAAGGAGGGGACGCCGAAACCGCCGGGAACCGGCCAATCCGCCCCGAGGACCCCCGGTTCGTGGTCCGAAGCCGGCCAATTCTAAGGTCAGATAATCCCCTTTATCAGACGTAACGTCAAGCGTAGGCGCATTCTGTTATATTGCGCGAGCGGCACATATGGCAAGAGAGGACGGGAAGGAGAAAGTCGTCGGGAAGGCCGGGCGAAAGCCGGCTTGGCTCAAGAGGATACCTCAGATCTGCGAGGAGCTCCGGGCGCTCGATTCGCCCTACCTTGACCTCCCGACGTTCGCCCGCATCTTCGGCGTGCGTCGGCGTCAGGCCCTGAACCTCGCCCATCAGATGGGGCTCCCCCCCGCCCAGAAGCGCTACCGCCGCGCCTACGTCATCGAGAGGGCCGACCTCCTGACGGCACTCTCGACGAAGAAGCTCCACCGCGCGGTGAGCGTCGAGCGGCTGCGCCTCGCTTCCCTCGCCGAGCAGCTGGTCGAGGCCCGGCGTGACGTGACCGCACGTGCCGTCCGCATCCCGCTCTCCCCCACTGCCCGCGACGCTACGCTCGCGACGCTACCTGAGACAATCGAGCTCCGTAGGGACGAGCTTCGGATCGCCTTCAAGGACGCGGGCGATCTGCTGCAGCAGCTCTTCGTACTGTCCAGGGCGATCGGCCGCGACTTCCCCACCTTCGAGCGCTTGCTACAGGACTCCGGAGCGCCGGCCGGGGCGCCGGCCCAGCCGGGGTTCGGGTATCAGACGGGCTTCACGCGCGGTGCCGCCCGCGGCCCCCGGCAATAGGCCGCTAGACAGCGTCCCCTCTCCGACGCGTAGCGCCAGCCCGGAAGGTCCCACCGCTCGAAGCCCAAAAACGTCGGGCAAGACCCCGGCTCGAGGAGATAGAGCAATAGAGCAATCGAGATAATACTCTAATGCTAAACTCCCCCTTGACTCTTCTGCTCTATAGAGTAAACTCTCCAAGTCTCACTACGGCTCGGTACGAGCAAGGCGTTGCTTAGCAGCCGTTTGGCAAACAGAGAGAAGGAGTATTGGAGTAAATGCTCTTTATCTCTACCGCGCGGGAGGTCAGAGCGTGAAGACGATCGCCGTCGCGATGCACAAAGGCGGGGTGGGGAAGACCGCGACCACCATCAACCTTGGCGCGCTGCTGGCTGACCGTGACAAGCGCGTTCTCCTCGTAGACGCCGACTCGCAGTGCCACCTGACGGAGGGGCTCGGCGTTGATCTCCGAGACGACCAGGCCAGCATCTACCAGGTGCTCCTGGACTCCTACCCGGTGGCGCAGGCCGCCGTCGCAGTCCGGGGCCTGCATATCCTCCCGGGCTCTCGCTACACGTCGAACCTCGAGAGGGAATTGCTGAACGCCGTCGGAAGGGAGTTTCGGCTGCGAAAGGCCCTCAAGACGGTGGAGGGTTCGTACGACTACGTGATCATCGACTGCCCGCCGAACCTCGGCACGCTGACGATCAACGCGCTCACGGCCGCCGATACGGTGCTCATCCCCGTCCAGACCCACCAGCCGGCTCTCTCGTCTCTGCCGCAGTTCTACGAGACGATCGTGGCCGTGCGCGAGGTCAACCCCGGCCTGCGTATCGAGGGGATCCTGCCGACGATGTACGACAAGCGCACCTCGCACCAGCAACAGATCCTGCAGGCGCTCGAGGGGCTGCAGTACGAGGGCGCTCCCTGCTTCGCTCCGATCAAGCTCTCGACGAGGATCGTCGAAGCGTTCTCGCTACGCGTCCCCGTTTGCGACCATGACCGAACGGCCTCGGACGGCTACGAGCGCTTGGCCGAGAGGATCGACGCATGAGCCAGAAGGTCCCAATTCGGATGCCGGTCGGCAGCCCCGCCTCGGCCTTCCTCTCGACCTCCGCGACGCCGGCGATGCCGGTTCCAAGGCCGTCTACGGAACCGGCAGCCGTTTCGCCGAGCCGGCCGCCGGTCCTGGCGCCTCCGCAGCCGACCAGTGTCGTGACTCCGGTTGTGAGTCCGGCCGCCGCATCCGCGACGTCCCCGAAGAAGACCCCGGACCCAAGTGAGACCCAAGTCCGCTTCCAGGTGTACCTGCCTCAGAGCCTCGCGGCCCGAATCGATGCGGAGATCGAAAGGCGAAAGGCCACGGGACGGCGAGGGCGAGGGAAGAGCGACTACTCGGCGATCTTCCGCGAGCTCGTCGATCGCTACCTCTGACGGACGCGAGCGCTTCGGGTCTGCAAGTCGGCGTTCCGAGCAGTAGAATCGGGCTTGAGGTCACGACGCATGACGATCACGGTCGCAGCCGTCTACGAGGGTGGGGGAGTCCTGAAGCTCGACCGGCCGGTCGACCTCAAGGACCAGACCCGCGTCAGCGTCACCATCGAGGCCTCTCCCAACGCAACGGTCGGGGCCGATGACGATGACCCCACGGGTTGGAAGACGGCCGAGATGTTCATCGGGATGTGGAAGGACGCGCCCGCGCGCACGAGCCGAGCGCTCTCGGAGGAGCACGACCGGATCCTTTACGGCCGCCGATGATCTTCGTCGACACGAGCTTCTTCATCGCGCTCCTCGCCCCGCAGGACAAGAA
>WBZP01006863.1_pt1 | contig 11137 bp, 9 predicted proteins | sample 5204301 | NCBI WGS metagenome assembly WBZP01 (sample SAMN12412401, study PRJNA552823) | activated sludge metagenome | isolation source: activated sludge from nitrification reactor of wastewater treatment plant... | place: USA: Pennsylvania | collected 2017
GCCATTCGGCATAACAATTCTATAATATCTATAAGCCGAACCGCCTGTATTGATAGCGATTTCATTCATTTGTCTTTGAGCATAATAAGGCGGATAGCTCGGTATAGTATAAATATCAGTCCATGGACCTGTAGTCGAGCTCACCGTAGCACCTTGCAATATAGCTCCATAAACACGGACTGTATAACCTGTTCTCGGAGCTATCCTCATCCTCGTCACTACTTGTGGCACTTTGAGATCTAGTCCAGCATAGGCACCGTTTGCGGTCTGTGAATCCCACCAAGTAGTCACATCGTTATCGAAAATCTTTGAAATTACATTTCCGCTATTGTTATAACTGCCGGACGTGCCAAACTGATATGCAGTGGCTCCGCTAAATTGGATTTCGCCAGAAATAGAGGTTGTTGTCGGACATGTAGCTGTAGTAAACGGCTTTGTGGTTCCATATGATGTTCCAGAAAGATTCGTGGAATAAAATCTATAATAATAGACTGTGTCGCAAGACAAACCCGTAGTCGTTGTAGAATAATTGCCCACTCCCGCATTGACCGTCTCTGATATTGTAGTGCCGAGAGACGTGGTCAAGCCATACTGGAAACCCTTTACTGTAGAACTCGCTCCTCCGTCATTCGAAATTGTTCCATTGAATACTGCCGAAAACATATCTATCGATGAAGCATTAGATGTTGAAACCGAAGCGACCACAGAATTGTTGACTGTAACACTTATAGCCGAAGAAGTGCTGACATTACCCGCACCGTCCGCAACTACTGCCACCAGAGTATGTGCACCATCAGCGACCGAGGTAGAATTCCAAGTTATAGAATATGTAGTAGTGGCGCCAGCAGAACCAATATTTGCATTGTCTAATTTAAACTGAACACTCGTGACAGCTGCATTATCAGAAGAAGAAGCTGTGAGGGTCACAGAGGAGCCAGAAAGGGTTGCGCCATCTGACGGTGTGGTTATGCTGACCGAAGGCGCCGTAGTATCGGCAGAAACTGTAATAGTAGTAGAAGCATTACTGTCAGGAGCAATTATTTTGAATGTACCAACAGCACTGCCTGCTGAAACAGTCAGAGTTGTTGTCGTACTGTTAGAAATTGTTTGACTAGTAATACTCGTTCCCGTTCCCCCACTTATAGTAAATATTGGTGTGCCTGGAGTGCCCGCAATCCAATTAGTAGCATTTCCTGTCAAAACGATTGTATTGCCTGTGGTGTTCTGAGTAATAGTTGAAATGTCGGGAGTGATAGTCACTGTTTGATTTGCCACGTGTATAGTGAAATTTGTAGATGTAGAAATATTTCCAGAACTATCTGTAACCACTACATGCACAGTGTGATCTCCATCTGAAACAGTAGTAGAATCCCAAGTTATAGAATACGGCGATGTAGCTCCGGGAGAACCAACATTTGTATTGTCGACTTGGAATTGCACCGAGCTGACTTGGATATTATCCGAGGAAGACGCCGTCAATGTCACGCTTCTTCCAATAACAGTTGCACCATTGCTAGGAGCAAGAATTTCCCCTTGTGGCGCAGTTGTATCTGAAGAAAGCAAAAAATCACCTATCACGGTTGATGAAGTACTAACTCCAGCAGCAGTGATAACTCTTATTCTATAGTAATACTTCGTATCATTGACTATGTTTGTATCTGTAAAAGACGACAAGGTGGTCGAGGCAAATATAGAAATGAAATTTTGAGAAAAAGCACTGTCTGTAGCTCTATCTATATATAAACTATATGAATTTGTTTCATTGTTTGTCCAAGAGAGATTGACGGAAAGGCCATTTTTGCTAGCAGAAAGACCGCTAACTGAAGTGGGCAATGATGATGAAGTGAACGAACCATCGAGACTCCAACTACTAGCCCAAGAAATAGACATCATTCCTGCATAGGGAAAAGTTATAGGCAACCAAACATGTCGACTATTATAAAGAGAACCCGAAGCAGTCGCTGACCCATCGAATCTATCTCCTATATATACATAACCATCAGTTCGGCCCTGCACAGTGAGAACGTCTGATGTCTGAGAACGATATGCCAGAGTATAGTCTTCTTCAGCACTCGACTGAAAAGGATTGGTGAGCGCAGACCATGTGCCGAGCATACTTGTAGATGTCGAATATTTGTTAGCTGTTGCCGTCCAACCATTCTGGCCGGAATTCAATAAAAAATATATGCTACCTCTCTTGAAAACTGCGGGGGCGCTTCTGTTTGCATTTGCCGAAGAAGTGATATATGTGTTTGAGGTGGTAGCATAATCACTAGTCAAACGAGAGATGACCATCTTTGTATTGTCACTAGAAGTATAAACGAGGTAAGCAGTACCATCTGTATCTTTGAATAAGGTCATATCATTCATGCCCATACCATCAGGATTTTGAGAAGTAGTAGAAGCTGTGAATGGCCCCAAAGGCGAACTCGACGTAGCGATGACGGCTCGAGCATTTGTCACATTGTGTGCCCACATAACATAAGTGCTCGATGTTGCATTGTATATAACGTGTGGTCTCTCAAGTTTATAAGCATTGTTAACATAGAGAGCCATTCCCTCGTATTTCCAATTCAGAAGATCATTCGATGAATAAACAGTAGCACCGAGAGTCTCTATTTCTGGTGAAGTATTGTTGAGTGTCTCTCCATACCAATAATATTTACCATTGAAATAACTGATCCCTCCATCATGGGATTCTATGAGATGACCAGAAGTGTCATACCAGTTCCATCCTGGATTGAAAACAGGATTGATATAGAAATATGCGGTATCTGATACCTCGGAAACATAAGAAGAAGCGCTGACCGATATAGCTTTGACTGTAGTAGTGGCAGAATTTGTGATCATGAACGGCCCAGAATAAAGCTGTGTTGTACCCTGAGGCGCACCTCCACTGTAACTAGGCGTAGTACCGTCGGTCGTATAATAAATCGTTGCATCAGTGGTCAAACTACTCAAACTGACTTGTACCGGCTGATGGAACCTGCCCCCCATCGGACTTATGGTCGGCGAGACTGGCACGTATGGTGTCGTGCTCGAAGCCACGCCGATCAATCTCATTTCAGCCAGAGAACCGTATGCGCCGTTCGGCATGAGCAATCTATAATATCTATAATATTGACCACCTGTATCTATGGATATTTCATTGAGTTGCCTCTGAGGATAAAATGGCGGAAAACTTGGTATTGTATAAATGTTCGTCCAAGGTCCAGTACTAGAACTAACAGTTGCCCCTTGGAATATAGCGCCAAACAATCTGACTGTATAACCTGTTCTAGGAGCTACTCTAAGTCTAGTCACCTTTGCATTCACCGTGAGATCTAGACCGACATTTGAACCATTGGCATAAGACTGGTTCGCATCCCACCATGTCGTCACATCTCCATCAAAAACTTTTGCTATGGTATTGCCGTTATTGAAATAACTTCCTGCCGTACCGATCTGATATTGAGAAGCGATACTGAACTGCACTTCCCCTGTCGCTGCAAAAATGATTTTCGGCAATAACGATAATGCAATAAAAACAAAAATCATCTTTTTGAAAGATAATTTATGGATCTTACTGTAGTTATTGGATCGACGTAGATATCTGTCGTCACTGTCCATAATCATATTATAGCGATTTTTCCGTTGAAATTCACTATGCAAAACTAATATGTTGAGTAATGAAAATATAGCAAAACTCTTTGTAATTAACAAACAAACATTTTATGTTTTTTATGAAAAATACTTTAATCAAAATGATTCGGTAGAAAAACCAAAACAGAATAATACAAAACCCGACCTTACTTGTTCGCCCAATGGAGAAATCTTCTATCAAAAATAGAGACAATTTTGTTTATAAAAAAACCAACAAACCCCGTCACAATAAGCCAGGAAAATAAATCAATCGATTCATAAGTCAAATAAGAATCGTATATCTTTTGCCCCAAACCATTACTTGAACCAATAAACATTTCACTTACAACAACAGCAATCAAAGAAAGAGATATGCCCATTTTCAATCCAGAAAAAATATGGGGCAAAGCTTCACGAAATGTAACGTCCCAAAAAATATTTCTTTTGTTTGCGCCAAAAGATTTTGCAACTAACTTTCTTTGCCAAGAAACATACAAAACACCATGAATAGAACTAAGCAATATCACCCAAAAAGACAAAAATATTGAAATGGCAATTTTTGAACCATCACCTATTCCAAAAAACAAAAGAAACAGAGGAAACATGGCAGTGCCAGGTAGAGAACGAAAAAAATCTATTACTCCGCAAAACATCCTCCTTAGAAAAAGGTTAGATCCTATAAAAAGTCCAATAGGAACGCCCAAAACAGTAGCGATTAAAAACCCCAAAATGGTCCTATAGAGAGTCGGCCAAACTTGATAAAAAATTTCTCCAGAAAAAACAAACTCAAAAAATCTTGAGGAAACATTTGTTATATTAGGAAATAATTTTTCATCCCAAAATCCAAAATGATTAATCAGCCACCAAATCAAAATCAAACATAAACTTCCAGAAATTGGTAGGCATGTACTTTTTATTATTTTATTTAACATTTTTTATTACAGAATAATCGATGAGATTAAAAGCTTTTGGAATGTTACTAATAACTTTCTCTCTCTTAGAATTTGCCCAATTCAAATCAACGTCAAGAATTTTTTCTGTATCAGCACTCAATTCTGTTCTAAAATCATATTCGCCCCAAATTCGTCTCACAGATTCAACTGGAATTTTTGTGTATTCAGCAACTATTACCATTGATTCTTCTCTGTTTGTCTTTAAATATTCTTCAGCCTCTTTCCATGCCTTCAAAAAACGAGACAGAGCCTCGCCATTAGATTTAATAATAGAATCCTTTACAACAATAGCAGGATGCCAAGTATAAACATTTTCCTCTCCGCCAAAAACAATTGCTCTGTCGCCTATAGCTTTTTGGCCATTTACAATATGTGGTTCCCAGATCGAATACGCGTCAATTTCTCCGGAAGCTAGGGCTTGGGGCATAGCAAGAGGTTTGAGATTAACTAACTTTACATCTTTTTCGGTCAAACCATTACTTTTTAAAAATTTTTCAACTCCAATATCAGAAGCGGTGGTCTTGGCGTAGCCAATTGTTTTACCTTTCAAATCTTTAGGATTTAATATTCCACTTTCTTTGTTGGCAATAATTTGGTTGTCACGAGCTGAAGCTGTTTGAGCTATAATCCTAGCCTCCGAATGTTCAATGGCTAAAAAAGAAAAAGGAATGATTCCGGCAAGTGCAATGTCTGCACTACCGCTAATCATGGCTTTTAGAGATTCGTCGCCGGTCTGAACGGGTACAACATTAACAATGAGATTATTTTTTTCAAAAAACCCTTTTTTAATTGCCACTGGAAATTGAGCCCAAGCAAACGCTTTTGGATCAGCTATCTTAACTTCAATTTTTGGTGCTGAAAACAAGCCGACTGAAGCTGGGTTTTCTCCTTTCTTTCCCAAAAACAAAAATGAACCGACAAAAATCAAGATTAATAATACACCCGCAATCAAATAATTCTTATTCATATAAATTAAATTATCTAATAATTAATAACTACAAAAAATTTTCTAAAATTTCCCTTTTTGTATTAATAAAATTTTCGCTTCCCATCAATGAAATATTTCTCGGATAATTTTCCTTATAAATTAGCTCGTGTTTTATCGAGACCGGGTTCCCAACAAAAACCACCAACCGATTACAAAGTAAAATTGCTTCATCAATATCGTGAGAAATAAGCAAAATTGTATGATTCTTCTCCAACCAAAACTTTTGAACTACAGACATCAAAAATTTTGTTGATTCAAAATCAATCGCCGAAAACGGCTCGTCCAAAAGCAATACTTCCGGTCTGGAAATAAGAGCGCGAAGGACGCCAACAATTTGCTGTTGCCCACCTGAAAGTTCATAAGGGTATTTAGTCAAAGAAAACTGGACATTATATTCTTGCGATAATTTTTTAACTGCATCCTGCTGTTCGGCCAAACTTTTACCCATAATTTTAAGAGGGTAAGCGATATTTTGGCCGGCTGTAAGCCAAGGAAACAAAGACTGGCGATAATTTTGAAAAACATACCCTATTCTGGTCTCATTCCCCCCATTCACAACCACACTACCAGCATAATCAGAATCAAGCCCGGCAATTATGTTAAAAAAAGTAGTTTTTCCAACCCCATTTGGACCGACGAAACCAACAAATTCACCCCTTTTTATGCTTAAAGAAAGGCCTTTAAAAACAACATTATTCTTGTCTTGACTAACCCAAACCTTTTTTAAATCGTTTATTTTAATCATGGCTATTGGGCCAAAATCCGGCCGTGCTTGAAAATAACACAGTTAAGTGATATAGTAAAAGTGTCGTCGAAAACCGACAAATTAGAAAAAAATTATCAAAATCAATTATGCTAGAGAAATTATTTAACGAGATAGACATATCAGAAAATGCCCATCAAATATATATCCAGCTCTTAGAAAATGGCCCAACATCAGCCAGAGTTTTAGCCGAAAATATAGGACTCCCCCGCCCCACTACGTATGACGCCCTAAAATCTTTGATACAAAAAGGATTAGTGATTGAAAGAAAAGAAAACAATAAAAAAATTTTCCAACTAGATGATGTAAAAAATCTTCCTAGACTTATAAACGGCAAAATTGACGCTCTTGATGAAGCAAAAAAAGATTTCGAAAAAATGCTTCCTCAATTAATGAACAAAACTACATCAATCGAACCTAAAATAAAATTTTATTCTGGAGTTGAGGGCGTAAAACAGGTTATGAATGACATGCTTTGGTATCATGATATTGATACTTGCGCTATGTGGGCTGTCTCTGAAATCCTAGATTATTTAGGTAAAGACTTTACCGTAAATTTAAACAGGCGAAGAATCCGCCAAAAAATATATACTCGTGGTATTTGGCCAAATGATAAAAAAGTAGACATTAAAAGACATCCTTACCTCGGAACAGGCCCAGAATTTTATAGAGAAATTCGAATCGCGCCACCTAACATATCTTGGGATATGAGTTATTGGATATACGCTGACAAAGTAGCGTTCATATCGTCACGAAAAGAAACTTTCGGCTTTGTCATACACAGCCGAGATTTTGCTCGATTAATAAAAACTCAATTTGAATTAGTCTGGAAAATATCAAAAAAATTAAAACCTGAACCAGAATATGCTAAAGAATTTCTTAAAACTGTTTAAAATCAACCTAAAAAATTACTTCAACTTTCCTATAACAAACTTGGCTAATTCACTTTCTGGCCTAGCTTGCCCGCCGTGTTTTCTGTCAAAAGCGCTGGAGCCATCTTTTCCACAAAGCCCTAAGATGGCCCTTTCTCCCCCGGGATGCTGTTTTATCCAGAAAGTAACGTCATAGACCTGCCCGTTGATAGCCGTCCAACAACTAGTAGAGTCCGCATGTTTAGAAACATCAGATAGACTGAAATAATTATTTGATGCTGAATTATTTTGGACAATATCCAAATTACCCTTGGCGTTTTCCGCTACGCCAGAAACGCCTGACATAGTAGAACCGTTGGATCCATTATCTAAATTATTTTTGATCAAAGAATTATTGCCATTACTAAATATTGGCTTATTCCCCAAAAATAACCAGCCCCCAACCACGACCACTAAAACTGCGACTACAATTGATAATGTTTTGTTATTCATATCTTAAAAAATAATTGATAAAAAATTCAAATCACATTATATATTACGCTAGAAAAGCAAAAAATGGTGCAAGATAAAACACTATATCATTTTTTCACAATTTCATATACAACTTCGCAAGCATACCACCCAGCATGATTTTTTTTGCAACGTTTTTTGTTATAAGAAATATCGCTATTTTCTATTTCATCGCCAAACGTCCGAAAAGCTGTAACTTGAGACTTGTAAGCACTGACTGCTTTTTGTTTTTTAATAATAGCTTCTTTATCTAAGGATAAATCTCGTTCCTTTACAGAAAACTGGTAATCATTTGGAAAACTTGATGTCAAATATTTCAAAAAATCTTCTTTCCCCTTTTCTACAAACTTTGATACATAAGGAAAATCCTCGTAAATAAAAAACTGGACGTTATTATCTGATCGATAGTCATATGCAACTGATAAAAAAGCATTATGAACTATTGCATGATCAGGATGAGTAATAATTTTTCCAAAATATGCCGGTCCGTAGACAATAATTTTTTTGCCACGAAAACTGGATAACAAATTTCTTATTTTCTGTTCAACTGATTTCTCCAATAGTTTCTCCCCTCCTTTACTGACTTCTCTATATTGATAATCCAAAAAATTGAAATTTATGCTCCGCCCGCCCAAAATTCCAATCGCTTCCTTGTTTTCTTCCACTCTTTTTTCTACAGCTTCTTTACTGCCCGAAAAACCAGAAATGTCATCCCACCTTGTATGCAAATCTTTTTTCGGGGAGCCAACAAAAAAAGTAGCAACGTAAAAAAGTGAACGCTTTTCAGCCATCAAGCCACCAAGTGAAATTACTCCATCATCAGAATGCGGAGAAAGCACAATGCTTACAATATCTTCCCCCGCAAATCTTGAATTTTTTCCAGCGTTAGACAACAAAATGGCAAAAAACAAAACTACAACAAAAACAGATAAGACTAAAAAAATTACAAGCTCTTTAGGCTTGATTTTTGCTTTTAAATATTTTCGAGACTTTTCGACAAAAATCCTCATATTTTAAATATTCAAAATTGGTGTAGATGTTGCGGTATCCTTGACACTCTTCGGCAACAAAGATTCTATACCCTTTGAAACCATTATATAATTTCTCTCCTATAACTAATGCGGGCAAATTATCTTTTACAGCAAAAATATTTATCAGAGTTTTGAGAACAGATAAATCCAAATTGTAGTCAAAAGAATAAATCCTTATTTTTGGATATTTTTGACGAAGATATGTCAAAACGTAACCCTGTTTGGCACAATTGTCGCAATTATTATTTGAGTAAAAATACAAGATAGTAAACGGTCGATAAGCGCATTTGTTGTTTAATTTTTTCAGTAACAAATAATTCTTTATTTCCAACAATGAATACAATTTTTTGAGGTTGTTTAATTCTTCCCTGTCACCGGAAAAATTTTCTTCTCCATAGTTCAATTTTTCTCCAACGTCATCTAATTCCGAAGATAAATCAGAGTCTTCCATCTCGCGACAAGGATATTCGCCAAGCAAAGCAAACCTTGTTTCCGCAGATAAAATATCAGTAGCAATTTTGTCTTCAGACAATTTTATTTCGCCAATTTTTTTACTGTTTAAATAATTGCTTAGCAAAATAGCCGTAACAAAAATAACCATAGTAATAAAAAAGGCGTAAAGATATTTTTTCCAGCTTATTTCCATTTAGTTTCCTTTGAAAAAAGAGTTAAATAAATAGCGCGTAAAAGCCATGGTAAAGCAATTATAGAATATACAAAAGGAAAATAAAGTGAATGCCAAGAAAAAGAGATCTTCTTTTCAGAAATTTTTCTTCCATAACCTATCAAAACTACAGTCAGACAAATAAGCAACATACCGAGAAAAATTTTTGCACTGGTGTTCACGAAAAACAAATCAAATGTGTTTCTAAAAGTGATATGAAAGCCAATTGTGCTAATTTCTACTATTTTTTCAGCTAAAAATCGAACAAAATTTGAAACTGCTAAAATAAAAAGAACTAGGACGCCGATTATTGATATCACAGAAAAAGGTAAAGTAAACATACCAGCCCCGCTATATTTCTTCTTAAAGAAAAGGAACTTGTAATCTATGGCGTTAGCTAGGAAACCCCTAACCCAACGCACGCGTTGTCTATATAATTTTTTGTAAGAATCTGGTCCTAAGGTATAAACAACAGCTTGATGAGCATTGGTGATTTTGTAGTGATGTTTATGCATTCGAAAAGCTATCTCCATATCTTCAGTATTGTGAGCCTTTCTAAAACCACCTATAGCGTCAATCACATTCTTGCGAAAAACAGATAGAGGTCCCGGTGTCACGGTGACACCATTTATCAACGCCAGCGCTTTCTTGAAAAAAATACCAATATTGTATTCATTGCTTTGCAAATTACGCAAAAAAGTGTTCGGCTGGTAAATTTTGATTGCTGGCGTTACGGCCATGACTTCATCATTATCAAAATATTGGACAAGTTTTTTCAATGAATCTGGCAAAACAAAAGAATCTGCATCGAGGCAAGCCACCAATTCAGTCTCTGTTCTTTCAATCCCAAAATTAAGAGCTGAATGTTTTCCACCATTCTCTTTGTGATATATATCTATCTGTGCAACATCTTTAAACTTCTGTACTTCTTCCCATGTCCTGTCAGTACTGCCGTCATCAACAACAATAATTTTTAACTTATCAGTTGGATAATCAACATTCAAAAGCGATCTTAAAGTTTCCGCAACGCTTTTTTCTTCATTAAACACAGGAACAATAACCGTTACCGAACGAAAATTTTGCGTGCTGGTAAATTCCTCACTTTTTATAACTTTTTTCTTCTCAAAAAAAGAAATCAGTAAAAATACGTTAAAGTATATAGAAGCAAACAAAAAAATATATGATGCTATGTCAGTGATATTTAACATATAAAACGTTCTTGGCGATAATATTGTATAAGCAATACCAACCGTCCGTGTTATCGTCCTAATTAGGACATTTATAACCCAAAATATGGTACTTTGACAAGGTTTTCCGAGCAATTAAATTACAAAATTCAATTCTTTCATAAAAAATATGTGGCAACGGTTTTTTAGAAAAATAAATCAAACAATAGATTTCACCAATTAAAATCGCCTAGACTTTCCCCATTTTTATATTAGCTATATATTTTTTACTATTTCGTGTTTGGTGCATATTTATCAAACAATTGATCGTCCAATTGGATTAGAAATAGGTTTGGATAATTTTTTGATATCGCCCATATCAGTCAGAAATATACCAGCGTTCGGTTGCAAAGTGTAAAGCGTAACATGCGTTGGAGGATATTTAATTTGTAAGTTATATTTTGTATTAATTGAATCAAAAAAAACATTTAAATTTGTGTTGTTGCATTGTTTTAAGTCAATCTACTTGGTAAACAAACAAAACAAAAAAGAGAATAGAATCACGACAG
>WBZP01006866.1_pt1 | contig 11135 bp, 10 predicted proteins | sample 5204301 | NCBI WGS metagenome assembly WBZP01 (sample SAMN12412401, study PRJNA552823) | activated sludge metagenome | isolation source: activated sludge from nitrification reactor of wastewater treatment plant... | place: USA: Pennsylvania | collected 2017
GGCCTGCCACGCCGAGAACAACGTGCCCACCGTGGGCGCCGACGAGGCCGCGCGTGGCCGCGCCATGCACTGGCTGCGCGTCGAACGGTACTGGGAAGGCGAATACCCGGACGCGCGGATCAAGTTTCGCCCGGTGCTGTGCCAGCAGTGCGACAACGCGCCGTGCGAGGCCGTCTGCCCGACCTACGCCGCGCACCAGACCGACGAGGGCCTGAACGCACAGGTCTACAACCGCTGCATCGGCACCCGGTACTGCGCCAACGCCTGCAGCTACAACGTCCGGTTCTTCAACTTCTTCAACCCGCAGTGGGACAAGCCCCTGCACCTGCAGCTCAATCCCGACGTGTCGGTGCGTGAAGTCGGCGTGATGGAGAAATGCACGTTCTGCGTGCAGCGGATCCGCGCCGGCAAGGCCACCGCGAAGAGTGAGGACCGCGCGCTGAAGGACGGCGACATCCAGCCGGCCTGCGCGCAGGCGTGCCCCACCCACGCGATCATCTTCGGCGACCTCAACGACCACGAAAGCCGGGCGGCCCGGTTGTCGCACTCGCCACGCGGCAGCAAGCTGCTCGAGGATCTCGGCGCCGAGCCGAAGGTGACCTACCTGCAGAAACGGGAGGCGCATGAGCCGGACGCGCAATAACCCGATGGCCGACGACCTGATGCGCCCGCTGTACGACACGGGCGTGTGGTTCGCGGCCGCCGTGTTCGCGCTGGGCACGCTCGTCCTGTGCGGGCTGGCCGCCTGGGGCTATCAGCTCTGGCACGGCATGGGCGTGGTGGGTGCGAACTGGCCGGTGTTCTGGGCCTTCCACGAGACGAACTTCGTCTTCTGGATCGGCATCAGCCATGCCGGCACGCTCATCTCGGCGATCCTGCGCCTGGTGAACGCGCGGTGGCGGCGTCCCGTGACGCGCTGCGCCGAGGTGATCACGGTGTTCGCGCTGATGATCGGCGCCATCTTCCCGATCATCCACCTGGGCAAGCCGTGGCTCTTCTACTGGGTGGCGCCGTATCCGAACGCACGCGACCTGTGGGTGAACTTCCGCTCGCCGCTGGTGTGGGACTTCTTCGCCATCAACACCTACCTCACCGGCAGCCTGCTGTTCCTGCTGCTGCCGATGATTCCCGACTTCGCCCTCGTGCGCGATCGCGCCACCGGCTGGCGGAAGCGCGTGTACGGCACGCTGGCGCTGGGCTGGCAGGGCACCACGATGCAGTGGCACCGCCTCGAAGCGGCCATGCAGATCATGGCCATCGCCATCATCCCGGTGGCGGTGTCGGTGCACACGATCGTGTCGTTCGACTTCTCGATGGCCAACGTGCCCATGTGGCACTCGACGATCTTCGGGCCCTACTTCGTCGCCGGCGCGATCTTCAGCGGCATCGCTGCGCTGATCATCGCCATGGCGGTGCTGCGCCGGCAGTTGAAGCTGCACGCCTACCTGCACGACGTGCACTTCGACAACCTGGCGAAGCTGCTGCTGCTCATGAGCCTGCTGTGGGGCTACTTCGTCACTGCGGAACGCCTCACCGTGTGGTACGGCAACGAGCCGCACGAGATGGCGGTGTTCTGGGCCACGCAGCGCGACCAGTTCGCGCCGCTCTACTGGACGATGGTGGTCTGCAACTTCGTGGTGCCGGTCACGCTGCTGTCGTTCCGCCGCCTGCGTTCGGTCACCACGGCCGTCATCGCGTCGCTGGGCGTCGTCGTCGGCATGTGGCTCGAGCGGTTCCTCATCATCGTGCCGTCGCTGTCGTACAAGCAGCTGCCCTACAGCTGGGGGCACTACGGGCCGCAGCCGGTCGAGATCGTCATCATGGCGGCGACCTTCGCGGCGATGGCGCTGCTCTACACGCTGTTCGCGAAGTTCGTGCCGATCATCTCGATCTGGGAGATGAAGGTCGGCAACCAGCCGCATCCGCCGCAACCCGACGAGGTGACCGACGAGATGTCCGAGCTGTGGAAGGTGCGGCCATGACGGCGGTCTACGCGCTGTTCGAGGAGCCGGTCGCCGTGCAGCAGGCGGTCGATGCGCTGCGCCGTGCCGGTGTCGCCGAGCGCGACATCGTGGTCATGTCGTCGGAGCCATTCGAGGAGTACGAGTTCAGCCACCGCGACAAGGCCGACTGGCTGTACCGCGTGGCCACGGTCGGTGGCGTCGCCGGATTCGTGTTCGGCGCCTGGATGACCACGGCGACGCAGCTCGCCTGGCCGCTGAAGACCAGCGGCATGCCGATCGTGGCGCCATGGCCGAACATGATCGTCGTGTTCGAGCTGACGATGCTCGGCGCCATCCTCGCCACCGTGGGCACGCTGTTCGTCACGGCGTTCCTGCGCGGCGGCCCGAAGTTCTACGATGCAGCGGTGAGCGACGGCTACATCCTGGTCGGTGTGCCGTCGCCCGGCGAACGGACGGCGGCCGTGACGAGCGCGCTCGAGTCGGCGGGACCGACGCGCGTGCAGACGGTCGATCAGTAGGGGTAGCGACGCCCGTCGCGGGCGCGCACGCGCGGGAAACCGTCGCCGCTCGGCGAGGTGAAGTACCACACCCAGCCCTCGCGTGGCAGGTGGATCATGTAGCCGGCGTAGAACGGCCGGTCACCGAAGCCCTTCGACCGACGGGCACGCTCGAGGATCTCGGGCAGCGGCAGGCTGACCGGCGGCGCCGCCTTCGGCTCGCGGCGCCGATCGTCGCCGAGCAGCACGCGCACCGCCGTGCCGCGAATCTGGATCATCATCTCGTTGGTCGTCGTGACCTTCGAGCCGGCGTCGAGTTCCTGCTTCGCCTGCAGCGCCCGCGCCGGCGACGTGAAGCGGTAGCCGCTCGAGGCTTCCCCATCGAGGTCGACCACCCCGGTGGCCGTCACGCGTCCGACGTCGATGCGGGTCAGCTCCGCGTCCGAGGCCCAGGCGCGGGCGATGCCGAACGCCCACGGTAGTGCCGCGACCGGCTCGAAACTGGCGAAGCCGCCGGGCGGGGGCGTGATGTCGACGTCCTTCCAGCCGCCACCGGTGTATCCGGAGAGCTCGGTGAGCGCCAGCGGCCGCTTCGCCTCGGCCATGCGCTGCTGCACGGCCGTCGTCGCCTCCTGCACGCGCGTGGTCACGGCGGTGGCGGTCTTGTAGGACGTGTAGAGGCCGAACCCCACCAGCGCCATCACGAACGCGAACATGATGAGCACCATCGTCGCGTTGGCGCGGCGCACGGTGGGCGACATCTGCACCACGACCTGCGCTGGCGCCCCACCGAAGTCGTTGAGGTCGTGGCGAAGTCCGCAGAAGCGGCAGACGATGGAGAGGTCGTCGTCGGTCGGGTCGCCGAGAGCGGCCCCGCACCCGGTGCAGCGGCGAGCGGTGGTCATTGCCAGTACCAGCGGAATCCGCGTCAGAAAATGTACGCCAGGACGGCCAGGCCGACGATGACGACGCCGAACACCGAACGGGCGACCACGCCGAGCACGAACCCCGCGAGGCCGCCGAGTCCGGCGAGTCCGGCCCGCCGCAGGTCCGGGTTCTTCGCGAACTCGAGCGCGAAGGCGCCGATGGCCGGGCCGAGAACCAGCCCGGGAATGCCGAACGGAATGCCGGCCAGCGCGCCAAGCGCGGCGCCGGTGACGCCCCAGGCCGACGCCCCGGCGCGCCGCGCCCCGGCGAGCGCCGCCAGGTTGTCGGCGAGCGACCCCGCCACCGCGAGCGCGAGCAGCACGGCGAGCCAGCCCCAGCCGATGCGCGTGAATCCATCGGCCCAGGCCACCAGCGCCACGCCCGAGAAGATGATGCCCAGCGCGGGCACCGCCGGCAGCGCGAGCAGGACCAGTCCAAGCACGGTGACCACCAGCCCGGCCACGATCAGCAGTACTTGCACGCCGCCCGATTGTAATGCCCCTGCCCCCGATGGCACGGAAGCGGCGCCAATCGCGTGCCATCGGGGGCAGGGGCATCACAACGTGAGCCGAATTTCGGTACGTTGCGCATTCCGAGGTGGAGTCCACACCATGACGCGCGTCCGAGTTGCCCTTGCCTTCGTCCTCACAGCCACCCTGGCGACCGCGGCCGGGGCGCAGGGAACGGCTCGTCCCGCGCCGGTGGTCGAAGGGGCGGCCGGCTGGGCCGGCTTCCTCGATGAGGAGGTGGTGCGGCACGGACTCGTGGCCACCGCGGCCCGCGTTTACGTGAGCCGGCGTGTCAGCCTCGGCCCGGAGGTGCAGTACTTCGTCGGACCGAACAGCGACCGCGACCTGATCGTGACCGGCAACCTGATGGTCGACCTGCTGGCGCCGACGGCCGATCGGCCGAAGCGCACGACGCCGTTCGTGGTGGTGGGCGGCGGGCTGTTCCGTCATTCCGACCGCTTCAATGGCCGGTCGTTCTCCTCGACAGAGGGCGCCTACACCGCCGGCGTCGGCGTGCGCACGTGGGCCACGGACCGCCTGTTCGTGGCCGGCGACGCGCGCCTCGGCTGGGAAGCGCACCTGCGCCTGGCGGTCACCGTCGGTCTGGCGCTGCGGTAGTGGCGCGAGGGCGCGCTACTCGGCGCGCATCGCGATCGCGGGATCGACGCGCGACGCCCGCCATGCCGGCACCACGCTGCCCGCCAGGCCCAGCGCCACAGCGACGGCGGCCGCGGCCGCATACGTCGACGCGTCGGCGGCGCTGATGCCCGCCAGCAGTGCCTGCACGGACCGGCTCGCCACGAAGGCCAGCGCGAGGCCGGCGCCGGCGCCGGCCAGGGTGAGCCGCGCGGCCCGCGTCCACACCAGGGCCAGCACACCGGCGCGCGACGCGCCGAGCGCCATGCGCACGCCGATTTCCTGCGTGCGTGCGGCCACCACGTAGGCGAGCAGACTGTGCAGGCCCACGAGCGCCAGCAGCACGGCGACGCCGGCGAAGGCCACCAGGGCCGTCACCTGTGTCGACCGCGAGGCCGTCTCGCGCTCGACGATGTCGGTGAGCAGGCGGACGTCCGAGACCGGCTGCTCGGGGTCGGCGCGCTGCACGGCCGATCGCACGGCGGGCACGAGCGCGGCCGGCGCACCGGACGTCTTCACCACGAGATCCTTCGGCGTGTAGAACGCCAGGCCCCCGTCGGGCACCTGCGTCGATGGCAGATACACCTGCGGTTCGCTTTCACGCTCCAGCCCGCGCACGCGCACGTCGCCGACCACCCCCACCACCACGCGCGGCTGCAGGGCAGTGGTGAACGACCGGCCGATCGGATCTTCGCCCGGCCAGTAGAGATCGGCGAACGAGCGGCTGACGACCGCCACGTACTCCGTGTCCTGACGATCGGTGTCGGCGACGTCACGACCGCGCAGCCGCGGTATCGCCATGGCCGCGAAGTAGCCAGGCGTCACGAAGCGCACGCTGGCGGCGCGGGCGTCTTCGGGCACCGTCGTGCCGGGCATCAGCACCGGCCAGATACCGCCGCGCATCACCATCGGCAGGAAGCTCGTGTAGGCGGCGTACTGCACGCCGGGCAGGGCCCGCACGTCGTCGAGCACGCGGCGATAGAACTGCTCGCGCGCGGCCACGGGCGCGTACTTCGGCAGCGGCAGGGGTGTGCGCATGGTCAGCACGCCACGAGCCTCGAATCCAGGATCGACGTCGCGCACCTGCCACAGCGCCTGCAGGAACAGGCCGACGGTGACGAGCAGCACGGTGGCGATGGCCACCTCGCCGGCGACGAACAGGCCGCGCAGGCGTTCGGTGCCGCGCGTGCCGAAGACGCGCGTTCCATGGCGCAGTTCGCCACCGGGCGGCATACGCGCGATGCGCCACGCCGGCACCAGGCCGATGCCGAGGCCGGTGGCGAGCGTCGCTGCCGCCGCCAGGGCGAGCACGCGGAGGTCGGCGCCCGGTGCCTCGGCGATCGGCAAGGTCGTGGGCACGAGCGCCGCCGCCACCGGCATGATCGCGATCGCCAGCCCCGCGCCCGCCATGCCGCCGACGGCCGACAGCGCGAGGCTCTCAGTGAGTACCTGGCGGGCCAGACGCCTCGGCCGCGCCCCCATCGCCAGACGGATGGCCAGCTCGCGTTGCCGCGCCACGCCGCGGGCCAGCAGCAGACTCGCGAGGTTGGCGCAGGCGATGAACAGCACGGCCGCGGAAGCGCCGACCAGCGCCTGCAGCATGGTGCGCGACTGCCGCGTGACTTCGTCGCGCAGGCCGATCACCGTGGCGCCCGTGCGATCGTTGGCGGGAAACGTGCGCGCCAGTTCCGCGGCCACTGCGCCGAGGTCCGCGCGCGCCTGTGCCAGCGTGACGCCAGGCGCGAGCCGCCCGATGGCTTGCAGGTAATTGTTGGCGCGGTCCTCGAAATCGGCGGGCACGAACGTCAGCGGCAGCCACACGTCGACCTCGCGGGTCGGGAACTCGAACCCGGCGGACATCACGCCGATCACCGTGTGCGTCGTGCCGCTGAGCACGATGGTCTCGCCGAGCACGTCGGGCCGGCCGCCGAATACGGATCGCCACACGTGGTCGCTCAGCACGACGCCCGGCGTGGTGTCGCGCCGCGCATCCGAGGCCATGAAGCCACGGCCGATCACCGGCCCCACGCCGAGCGTGTCGAACAGCGACGGCGTGGCGGTGGCGGCCGTCAGACGCAGCGGGCCGCTGGCGGTCAGGGCGTTCACCGAGGTCGTCGTGAACGCGGCCATCGCGGCGAAGGTGCGCGAGCCGCGCCGCCAGTCTTCGTAGTTGCCCGGCGAAAGTTCCATGCGCGAGTAGCCGCGCGACGACTGGTCCTGCCACAGTTTCACCAGACGATCGGGCGCGGCGAACGGCAGCGGACGCACCAGCACGTGATCGGCGAGCGAGAACGCGGCGGTGGCCGCTGCCACGCCCAGCGCCGCCACGGCGGCGACCGCCGACGCGTAGCCTGGACTGCGTCTCACGCTGCGCCACACGTCGGCCAGGTCCTGCGCGGTCATCTCGACGTGCGCGCGGCCCGCGTTGACGAGGGTGTCGACGATCGCGCGGGCGACGACCACCACGCGGGAGACGCCACGCGCCGACGCCAGCTCGTGCGCCAGCATCGCAACGAGCTCGTCGCCGTGGCTCTCTCGGAGGGCCGCGGGATACAGGTGCAGCAGCAGGCGGTAGGCGCGCATCAGGCCTTCCGTGCCGCCAGGCCGCACGACCGCGCCAGCTTCACGAGCGCCTGCAGGCGCTCCACCTCGGCGCGCGCGACGTCACGCCCGAAGCTCGTGATGCGGTAGTAGCGGCGGCGTTCGTCGTCGAGGTCCGCGGACGGCCGCGTGTCGGTCTCCTCGATGAGGTCCAGCTCCACCATGCGCTGGATGGAGCGGTAAAGCGTGCCGGCGCTGAGCGTCACCTCGCCGCCGGTGCGGGCCGCGACTTCCTGGATGATGGCGTAGCCATGCCGATCGGCGTCGGCGACGGCGAGCAGGATGTGCAGCGTCGCCGCCGGCAGCGGCAGCATCGATTCGGGGGGCGGGGTGTCGGGCATCACTATAGCCAGCGTGGATATAGCCGGTGCGGAGTGAGACGGTCGGGGCGCCGGAAAGGTTCACCGCCCGTCCGTGGGATGATGCGACCGACCATGTTTCCGACTGCCGCCGCGATCGCCCACGACGTTGCCGCCCGACGGCGCCGCGCCGTCGACGTCATCCAGGAGGCGCTGGCCGCCGTCGAGACGCGTAACCCGGCGCTGAACGCCATCGTCACGGTGAATCCGCGGGCGCTCGACGACGCGCGTGCCCTCGACGCCCGCATCGCCGCCGGGATCCCGCCGGGCCTGCTCGCCGGCGTCCCGGTCGCCATCAAGGACGTCACGCCGGTGGCCGGGCTGCGCACCACCTTCGGCTCGCCCATCTACGCCGATCACGTGCCCGATGCCGATGCCGAGATCGTGCGCCGCCTGCGCGCGGCCGGGGCGATCGTGATCGGCAAGTCGAACGTGCCCGAGTTCGCCGCCGGGGCCAACACGTGGAACACCATGTTCGGACCGACGCGCAACCCGCACGACGAACGCCTCACCTGTGGCGGCTCCACCGGAGGCGGCGCCGTCGCGCTCGCCACCGGCATGGCGGCGCTGGCCGATGGCACCGACCTCGGCGGCTCGTTGCGCATCCCGGCCGCCTTCTGCGGCGTGGTGGGCCTGCGCCCGTCGCCGGGCCTCGTGCCGCAACATCCGGTCGACTGGGTGTGGGACACCATCTCGGTGGCCGGACCGATGGCTCGCACGGTGGAAGACGTGGCGCGGATGCTCCAGGCGATCGCCGGCGCGTCACCCGAGGCGCCGCTCGGTCAGCCGGTGCACGGCCGCGACTTCATCGCGGCGGCCACCGAGGCCACGTTGCCCCCGGGGACACGCGTCGCCTACTGCCCCGACATCGCCGGTATCGGCGTCGACCCGTCGATCGAGGCGGCGTGCCGGGCCGCCGCCGGGTCGCTGGCGGGGCACGGCGTGGAGGTGGAGACGATCGCGTTCGACCTCTCCGGGTTTCGCGACACGTTCATCACGCTGCGGGCCGAATGGTTCCTGGCGGCGATGGCGTCGCGGCTCGACCGGATCGACGACTTCGGCGTGAACGTGCGGGCCAATGTCGAGGCGGGCCTCGCGCTCGCGCCGCGCGATCTCGCCCGCGTGCATCACGAACGCGGCCTGCTGTGGGCGCGGATGCGCGCACTCTTTGCGGGCGTCGACTATCTGCTGACGCCCACCACTGCCGTGCCGCCGTTCCCGGTGGAACAGAACTACCCGACCGAAGTGGCTGGCCGCGCCATGCGCACCTACGTCGACTGGTTCGCGCCGACGTTCCTGCTCAGCCTCACCGGCCTGCCCATCGCGTCGGTGCCGGTGCAACACGACGCGCGCGGGCTGCCGGTGGGCCTGCAGGTCGTCGGCCGGCCGCTCGGCGAAGAGGCGGTGCTCACCTGCGCCGCCGCGCTCGAGCGGGCGTCAGCGCGTCACTTCGCGCGGCCCGTGTAGCCCTGGGCCTGCAGGCGCACCTTGAAGGCCGATCCGCGGCCGACGATGTAGAGCGTCTTCTTGTCGGCGCCGGCGAAGGCGATGTTCTGCGGCGCCAGCGACACCGGAATCACGCCGAGCAGCGCGCCCTGCGGGCTGAACACCTCGACGCCGGCGGCATCGGCGCAGTAGAGGCGGCCCTGCGCGTCGATGGCCAGGCCATCGGCGCCGCTCGACACCGCGCCGGCCGGCGTCGTCGTCACCTTGCCGTACTTCGCGAAGTTGCGCCGCGGCCCGAGCGTGCCATCGGCCTTCACGTCGAAGGCGAGCAGGTACTCGCCGGCGGTGTTGTTCACGTACAGCGTCTTCTCGTCGACGCTGAGCATGATGCCGTTCGGACGCTCGATGCCGTCGGCGACGCGCGTGACCTTACCGGCCGGCGACACGTAGTAGACGGCCGGCGACAGGGCCGGCACGGGCGGGGGCTGCCCCGGCGTGGCGTTCGGACCAGGCTCGGTGAAGTAGACGCCGCCGTTCTTCGCCACCACCAGGTCGTTCGGGCGCCCGTACGGCTTGCCTTCGAAGTCGCCGGTGAGCGTGGTTTCCGCGCCCTTCGGGTAGATCACGCCGATGCGGGTCTGTCCCGGCGTGGTCTGCACCGAGATCAGGCGGCCTTTCGCGTCGAAGCCGAGCGCGTTCGACCCGTTCGTGTTTTCGAGGAACACCGACGTCGCGTTGGTGTCCTTGTCGATGCGGGTGATGCGGTTGGCCTGCGTCTCGGTGAAGATCAGGCTGCCGTCGGGCAGGCCCAGGGGCCCTTCGGTACCGGTGAAGCCCGACTTCAGGAACTCGACCGTCGTGTCGGCGGCGGCGACGCCGGCGATGGCCGGGGTGGCGGTGTTGGTTGGCGTCGCCGGTGCCGGCGCCTGCGCCCAGGCGCTGGTGGTCAACGAGAGGGCGACGGCGGTGTGCAGGATCGAGCGGGTCATCACGGCTCCTTCGGGTGGTGGCAGTGTCCGCCCACATCCTACCCGAGCGTGCGCGGTGCCGGCCGAGCGCGTGCACCGATCACAGCGGCGACTTGACGATCACCTTCGCCACCTTCCACACGCCGCCTTCGCGCTGCATGATCACGCGGCCGGCGTTGGGGGACTTGTCGAACCCGGTGCCCTTCACGAAGAGCACGGCGGCGTCGTCGCGCTGGGCGCCGCCCTGCACCGTCGCCGTCTTCAGCTCGAAGAGCTGGATCAGCTCGACGAACTTCTTCGCGTCGCCGCCCTTCACATCGGGCAGTTCCTTGCCGCGTTCCGCGGTGACCAGGCCGCGAAGCGCGGCCAGATCGCCGCGGCCCATCGCCGTCAGGTACTTCTGGTAGGCCGCGCCGACGGCGCCGCCGCCGGCTGGCAGGGGCGTGCCGCTGGTAGACCCGGCGAGCACCGGCGCATCCCACGAGAAGTCGAACTGGAACGTCTTGTCGAAAAAATCCGATGGGGCCGCCATGAAGTAGCGGCCCTGCACGCGGGCCTCGGTGTTCACCGCGATGGCGATCGTGCCCTGGCCACCGAAGCTGAAACCATCTTCGGGCGCCGTGGATTCCCACCCGCCCTCGATGCGCTCGACCTTCCCCGCGGTGGGCAGCGTGAAGGTGACGAACGCCGGCTTCTGCGCTTTCACCTGCGCCTTGGCGGCCTCCACCGGATCGAACGTGCGATCGGCGGCCTCGCAGTCGAGCGGCTTGTCGGAGAGCACGACGTGCGTCACCCCGGCGGCGTCGCCCGAGGGGTCCGGCACCCGGAACGCGCAGGCCGAGGTGAACGTGCTGCGCGTCTGGTGCAGACGGAAGTAGCCCTTGGCGGTGCCAGACGCGGCCCAGGCGGGCGTGGTGCTGCTCGCGACCAGCGCGGCCAGGGTGAACGGCAGGAAACGTGACGTCATGCGGGGCCTCCCAGGAGCGGCGTGACGCCGCGCCTCAATGAGAGCAAGCGCAAAATCCCGGCGCCGAGCCCCACGCCCGCAAAAGAAAACCGCCGGCCGGGCGTGAGCCCGACCGGCGGCGATGGTGCGTGACCTACGTGGTCGACTTACCGGAACAGGTAGCGGAGGCCGCCCCAGAACTGGTAGTTGCTGTCGATGTCGCTGGCCTTGCGCAGCAGCACGCGGCCCTCGGTCACGAAGAACAACGTCTTCTGGTCGTCG
>WBZP01006867.1_pt1 | contig 11134 bp, 8 predicted proteins | sample 5204301 | NCBI WGS metagenome assembly WBZP01 (sample SAMN12412401, study PRJNA552823) | activated sludge metagenome | isolation source: activated sludge from nitrification reactor of wastewater treatment plant... | place: USA: Pennsylvania | collected 2017
CATGTCGTGGTCGACGTCGACGACCACCGTCGGGGGGAACCACAGGCCGTCGCGGTCGAGGCGGGACCCGCCGGCGAGGACGGTCGCGCCCTTGTCGAGAGCGTCGGCCAGGTGCGCCTCGATGACCTGCAGCTGTGGTTCGAAGGTCATCGAGCCGATGTCACCGCCGTCGTCGTCCTGGCGGATGGACGCCACCTCGGACAGGACCAGGGACACGAAGCGGTCGTAGACCGACTCGTGGACGTACACGCGCTCGACCGACATGCAGGTCTGACCCGAGTTCTGCATGGAGCCCCACACCGCTCCCTTGGCGGCGCGGACCACGTCCGCGTCCTCGCAGACCACCATCGGGTCCTTCCCGCCGAGCTCGAGCAGGACGGGGGTGAGGGTGTCGGCCGCGGCGGCCATCACCCGTCGACCGGTGCGGACCGAGCCGGTGAAGACGATCTTGTCGACCTCGGAGCGCACGAGTGCCTCGCCCGTCGCCCCGCCACCGGTGACGACCTGCACCACGTCACCCCAGGTGTCGTCCTCGAACAGGGCGCCGATCGCGAGCCCGACAGTCGGGGTGACCTCGGACGGCTTGAGCACCACGGTGTTGCCGGCGAACAGAGCGGTGATGACCGGGGTCATCGACAGGGTGAAGGGGTAGTTCCACGGGCTGATCACGCCGATGACGCCGAGGGGCTCGTAGCGCTTCCAGGCCGACTTGTGCGCCATGGTCCCCGAGCCGACGGGCTGGGCCCGCAGGATGCGTTCGCCGTTGCGGGCGTACCAGTCGATCGTCTCGCAGACCGCCATCAGCTCGGTGGTCACCGCTTCGGCGGCCTGCTTGCCGGTCTCGGCGCAGATGACCCGGACCAGCTCCTCGGCGCGGTCGAGCAGCCGGTCCCGGACCGCCAGCATGTGCCGGGACCGTTCGCGGGCGGTGAGGGCCGACCATGCGGTGCCCGCGGCACGGGCCCGAGCGACCGCGGCGCGGACTTCGTCCGCGGTCTGGTCCGGCACGACGGCCAGCAACGCGCCGGTGCGTGGGTCGAACGTCTCGATCGTTGCGGCGCCGGGCGCTCGGCCATCGCTCGCCGTGCCCACGGCGCGGCCGTTGCCTTCGGGACCCGACGCGGTCTCGGCGTCCCCACCGCGCTCGTCCACCCTGACCTGCCCCATGGTCGATGTCATGGGGGATCACGCTATCGCCCCGGAACGTCCGGGCCCAGGGCCGCCTGATCGGCTCTCAGCCGAGGGCGGTCCGCAGGGCAGCGCAGATCCGTTCGACGGCCTGTCGGCCGATCTCGGTGCTGCCCATCTGCACGAAGGCGTGGATGGCCCCGGCGACCCGGTCGAGCTCGACATCGACCCCTGCCGCGGCCAGGGCGGCGGCGTACGCCTCACCCTCGTCCCGCAGCGGGTCGTACTCGGCGGTGAGGACCAGCGCGGGTGCGACCCCGGCCAGGTCCGCGGTTCGAAGGGGGCTGACCATGGGGTCCGCGGCATCGACGGTTGCACCGGTCAGGTAGTGGTGGCGGAAGAAGGCCATCGTCTCGGCCGTCAGCAGGTACCCCTCGGCGTTGTCGGCCATCGAGGGGAAGCGATCCTCATCCGCGAGCTCGACCGCGGGGTAGATCAGCACCTGCAGGCGCATCGGCGACAGACCCGGGTCGCTGCGCTGCCGATCACGCCACGCCACTGCGGTGACAGCGGCCAGGTTCCCGCCCGCCGAGTCGCCTCCGATGGCCAGCCGTGAAGGGTCCAGGCCGAGCTCCGGGGCACGGCGCACCACGTCGTCGAGGGCGGAGGTGGCGTCCGCAGCGGCGGCGGGAGCCGGATGTTCGGGGGCCAACCGGTAGTCGACCGACACCACGGTGATGTCCGCTCCGGCTGCCAGGTCGCGACACAGGGCGTCGTGGGTGTCGAGGGACCCGATGACGAACCCGCCACCGTGCAGGAAGACCAGGCCGGCGGCGCCCGTGCGGCTCGGCGCCGCTCCGGCCGGCCGGTACATCCGACCCGGGATCGGACCGTCGGCGCCGGCGAGGGTGATGTCGGTCGCGGTCACGTCCTGGGCGCCGGGGCCGAACGCCGCGCACAGCAGGGCGAAGCCCTCTCGGGCGGCGTCGGGACCGGCCTCCATTGGCGGCGGCTGCTCCATCGAGGAGATCAGATCGAGCACGGGCTGCAGTTCGGCGTCGACGGGCATGGTTCGTCGGTCTCCCCCTCTGGGTGGTTCGACCCAGCGCTCATCGGGTCGGGAGGCTCAAGTCACAGGCCTCGGCTGCCGACACGGTACCTGTGATGACCTACCGGACCGCTGACAGCGGGCGGGGAGCACACGGGTGGCGGGGATCCCGACTCGGCCGTGTGTACCACCACCGCACGACCCGCTCCGACCGCGGCGCGGCCCTGATCGAGGCGGCGATCATCCTGCCGGTGCTGATGGTGTTCCTGCTCGGCATCATCGAGTTCGGCCTGGTGTACGCCACCGGTGCGACCGCGACCGGAGCCAGCCGCACCGGCGCCCGACTGGCGGTCGCCACGTTCGGACCCAACAAGGCTGCCATCACCGGCAGCGTGCAGGGACCGGCGGACCTGGTGGCCGATCAGGTGTCGGGCGATCTGACTGCTCTCACCAGCGCGGTCCCGATCGGCATGGTCATCTACAAGGCGAACTCGTCGGGGGCACCGACCGGTGGGTACCCGTCCTCGACGGCGTCGATGAGCGGCGGCTGCACCGCCGACTGCATGCGCTACACCTGGAACACGTCGACCAAGAAGTTCACGCCCAGCGGCGGACCGGGGTGGAACCTGTCGACCAACGACGTGTGCCTGCCGGCCAGCACCGCCTCGGTCGGGGTGTGGGTGCTGATCCGCCACAGCTACCTCACCAAGCTGATCGGCCAGTACAACTTCGTCGAGGGACGCACGGTGATGCGCCTCGAGCCGCTGCCGGGTGACCAGTGCTGACGCGGCGGGACGAGCGCTCGGGTCCGATCCGCCGTCGGATCACGCCGTGGCGGGAGCGGAACCGGCGTGAGCGCGGCATCGCCATGGTGTGGTTCGCCCTGACGCTGCTCACCATGGTCCTCTTCGCCGGCTTCGCCGTCGACGTGTCCAACTGGTACTTCCAGGCCGAGCGGATCCAGCGCGCCGCGGACGCGGGTGCGCACTCCGGGGTGATCTTCCTGCCGGCGGACCTGCCCCAGGCGACGACGGTCGCGACCGGCACCGTGGCCAAGAACGGCTACCCGGTCGGGGGGCCGCGGAACACCGCGGTCGCGGTCACCCAGGAGCCGAACCCCAACCGCCTCCGGGTCAAGGTGACCACCGACGTCCCGACCTTCTTCCTGGGTCTGATCGGCATGGACGACGTGCGGATGACCCGCGAGGCCGTGGCCGAGTACGTGGCTCCGGTCCCGATGGGATCCCCGCAGAACAAGCTCGGCAACGACCCCGACGCTGTCGACCCCGGCACCCAGTTGTGGGTGAACATCTCGGGTCCGCAGACCGCCAAGCAGCAGGGCGACCAGTACCAGTCCAAGGTGTGTGGCGGCTCGGAGTACGGCTGCACCGGCACCACGAACGACCAGTACGAGACCGCCGGTTACCTCTACGCCATGGACGTCACCTCGAAGGGCACCGGCGACCTGATCTTCGAGGTGTACGACGGTGTGTGGACGTCGAACAACCTCAGCTGCTCGCAGTACATGCCGACCTCGAGCCAGATCAACGGCGGCAGCGGGTACACGGCGCTGACCACCAAGTACCCCGACGCCGCGGCCCGCTACAGCTCGGCGACCACGGCCCCGGCCAACAAGTACTGCACGGGCGACGGCCATGGCAGCTCGTCATACGCCCAGGTCAACACCACCTTCCGGTTCCTGCAGCCCGACAGCACGCCGTGGAACGACACCGACAACCCGCCGGTCACCCAGTGCCCGCCGGTCACGATCAACGGCTTCGACCCGACCAAGAAGTCCGACTCGAGCCGGGCGATCTACGACGAGTTGATGGGTTCGACGATCAACCCCAACGACGGGGTGCTGACCTACGGCGAGACGTTCCGCCGGTGGGCGACCCTGTGCAAGATCCCGAACGGGTCGGTGCAACCCGGCAAGTACATCGTCCAGGTCCGCACCAACGTCACCGCCGCGAGCCCGACGACCTACAACCCGTCGGTGTCCACCGCCGGTCACAACCACATGGCCTTCCGGACCGGGTTCGGCACCGCCGGGGTCAACGCGGTGAACGGCAGCAACGTCACGGTGTCCGCTCTGGGTCGACTTCCGATCTACGCCAACGCCAACGGGGCTGACACCCGGTTCTACCTGGCCAAGGTGCTTCCCTACGACGCCGGACGCACGCTGCGCATCAACCTGTTCGACATGGGCGAGAGCTCCCAGCCCGGCAGCCTCCAGGTGCTCCCGCCGGCCGAGGCCTACAACGGTCTGACCACGTTCAGCGGCTGCGCCATCTCCCGTGACGACGGAGCCGGTCTCAGCGTCAACTCGTCCACGTGCACGCTCAGCAACGTGTCGAGCAGCTCGTACAACGGTCGGCTGCTGACGATCGACGTTCCGATCCCCACCACCTACGACTGCGACGAGGACTCGCCGACCGGGTGCTGGATCAAGATCAAGGCGGCGTACCCGTCGAGCGCGACCGTCACCGACGCCACCACGTGGTCCGCCGCGATCCTCGGCAACCCGATCCGCATCGTCGAGTAGGGCCGGTACTCCGTCGCCGGGTCGGATCGCCTGTCAGGCGACCGTGCGGGTCTGCTCCCACTCGGCGATCCGCTCCCCCATCGGCGTCGACGGCGCCCCGTCGGTGAACGGCCAGATCTCCTCGGCGATCTCTCGCCAGTTGGCCCGGGCGTGCAGGTCGCCGAACAGGGCGAACAACCCCATGTTGATGCGCTGGACGATCACCATCGACGGCGGCAGGTTGGCCGCCTTCATGATGTCGGTGTGCTCGCCGGTCAGGTCGAAGAAGCGACGCACCGAGTCCGAGGACCACTCCGGAGTGATCTCGATCTCCTTGGGCTCCATCACGAACTCGTAGAAGTGGCCGAAGTAGGCGACCAGCTCGTCGTCGGACACCACCAGATCCGGTGACAGGATGCCGAGACGCTCGATGACCCGGCGGAATCGGGCGACGTCGCGCTCGAGCACCATCGCCTGGATCATGTCCTCGAAGTCCGCCACCTCCTGTTCGCTGAACCGCTTGCACAGCCCGAAGTCCAGGAAGGTGATGCGGCCGCCGGGATGGAAGATGTAGTTGCCCGGGTGCGGGTCGCCGTTGAAGGCGTGCAGCTGGTAGATCCCGCCGAACGCGAACCGGTACAGGCACTCCGCGGCGAGCTGGCGCTCGTCGTCGGGCCAGTCCACCACCTCGGAGAACGGCGCCCCCTCGACCAGCTCGGTGGTGAGCACCCGGGCGGTGGACAGGTCGTCGAACACGGCGGGAACGTGGATGAACGGGTGGTCCCGGTAGCGGTCGGTGAACAGCCTCTGGTTGTCGGCCTCGATGCGGTAGTCGAGCTCCTCGACCAGCCGCTCGCGCAGCTCGGTGACGATCGGAGCGGGGTCGAGCCCCGGGAAGAGCATCCCCAGGACCTGGAAGAGCAGGTCCGAGCTCTCCAGATCGGCGGCGACGGCCCGGTCGACCCCCGGGTACTGGACCTTGACCGCGACCGCACGACCGTCGCGGGTGACGGCGCGGTGCACCTGTCCGATCGACGCCGCGGCCAGCGGAACCGGGTCCCACTCGGCGAACACCCGGTCGGGGGCGTCGCCGAGCTCGGCCCGGACCACCTGCTCGACCAGCTCCGGGGCCATGGGCGGCGCGTTCTGCTGGAGCTCGGCGAGGGCCTCTCGGACCGGCTCGGGCAGACCCTGGTCCAGATAGCTCGCCATCTGGCCGATCTTCATCAACGCGCCCTTCATGTCGCCGAGCATCTCGGCGACCTGTTCGGCGCTGCGCAGCTGGAACTCCTCGTTGAGCTCCTGCTTCCGGTCCTGGTCGGCCACGGCGGAACGCGCCTTCATCGACACGTAGTTGGTGCCGGTGCGTGCGCCCATCCTCGCCATCGTCGCGGTGCGCCGGAGCTGGTGGGCCCGCACCGGGTTGCGTCGCAGCACCAACGCGGTGCCGACAGCGGCCGCCGCGCCGGCGGCGATCGCGGTCGTGGTGAGGACGGCTCCGCGCCTCATGGTCGCCGGACCGTCAGCTCTCGGTGATCGTGACCGACTCGATCACGACGTCGTCGACCGGGCGGTCACCCGAGCCGGTGCGAACCTTCTCCAGCTCCGACAGCACCTCGAAGCCGTCGATGAGCTTCCCGAAGATCGAGTAGTTCGGCGGCAGGGTCACGCCGTGGGCGCCGGACACGATGAAGAACTGGCTGCCGTTGGTGTTCGGTCCGGCGTTGGCCATGGCCAGGGTGCCGACCTCGTAGCGGCCCGGCTCGGGCAGCTCGTCGGCGAACCGGTAGCCGGGACCGCCCCGTCCCGACCCCTCGGGGCAGCCGCCCTGGATCATGAACTCACGGATGATCCGGTGGAAGATCAGCCCGTCGTAGTAGTGGTAGCGGGCCAGGCCGACGAAGTTGTTGACCGTGCGGGGCGCCCGCTCGGGGTACAGGAACGCCCGCATGGTCCCGTGGTTGGTGACGATCTCGGCCGTGTAGCTCTTCTCGGCGTCGATGCACATCGGCAGCTCGGCGTCGAAGTGGGTCTGGCGGGGCGACGAGCCGTCGGCGGCGGGACAGTCGGTCATCGGGATCTCCTGGGGGTGGGGTCGGGGTGGGTCCGGACGACCGCGTCGTGACCGGTTCGGGAACCGGCGCACCCTACCCGTCGAGCGCCCCCGGGCCCGAGCGACGGGGCTGGGCACCGGGGCGGGTCGGTCAGCGGAAGCCCGCCAGGACCTCGTCGGCCGCCGGCTGGTCGAGCACCAGCACGGCCGCACCGCCCTTGCGGGCTCCCTCGGTGGGCAGCACGACGGTGCTCGGCTCGGTCCCGCTCAGCGACCGGGCCAGCCCGATCAGGTCGAACAGGCCGAGCGAGTCGTCGAGCACCAGGCCCGACGACAGCGCCTCGGTCACCGCCACGACCTCGACGGGGTTGCGACTTCCGCCGGCCTCGCCCAGGGCGGTGCGAAGGAACCGCTGCTGCCGCTGCTGTCGGCCGAGGTCCGCGGTGGGGTCGGTCACCTCACGCCCGTCGATCCGCTCGGTGTAGTGCCGGGACCTCGCATACGCGAGGGCCTGGCGGCCGTCGAGGGTGACCGGGCCGCTCTGGTCGACGTAGAGGCCGGAGTGGGTGTCGAACGCGGGATGAGGGAAGTCGATCGTGATGCCGCCGAGCGCGTCGACGACACCGGCGAAGCTCTCGAAGCCGACCTCCATGTAGTGGTTGACCGGCACCTTCAGGTTGTCCTTGACGGTCTGCACCAGGTTGGCCGGACCCGCGTTGTAGGCGCCGTTGATGCGACCCTTCCGGCCGGTCGACGCGACGGTGACCCACAGGTCACGGGGTATCGACATCATCTGGCTGCCGGCCGGACCGACCCGCAGCAGGATGATCGTGTCGCTGCGCTTGCCGGTGACGGTGCTCCGCCCCCCGACCGGCACGTCGGGATCCAGACCGTCCCTCGAATCCGAACCGACGAGCAGGTAGTTCACCGTGTCGCCGTTCACCGGGTCGAGCACTGCCGACAGGTCGACGCGCTCGATCCCCGAGTAGGCCCGGAACGCCCTGAACGTGACCGTCGCCAAGCCGACGAGCAGCAGCACCGGGATCCCGATGGCAACCCACCTGACCCAGCGTCGTCGCCGACGCGGGGCGGCGGGAGCACGCCGCGGCGCGGCCGGAACCGGCGGTTCCGGTGTGGGGGCCCGGGCGGCGGGGCCGTCGCGACGGGCCCGATCGCTCGATGCGGGCGGCGGCGTCGAGCGCGCAGAGCCCGAACGCAGCATCGGATCGGGAGCGTCCTCGACGCGAGGCCTCCAGTCGCTCGGCGGGGGCCGGGATGCGCTGCGGTTGGGGTTGGGCGGAGGATCGGGGGTGCCGCCCGGAGCCGGAACGAAGTACTGCCGCCCCGGGCCCGCGGCACGACGGCGGTCGGTGCGGCCCGACTCCTCTTCGTCAGATCCGGCCACGAGGGACCAGTCTGGCCGCTGCGCGCTCGCGTCCGGTTCATGGGTGGTGGATCTCCGGCTCTGGGACGCGCTCTGGGACCGACCCGTTCAAACCCAATCTCCTCTGCGACTGCGCGGCCCCAGGGGAGAGCAATCTGGCTCAGCGGCTCGATCCGCACCAGGCCGACAGAATGAGCTCGGCGACAATCCCCGTCAGCGACACCGTGTTGCTGTTCGAGATCATTTGGATCTCCGTCGGAGATGTGTCAGCCCCCATCAGGCTCACACCTTCCGTCCGCGACAACTGCCGGGTCACAGATGATCACCTGAGAGTCCGGAAACCGCGCCGTAAGGGGCTCTCCGCCTTCGGAGTACTCAACGACCAGTCCCTTGCCGATGGCCTTTGCCACTCGGGCGCTTCGCCGCAATTTGAAGACAGGAGACGCATCGCCTTCCTGGTCAGATGGCACATTCGGATTGGCCCCCGCCTGTTCAGCGCTATGCGGTGGTATCACGTAGCCGGCGAGTTGGCGCGTCTCGAGTGACAGATCTGGATTGCCAACTCCACCAAGCGTCGGCGTCAACCATCCCAGATACATCGCGTTTCCCAGAGCCTGATCCTGTGGGCCAATCATGCGAACGTCCGCCACGTCCAAGCCAACGGTCTGCTCGAACCGGACGTCGCGAATCAATATCGGCGTGAGAGAGTTGTTGCGCAGCGTGACCGGAATCGCAGTCACCCAGTCTGTGTCCGACGCATCAAGCGCAGCGTAGAAGTCAGCCCAGAGTCCAATCAGCGGTCCACCACGGGCGGCGGTCGTGCCTCTAGCGCTTGGCTGCAGCCGATCGGAAGTGGGATCAGAGCACCCAACGCCAACGATGGCCACGATGGCCACGATGGCGACAAACAGCGTCGTCGACATCGGCCATCGAGCGCGTCGCAACGACGTGACGGTCACAGGAATCAGCCTACGGGCGTTCACCTTCGGTCGTTGCCGTCACGCTGGGTGGATCTCTCAGGCGACCGGCAACGGCGGGGCTGCCGCGCCGCTCTAGCGTGGGGTGCCACATGCCCGTCCCCGATCCCGCCGCCGTCTCCGCCAACGCCTACGCGATCGCGTACCGGCTGCTCGGGGACCGCTCGGCAGCCCACGCCGCGGTGGGGATCGCGATCAGTCGTCTCCAGGCGACCGGCGCGTTCGAGCACCCCGACTGGCTGGCCCGCCTCGCCGGCGCGGTGGTAGCCGAGTCGGTCGGGTCCGCCGCGGCCGGCGTGAGCCCCGCCGACGCGGACCCGACCGGAGAGGGCCTCCGCGTCGCGCTGCGTCGTCGCCTGGCGTCCGCGTCCGACGAGGAGCGTGTCGCCGCGGCGCTCCACCATCTGGCCGGATACCCGATCGACCAGGTGGCCGGCTTCATGGGCCGCACCCCGCAGGAGGCGGACCGCCTGGCGGCCGCCCTGGCTCCTCCCCCCGGTATCTCCTACCGGAAGCTCGGGGATCCGGAGCTGATCGGAGCAGGACCGAGCCGTCCGACCCGGCCGCTGATCCCGCTGCGCCTGTCGACGGTGCTGAGCGCCGTCGCGGTGCTGGCTCTCGTGTTCGGGGCGAGCCGCTGCGTGGGTCCCCGCCCCCGGCTCGGGCCCGCACCGGAGCGGGCGCCGGTGGTGGTGTCCCGCGACGTGGCGTCGCGGGGTTCGGTCGGTTGCTCACTGCCGCCGCAGGCGGCCGGCGTCTACGCGTCGACCGCTGAGCCGACGGGGGCCGCCGAAGCAGGCGGAGCGGTGCCGTTCCGGTTGGCGGTGCCGGTTCCGGCCGCGCCCACGCCCCCGTCAGGTGGCGGCCAGGCGGGTTCGGGCACGGAACCGGACCCGACCGCAATCGGAGCGCCGGCGGCGGTCCCTCGCCCCCTGCTGGTGGCGGTCGCCGACGCTGACAGCACTGCGGACAGCTTCGCCACCTCCTCGGGACTGGAGTCCGCCGGGCTCGAGGCCGGGGACCTCGTGGTCACCGTCGCACCCGTCGCCCACGGCACAGTCGCTGCGGTGGATGCCGTGGCCGCGGTGCTGGACACGGCGTCGCGTCAGCTGTGCGTGGACCGCAACCGGGTCACCGTCGCCGGGCTGGGGACGGGCGGCCAGACCGCCACGGCGGTGGCCTGTCGACGTCCCGCGGAGGTGGCGGTCGTGGTCGCGGTCGGGGGTGCGTCGATGTCGCAGAGCTGCGAGCTGTCACCGGCGGTGTCGCTGTTGATGCGGTGGGCGGCCGACGACCAGGTCCTGCCGCCGGCGGGGGGCTACGGAACCCAGGCGGTCCCGCCGTCGCCCGACGCCGCGCCCCTGCCGCCGTCACCGGCCGGGCAGGTGACGCGCCACTGGGCCCGTGCGATCGGGGCCGGCGAACCGACCCGTTCGATCTCCCCCGACGGCGCCGCGGTCGAGGAGGCGCGCACGGCGGCCGGATCGACCGTTCGGTGGGTCACCACCCCGGCCGGTGGCCACGCGTGGACCGCGGACGACACCGCCGAGACGTTGACGTTCGCCGCATCGCACGCCCGCTCGACCGGCTGAACGCGAGACTGCTCCGGTGCGCATCTCCGCCAAGGTCGACTACGCCGTGCGGGCAGCCGCCGAGCTGGCCCAGCGATCACCGGACAGGGGCGCGGTCGCGACGACGGGCGAGACCCTGGGAGACGCGCAGGGCATCCCGACCAAGTACCTCGAGAGCATCCTGGCCGAGCTCCGCCGGTCGGGGATCATCGGCAGCCGCCGAGGGTCCGCCGGGGGCTACTGGCTGGCCCGACCGGCCTCCGAGGTGTCCATCGCCGACATCGTCCGGGCCGTCGAGGGGCCGCTGGCCGACGTGCGCGGCGAGGCGCCCGAGGAGCTGTCCTACGACGGCCCCGCCCAACCCCTGGAGCGGGTGTGGATCGCCACCCGGGCCAGCGTGCGGCGCGTCCTGGAGGCGACCACGTTGGCGCACCTGGTCGAGGGCGAGC
>WBZP01006869.1_pt1 | contig 11133 bp, 10 predicted proteins | sample 5204301 | NCBI WGS metagenome assembly WBZP01 (sample SAMN12412401, study PRJNA552823) | activated sludge metagenome | isolation source: activated sludge from nitrification reactor of wastewater treatment plant... | place: USA: Pennsylvania | collected 2017
GTCGTCGCGATCCTCGGTGCCGGCGGATCGGGCGGAACGGCGGTCGCGACGTCGGCGATGCTCGGGGTCCGGAACGGTCTCTACGCGCTTCAGACGTCGCGGATCTCCGGCGCCAAAGGCGTTCGACGGCTCGCGGCGGCGCAGGTGACGATCGACGAGTCGACCGCGGTCGCCCTCGCACAGCCGGGCCCCGAACTCTCGCGCCTCGGCTTTTGGACGACCGGACTTGCGGTCTTCACGTTCTGGAACCTCGCGACGCTCGCCGGCGCGCTGCTCGGCGGGGCGATCGGCGACCCGCGCGACTACGGCCTCGACGCAGCCGCGGCGGCCGCCTTCTGCGGCCTGCTCTGGCCGCGCCTGCGCAGCGCCGACGCCCGCGTTACGGCGGCGGTCGCGATCACGCTGGCGCTGTTGACGATCCCGCACCTGGCCCCCGGCCTGCCGGTGCTCGTCGCCGCGCTCGCCGCGGTCGCAGTCGGACTGGCGCGGGGCACGACACCGCTTGCGCCGCCACCGGCCGGTCACCTCGAGGGCGAGGACCCGACGCCATGAGCATCTGGACGACCGTGCTGCTGTCGAGCGTGACCGCGTTCGCGATGAAGTTCTCGGGCTTCCTCGTCCCCGAACGCTGGCTCGGCGGCATCCGCACAACCAGGATCACAACGCTGCTACCGGTCGCGCTGCTCGCGGCGCTGCTCGCGACGCAGACGTTCGCCGGCCGCGACCACGGCATCACGCTCGACGCCCGCGCGGCCGCGGTCGCCTGCGCGATCGTGCTGCTCGTCGCGCGCGTGAACTTCCTCGTCGTGGTGTTTGGCGCGGCGACGGTGGCCGCCGTGCTGCGGGCCGCCGGGTGGGGCTAGCCGAAGCCACCGATCTCGACGAGCGACACACGCCGCGGCTCGATCTCCAGCACGACTCCCGGGCGCAACACCGATTCCGGGTACGGACGGCCGGTGTAACTCACTGCGAGCCGCTGCAGGACCTCGATCGCGTCCTGACCGGTGCGCTCGCCCGTGACGACACCGCGAACGGTGCAGTAGCGGTACGGGTCCTCTGGGTCGACGACGGTCAACGCCACGCGCGGATCGCGGCGGACGTTCGCCAACGCCACGGTTCCCTCCTCCTTGAAGACGACGACGTGCTCGCCCTCAACAGCGACCCAGACCGGCGCGGCATGTGGCCCGCCGTCACGGAGCACGGTCGCGAGATGCGCAAGGCCGGTGCCGCCGAGGAGGGCGCGGACCCGGTCGTCGAGGGCTGCCACCGGTCACACACCGGTCAAGACGAAGAACTCTCGCAGCGTCGACTTGACGACCCAGACCGAGCGCGCGCCCTTCGCGAACGAGGCGACGTCGCCGGCACGCAAATCGATGGTCGCACCATCGACGGTGATCGAGACCTCGCCGTCGATCACGTGGATCGTCTCATGGCCCTTGAACGTGTAGTGGATCGTGACCGGGTCGATCGTGACGAGCCCGGCCCAGACGCTGCCGTCGGGCCCGCTCGTGTCGCGCAGCTGCTCAAAGCGCATGTTGAGCTCGCCTTCGACGCGCTCGATCTCCGCCTGCTCGGCAGTCAACGAGACGGCATCCCGGGCACCGACGAAGACGGAGGCGAGCTCGGGCATCGGCTAGCGGAACCCCGGCGCCGGCAGACTCGACGCTGCCGCTTCGAGCCACTCGGCGAAGCGCGGATCGGCAGCGAAACGCCGCGCGTGGCCACGGTTGACGTCACCGAACGCGGTGTAGAAGTCCTCGGCCTCCTCGGCGCCCGCGGGCAACAGGCCGTCGTCGGTGACCGCCTTGCCGAGCAGCGTCGCGCGCGCCATCCGCGCCCACGACCATTCTCGGATCGCGTGCGCGAACCGCATCAGCTGGATCCGCGCGACGTCCTCTGCCTGCACCTCGCCGATCGCCGCCGCCCAGAAGATGCGCGCCTCGGCCTCCGTGAGGTCGGCGTACGTCGTCAGCATCGCCAGGTCGAGGTAGGGGCTGTCGACGCCGGAGAAGTCCCAGTCGATCAGCTTCGCCGCCGTACCAGTGTGGATGCAGTTCTGCGGGTTGAGATCACGGTGGCTGAGACAGCGCCCATCGACCGCCTCGATCACCGCAGCGACAGCCTCGAGCTGCGGCCGCAGCTCGTCGAACTCGGCGATCGAGACACCCTCCTGCCGTGCGGCGCGCGCGAGCCAGTCGTCGATCTCGCTGAACGTCGAGACGGCCCGCACCTCAGGCGCCGGCAGCGAATGCAGCTCGCGGACGGCCGTGCCGACGTCGTGAAGCCGCGCGCCCTCGCGCAGCGTCTCGTTGTTGAGCACACCGGGCACGAACTCGATCAGCGAGTGACCCTCGGGCATCTTCACGCCGATCACAGCAGGGCCGACGCCGGCTGCCCCTGTGATCCGTGCGACGACCGCCGAGTTGGTCATGTCGATGCCGATGTCGGCGGTGTCCTCAGCGCTCGGGGCGACGCGCAGCACGTGCTTGAAGCCCGGTCCTTCGACGAGGAAGCTGCGGTTGATCGCGCCACCGGCGAGAACCGAGACGACCGCCTGCGCGAGCGTGCCCGCGTCGAGGAGCTCCGCGAGCAGCGCCGCGACGAGCGCACGCGCGCCCGGGTCCACGTCGCCCGAAAACGCGGGCGCCGCGGCGGCCCCGCCGTCCAGCTGTTGTTCGAACGTGTCGGTCATCGGCTGATCAGGTCGACGGGCGGGCCGCCCGCTCCGCGGTCACCTTTCGCGGAACGGGCGGCTCGCGGAGCGTCCTACTGCTCCAGCCCCCAGAGCTTGCGGTACATGCTCTGGTAATCGATCGGGGACACGTACCTGCCGCTGTCGGGCATGTGGTTGTCCTTGTCGAACGTCTGCACCCCGATGCCGCTCGGCTCCGGCTTCTCACCGTTGAAGATCCGCGCGAATGCGTCGACCACGGCCCAGCCCTCCCAGTCGAGCGGGTAGCCGTTGCCGTAGCCGTTGATCCCCTGACGGATCAGGTCGAGGCCCGGCTCGCCACCCTCACCGACGAACTGCAGGATGTCGCGGCCGGACTCGCGGACCGCCGGAGCGACCTCGAGCGAGATCGCCTCGTATGTCGTCAGCGTCGTGTTGACCTTCGGGTACTTGAGCAGGTTCTGCGCCGCGATCGACTGGAGCTTGCCGCCGAACGCCGAGAACGGGAACTCGACGACGTGGAGCTTGCACCCGTCGCACTTGGCGTACTGCTGCTTCATGCCCTCGAGAATCGGACGGCTGCCGCGCGAGGTGTCATCGAGGAATGCGAGCGCCTCGGACTTGCCGCCCTGCTTCCAGATCGCGTGATCGGCGATCGCCCGGCCCCACGCGCGTGCGTGCTGCACGTACGTCCCAGCCTGGTACTCGACCATGTGCGTGAACAGCGCCGGCGCGCCCTTCTCGATCTGGTTGCAGTCGAACGCTTCGGCCGCGACCACAGGCACGTCGGCCTTCTTGGCCTCCTCCAGCGCGGCGCGGGCGTAGTCGCAGTCCATGTAGTAGTAGAAGATGCCGTCGTACTTGCCGGCAATCGCCTGGCGGATGCCGGTCGCGGCGTTGGTCGGGTCGCCCTTGGTGTCGTAGATCGTCGACTTCCAGCCGAGTTCCTTGGCCGCTTCGGCCGCCGCGGCGGTGTCGAACTGACAGGCCGAGATCGCCTGCCCGCAGGAGATCAGCATCAGCTTCTTGTCCTTGGCCGGCTTGACCGGCTTCGTCGGAGCCTCGATGAAGGTGCCCTGGTCGGACAGCGACTTCTTGGCACCCTCGACCGCGAACGCGGGCGCGCCGCTCGAGTCGGAGCCGCTCGACGTGTCACTGGTCTTCTCATCGCCGCCACCGCATCCGCCGGCGGCGACGCCGGTGGCTGCAAGCAGCGCGATCAAGGTGAATCGGATACGAGACATGAGGTCCTTTCGAATGGATGAAAGAGAGAGCGCGGTCACGACATCTCCGGGGACCGGCCGCGCCGGTGTGCGAGGACATTCGCCACACCGACGCCCACGAAGAGGGCAATGCCGTTGGCGAAGCTGTTGACGTAAGAGCTGGCGCCGGCGAGCGTCAGGCCGCTGTTGAGCACGCCGAGGAACAACACGGCGACAACGACGCCCCAGACGTTCCAGCGTCCGGGCGTGATCGTCGTCGCGCCTAGGAAGACCGCCGCGTAGGCCGGAAGCAGGTAGGCGGGCCCGACCTCCGGGTTTCCCGATCCTGTGCGGGCGAGGATCATCATCCCGGCGCAGGCGGCGAGCAGACCGCCGATCACGTAGGCGGTGAAAATGAAGCGCTCGATCCGCAGGCCCACGAGCCGCGCCGCGGCGAGGTTCGATCCGATCGCGTGGAGGTCGCGGCCGTAGACGGTGCGGCGCAGAACGAAGAACGCGACCGCCGACAGCGCCAGCGCCATCCACATCAGGACGGGGATGCCCAGGAACTGGTCGGAACCGAAGCTGGTGACGCTCTTGGGGATGCCCGCGAGCAGCGCGTTGCCGTCGGTCTTCCACTGCACGAACCCTGCGATGACGATCGTCATCCCGAGCGTCGCGATGACCGAGTTGACGCGCATCCGCGTCACGAGGAAGCCGTTCGCGACACCGATCACGGCGCCGGTCCCGAGCGCCGCAAGCGTTGCGACGAACACCGACCCGGAGCTGTGGACGACCGACGCCGCGATGATCGCGCAGAAGCCGGCGCTCGCTCCCGGGCTGAAGTCCCAGGTGTTCGTGACCATCGGGAACAGGATCGCCAGGCAGACGACGAGCAGGATCGCCTGATCGGCGAGGATGATCCGGAGGTTCGCGGTCGTCGCGAACGACTCGCTCGACGCCGGCAGCAGCGCGAAGAACATGATCACGGCGAGCAGGAGCGCCGGCAGAGCGAGCGCTTCGGCGAGTTCGATCGCCCGGTGGCCGCGGGCCGACGGCCTGTTGCCTTCGCGCTTGGTCTCTTGGGTCGTCATGTCTGGGGTCTCAGTTCCTGTGACGAAGGTCGTCGAGTTCATGCCACTGCCGCCGTTGCCATGTTCATCGCCGTGCCGATCGCCTCGGCAGATAGATCGCCACCGCTGAGCTCGGCCGCGACGCGGCCGTCGTGGAGGACGAGGACGCGATCGGCGACATGCGCGAGTTCCTCGTGGTCGGAAGAGGTCATCAACACCGCGGTGCCCTCGTCGACAGCTGAATCGATCGCGCTCCAGAGCTCCTGACGGGCGCCGACGTCGACACCCTGTGTCGGGTCCGAGAGCAACAGCACCTTCGGGGCGGCGCGCAACCAGCGCGCGATCACCGACTTCTGCTGGTTGCCGCCCGAGAGTTCGGACACCGGCGTCTTCGGCCCTGGCGTCCGGATGTTGTACCGCGCGATGTCGCGTTCGGCATCGGCGGCCTCGGCACGACGGTTCATGCCGATGCCCCGCCGGTAGCGCCCGAGCGTCGCCTGCGAGAGGTTCGCCTGAAGCGACATGTCGGGGAAGATGCCGAGCGCGGGCCGGTCGGCGGGGACGTATGCGAACCCGGCGCGGACCGCATCACGGGTCGACCCGATTGAGACCGTCGTGCCGGCGAGCTGCACGGTGCCTTCGGTGATCGGCACGAGCCCGAACAGCAGTCCGAGCACGTCGACGCAGCCGGCCTCCTCGAAACCTGCGAGGCCCACGATCTCGCCGTTGTGAACGGTGACGTCGACGCCGGCGACCGGACCGCCGCAGAGGCCTCGCAGCTCGAGCGCCGGCACCTCGCCGGGGGTCGTATCGCGCGTCGGAAAGTAGGTGTCGACCGCACGACCGACGATCAGCTCACCGAGCCGGTCCTCGGACATCTCCTCACGGCTGAGACTGCCGGCGTTGCGGCCGTCGCGCAGCACGCTCGCGACCGACGCCACCTCCATCACTTCGTCGAGCCGGTGCGAGACGAGCACGATCGTCTCGCCCTCGGCCGCGTAACGGCGTTGCGCATCGAAGAGGATCTTCGTCTCGGCCGGTGAGAGCGACGCCGTCGGCTCGTCGAGGACGAGAACGCGATCGGGCGACTCCCCGGCCTGAAGCACACGAGCGATGACGACCATCATCTGCATCGCGGGGCCGAGCTCGGCCGCCGGCATCTCGGCCTCGGCGTCGATCCCGAAGCGGTCGAGCGCCTCGCGTGCCCTGTCGTTCATCACCCGCCGCCGCACGCGCGAGAAGCTGACGCGGCCAGATTCGTCGCCGATCGCGAGGTTCTCGGCGACCGTGAGCGCCGGGAAGATCGACGGCTGCTGATGGACGACGCTGATGCCGGCGTCACAGCGCCCGACCGGATCGGCGACGGTCAGGTCGAAGCTGCGCTCACCGATCTCGAGCACGCCAGCGTCGGCGGCGTAGACACCGGCGAGGATCTTGATCAGCGTCGACTTGCCGGACCCGTTGCTCCCGAGCAGCGCATGGATCTGCCCGGAGTCGACCTCGAAGTCGACGTCGTCCAGAGCCTGCGTCAGTCCGAACGCCTTCGAGACGCCCGAGAGCCGAAGGCGACTGCCGTTGCTGTTTGCACGAGCGGCCAATCTCTCTCCTCAGAGTCCGAGCACCGGCCGACGACCGGCGCCGGCTTATCGTAAGGACGGCCCGCCGAGCGTTTTGTGCGTTTTCACGACACGGTCACGCCGACTTGTTCTGAAACGGCAGCGGCGGTGGTCAGTGCTCTTCGACCAGCAGGCGGTGCAGGCTGAGCGCCACAACGAGCTCGCTGCGCCGGTGGGCGATGCCGTCGGGCAGCAGTTCTTCGATCGAGCTGAGGCGGTACGAGACGGTCCGCTCGTGGACACCGAGCATCGCCGCGGCTGCGCTGCCGTTGTTGCCGACCGCGAAGTACGCGCGCAATGTCTCGCGCAGCTGCAGGGCGCGATCACCGTCGTCGGCGAGCGGGCCGAGCTCGTCGGCGACGAACGCACGCGCGACGCGCTCGTCGCGTAGTGCCAGCGCCTCGATCGCAACGTCGTCGTAGTCGGTCGCAGCCGCCCCGCTCAGCCGTGCGACACGATGCGCTTCGACCGCTTCGGCGTGCGAGCTGACGAAGCCCTCGCGCCCGCTGTCGACGGTGCCGAATGCGACCTGGTTGCCCGGATGCGGCTCCCACCCGTCGAGCAGCTCGCGCACGATCGGCCGCCCGCCGAGCCACGCCCAGGCGGTGCCGTCGATCCCGGGCGTCGTCAGGACCGAGCAGCCGAGAACACGCGCTAGATCGCTGACGACCTCCTCTCGCTGCGGGCCCGAGGCGACGACCGCCAGATGCGGTCCGTCGAGTGGATACCCGAGCGAGTCGGCGGATACGTCGGTGCCTGCAAGGAGGGATTTGACTACCTCGATCCGGCGGTGCTCGCCGCGCCGCACGACGCGGTCGCGCTCCATCTCGTAGACGTGGGCGAGGTGCGCCGAGAGCTCGCTGCAGTACGTCGTGATGTAGCGGTGAGCGGCGCGCATCAGCGCGAACTCCTCGCTCTGCGGCAGCTCCTGCTCGCGGATGTGGGTGAACAGACGGTCGACGATCTCGCGGTACCCGACCCAGATCGTCTTCTCGACGGCGCGCCACGGGATTCCCATCTGGGCGGTCAGCAGCGCCTCCTTGAGCGCGTTCGCCGGTGGCGCCTCGGGGAGCCGGCAGCCGTGGGCGAAACCGGACGCCATCCCGTAAAGCCAGTCCGACGTGCTCTCGACGGCGAGCTGGACGATCGCCTGGTCGCCGCCCGCGAAGTACTCGGGCACCTCGATCATCATCTGCTCGACGTGCTCGCGCGCGTGGAGATCGCGCTCGAGCGCGAGGTGATCGCCGAGCGCCTCGAGGCTGGCGCTCATGGCTGGAACAGCCTCCGCAGGCGCAGGGCGAGCGAGAGGTCGTCCTGACAGTCGGTGAGGTAGCGCCCGAGGCGCTCTTCCGAAGCACGGATCCGGTAGGAAACCGTCCGCTCGTGGACGGCGAGCGCCGTCGCGGCCGCGGTCGCCCGGTTGCCGGCGCCGAAGTACGCCTCGAGCGTCTCCCGCAGCGCAGCCGTTCGCGGCTTGTCGTCGGCGAGCTCGCCGAGCTGCCGGCCGACGAAGCGGCGCGCGAGCGGCTCGTCGGCGAGCGCGAACGCCTCGAGCGCGACGTCACCGAAGAGCGTCACCGGTGCGCCGCTGACGGCTGCGACGCGGGCGGCGCGGATCGCCTGGCGGTGCGACGTGGCGAAGCCGTCGCCACCGCTGCCGCGGCCGCCGATCGCCAGGAAGCAGCCGTCCGGCACGCTGAACGCGCGGATCACCTGCTTGTGATCGTCGCGCAGCTCCGGGGTTCCGTGAAGCCAGGCCCAGTCGTGCTCACGACGGGGTTCGATCGTGAGATCGGTCTTCATCTCGCCGGCCAGCCGGCGGAGCGTGCCTTCGTGGTCGCCGCCCCAAGCGACGACGGCGAGATGGTCGTTGCGCAGCTCGAACGGCAGCTCGTCGGCCTTCACCGATCGCCCGGCCAGGAGGTCGTCGATCTGCTCGCGCTGGCGGTGCCCCGGCCGGCGGACGACAAGGCGTGACGCGGTGCGCTGGTACGAGCCCGCCATCTCGCGTTCGATCTCGCGTCCGAACCCGGCGAGCCGGAGCACGACGGTCCGCATCGCCGCCGCGGCCTGGGCCGCATCGCTCCATTCCTCCGCCGCAAGCCATTCGAGCACCCGGTCGAGCAGCCGCTGATTGCAGCGCGAGGCAGAGCGGACGACCGTCTCCCACGGGATCCCCTCCTCCGCCGCCCAGGCGGAGAGCCGTTCCGCGCCGCGGGTTGCCGTCGCGGGCAGGCTGCCGCTGCTGAGCCCAGCCGATATCCCGTCGATCGTGAGCCGCACGTCCTCGGCGACGTGTGCCGCCTCGGCGCCTCGCTGGACCCAGGCCGGGTCGGCCTTCAGCAGCTCACCGGCGAGCTCCGGCGCGAGCGAATCGAGCTCCTCGCTCAACCTGCGGGCGAGGTTGCGTGGAGCGGAAAGGCCCTCGGTGCGCATTGCCGGGATAAGCATAGAGACGGGTGCCCCACCGGCACGACGCTTCCGAGTGCCGATGAGCAACCCACACCGCTACGACCAACATCCCTTCGCGCCACCGCCCGGCTCGACCGAGCTCTTCATCGTCCGCCACGGCTCGTCGGCGCCCGCGCGCGAGGAGACGCCGTTCCCCTTGCTCGACGGGCGCGGCAACCCCGACCTGGCGCCGGCCGGCATCGAGCAGGCGGCGGCGATCGCCGAGCACCTCTCCGATCATGAGCTCGACGCCGTCTTCGTCTCCTCACTGATCCGCACGCAGCAGACCGCGCAACCGCTGCTCGACCGCATCGGGCTCGAAGCGCGCGTCGTCCCCGAGCTCGCCGAGGTCTTTCTCGGCGACTTCGAGGGCGGCGAGTACCGGATCCGGGCCGCGAACAAGGATCCGGTCGTCGAGCGCGCGTTCGCCGAGGAGCGCTGGGACGTGATTCCGAACGCCGAGCCGCCGGCCGCGTTCGCTGCCCGGATCGCCGATGCGCTCGCGATCGTCGTCGAGGAGACCGGGCCGTCGCGACGGGCCGCGGTGTTCGCGCACGGCGGCGTGATCGGCGAGATCTGCCGTCAGGCCACGTCTAGCCGCCCATTCGCGTTCGTGCACTCCGACAATGCGTCGATCACGCAGCTCGTCGTCACCGAGGACGGCCGGCCGATCCTGCGCGCGTTCAACGAGACCGCGCATCTTGCGGCGACGCGGGCGAGCTGAGCGCCGTTGTCCGGTTCACGACGCGCTCGCACGCCCCTTGTCCGAATCCGCGTAGACCGGGCGGAGCCCTCTCCGGGACGTTCCCCGTCATGAATCGGATCAGTCCGGGCGAGACCGTCGACGGCCGGGTACTGTGGCTCGACCCCGCGGCCGGCGCGCCTGCCCCCGGCGCACAGGCGCCGCTGGGCGGCGAGCTGACGGCGGACGTCTGCATCGTCGGCGGCGGCCTGCTCGGCCTCTGGACCGCGATCAAGATCGTCGAACTCGACCCCGGCGCCGACGTCTGCGTGCTCGAGGCCAGCACATGCGGGTTCGGCGCCTCCGGGCGCAACGCTGGCTTCGCGATGTCGCTGTGGTCGAAGTCCTCGTCATTGCTCGGGCGCGCCGACCGGGTGGAGGCGTCACGGCTGGCGCAGGCCTCCGACGACGCGCTTGACGAGCTTGAGCGGTTCTGCGCGGACGAGGGCATCGACTGCGGGTTCCGCCTGCCGGGCTGGCTCTGGACCGCGACGGCGCCGGCCCAAGCCGGGTCGTGGAAGTCGACGGCCGCGGCGGCGGAGTCGCTCGGTGGCTCGCCGTTCGTCGAGATCGGCAAGGAGGAGGTGCGCGAGCGACTCGGCACCCGCAACGTCTTCGGCGCCCTCTTCGAACCGCACTGCGCGACCGTCGATCCGGGCAAGCTCGTCACCGGCCTGCGCGGCGCAGCTCTGCGGCGCGGGGTCCGGATCTTCGAGCACACGCCGGTGACCGCGATCGACCGGGACACGCAGGTCGTGACCTGCCCTGGCGGCAGCGTCCGCAGCCGCCAGCTCGTGCTCGCGACCAACGCCTGGCTCGCGAAGCTGCCGGAGCTGCGCCGGGTGATCGTCCCCGTGTCGGCCGACGTGATCGCCACCGCACCACAACCGGAGTTCTTCAAGAACTCCTGGTCGGGCGGCGAGGCCGTCACGAACTCGAGCATCATCGCCGACTTCGCGAGGCCGACGGTCGACGATCGCGTTGTGATCGGGCGCGGCGCGGCCGCGATGGCCTTCGCCGCCCATCTCGGCCGCGGGTTCCTCGAGAACCCGCCGCGGACGAAGGAGATCTCGACGGCGCTCGCGACGCTGATCCCCGACCTCGACGAGGCGCCGGTCACGCACTCGTGGTCGGGGCCGGTCGACCGGACGAGCGACGGCCTGCCGATCGTCGACCGGCTGCCAGGCTCGCGGATCCTGTTCGCGGGCGGCTTCTCCGGCAACGGCGTCGGGCCGACCAACATCTTCGGCAGGATGCTGGCGTCGCTCGCGCTCGGGATCGAGGACGAGTGGTCGTCGAGCAGCTACATCGGCATCCCTGCATACCGGTTCCCACCCGAGCCGGTGCGGTATCTCGGTGGCGTCCTGGTTCGGCGTGC
>WBZP01006870.1_pt1 | contig 11133 bp, 12 predicted proteins | sample 5204301 | NCBI WGS metagenome assembly WBZP01 (sample SAMN12412401, study PRJNA552823) | activated sludge metagenome | isolation source: activated sludge from nitrification reactor of wastewater treatment plant... | place: USA: Pennsylvania | collected 2017
CAGGGCATCCCCGACTTGGCGCAACCGCTCAGTGCGGTGGGCGATGTAATAGTCGAGCACCGCTAGCGCGTCCTCGATGACCGGACCATGCCCAGGCCACACGGTCGTGATGTCGCGTTTCTCGGCAAGGGCATGCAGGCGGTCCAGCGAATCAAGATAGGCACCCAACTGCCCGTCGGGATGCGCCACGACTGTGGTTCCCCGACCCAACACCGTGTCGCCCGTGAGCACCGCACGGTCGTTGGGCACCAGGAAAGACAACGAATCTGCGGTGTGACCCGGAGTCGCCACCACATGCACTTCGAGGTCGCCGACCGTCACAACGTCGCCTTCGTTGAGGCCCTCTGAGCCAAGGCGGTAGGCCGGGTCAAGCGCCCGCACCCCACACCCCACCGATTCAGCGAACTCACGCGCAGCCTCGGAATGGTCAAAGTGATGGTGGGTCAACAAGACCGCTGACACATGGCCAGCGACCTCCCGCAAAGTGGCTAGATGGCCCGGATCTGGTGGACCGGGGTCGATCACGATCGAACGCTCACCGTCTCGCAGCACCCAGGTGTTGGTGCCATCGAGGGTCATCAGGTTCGCGTTGGGAGCCAGCACGCAAGTCGCGTGTGCACCGAAGTCGCCGCCGGCCCAACTCATGGCACTGCTCATGGTCGCGCCTCAAGCAGTGCCTCAACCTCAGAGGGGGCAGAGAGGGTGAAGGCGTCGCCGTACTCAATCACCGCCGGGGTAAACATCCCCACCTTGCGTCGGGCAGCGGCTGCGAGCACCTCATCGACAGTGTTGTGTTGACCCATCTCCAGGCAGGTGAGGTACGTCGGGGGCATCATCATCAACTCCCCTGACTCCACCTGTGCGACGACCTCCATCAGCGGCAGCCAGGTCACCGAATGCGCTTCGGTGGAGACGTCGCGGGCGTGCTGATCGGCGGGCATGCGGGCCACAAAGATCCAGGTGCGATAGCGACGCGGCTGGAAGACCGGCGTCAACCAACCGGCCCAGCCATGCAATAGATCCGTGCGCAGATGCAACCCTCGGCTGCGCAAGAAGTCAGCGAAACTGATCTCCTTGTTGACCACCCGCTCGCGGTCACGCTCCACGCCACTCTCGTGGGTGTCGGTGATCAGATCGCCGGCGTCGCGGCCAGCAAGGAGCACTCCGGTCTCCTCGAAGGTCTCGCGCGCAGCGGCAAACACCAACGCTCGGGCCAGATCTTCCGTGGTCTCCAGACGTTCGGCCCACTGCGCAGGGGTCGGGCCGATCCATGTCGAAGCGTCGGCCTCCCCATCCCCGGCATCAACACCGCCACCGGGGAAAACGGCCATGCCAGCCGCGAAGGCCATCGAGGCTTGCCGTTTGAGCAGGTAGGCCTCAGGTCCCGCATCACCATCACGCAACAACACGACTGTGGCCGCGTTGTCGGGTTCGACTGGCGTGCGGGTGCCGTCGGCGTACTCCGCTGCCCGAGCAACAACATGCTCGGGCACGATCTGACGCATCAGACCTCGACGATCAACTCGACTTCGACAGGGGCGTCGAGAGGAAGCACCGGCACACCAACCGCCGAACGAGCGTGGATGCCTGCTTCACCAAAGACCTTGCCAAGGAGCTCTGAAACCCCGTTGGCGATCTGCGGCTGACCGGTGAAGTCGGGGGTCGAGGCCACGAAGCACACGACCTTGACGACACGGCGTACGTCATCGAGCGAACCCAACTCAGCCTTCACAGCGGCCAACGCGTTCAAGGCGCACTGCTGTGCGCACTCAACGGCAACCTCAGGTGTCACCTCGCCGCCGACCTTGCCGGTTGCGATCAACTGGCCAGAACGCATCGGCAACTGGCCCGAAGTGAAGATGTGCGAACCGCTGCGGACTGCGGGGATGTAGGCCGCAACCGGCTTCGCAACCTCCGGGACGCTTAGGCCAAGCTCGGCCAACTTCGCCTCAACACTCATCACTGCACCTCTCGCTTGAAGTAGGCCACCAAGTTCTCGGGGTTCATCCCCGGCACGACCTGGACGAGCTCCCAACCATCGGAACCGAAGTTGTCCAAGATCTGCTTGGTGGCGTGCACCAGGACAGGCGCGGTCATGTACTCCCATTTCTTCATGGCGCGACTCTAGCCGTCGCCTAACCTTCACGTGTGAGCGTCCTGGAAGCCGACACCCCGCTGCCCTCTGAAGTCATCTCCTACGGCGCCGCCGAGGACGCCGTTATTGATGTGCATCGACCACCCTCGGGCACCGGGCCGCTGCTGTTCTTGATTCATGGCGGCTTCTGGAAAGCGATCTACGACCGGTTCCACACCCGACCCATGGCTGCGGCCTTCGCCGAAGCAGGGTGGGTGGTTGCCACTCCCGAATACCGCAGAGTTGGCAACGGCGGTGGCTGGCCGACGACGTACGACGACGTACGTGCCGCGTTCGCGGCGACCCTCGACGCGCTGGGTGCCTCTTCGGCGGTGGTCACCGGACACTCCGCTGGCGGTCACCTCGCGTTGCTGCTGGCTTCGGACTCCCCCGAAGTGGCTGCCTGCGTGCCGCTGGCTCCGGTGTGCTCACTGCAACCGGCCCTCGACCTCGACCTAGGCACGGGTGCCACCGCCAACTTCTTGGCCGGCTCGCCCCTCGTCGACGCCGATCCCCTGCAACGCAGCTACTCCTGCCCCATCACCATCGTGCACGGCATCAACGACGACATCGTGCCTGTGGCCCTAAGCCGGGAGTTCGTGCAGCGCCACCCCGATGCTGAGTTGGTCGAGTTGGATTGTGATCACTTCGAGGTGATTGATCCTGCCGAGGGCGCGTTCGCGGAGTACCGCGCAGCAGTGCAAAAGTCACAAGTAAACCTGTGACTTTGACGCTTCACCGGGGAGATCTCCCCCGCAAAGCGCACAACTGCCGGGCAAAGCGCGGAGCCTATTGAGGGGTTTCGCTGGTCTCGCTTCGATAGGTGAAGAACCACACCGCGTGCAATCCCAGGAGCAAAACGAATGCCATCAAGAAGGCTTCGACCTGCAGCCCGGTGAGTCCGGCTGGCAGCGCCTTGGGGAAGGCCGCCACTGCCACGACTGCGATGTAAACAGGTAGCCCGAAGAGCAACGTCAAGGTCGCCGTACGACGCTTATTGCCCGGCACTGCCCGAGCGACCAACGCTGTGGCCGCCAAGCCGACCAGACCGGTCACCGCGAAGACGACACGCCAGACCACGCCCGAGGACGAAGGCACCAATGAGAGCACCGAACTCGCGGCAGGGATCATGAACTGCAGCGACACGACGTACGCCATTTTCGCCGTCAACGGGTCTTTAAACCATTCAGGATGCTTGTCGACCACGACCCACCACAGGCCCAGCAGCGTGAAGCCAACCCCGGAGATGGTGGCGTAGAAGTCAGTGAGATCCACGGTTACCCCGCATGCACAGGTGGCTCGGTGGCCGCCCGCACTTGCTCAAGCGTGACGTCGGGTGCCAACTCAACCAACTGCAAACCCTCAGCAGTGATGTCGAGGACGCACAGGTCAGTGATGATTCGTTGTACGACGCCAAGACCGGTGATCGGCAGCGAACACTCGTTGACGATCTTGTAGGAACCATCACGCGCAGAGTGCTCCATCAGCACGATCACGCGCTTGGCACCGTGGACGAGATCCATCGCGCCGCCCATGCCTTTGACCATCTTGCCGGGGATCATCCAGTTCGCGATATCACCCACGACGCTGACCTGCATGGCACCCAAGATGGCGGCATCGATCTTGCCGCCGCGAATCATCCCGAAACTCATCGCCGAGTCGAAGAAACTCGCGCCAGGCCGCAACGTGACGGTCTCTTTGCCGGCGTTGATCAAGTCGGCGTCGACGTCTTCGTCGTACGGGTAGGGCCCGACTCCGAGGATGCCGTTTTCGCTCTGCAGCACCAGCTCGACGTCGTCGGCGACGTAGTTGGGCACCAGCGTCGGTAACCCAATGCCGAGGTTGACGTACGAGCCGTCTTTGAGTTCGGCGGCTGCACGGGCCGCCATCTGCTCACGAGTCCAAGCCATGTCAGGCCTCCTCTCCGCGCGGGCGCACTGTTCGCTTCTCGATGCGCTTCTCTGCCGCTTGCTCGGGGCTCAACGCCACAACCCGCTGCACGAACACACCAGGGGTGTGGACTTGGTTGGGGTCCAATTCGCCAGGCTCAACTAGGTGCTCGACCTCGGCGATGGTGATCCGCCCACACATCGCGGCGAGTGGATTGAAGTTGCGCGCGGAGTCGCGGTAAACCAAGTTGCCGTGCCGGTCACCCTTCCAAGCCCGGACCATCGCGAAATCAGCGATGATGGCTTCCTCGATGACGTACTTCTTGCCGCCAAATTCGCGCACCTCTTTGGGCGGGGAGGCGATTTCGATCGAACCGTCGGAGGAGTACTTCCACGGCAGCCCGCCGTCGGCAACTTGACTGCCCACACCGGTGGCGGTGAAGAACGCCGGGATGCCTGAGCCACCAGCCCGCATCCGCTCAGCGAGTGTGCCTTGGGGGGTGAGTTCGACTTCGAGTTCGCCGGAGAGGTACTGGCGCTCAAACTCCTTGTTTTCCCCGACGTACGACGACACCATCCGTCTCAACCGGCGCTCCTGAAGGAGTAGCCCCAAGCCCCAGTCATCAACCCCGCAGTTGTTGGACACGGCTTCGAGTTGGTCGGCGCCTTGATCGAGCAGGGCTCGAATCAGCACAGACGGGATGCCGCACAGGCCAAACCCGCCGACTGCCAATCGCACCCCTGGTGCGATGTCAGCTACCGCCTCGGCGGCACTCGCCACCACTTTGTCCATTGCCATCCTCCTGGGCCCGGCTTGAGGCGGCATCTCACCGCCCTGACCAACCTATCGCCACAGACGCGGTGGCGTCTTGCCCAGGACGGCTACGGACGGACGTCATACGAAACGAGACCTATTGGGACCGGGTCGTATGACGTCTTGAGCTGTCTGGTCGGCGTACTTCCCATGGAAAACTTGCGCTTCCCATGTGAAGTTTCACAGGGGAAGCGCAAGTTTCACCGGGTACCCGGTGAAACTTCACCACCGTGCAAACAGGGTGCAGGCACCCCCGAGCACCTGCACCCTGTTGGCTAATCACCCCCGAGACTGCACCAACAAAGGAGCCACGAGCGGGTGGTTTGATACATGCCTTCTAAAGTTGGGGCGTGGAAACCAGGCTCCATGTCGTGACCGGCAAGGGCGGCACCGGCAAATCGAGTGTCGCGGCTGCGCTGGCGTTGGCGTTGGCCAGCGAGGGCAAGACGGTTTTGCTGTGCGAAGTCGAGGGCCGTCAGGGCATTGCCCAACTCTTTGATGTGGCCCCGCTGCCTTACCTCGAGCGCCGCATCGCCAAACCCAAGGGCGAGCTTTTTGCGTTGGCGATTGATGCTGAGTCGGCGCTGATGGAGTACCTCGCGATGTACTACCACCTCGGCCGTGCCGGAAAGGCCCTAGACAGGTTTGGGGTGATCGACTTCGCGACCACGATTGCTCCGGGCGTGCGCGATGTGTTGCTGACCGGCAAGGTTTATGAGGCGGTCAAGCGCAATGCCCGCAACAAGGGTGCGCGCACGTACGACGCCGTCGTACTCGATGCCCCGCCCACCGGCCGGATTGCTCAGTTCCTCGGGGTCAATGAGGAGCTGGCTGATTTGGCGAAGGTTGGCCCGATCAAGTCGCAGGCCGACAGCGTCGCGGCTCTGATGCGTGGGCCTGCCACCAAGATCCATCTGGTCACGGTGCTGGAGGAGATGCCGGTGCAGGAGACCGCTGATGCGGTCGAGGAGCTCAGCGCGGCTGGCCTGAACATCGGCACCATCTTCCTCAACATGGTCCGCCCTCAGGTGCTCGATGAGACGCAGCGCGACAAGCTTGCCAAGGTCGCCACGAAGAGCGTTGCTGACCAACTCACCAAGGTCGGCTTGGACCCCCACCTTGCCGAAGCATTGATCGAGGAAGGCCGCTTTCACGGCGTACGCCGCCAACTCGAAGACCAACAGCGCGCCATCGTGTCTGCGCTCGGCAAGCCAGTCGTGGAGTTGCCACTACTTGCTGATGGAGTCGACGCGGGCGGACTTCTTGAGTTGGCCGCCCTGATCGAAGGTGAAGTCCGATGAAGACGCGCACTAGTGCGGCCACGCTCGACATCGACGCCCTGATCGATGATCGAGCCACCCGGATCGTGGTGTGCTGTGGCTCTGGCGGCGTCGGCAAGACCACGACCAGCGCAGCCTTGGCGTTGCGGGCAGCGCAGAGGGGTCGCAAGGTCGTCGTACTCACCATTGATCCCGCGCGCCGCTTGGCCCAGTCGATGGGCATCCAAGCACTAGATAACACGCCTCGACCGGTGCCGGGTGTGGGCAAAAAGGGCGGATCTTTGGACGCGATGATGCTCGACATGAAGCGCACCTTTGACGAGGTGGTGGAGTCTCAAGCAAGCCCGGAGAAGGCTCAACAGATCTTGAAGAACCCCTTCTATATCGCGGTTTCCAGCAGTTTTGCGGGCACGCAGGAATACATGGCGATGGAGAAGTTGGGGCAACTGGATCAACAAGCCAGGCGCACGGGCCGCTGGGATTTGATCGTGGTCGACACCCCGCCTTCGCGCAGCGCACTGGACTTCCTGGACGCCCCTGAACGACTCTCAAGCTTCCTTGACGGCAGGTTCATGAGGTTGTTGTTGGCTCCGGCGCGCGGCGGCGCGCGCTTCATGACAATGGGACTGGGCCTGGTTACGGGCGCCTTAGCCAAGATCATCGGGGCGCAAGTGTTGCGCGATATGCAGACCTTCGTCAGCGCATTCGACACCCTGTTTGGCGGGTTCCGGGCTCGCGCCCAACGCACCTTCGAGTTGTTGCAGGCCCCTGGCACGTCCTTTGTCGTGGTGGCTGCGCCGGAGCCTGACGCGTTGCGCGAGGCAGCGTTCTTCGTCGAGCGGCTCACTCACGAGCGCATGCCGTTGGCCGGGCTCGTGGTCAACCGGGTCACCGATCTCCCCAGCGGTGCTATTTCGGCCGAGGCAGCCCTGGCCGCGACCGAGCGGCTCGGCAAGACCCAGGCCGCACAACTGACGAGCGGATTGTTGCGTTTGCACGCCGAGCGCGTACGACGCGTCGCCCGCGAAACCCGACTCCAAGAGCGGTTCGCGGCCGCGCACCCGGGTGTGCGCATCGTGGAAGTGCCGGCCCAGCCCGGCGACGTACATGACCTGGATGGTCTGCAGAACATCGGAACCCTGCTGGCCCGCTAGCCCCGGCCCCGTATTCTGTTCCCCATGTCTGCGAATCCCGAGCCTCTTAGCGCTGCCCGCATTGGCTCCCACTTGGGTGTCATCGCAGCCGTGGCTGTGGCCATGGGGCTGCTTGTGGGTGGGCTTGCCATCCCGTTCGCGGTCGGCGCGGGCATTGGTGCGCGCGGTCTTGCGAGCAGCGTCGCGAGCCTGCCCAAGACCCTGGAAACTGAGCCGCTGCGCCAGGCATCAAAGATCTTGGACAACAAGGGCAACGTCATTGCCACCTTCTATGACGAGAACCGGATTAACGTCAAATACGAACAAATCTCCCCGGCCATGGTTAATGCCATCGTGGCGGTTGAGGATTACCGGTTTTGGAAACACGGCGCGATCGACCTTAAGGGCACCTTGCGAGCGGCGCTGAAGAACCTCGCATCAGGCGGACAGGTTGTTCAGGGTGGTTCGTCGATCACCCAGCAGATGGCCAAGCTCACTCTGCTTGCTCAGGCGAAGACCGAGTCGGAAAAGAAAGCCGCGACAGCAGACACGCTGGCCCGCAAGATTACCGAGTTGCGGCACGCGATTGCCTTTGAGCAAAACCACTCCAAGAAGTGGATCTTGACGAGATATCTCAACATCGCCTTCTTTGGTGACCAGTCCCACGGCATCCAAGCTGCCGCTCGGCACTATTTCTCGGTCGACGCCAAAGACCTCAACGTCCAGCAGGCTGCGATGTTGGCTGGCCTGGTGAAGAACCCCAACGTCTACAACCCGACCGCCTCCAAAGACGCCGCGCTGTCTCGGCGCAACGTTGTGCTCGACCAGATGCAGAAATACGGCTACCTCTCCCGTGGCGAACTGGCCGACTTGAAGGCAAAGCCGCTCGGACTCAAGCGCAGTCCTAACCGCAACGGCTGCATCTCGTCGGTGGCGCCGATCTTCTGCGACTACGTCTACAACTTCCTCATGGCCGACCCTGCCCTCGGGGAAACTAAACAGGGTCGCGAAAACCTGCTCCGCAACGGTGGTTTGACCATCTCCACCACGATGGACCCCCGATTCCAGGCAGCCGCGGATCGCTCGACGTCGACGTATGTCGGACGCAAAGACCAAGCCGTTGGAGCCCTCGCCAGCGTGCAACCGGGCACCGGGCTCGTGCGTGCCGTCTCGCAATCGCGCCCACTGGGACTCGATCCCCGCAAGGGCGAGACCACCTTGAATTTCGCGATTCCCACCGAGTTGGGCAAGGCACAGCGCTTCCAGGCTGGGTCGACCTTCAAGGTTTTCGTGCTGGCTGCAGCCCTCGAAGAGGGCATCAACCCACGCACCTCGCTGTGGTCCCCGCCCACTCTCGACATTTCGCAAAACTCGTTCCCAGACTGCCGTGGCAACTACCCGGTGGGCTCCAACTATCACGTGTCGAACTCCACCGGATCAGGCGTGTTCAGCCTCTACACCGGCACGCAGCACTCGGTGAACACCTTCTTCATCAAACTGACCAAGATGACTGGGTTGTGCGACCCCTGGCGCTTGGCCAGGTCGATGGGCATGACGTTGACTAACACCGGTTCACACCCCACTCGCACACCCAACTTTGCGTTGGGGGCCGCCGGGTCGAGCCCGCTTGAAACCGCTTCGGCGTACGCCACCTTCGGGTCGCGTGGCACCTACTGCAAGCCCCTGCCGATCGTGGAGATCCGCAACTCCGAGGGTGGGGTCTTTAAGAAGTACGAGCCTGAGTGCAAGCGGGTGATGAGCGAATACACCGCCGACGTAGTCAACGACGTGTTGCGCGGTGTGCAGTTGCCTGGCGGCTTTGGCTACGGCGCTGGCCTCTCGCTTACAGTGCCATCGGCAGGCAAGACCGGTACCACGCAGGACAACAAGGCCGTGTGGTTCTCCGGTTACACCCCCGACCTCGCGACAGCCGCAGTCATCGGCGGTTCGAACAAGTTCGGCATTCCGATCACGTTGAAGGGCCAAGTCGTGGGTGGCCGCTATGTCAGCAGCAGCATCGCCTTCGGTTCAACGCTGGCTGGTCCCATGTGGGGCGCGGAGATGAAGGCCATCGTGCGCTGGCTGCCTGGCAACGCCTTCGTGCTTCCCGGTGCTCCGCCGGTCAATCAGCAGGCAGCAATCATCGAACAGGCGCCAGTTAAGAAACCGCATTGCAAGCACCCCGACCCGAATTTGCCGCCCGACCCACGGTGCGACCTGATCCCCCCAGACGGGGGCACAGGCGGGCCGACCGGAGGTGGCCACGGACATGGTCACGGCGGCGGGTTCTAGGGGCGTCGGCTAGCCCAGTTGGCGGCGTACTTCGGCAGCCACTGCGCCACCGTCGGCACGGCCACGCGTCGCGGGCGTCATGACGCCCATGACCTTGCCCATGGCACGCATGCCTTCACCAGCGACGCCTAGATCGGCGATGGTGCCGGTAACCAGGGCGGCGATTTCGTCAGCGGTCATTTGCTCGGGCAGGTACTTCGCAATTACCCCAGCTTCGGCTTCTTCCTTGGCAGCCATCTCCGCGCGACCACCCTCAGCAAATGCTGTCGCGGCCTCGCGGCGCTTCTTTGCTTCGCTCGTGAGCACCCCGATGACGTCCTCATCGGTGAGGGTGCGCTCTTGCTTGCCCGACTTCTCCGCGTTAGTGATCGCTGAAAGCACCATGCGCAAGGTGCTAGAAGTCAGCTCATCGCGGGCTTTGATGGCAGTGGTGAGGTCGTCGTGCAGTTGGTCCTTCAAGGTACTCATGTCCAGCATTGTGGCAGCCTTGGCCCATGCGAGGGCACTGGTTTACGGCGGCAGCGGCGGCCGGTGGTTTGGGATTGGCGTACGCAGCGGGCGTGGAGGTCCGCAACTTCGTCGTACGCCAGGTCAATGTTGCCTGCCTCCCGTCAGGGCATGCCCCGATTCGGGTGTTGCACTTCTCTGATCTTCACCTAGTCCCCTCGCAGCACAAGAAGATCGAATGGATCCGCTCACTAGCCTCGTGGGCACCTGACCTGGTCATCGACACTGGCGACAACATCGCACATCGCGACGCGGTGCCCGTGCTGATAGATGCGTTGGGTGATCTGCTCGACGTGCCCGGGGTGTTTGTGCCCGGCTCGAACGACTACTTCGAGCCATCTGTGCGCAACCCCGTGAGATATCTGCTCCCCGACAATGGCCGACGCCATATCGACAAACCACAGTTGCCATGGCCCACCATGCACGGCGTCTTTGAGCGTCGCGGCTGGCTCAACCTGTCCAACGCGGTCGGCACGCTCGATGTGCTTGGCACCCGGTTTGGCCTCGCCGGCCTCGATGACCCCCACCTGTCTCGCGATGACCTCAGCGTGATCGCCGACGTAGACACCGACGTTGATCTGTTGGTGGGCGTGGCGCACGCGCCGTACCTTCGAGTGCTCGATGCCTTCGCCAACGCTGGCTTCGACTTCACTTTTGCCGGGCACACGCACGGCGGCCAACTGTGCTTGCCGTACTTCGGCGCCCTCGTCACCAACTGCGACCTCGAAACCGGCCGAGCAAAAGGCCTGCACCGCCACCCTGCCAACTCCACACCACTGGACCCCGACTCAACTTGGCTGCACGTTTCGGCTGGGGCCGGCACTTCGCCATATGCCCCCGTGCGCTTCTTCTGCCGCCCAGAAGCCACCCTGCTCACGCTCTCGCCAACCGAGGTCGGCCGGGTGCGGACCCAGGTCAAAGAGGTAGTCAACCTCTAGTACACTCGCCGGTGGCCCAAGGGCCATCGGGCTGTGGCGCAGCTTGGTAGCGCGCTTCGTTCGGGACGAAGAGGCCGCAGGTTCAAATCCTGTCAGCCCGACCATGTGATGTCTCAAGACATCGGCGACATCCGGACCTGCGATTG
>WBZP01005924.1_pt1 | contig 11132 bp, 11 predicted proteins | sample 5204301 | NCBI WGS metagenome assembly WBZP01 (sample SAMN12412401, study PRJNA552823) | activated sludge metagenome | isolation source: activated sludge from nitrification reactor of wastewater treatment plant... | place: USA: Pennsylvania | collected 2017
CAACCTCCACAGGAATTTGGCCCTTCCGCCCAATCATGTCCCGCCCCCTGGACTTGTCCGGCCTGACCCTGGCGCTGCTGCGCCGGCTGCTCTACCTCTGGGTGCGGCCGGCCGTGCTGCCGGAGAGCCCGACCGAACTTGGCCTCGACCCGGCGCGGCCGGTCTGCTACGTCCTCGACGAACGCTACCTGTCCAACCTGCTGGTGCTGATCGCCGAAACCCGGCGCGCCGGCCTGCCGCGCCCGCGCGGGCCGCTGGCGCTGGGGGCCCTCAGGGCAAAGCGATCCTTCTTTTTCCTCGAGCGCGCCCGCCGCCTGGCCGCTCCGGCCAAGGAGCGCCATGGCCATTCCCCGCTGCTGGTCGACATGCTGCGGGCGGCCCTCGCCGACCCGGCCTGCGACGTGCAGATCGTGCCGGTCACGCTGCTCTGGGGCCGCGCGCCCGACAAGCAGGACACGATCCTCAAGGCGCTGTTCGCCGAGACCTGGCGCGCGCCGGGCCGGCTGCGCCAGTTCTTCGCCGTGCTGCTGCACGGCCGTCAGGCCCTGCTGCGCTTCGGCGCGCCGCTTTCGCTGCGCCAGCTGCTGGCGGACGAGCCGGAGGAGGCGCGGGCGCTGCGCAAGCTGGCGCGCCTGCTGCGGGTGCACTTCCGCCGCCAGCGCGAGATCGCCATCGGCCCGGATCTCTCCCACCGCAACACCCAGGTCGACGCCCTGCTCGAGACGCCGGCACTGCGCGCGGCGATCGCCGCCGAGGCCGCCGCGAAGAACGTCACGGCCGACGAGGCCGAACGCCGCGCCCGCGGCTTCGCCCTGGAGATCGCCTCCGACTACACCTACGGGGTGGTGCGCGCCTTCGTGCTGTTCCTGACCTGGCTGTGGACCCGCCTCTACGCGGGCGTCGAGGTGCGCAACGTCGAGGCCGTCACGCGCATCGCCCCGGGGCAGGGCATCGTGTACCTGCCCTGCCACCGCAGCCACATCGACTACCTGCTGCTGTCCTACGTCGTCTACCAGCGCGGCCTGACCCCGCCGCACATTGCCGCCGGCGCCAACCTGAACATCCCCGTCGTCGGCCCGCTGCTGCGCCGCGGCGGCGCCTTCTTCCTGCGCCGCAGCTTCAAGGGCGAGCCGCTCTATGCCGCGGTGTTCCATGAATACCTGCACATGATGCTCGCCCGCGGCTTTCCCATCGAGTACTTCATCGAGGGCGGGCGCAGCCGCAGCGGGCGCATGCTCTCGCCCAAGGCCGGCATCCTCGGCATGACCATCCGCAGCTTCCTGCGCGGCCAGACGCGGCCGCTGGTCTTCGTGCCGGTGTATCTCGGCTACGAGAAGCTGCTCGAGGGCCAGGCCTTCCTCGACGAGCTGCAGGGCAAGCCGAAACAGGGCGAGTCGCTGTGGGGCCTGCTCGGCGCCTGGCGCCTGCTTGGGCACAAGTTCGGCAAGGTGCACGTGAACTTCGGCGAGCCGCTGGCGCTCGCCGAGTTCCTCGATGCACGGCACCCGGGCTGGAGGGAGGGGGGAGAGGGCAACGATCCGCGCGCCGAGTGGCTGCGGCCGGTGATCCGCGACGCCGCCGAGGAGCTGGCCCGCCGCATCAATGCCGCGGCGGTGGTGACGCCGGTCAACCTCGTCGCCCTGGCCCTGCTGGCCACGCCCAAGCACACCGCCGACGCGCAGGCGCTGTCGCGCCAGATCGAGCACTATCGGGCCCTGCTGCGCGAGGCGCCTTGCGCCCCCGGCGTCGCCGGCGGCGAGGTGTCGGCCGCCGAGACGATCGCCTACGCCGAGGGCCTCGGCTTCGTCGAGCGCCTGCCCCACCCGCTCGGCGAACTGCTGCGGGTGCGCGCCGACGCGGCGGCGCTGCTCGCCTACTTCCGCAACAACGTGCTGCACCTCTTCGCCCTGCCGGCGCTCATCGCCTGCCTGCTCGGCCGCAACCGGCGGCTCGACGCCCGCCGCATGGAGGAGGCGGTGGCCGGCATCCATGCCCTGCTGCGCGCCGAGCTGTTCCTGCACGGCTCGGCCGAGACGCTGCCGGGGGCGATGGCCGCCGCCGTCGATGTCATGTCGCGCCGCGGGCTGATGCGCCGCAACCCCGAGACCGGCCGCTACGCCGCGCCCGAGCCGAGCAGCCAGGCCTTCGCCGAGCTGCGGCTGCTGGGCGAGACCATCCGCCCGACCCTGGAGCGGCATTTCCTGACCCTGGCGCTGCTGCAGCGTCAGGGCTCGGGCCGCATCACGCGCCGCGCGCTGGAGGATTCGAGCCACCTGCTCGCCCAGCGCCTGGCCTTGCTCTACGAGTTCAATGCGACGGAGTTCTCGGAGAAGTCGCTCTTCGCCGGGGTCGTCGCCCAGCTGCTCGACTCGGGCATCCTGCGGGAGGACGCGGCCGGCCTGCTGCATTTCGACGAGCGCATCACCGTGCCCGCCGCGCAGGCCGAGCTGGTGCTCTCGGCGGAAGTGCGCCAGACCATCCTGCGCATGGCCGGCGAGCGCGCCGATGCCGGCTAGTCGCCGTATCGGGGAGACCGACTTTTCCCTCCGCGCTTGAGCGCCGCCCGGCGAGGCGCTAACATCGGCCGCAATGGACAAGGCCTTCACCCCCACCCCGGTGCGCTCGCCCTGCGTCAAGGTCTGCGAGATGGACGAGGCCGTCGGCCTCTGCAAGGGCTGCTGCCGCACCCAGGACGAGCGCGACTGGTGGGTGGCCTACACCGACGCGCAGCAGCGCGAGGTGCTGCGGCGCTGCGAACAGCGGCGCGAGGCGCTGCATGAAGGGCGCGGCGACCTGGCACCGAGCATGGGGCCGGTCGAGCCGAAGCGGAAGGGCTAGCGTGGATCGCGCGGCGCAGGCAGTCCTCGACCGGGCCATCGCCGCCCACGGCGGCGAAGCCTTCTGGCGCGGCCTGTCGGGCGTCGAGGCGCGCCTGTCCGCCGCCGGCTTCCTGTTCACGACCAAGGGCCGGCCGCCGCTCAGCCACATGCGCATGCGGGCTTCCGCAACCGAACCGCGCTTCACCTTCTTCGACTATCCGCGGCCGGGCTGGCGCGGCGAGTGGATCGGCGACGCCGAGGTGCGCATCCTCGATGCCGAGGGGCATGTCGTCTCGCGGCGCGAGCGCCCGCGCCAAGCCTTCCGCGGCCTGCGCCGGCAGTTCCGCTGGGACGAACTGGATTTCCTCTATTTCGGCGGCTACGCCACCTGGAACTACCTGGTGACGCCGTTCGTTTTCCTGCGGCCGGGCTTCGAGTTCGAACGGCTGCCGCCGATCGAGGGGCCGCAGGGGAAAGTCGAGCGCATCGCCGCCATCTTCCCGCCCGACGTCCCGACGCACAGCCGCCGGCAGGTGTTTTATTTCGACGAGCAGGGCCTGCTGACGCGGCTCGACTACACGGCGGAAGTGGTCGGCGGCTGGGCGCACGCCGCGCACCTGTGCGAGAACTACAGGGACTTCGGCGGATTGAAGGCGGCGACGAAGCGCCGCGTCTGGCCCACGCTGTTCGGCGACAGGCCGATGCCGTTCCCGAATCTGGTGGCGCTGGACATCGACGAGATCAGGCTGTTCAGCCCTTGCCCCACGAATCCTTCAGCGTCACCGCCCGGTTGAACACCGGCGCGCCCGGTTTCGAGTCGACGCGGTCGGCGACGAAGTAGCCGTGGCGCTCGAACTGGAAGCGCTCTTCCGGCTTGGCATTTCTGAGCGCCGGCTCCAGTTGCGCCGCGATGACCTGCTTCGCATTCGGGTTGAGGTCTTCCAGGTAGTCGCGGCCGCCCGCGCCGGGATTCGCCTCGCGGAACAGCCGGTCGTAGAGCCGCACTTCGCAGCAGTAGGCGTGCGCCGCGCTGACCCAGTGGATGTTGCCCTTGACCTTGTAGGCGTCGGCGCCCGGTGTACCGGACTTGCTGTCGGGCAGGTACTCGCAATGCACCGCGATGACATAGCCTGAAGCATCCTTGTCGCAGCCGGTGCACTTCACGACGAAACCGTAGCGCAGCCTGACCGAATTGCCCGGAAAGAGGCGGAAGTAGCCCTTCGGCGGCGCCTCGGCAAAATCCTCGCGCTCGATCCACAGCTCGCGCGAGAAGGGCACGGCGCGCTTGCCGAGCCCCGGCTGCTGCGGGTGGTTGGGGGCGAGGCATTCCTCCTCCTGCCCTCCCGGGTAGTTGTCGATGACCAGCTTCAGCGGATCGAGCACGGCGATGCGGCGCAGGGCGCGCGCGTTGAGGTCGTCGCGCATGCACTCTTCCAGCACGCCGTAGTCGATCCACGAGTCGGCCTTGGCGACGCCGATGCGCTCGGCGAAGAGGCGGAAGCCTTCCGGCGTGTAGCCGCGCCGGCGCGCGCCGGCCAGCGTCGGCAGGCGCGGGTCGTCCCAGCCGTCGACATGCTTCTCCTGCACCAGCTGGATCAGCTTCCGCTTGGACAGTACGACGTAGCTGAGGTTGAGGCGGGCGAACTCGACCTGCTGCGGCAGCGGCTTCGCCAGCAGGCCGCCCTCGGCGAGGCGCTCGAGCAGCCAGTCGTAGAAGGGGCGCTGGTCCTCGAATTCGAGGGTGCAGATGGAGTGGGTGATGCGCTCCAGCGCGTCCTCGATCGGGTGGGCGAAGGTGTACATCGGGTACACGTTCCAGGTGTCGCCGGCGCGGTGGTGCGTGGCGTGGCGGATGCGGTAGATGGCCGGGTCGCGCAGGTTGATGTTGCCTGATGCCATGTCGATTTTCGCCCGCAGCACGTGGGCCCCGTCGGCAAACTCGCCGGCCTCCATGCGGCGGAAGAGATCGAGGTTCTCTTCGGCGCTGCGGTTGCGGTGCGGGCTGTCCCGGCCCGGCTCGGTCAGCGTGCCGCGGCTGGCGCGCATCTCCTCGGCGCTCTGCGAGTCGACATAGGCATGGCCGCTGCGGATCAGGTGCTGCGCCGCCTCGTACATGAAGTCGAAGTAGTCCGAGGCGAAATAGCCGTTCGGACCCCAGTCGAAGCCGAGCCAGCGCACGGCATCGACGATGGCATCGACGTACTCCTGCTCCTCCTTCTCCGGATTGGTGTCGTCGAAGCGCAGGTGGCAGGCGCCGCCATAGTCGCGCGCCAGGCCGAAGTTGAGGCAGATCGACTTGGCGTGGCCGATGTGAAGATAGCCGTTCGGCTCGGGCGGGAAGCGGGTGCGGATCTTCGCCGCATCGGGCGGCGCGCCGGCGTGGGCCGCGGCCGGGCCGGGCTTGCCGGCCCAGGCGACGCCGGCGTGCTTGCCGGCAGCGAGGTCGGCCTCGACGATCTGGCGGATGAAATTCGAGACGGGCGGGCTGGGCGCCGCGGCGGGCGCGTTCTTGTCCTTGCTCATGGTGCCGCTATTTTAGCGTGCGGCAGGGCGAAGCGCGGCGTAGACGGCGAGGCCGGAGAGCAGGACGAAGGCGATCAGCGACAGCTCCGGTACCGACAGCCCGAGGAAGGTCCAGTCCACCTTGGTGCAGTCGCCGTTGGCTTCGAACATCGCCGGCCACCATTTCGCCAGCGGCAGGCCGTTGAGGAAGCGCTCCTCCGGACTGATGCCGCACTCGGCCGCCTGCGGGTTATAGGTGAGGTACACCTGCCAGCCGGCGATGGCCGCGCCCAGCGTCGCCCACAGGTCGAGCAGGCCGAGGTAGAGCCAGCGCAGCGCTCCGGCGGGCCGGTGCATGGACGCAACGAGTGCGGTGACGCCGAACAGGATGAAGGCGATGCGCTGCATGACGCAGAGCGGGCAGGGCAGCAGGCCGATCGCGGCCTGCAGGTAATTGACGGCAAAGCCGACCAGGGCGAGGCAGCCGAGGCCGGTGGCGAAATGGATGTGGTGGGCTTTCATGGGCCGCCATTATGACCGAAGGGAATCCCTGTGGGATGACCGAAGGAAATCCCCGTGGGGGGACCGGTCAGCGATCAAGGAGTTCATTTCCGGATCCGACGGGCGAGCAGGTGCGCGCCTTGGCGGGGCGCAGCCATCGTCAGGTTGCGGGGCAGCCGGGCACGGCGACGGCCTGCAGCACCTCGCCGCTGTCGGGATCCTGGATGAAGGCGGCGACGCCGGCGCGGGCGAAATCGATGCCGTCGCGCGAGGCGAAGCCGTGGCTGAGGGCGATGCGCCCGTCGACGCCGACCGGCAGCGGCCCGTGCCACTGCCGCACCACGTAGTCGTGGCGCAGGCGCGCGCCGCGGTTCTCGCCGGCCGCGACGTCGCTGGCGAGCCCGTTCTCGTAGAGGACCAGATAGGCTTCGCTGCGCCCCTTGCGCGGCAGCACCTCGCCGGTCAGTCGGGCGCGCCAGCCCTCCGCCGCGCTGCCCGCCACGGCCAGCGCCAGTTTCGCCTGGAGCGGCCGGGCGGACTGGCGGCGCACGGCCTCGTCGAAGGCGGCGGGGCTGTGCCAGGCGCGGAAGTCGCGACCGTCGAGCATCACCTGGGGCGTGTAGACCACTCTGCCGCCGCCACGGGCGATCATCTCGCGCTGGCGCTGGCCGAAGCGCGTCTGGGCATAGCGGTCGCGCCAGCCGATGTAGTCCCAGTAGTCGACATGCAGCGCCAGCGGCACGACGCGGCCGGGGGCGAGCCGCGACAGCCAGCGGTCCGCCGGCGGGCAGCTGCTGCAGCCTTCCGAGGTGTACAGCTCGACCAGCGGCACGGTGGCGGTTTCGGCGCGGGCGACGCATTCGGCTTGCGCTGGGACAGCGGCCAGCGCGGCGGCGGCAAAAGTCAGTCTCCGCAGTACGGCGAATGGGCGTCGGCATGACAGGGTCGGCATCAGGGGGGCTTTCGGCGCGGGCAGGCGGCGCACGTCCGGCCTCAGCCGCGCCAGCGCACGCGCTGGCGGACGAGCCGGTCCGCCTTCGCCAGGTTGTCGGGCGAATCGGCGATGACGGCGTAGAAGCCCTGGCCGCCCGGGCGGGCGATGGCGTTCCAGCCGCCGACCTGCGCCTGCTCGGCGCCGGCCTTCATGCGCTTGGCCGGAATCAGGATCAGCGTCGCCAGTTGCCCCGCTTCGTTCTCGAAGACGATGTGCCAGCCGGTGCCCTCCGGCACCGGGCAGAGCTTCATGTAGCGGACGGTGCCGAGGGATGCCTGCAGCTCGCCGCCGAAGTTGTGCAGCACGCTGCGGAACAGCTGCGGGTCGGCCAGCCGGGTGGTGGTGAAGGATTCCGGCTCGTGCATGACGTGCTCGATGGCCAGCCGCGCGTATTCCTGCGAGGCGAAGTCCTTCCATTGCCGGAAGCCGAAAGTCAGCGTCACCAGCACGGTGGCGGCCATTGCCCACAGGCGCGGCGACGCTTTTGCATACATCGGGTTCCCGGTCTTGCGGCGCAGGACGATGCGCTCGGCGAGGCCCTCCGGCACCGGCACGGCGAGGACGTCGGCGAGGCGCCCCTCGTTTTCGTTGATCTCGGCGGCGAAGAGCCGGCAGGCGGCGCAGTCGTTCAGGTGCGCAACCGCCCCGGGCGAGAGGCGACGCGGGTCGGCGAGTTTCTCGCGGCGGAATTCGAGGCAGTTCATCATGGGGCCACCCTCGCTTTCGCGGGTTCGGACAGGTGCGCGCGCAGCGCCTGCCGCGCGCGGGTGAGGCGGGTCATCACCGCGCCTTCGGTGGTGCCGAGCATCTCGGCGATCTCCCTGCAGTCGTAGCCGCCCAGCACCTGCAGCACCAGCGGTTCGCGGTAGGCGGGCGGCAGTTCCCCGACGAGCTGCTCCAGTTCCAGGTGGTCGCCGGGGCGCTCGTGCGAGGGCAGTTCCAGATCCTGCGGATCGTCGTCGCTGATGTCGAGGCGCTTGCGTTCGTAGAGCCGGGCGCGCTCGTTCCTGAGGATCGTGATGAGCCAGGATTTAACGGCGCCGAGGTCCGCCAGGCTGTCCCAGTTCTTCCAGGCGCGGGCGAAGGTCTCCTGCACCAGGTCCTCGGCGGTGAAGCGGTCGCGGCACAGCCACCAGGCGTAGCGGTAGAGGTCCGCGCTGTAGGCGCGCACCGTCTGGTCGAACTGGGCGGAACCGAGCTTGAAGAGCATGGCCGTCAGAACCGGGTGGTGAGCTCGACCAGCCAGTCCGGCATCAGCGCGGTGAGGCGGGCTTCGATCAGCTTGTCGGCGCCGAAGGCCACCAGCGCGCCGACCAGCACCAGCACGCCGCCGAGGATCGGCTTGCCATGGCGGCCCGCCTTGGCCAGCGTCGCCTTGCGCGAAGCCAGCGCCTGGCGCGAGCCGTAGGCCAGCGCCATCAGCGGCAGCGTCGCGCCGAGGCTGAACAGCAGCATCACGCCGGCGGCGCGCGCCGCCGTCTCGCTCGCCGAGGCGAGGCCGATGGCGGCGCCCAGGGTCGGTCCGGAGCAGGGCGTCCACACCGCGCCGAGCAGCACGCCGAGCAGGAACTGGCCGCCCAGCCCGTCCGGCGCGAAGCGCGCCGTCATGGCGTTGAGGCGGTCGGAGAGCGGCGAGCCGGCGCGGGCGAAGGCTGCCTGCAGCCGCGACGACAGCAGCACGGCGCCGAAGGCGATCATCACCAGGGCGGCGGCCAGGCGCACCGCCCCGCTGCCGATGTCGAGCGAGAAGCCGATGGTGGCGATGCCGATGCCCAGCGCGGTGAACGCCAGGCTCATGCCGCCGGCGAGCGCCAGCGGGCCGTAGCGGTGCTGCTGCAGGGCGGCGAGCAGCACCACCGGCAGCACCGGCAGCACGCAGGGCGACAGCGTCGTCAGGACGCCGGCGAGCATCGCGACCAGCAAACCGCTCATGACGGCCTGCCGTCAGGCGGCCTTCGCCAGCATCGCGCGGATGCTCTCGTCGCGGGTGTCGAAGGTCGAGCGGGCGACTTCCTTGTCGCCCTTGAACAGCACCAGGGTCGCCTGCGAGGTGACGCGCAGGGTTTTCAGGGCCGTGCCCGGCTTGTCGAAGTCGACCTTGAAGCGCACCACCTTGTCGAAGGCCGGCTCCTTGCCGAGGCTTTCCAGGATCGGCTTCTGCTTGGCGCAGGCCGAGCACCAGTCGGCATGCACTTCCACCAGGATGGCCTTGCCTTCCTGCTGTGCCTTGCGGAAAGCCGCCTCGTCGTAGGGCTGGGCGGGCGCGGCCAAGGCCGAGTGCATGAACGCCGCGGCGAGCAGGGCGAAGCAGGCGTGAAGGAACAAACGGTATGGGGCGAGCGAGCGGACCATTCTGGGTCTCCTGTCGTTAGGGTCGAGGTTGGGGCCTGGGCTGGCTCCTGTCCGATTAGACCGGCTGGCGGGGCGGTTCCTTACAAATTTATTTTAGGCCTGTAAGGTTCTCGGCGCCGCCTCGGTCTAATCGCCAGGGAAGCCGAAAAACGGCTGCCCCCCACTTTCAAAAGGAGGAACCGATGGATAACCCGCTGAAACCCATGCAGTTGGCCATGGCCGCGGCCCTGGCCTTCGGCCTCGGCATGGCGCCCGCCCGCGCCGCCAACCCCTGCAATCCCTGCGCGGCGAAAGCCAAGAATCCTTGCGCCGCCAAAGCGAAGAATCCCTGTGCCGCGAAGGCCAAAAACCCCTGCGCTGCCGGCACCGCCATCGATCCGAAAACCATCACCCGCCCCGCCGGCTACAAGCCCCACAAAGGGGACGCCGCCGCCCTCCTCAAGGAAGGCGAGAAACTCTGGAACGACCCCAAGCTGTCCACCAATGGCATGTCCTGCAACACCTGCCACCAGGGACACGCCTCGTTCGAGGCAAGTTTCGCCAAGCCCTACCCGCATCGGGTGAAGATGGCCAAGGACCAGGCCGGCCTGAAGAAGGTGCACCTCGACGAGATGGTGCAGGCCTGCATGGTGATGCCGATGGCCGCCAAGCCGCTCGGCTGGGAGTCGCGCGAACTGGCGGCGCTGACCGCCTACACCGGCCAGATGCAGAAGACCTTCAAGCCGGTGAAGGCCAAGGCGGGCAATCCCTGCGCGGCGAAGAATCCCTGCGCAGCGAAGAATCCGTGCGCCGCCAAGAACCCTTGCGCAGCGAAGAATCCCTGCGCGGCGAAGAAGTAGTAGCCGGTGCCGCCTCGGGTGGCGCCGTTTTTTGTTAACCTGATAGAGGAGACACCATGAAAGCAGTCCGTACCCTTCTGGGCGCCGCGGCGCTCGCCCTGGCCGTTCCGGCGGCCTATGCCGATTCGCATGGCAAAAATCCCTGCGGCGCGAAGAATCCCTGCGCCGCCAAGGAAATGAAGAAGGACATGAAGAAGGCCAACCCCTGCGCGGCGAAGAATCCCTGCGCCGCCAAGAACCCGTGCGCGGCGAAGAATCCGTGCGCGGCGAAGAAGTGAGGCCGTGCCGGGCGCGCCGCTGATCGCCCGGCCGAAGGGGAGGTGGCTCGTCTGCCTCCCCTTTTTCCTGCTTGCCGCCTGCTCCGAGCCTCCCCCGCCGGTGTCTGCGACCGTGCCCGGCGAAGACAACGCCGCGTTCCTCGCGCGCCACTGGCAGCGCCCGCTCGCGCCGCAAGGCGCGGCGCCCAGGCATTTCTCCGCGCAGGAAGCGGCGCTCGACCCGGCCGCCTGCGGCGCCTGCCATGCCCAGCAATACGAGGATTGGCGCACCACCTGGCACGCCCGGGCGATGGGGCCGGGCGTACTCGGCCAGCTGCTGGCCATGGCCCCCGAGGCGCGCGACGAACACCAGGACTGCCTCCGCTGCCACGCCCCGCTCGCCGAGCAGGCGGACGGCCTCGTCGCGGCCATCGCCGGCAAGGCCAAAACGGGACTGCATGCCGAAGGCCTGGTCTGCGCCGCCTGCCACGTGCGCGAGCATCGCCGCTACGGCCCGCCGCGCCGCGACGGCAGCGTCGCGAAGCCCGAAGAGAAGCTGCCGCACGACGGCTGGCAGGCGAGCGCCGCGTTTTCCGATTCGCGCTTCTGCGCCGCCTGCCACCAGTTCGAGGCCGACGGCTTCGCGCTGAACGGCAAGCTGCTGGAGAACACCTATGAAGAATGGCAGGCCAGCCCCGCCGCGCGCGAAGGCAAGGCCTGCCAGTCCTGCCACATGCCCGATCGCCGCCACCTGTGGCGCGGCGTGCACGATCCCGAAATGGTCAGGAGCGGCGTCACCATCGCCGCCTTGCCGCCGCGCGTGGAGGACAACGCCGTGCTGGCGGGACTGACTTTGGCGAACAGCGGC
>WBZP01006871.1_pt1 | contig 11132 bp, 8 predicted proteins | sample 5204301 | NCBI WGS metagenome assembly WBZP01 (sample SAMN12412401, study PRJNA552823) | activated sludge metagenome | isolation source: activated sludge from nitrification reactor of wastewater treatment plant... | place: USA: Pennsylvania | collected 2017
GGTAGCGCCGCGAGGAGCCGCGGCGGTCGACGCCGAGACAATGTCGACCCGCCGCGTCACTCGACCGTTGCGAGAGTCGGTGACCGATTTTCCGGTGTTCTGTACGACATACGCGAGCTGGTCTGCCGTGTGGGCGGGTTTGGCCGAGCTCACGTCGGCGAGCGCACCGGCCACCGCAGGTGCGGCGGCCGAGGTCCCGGTGAAGTAGAGCTCGTCGATGAGGACGTTGACCCCCGGGGCGAGGGACTTCAGCAGGGTGCCTGACTGGGAGAAGCAGCCGAGCTTGTCGACACCGGTGACCGCATCGGTGCAGCCGAGCAGGGTCGTGTAGTTCGTCCCGAGGTTCTGGTAGTACGTGGCTCCGACACTCAGTGCCCCGCTGGAACAGCTGGGCCAGGCGATGCCATTGCGGAAGGTGCCCGAGCTCATGGCCGAGTTCCCCGAGGCGACCACAGGGACCACGCCGCGGCTACGCAGGTCGAGGAAGGCCGCGGAGAGCGGTCCGGCCGCGCACTCGGTGGTGTGGAAGGTCGTGTCGCCGAGGCTGAGGTTGGCGGCCCTGATGTTCTCCGTGGCCGCCCTCGCGGCGACGTCGTCGAGCGCGGTGAGGATGTCGGTGTCGTAGGCGCTACTGCCGCTGAAGACGTTGTAGACGCTCAGCTTCGCCTTGGGTGCCGTCGAGGCGACGATGCCAGACACCCACGTTCCGTGCCCCGTTCTGGGCCCGACTCCGGTGCCGGTCGCGTCGACATACCGCGTGATATGGCAGGTCCCCGTGCCCGGGCCGCCCGAGCAGTCCCCGAACTCGGCCCGCAGTCCGGGTTCGAGCCAGTTGACGCCGGTGTCGAGGACGGCCACCTGCACCCCGTGCCCGTCGTAGCCCGCGGCGACTGCCTGCGGCTGGCGCATCACGGTCAGCCAGGCCGGCGGTGTGGCGGGCGCCGGGTACCCGGGCGGCGCGGGGGTCGCGGTGCCGGCGACAGAGTACGAGCGTGGCGTGTCGACGGAGATGACCCCCGGGGCGTGGCCGAGCCGAGCGAGCACGGCCGCCGAGGGAACGCGCACCGCCATGACCGGCAGGTTCGGGTAGTCGCGGACGAGCGTGGCATCGGTACCCGTCGCGCCGAGCGCCTGCTGCTTGGCCGACCGGTATGCCGTTGCAGCGGCCTGCGCTGCGTCGCGACGGGTTGTCGACCCCACCGGGGCGGCCGCCGCTGCCGCGAGGGGGCGCACGACCGCGGAGGAGTCGACCGTGACGAGCACGGTCACTGGGCCGCCCTTCGCCGCTGCGCCCGCCGCCGTGGCAGCAGAGGTCGTCGACGGGCTGGCCGCCGTGATAGCCGTCGTCGAGGGGATCGCCCCGCTCCCCCGCGCGCCGACTGCGCCAGCAGGGAGCGACCCGGAGGCAAGGAGGGCGGCGATGACACCGAGACGGACAGTGCGGGACGGTCGTGACATGGCTGCTCCTCAGCGTGTCGGTGACCCTCGGCAGCCTAAACGACTCGGCGCCGCTGGACCCGCGGAACGGCCCCGATCGGCGCGTCAGTGACCGCAGCGTTGTTGGGGCGCGATGACCCGGGTCAGCAGGACCGGGGCGCTCCCGCGAAGGTCGGACGCGCGGTCGTCGGGATGCCCAGGGCCACCGACGGCCGGCTCGCTCCGTCCGCGGCCAGCTCGGCCCAGGCCTGCCCCCCGCGGGTCCGCCGGACCTCGAACCTGCCCCCGTGCAGGGGCGCGTCGGCGACGAGATGGTGCGGGGCGCCATACGTGATGGTCGTGGTGACGATGTCACCGGGACGCGGCCGGTCCGACTCGGCCAGCCCGGGGGGAAGGGCGACGTGGACCAGACGGTTGTCGCGAGCCCGGCCGGTCAGGCGGTGGGTGTCGGCGTCCTTGCGGCCCTCCCCGACCGAGACGAGGACCTCGACGTCACGCCCCTCGAAGGCCCGGTTCGCTGCCCAGGCGAGGTCGTCCTGCAGGGCGACGAGTCGGTCGAAGCGCTCCTGGACGACGGCTTTGGGGACCTGGTCGGCCATCGTCGCCGCGGGGGTGCCCGGGCGGACCGAGTACTGGAAGGTGAAGGCACCTGAGAAGCGCGCAGCGGCCACGACGTCCAAGGTGGCCTGGAAGTCGGCCTCGGTCTCGCCGGGGAAACCGACGATGATGTCGGTGGTGATCGCGGCCTCCGGGATCGCCGCGCGCACCTCGTCGATGATGCCGAGGAAGCGGCGGGCCCGGTACGACCGGCGCATGGCAGACAGGACGCGGTCGGAGCCGGACTGCAGCGGCATGTGCAGGCTCGGCATGACGTTCGCGGTGGCGGCCATGGCGTCGATGACGTCGGAGGTGAACGCGGCCGGATGCGGGCTGGTGAAACGAACCCGCTCGAGCCCGGCGACCTCGCCGCACGCGCGGAGCAGCTTGCCGAATGCGAGCCGGTCGCCGAACTCGACACCGTAGGTGTTGACATTCTGTCCGAGCAGGGTCACCTCGACGACGCCCTGAGCGACGAGGGCCTCGATCTCGGCGAGGATGTCGCCGGGGCGCCGGTCCACCTCCGTGCCGCGCAGGCTCGGGACGATGCAGAAGGTGCAGGTGTTGTTGCACCCCACCGAGATCGACACCCAGGCGGCATACGCGCTGTCCCGCCGGGTGGGCAAGGTGGACGGGAAGACGTCGAGCGACTCGAGGATCTCGACCTCGGCCCGCTTGTTGTGCCTTGCCCGGTCGAGCAGGGCCGGCAGCGAGCCGAGGTTGTGGGTGCCGAAGACGACGTCGACCCACGGGGCCCGGCGGATGATCGTCTCGCGGTCCTTCTGAGCCAGGCAGCCGCCGACGGCGATCTGCAGCTCGGGGTTGCGGAGCTTGGCGGGGCGGAGCTGGCCGAGGTTGCCGTAGAGCTTGTTGTCGGCATTCTCCCGGACCGCGCAGGTGTTGAAGACGACGACATCGGCCACCTCGGGCCCGTCCGCCACCGAGGCGATGTCGACATAGCCGGCGGTCTCGAGCACGCCGCTCAGCCGCTCGGAGTCGTGGACGTTCATCTGGCACCCGAAGGTGCGGACCTCGTAGCTTCTCATCGCAGCGCCCAGGGTACGTGATCCACCCCCACCCCCCTTATCCACACCCCTCCCCCGCAAAGACACACCTTTAGAAGCCTTCTAAAGGTGTGTCTTTGCGGGTTATCCACAGGGGGGAAGATCAGGCTGGCGTGGGAGCCAAGGCGAGGATCGTGTACGCGACCCGGATGTGGGTCTCGACGAGGTCGGCGACCCGCTGGGCGTCCCGACCGGCCAAGGCCTCGTAGATCGACTCATGGTGGCGCTGAAGGTCGGCGCGGAAGGCGTGCCAGTCCCCCATCTGCCGTGAGGCCCGCAGGATCGGCAGCCGCATCGACTCCCGCACCGCCACCGTCATATCGGTGATGAGCCGGTTATCGGCCGCCTGGGACATCAGGACGTGGAACTCGGTGTCCAGCTCGTTGAAAGCGTCCAGCCCCACGGCCGGTGAGGCCATCGCGTCGAGCACCCCGCGCAGGCGGCGCAGGGCCGGCTCCGAGATGCGCTGCGCGGCGAGGGTGACGCTGACTCGCTCCAGCGCGACCCGCAGCTCGACGACATCCCCGACCGGGAAGTTCGCCAGGGCGACCTGCAGCCGGAGCAGCTTGGTCAGCGCCTTGCTCTGCTGGTCGGTGACCCGCGTGCCGCTACCCGGACCTGCGCCGACCGAGGAGGTGAGCACCCCCTGCGCTTCGAGGGCCCGGATCGCCTCGCGGGTCGCCGACCGGCTCACGCCGAGCTGCTGCGCCAGCTCCCGCTCGGGCGGCAGGAGGTCACCCACGCTGAGCTGACCGGCGAGGATGGCCTCCTCGACGTGGCGCAGGACGACTTCGTACGCCTTCACAGCGACCTCCTGATACCGGGTGGTGACCCAAGACTCTTGACGGGTGGTTGTGCCACATACTACGGTCCTCCGTAATGGTCCTACCAATATGCATCACAAACTGGCTCGGTCGGACCATATGACGTGGAACTCCCCGTCGCCCACGACAGCGACGGAACGAACTGAACCGGTCACCCTCCCCCATCCGCTTAGCCAATGGAGGCCAAGCCCATGCCGACCACCTTTCAGCCCCAGCTCGACCCCCTCGGGAGCGTGTGGCTCTCCGCCGTCGTCGCGCTCCTCCCGCTGCTGACGATCTTCCTCACCCTCGGCCTGCTGCGCTGGAAGGCGCACAAGGCGGGCCTCACCGCATTGCTCGTCGCGATCCTCGTCGCGGTCCTGGCGTTCAAGATGCCCGCCGGACTAGCCCTCCTGGCGGCCACCCAGGGCGCGGTCTTCGGGCTCTTCCCCATCGTCTGGATCGTCTTCACCGCGATCGCCCTCTACCAGGTCACCGTCGTCAGCGGCCGGTTCGAGGACCTCCGCGCCGTCTTCAACCTCATCAGCGATGACCCGCGCGTCCAGGCGATGCTCATCGCCTTCTGCTTCGGCGGCCTCCTCGAGGCGCTCGCGGGCTTCGGCGCTCCCGTGGCCATCACCGGCGTCATGCTCATGGCTGTTGGCTTCTCGGCCCTGCGTGCCGCCTCGATCGTCCTGCTCGCCAACACCGCCCCGGTCGCCTTCGGTGCCATCGCCATCCCGATCATCACGGCCGGCAACCTCACCAAGATCCCCTACACCGACATCGGCGCGTATGTCGGCCGACAGACCCCGCTGCTCGCGCTCTTCGTCCCGCTCTTCCTCGTCCTGCTCGCCGACGGCCGCCGCGGCCTGCGGCAGTGCTGGCCGGTGGCGCTGGTCACCGGCGTGAGCTTCGGCATCGCTCAGTTCATCTCGTCGAACTACCTCTCCGTCGAGCTCACCGATATCGTCGCCTCCCTTGTCGGGCTGGGTGCCGCCGTCGTCCTCCTGCGCTTCTGGCAGCCCGCCGGAACCACCGAGGCGTATGCCGCCATCCACGCCGACCGCACCGCTGAGCGCTCGGCGATGACGGCTGAGGAACTCGCCGGCCTGCCCGCGGGGACGGATGGGGTCGAGGCCCGCCGGGGTCTGGACGCCGCGCGGATCTGGATGGCGCTCTTCCCCTACCTGCTCGTCATCGTCGTCTTCTCGGTCGCCAAGCTGTTCACGCCGGTGAAGAACTTCCTCGTCGGCGACTCGGCGGTCAAGGGCAGCTATGGCACCGATGTGAAGATCCCCTGGCCTGGCCTGGACGGCCAGCTGCTCACCGGGGCCGGCAAGCCCTCCACCTCGACGGTCTACACCTTCCAGTGGCTGTCCAGCCCCGGGACCATGTTGCTCATCTGCGCGTTCGTCGTCGCGGCGGTCTACCGGGTCTCCATGCGAGACACCCTCGGCGTCATCGGCCAGACGGCCCACAAGCTGCGCTTCTCGATGGTGACGATCGCCTCGGTCCTGGCCCTTGCCTATGTCATGAACTTCTCCGGGCAGACCATCACCATCGGCACGTGGATCGCCGGCACCGGCGCCGCCTTCGCCTTCTTCTCCCCCATCCTCGGCTGGCTCGGGACGGCGGTCACCGGTTCGGACACCAGCGCGAACGCCCTCTTCGCGACCCTCCAGCAGACCGCTGCGACGAAGGCCGGCATTGACCCAACGCTGCTCGTCGCGGCAAATACCGCGGGTGGGGTCGTGGGCAAGATGGTCAGCCCACAGAACCTCACCATCGCGGCCACCGCCGTCGGTCTGCTCGGGCGCGAGTCGGACATCCTCCGCAAGGTCATCTGGTGGAGCCTCGGCATGCTCGTCGCGCTCTGCCTGCTCGTGGGCTTGCAGTCGACGCCGGTCTTGGGCTGGATGTTGCCATGACAGCACTGTCGACCGATCCGGCCCAGGCCGCCCGCCCCGGGACCGGCCTGCGAGTGGCCCTGTTCGCCACCTGCATCAACGACACGATGTTCCCGCAGACCCCGAAAGCCGTCGTCACCCTGCTCGAGCGACTGGGCTGCACCGTCGAGTTCCCCATGGCCCAGACCTGTTGCGGCCAGATGTTCACCAACACCGGCTACTTCGACGAGGCGCTCCCCACGGTGCGTGCCTATGTCGACGCCTTCGCGGGCTACGACTATGTCGTCGGCCCCTCGGGGTCGTGCATCGGGTCGGTCCGGGAGCAGCACCCGATGCTCGCGGCCCACTCGGGCGACACAGGGCTCGCGGCGCAGGTCGCCAAGGCCGTGGCGGCGTCATACGACCTGTCCGAGTTTCTTGTCGACGTGCTCAAGGTGACCGACGTGGGGGCCTACTTCCCGCACCGGGTCACCTACCACTCCACCTGCCACTCGATCAGGGTCGCGAAAGTGGGCGACCGGCCCTACCAGCTCCTCCGGGCGGTGCGGGGCATCGACCTGGTCCCGCTGGAGGGGGCGGACCAGTGCTGTGGCTTCGGCGGCACCTTCTCGGTGAAGAACCCGGACGTCTCGGTCGCGATGGGCGCCGACAAGGCGCGCCGCGTCTTGGACACCGGCGCGGAGTACCTCGTCGCCGGGGACAACTCGTGCCTCATGCACGTCGGTGGACTGCTCCACCGGATGCGTAGCGGCGTCAAGCCGATCCACCTGGCGGAGATCCTCGCCCAGACCGGAGAGGGGCTGTAGATGAGCCAGTCCGCTGTCCGGCGCACCCCCGCGCCGCCCGAGGGCACCTACCTCGGTATGCCGCGCTTCCCCGTCGCCGCCAAGGGCGCCCTCGGCAACACCCAGCTGCGCAAGAACCTCCGCCACGCCACCGGGGTCATCCGGGCCAAGCGGGGGAGGGTCGTCGCCGAGGTCGACCGCTGGGAGGAGCTGCGCGTCGCCGGCGCCGCGATCAAGGACCGCACCCAGCGGCACCTCGACAGCTACCTCCTCCAGTTCGAGGCCGCGATGACGGCGGCGGGCGGTCACGTCCACTGGGCCCGCGACGCCGCCGAGGCAAACCAGATCATCGTCGAGCTCGTCCGTGCGCAGGGGGCGGACGAGGTCGTGAAGGTCAAGTCGATGGCCACCCAGGAGATCGACATGAACGAGGCGCTCGAGGCGGCCGGCATCGCCGCCTGGGAGACCGACCTCGCCGAGCTCATCGTCCAGCTGGGGCATGACCGGCCCAGCCACATCCTCGTGCCGGCCATCCACCGCAACCGCTCCGAGGTGCGGGAGATCTTCCTCACCGAGATGGGGACCTACGGGACGCCACCCCCGGCGGACCTGACCGACGACCCGGCCGAGCTTGCAGGCGCGGCCCGACGTCACCTCCGGGAGAAGTTCCTCCGGGCCTCGGTGGCGATCTCCGGGGCGAACTTCGCCGTGGCCGAGACGGGGACGCTGGTCGTCGTCGAGTCCGAGGGCAATGGGCGGATGTGCCTGACCCTGCCGGACACCCTGATCTCGGTTGTCGGTATCGAAAAGGTGGTGCCGACCTTCGCCGACCTGGAGGTCTTCCTCCAGCTGCTCCCCCGCAGCAGCACCGGTGAGCGGATGAACCCCTACACGACGATGTGGACCGGGGTAACACCCGGAGACGGACCGCAGAATGTCCACGTCGTCCTCATCGACAACGGGCGCACCGAGGTCCTCGCCGACCCGTCGGGGCGCGCTGCGCTGCGGTGCATCCGGTGTTCGGCGTGCCTCAACATCTGCCCGGTGTACGAGCGGGTCGGGGGCCATGCCTATGGCTCGGTCTACCCCGGCCCGATCGGAGCCGTCCTCACCCCCCAGCTGCGGGGGACGGACAGCGCCATCGACCGTTCGCTGCCGTATGCCTCGACCCTGTGCGGTGCGTGCTTCGAGGTCTGCCCGGTGCGGATCCCGATCCCGGACATGCTCGTCCACATGCGCAAGCGGGTGGTCGAGGCCAAACACGGCGACACCACGCCCCACGCCGAGTCGCTGATGATGAAGGCCGGCTCGTGGCTGTTCGGGGACGCGCGGCGGCTGGCGATGGCCCAGAAGGCCGCGGGACTGGGGCGCCGGATCATGCCGGACTCGGTCTCCCATCTCGGGCCGCTGCCACCCCCATTGGCTCGATGGGCCAACGCGCGAGACCTGCCGATGCCACCCACCGAGTCCTTCCGGTCCTGGTGGGCCCGCGAACGAGGAGGGTCGGGCCGATGAGCGCCACCCGTGAGCTGATCCTGGAGCGCATCCGCGTGGCTGTCGCTGACCTGCCGCGCACGGCGGACGCGGTCGCAGATGTCCCGGTCCCGTGGGCCTATGGCGAGGCGACGCCGATGCCGGATGTCGTCGAACGGTTCGTCGAGCGGGTCGAGGACTATCGCGCCGTCGTCGACCGATGCACGGCCACCACCGTGGCGTCCCGACTGTCCGCGATCGTCCGCGAGCACAACGTGGGCTCGGTCGTCGTCCCTGCGGGCGCGCCGCAGGACTGGGCGGCCGCCCTGGCCGAGGTGGCCGTGGTCCGCCGCGACGACCCCGTGCTCAGCCATGCCGAGCTCAACGAGGTCGGTGCTGTCGTCACGGGCGCGCGCGTCGGGATCGCCGAGACCGGCACGATCGTCCTCGACCACGGCCCGGACCAGGGCCGCCGGGCGCTGTCTCTCGTCCCCGATGTCCACCTCTGCGTGATCCGGGCGGACCAGGTGGTCTCCGACGTTCCGGAGGCCGTGGCGGTCCTGACGTCCTCGATGGCCGCGCGCTCCCCGCAGACGTGGATCAGCGGACCGAGCGCCACCAGCGACATCGAGCTGGACCGGGTGGAGGGGGTCCACGGGCCTCGGACCCTCGTCGTCCTCCTCGTCGAGTAGCCGCCCGCCGAGCGAGGCACCGAAGGAGGCGCCGAAGGAGGCGCCGAAGGAGGCGCCGAGCAGTGTTTCGACAGGCTCCGAGCGGGATTCCGGACCGCGTCCGGTCACGACGCGCCCCGGAATCCGCGGGCCGGATGGGACGTTGACCGGGTGGCAGCGTCTGCTGCCACCCGGCTCACCAAAGGCACCACTGTGCGGACCCTGCTCAACCTCGTCTGGCTCGTCTTCGGCGGCTTCTGGCTCTTCCTCGGGTATGTCGCCGCCGGCATCCTCTGCTGTCTACTTATCGTCACCATCCCGCTCGGAGTGGCGTCCTTCCGGATGGCGAGCTACGCCCTGTGGCCCTTCGGACGAGCGGTCATCTCGACGCCGACGGCAGGGACCGGCTCACTGCTTGCCAATGTCGTGTGGTTCGTCGTCGCCGGCTGGTGGCTGGCCCTCGGCCATATCGCCACGGCCATCGCCCAGGCCGTGACGATCATCGGCATCCCGCTCGCCGTGGCCAACCTCAAGCTGCTCCCGGTGTCGGTGATGCCGTTCGGCAAGCAGATCGTCCCCACCGACGCCCTTCCGGTGGGTCAGCGACCGCTGCACTCGCTCTGAGGGCCAGTCGCTGGCAGCCCCGTGGGGCCAGCCCCCGCGGTGACAGCCGCTGCGGCCGGTCAGTCCCGCTGGTGCTCCGGGGCGACGTTGACCGCGTCGCGGACCACGGCATAGACCAGGCCGGAGGGATACCCCTTCCGCGCGAGCATGGCCGAGAGCCGGCGGGCCTGGACCATCGGGGGCTGCCCACCGAGAGTGGCGAGCTTCTTGGCGACCAGCTCCTCGGCCTTGGCCCGCTCGCTGCCCTCGCCGACCGCGGCCAGCGCGGCCGTGGCGGTGTCGCGGTCGATGCCACGGTTCGCCAGCTCGTGCGCGAGTCCAGACCTGGCCAGGCCGCGGTTGGCCTGCTTGGACCGGACAAGCAGCTCGGCATACGCCTGGTCGTCGACGAGACCGACCTCGGTGAACCGGTCGAGGACCTCCCTCGCGACCTGGTCCGCGCAGCCCTTGTCGCGCAGCGTGCGCTCGAGCTCGGCGCGGCTACGGGGCGCCAGCGCGAGCCGGCGCAGGACGATCGCACGGGCCACGGCATGCGGGTCACCGCCGCCCTCGGTGTCGTGCTCCGGCCCCGTGGGACCCTCGCTGTGCCGCGCCACCGAGGGCATCCCGCGCCTGCCGGCCCCGCTTCGGCGGCGCCCGGACCCGGGAGCCGGCCCAGTGCTGACGTCCGGACCCGCGCTGGACGCCTCGGCGGCGGCCAGCGCGGCCCGGGCCTGGTCGAGCCGAGACCGGCTGTCGATCCCCGCCATCGGCTCAGAACTCGACGGGCACGTCCGCCGGCGCGTCCATCCGCGGACCAACGCCGAGCTTCTCCTTGATCCGCTTCTCCAGCTCGTTGGCGAGGTCCGGGTTATCGACAAGGAACTGCCGGGCATTCTCCTTGCCCTGGCCGAGCTGGTCACCGTCATACGTGTACCAAGCCCCAGCCTTGCGGACGAAGCCCTGGTCGACGCCCATGTCGATCAGGCCGCCCTCGCGGGAGATGCCATGGCCGTAGATGATGTCGAACTCGGCCTGCTTGAACGGTGGGCTGACCTTGTTCTTGACCACCTTGACCCGGGTCCGGTTGCCGACCGCCTCCGAGCCGTCCTTGAGCGTCTCGATCCGTCGGACGTCGAGGCGCACCGAGGCATAGAACTTCAGCGCCTTGCCGCCGGTAGTCGTCTCGGGCGAGCCGAACATCACCCCGATCTTCTCCCGGAGCTGGTTGATGAAGATCGCCGTCGTCCCAGTGGAGTTCAGGGCGCCGGTGATCTTGCGCAGCGCCTGGGACATCAACCGGGCCTGCAGGCCGACGTGGCTGTCGCCCATCTCGCCCTCGATCTCGGCGCGCGGCACGAGCGCGGCGACCGAGTCGATGACGATGACGTCGATCGCCCCGGAACGGATCAGCATGTCGGCGATCTCGAGGGCCTGCTCACCGGTGTCTGGCTGGCTGACCAGGAGGTTGTCGATATCGACCCCGAGGCACTTGGCGTACTCCGGGTCGAGGGCGTGCTCGGCGTCGATGAAGGCCGCGATGCCGCCCGCCCGCTGCGCGTTGGCGACCGCATGCAGCGCCACCGTGGTCTTGCCGCTGCTCTCCGGGCCGTAGATCTCCACGACCCGACCGCGCGGCAGCCCACCGATGCCGAGCGCCACGTCGAGGGCGATCGAGCCGGTCGGGATCACCTCGATCGGTGGGCGGACGTCGTCGCCGAGCCTCATGACGGCGCCCTTGCCGTGCTGCTTCTCGATCTGGCCCATCACCGTGGCGAGGGCCTTGTCG
>WBZP01006873.1_pt1:0-7500 | contig 11131 bp, 12 predicted proteins | sample 5204301 | NCBI WGS metagenome assembly WBZP01 (sample SAMN12412401, study PRJNA552823) | activated sludge metagenome | isolation source: activated sludge from nitrification reactor of wastewater treatment plant... | place: USA: Pennsylvania | collected 2017
AGCCGATCGTCGCCGATGGCCGCAGCGGCGTGGAGGCCTTCCTCGAAATCACCCGCCTCAATGAGATTCCGGTTGCGCTGGGCATGGTACCCCCACACGCCTGCAAAACAATCGGCCTGCAGTTCGATGCGGACCGACAGCGCATTGCGCTTGGCGGTTGACCCTCGTTGTTGCAGCCGTGTGACCTTGTCGGCGATGCCGAGAAGATTCTGGACGTGGTGCCCGATCTCGTGCGCAATGACGTAGGCCTGGGCGAAGTCACCCGGCGCGCCCAGCCGCTGTGCCATCTCCTGAAAAAACGAGAGATCCAGATAGACCTTGTGATCGCCGGGGCAATAGAAGGGGCCCACGGCGGATGAGGCCGTGCCGCATGCGGATCGTACGGCGCCTGTAAAGAGCACCAGCTGCGGGTCTTCGTAAGCGCTGCCCATTCGCGGAAGGAGGGCCCGCCAGGTATCTTCCGTGTCTGCCAGTACCACGGCGGCGAATTTGCCCAGGTTGTCGCTCGGTGCGCCGGTCGGTCCTGGACGGTCTGGCTCAGACGGAGCGGTGATTTCCTGGACGCCGGTAAGGAGGTTGAGCAGGGTAAGGGGGTTGGTCCCCGTCAGAAAGCTTACGGCCAGGACCAAGACGAGGCCCCCCAACCCGATGCCTGCACCGGACCGGGCAGCGCCCATTCCGCGACGATCTTCAATGTTCTGACTCTCCCGCTGGCCTTCCCATCGCATGGTTGGACTCCTTCGTTGAGCGTCAGGGCTGACAGCCGTCTCGTGCTAAGAGGATAGGGCCAGCCGATGGAACCACATTTCGCGCAGTTGAGCAAGGCTCGCCTGGTACTTCGCCTGCCGCATCGTCCAGTTATCACGGGAGAACGTCAGGAAAGCATTGATGGTGAGGAGGCATGGCGTCTCAGATTGACACATGCAATTGGACATTTCGGTACAGTCTCATTTCCCGCATCTTGTGACTAGACAGGCTCGGGACCGCTTCGTTAGACTTGAAGAATGTTGTCGCCTATCTCAATGGATCGTCGTCGTGACTCGTCCCGGGTGTGGTTGTGTTCGTTGGCGCTGATCGGGTTGTTCAGCCTTCCCGGGTGTCAACAGGCACCGGGTACTCCACTGCCGCCCACCTTGAAGCCAAGCCTGGCTTGGCCGGAATGTCCAAAGATCGGCGGAATGTATGAACTGCAAGGGGAAGCCCTGCCCGGTTCGATGAATTTTTATCGGAACCGCGAGAACAAGCTCACTCTGAATGCCATGTTGGGAGTGGCCGCGCCTGCGGATCTTGCGCAGGAGTCGGTGCGGGTCGAGTTGGTGCATGACGACACGCTGGAGTTGGTCAATCGCTATGATGGAGCCATCACCGCGCATCAATTGGATCTGCAGCCGGAAGATCGCGTGGTGTGTGATCACAACCGTATCCGAATTCACCGGACTCGCGCGGAAGGCGGCGTGGCCGAGGAACCGCTTCGGAATATCTCTGAATTCGCGCAGGAATTGACCGTGGAAGGGGACGGCAGCCTGCTGGTCAAAACCCGCATCATCAACCAGAGCAAGTCTGCATTTTGGAGTACCCCGATTCCTCCCGAGGAATATGCTGCCCGCTTCAGGCGACTCGACTAATCGTTACACAGTGTCCGGCCCCTTCACCACCGTTCAATCTTCGGACCCATGTCTGCTTCATTCTGCGCGATCTGTGCAGCCGCTCGCGGCATGACGGTACGTGATGTCCTGCAGAGTGCCCCATGGCGGTGACAGTGCGCCCTGTGCTTCGCACCGTAGCGTTCTACAAACCATATGATGTGCTGCCCTGTTTTACCGATCCCGACGGGCGCCCGACGCTCAGCGGGTACATCGATGTTCCCGGGGTCTATGCGGCCGGACGATTAGATCGAGACAGCGAAGGACTGCTGCTGTTGACCGCGGATGGTACGTTGGCGCATCACATCACCGACCCCCGGCATCTGCTTCCCAAGACCTACCTTGTGCAAGTTGAGCGTGTTCCCGATGCGGCGGCGTTGGAGCGCCTTCGGACCGGCGTGGTCCTCGGAGGGACGCTTACGCGGCCCGCACAGGTGCGCCTGCTGGCCGAGCCGCCTCACTTCCCTGATCGGCCGGTCCCCATTCGATTTCGAAAGCATGTACCCACGGCCTGGCTGGAACTCACCCTACGTGAGGGGATGAACCGGCAGGTGCGACGGATGACTGCGGCGGTCGGTCATCCGACCTTGCGGCTAGTACGGATAGCAATTGGCCCGATCACACTAGGCGATCTTCATCCGGGGCAGTGGCGGGACCTCACCAAGCAGGAAGTGGCCGATATCTTCCATTCGGCTTAAGATATGGACGCCTCCTGCCAGGGCGATCTCAACAGTGAATGCCCACGCACTGCCCACCTGGGCACCATCGTGAGGGATGAGGGGGAAAGAGGCTATGACACTCTGTGATCGAAGAATGTTTGGTTTGTGCGGTCTGTTCGTAGGGCTGTTGGCTCTGAATCCAGTCTCGCATGCCGGCGACAACCTCATTATCAAACCGAGTCGGTATTCTGTGTCCGAGACCATCGATCGGATCGAGCAGGCGGTCACCGGAAAAGGCATGAAATTGTTTGCTCGCATCAACCATGCACAGGAGGCAAAGCAGGTTGGTTTCGACATGCCGCCCACCGAGTTGTTGATCTTCGGCAACCCCAAGGGCGGCACGGCGCTGATGCTGGCCTCGCCGACCGTGGCGATCGATCTGCCGATGAAGGCCTTGGCCTGGGAAGATTCGTCCGGCCGTGTGTGGCTTTCGTACAATGCACCGCAGTTGTTACGGGAACGACATGGATTATCGGAGGAATTAGCTGGCCGGCTTGATGGGGTCGGAATCCTTCTCGATCGGGCCGTGGAGTAGCTGTTTCCTATCGGTACCACCTAGTAGGCGAGGCATCGTACGACTTCGGCTAGTAACGATTCTAATCGTCCGATCTCTATGCCTCTAGGTGCCTCCTGCAGGCTCTCGGAAAATTCTGACACATGCTGCGTGAAGATACGCAGGTGATTTTCTCGCTTCCTAGCATCTTCAACTGGATATGGAACCTCCAGCTGAGGTATACCAGGCGAGGCGAATGCGCAGTCGGGTCCTTGAATCGCTCTGGCAGATAGGGGGAATGATCATGTGGGAACGCGCGATTGTGATGGGCACATTGTCCGTTCTACTCCTGCTTGGTCTCGAGCTCTTACCCGCAGTGCCTGTGCTGGCCGCCAATCCGGACTCCGTTCCTGTCGTGGATATGCGGCACATCAAGAAGTTTGTGGCGGTCGAGGTGCAGACACAGGGAACGGCCGAGAAGCTTGGGATCAGCGGTGCCGAATTGACGGATGTCACGCGAGTCACTCTGCTCAACAAGGTGCCGGGAATCGCCCTCGAAGTGTCGAGTGGCGTCTCTACTGACGCTCCCGAGCGTCTCAATCAACTCGGCTTTTTTACGTGCGAGGTGTGGACGGTGGGCGATCAGTATATTGCCGCCTACCACGTGGATTGCAATGCGGGTTCGTATACGGCGCAAAAGACGCCTGGGAGTCTGTGGAATCAGGCGATTCTCGGGTATGGCCCAAAGGATGAAGTCTCCGATGCGGTCCGAAAGGGCGTGCGTGCCATGGTGGAATTGTTTGCGACAACCTTCGCCGGTGTCCGCGCGGATGGGGGGAGCCGGTAGAAAATGGTATGAGAGCTTTCTACGCGCTGCCGTTGATGTAAACGTTTCCGCGAGTCTTATTCGCCTCTCCTCTTTGTAACCACCCGTTGCCTCCTTACGAATCCCCTTTTTTCTTGTCTGCATCTGGCTGCGACATAGAATAGGGGGGCTATGCCTGATTCCCACTCGTCTGCCAGCGCAGCGCAATCCCCTCATGGCATTTTGTTGTTAGGACTCTTGCTCCTGTTTCTCTTTCGCGTGGTGGCGCAGCTTATTCAGGCGCTCGCGCCGGTGTCCTTTCTGCCTCCCTTTGAAACGTGGCAGAGCGGAGCCCTTCCCTATCCAGCTCTCGTTGCGTTCCAGGTGGTGATTCTTGCCGTCTGTACACATGTTGTGCGGGGCGTGCTGTCCGGTCGCGTGGGTCGCTCTTCCAAGATGGGGAAGCGTCTGGTGGTGGTGGGATGGATCTACCTCATTGCCATGGCGATTCGCTTGCTGGTCGGGCTGACCATCGCGCCGACCCATTTTTGGTTTGGCGCCACCGTGCCAACCCTCTTCCATCTCGTATTAGCAGCGTTTGTACTGGTCTGGGGCTCCTTCCATAGAGCCGAGGAGGGCCATTCAGGCGTTCTCGAGGCGAAAGGAACTCTCTGATGGCGCTCCTGCGGTACGGAACTTACCCCGTCATCCTACTTGCCTGCGTATTCGGCAATATGCTGCTGATCCGGATGGGCGCAGGGGTGCTCCTGGCAACCTATCTACCGGTCACGCTCGGCACGCTGCTCGTCATGGTGCTGGAGGGTGTGATGCCCTATCGCCTTGAGTGGCGGCCGTCACGGGCTGAGGTCATTCAGGACTCGACGTATCTGGCCCTCGTGCACGTCATGCTTCCTAAAGTGTTGGCCTTCACGTCGGCGATTCTCCTGTTTGAATGGTTCAACGGGCAGGGGTGGCGGATGGCCTTCTGGTGGCCCAAGGATTGGCCTGTCCTGGCCCAGACGGTGTTGATGGTGCTGATCGTCGACGGGATGCGGTATTGGCTACATCGTATCAGTCATGAGTGGGAGCCACTCTGGCGGTTTCACGCAGTGCACCACGCGCCCCAACGGCTGTACGCGCTCAACGTGGGACGGTTTCATCCGGTCGACAAGAGTCTGCAATTTGTGTTCGATGCGCTACCGTTCATCGCGCTCGGCGTTCAAGAAGACGTGTTGAGCGCGTATTTTGTCTGGTATGCCGTGAACGGATTCTTTCAACATTCCAACGTGGACGTGCGGTTGGGGTGGCTGAACTCCGTCGTGAGCGGGCCGGAATTGCATCGTTGGCACCATTCCATGCGCAAGGAGGAGTCGAATCACAACTACGGGAATCATTTGATTGTCTGGGATGTCGTGTTCGGGACTCGATATTTACCGCCTGGACGAGTTGTCGGCACGCTTGGTTTGGTGAATCGATCTTACCCGGAGGGCTTCGTGGCACAAATGACCGCCCCCTTCACCCCCGGCCTTGATAAGCACGGGGTGTAAGTCGCACATGTCCAATCGCTTCACGGACCTTCCGCTTCAACTCTCCATGGCGCTTGCCAGGTTTCGTGACTGGAAGCCCTTTCTTGCGAAGACCGAACAGCCGGAGGCGGCTCAGCGAGCGGTGCTCCGGAACATTATTGAAAGGCACGCCGGGACGGAGTTTGGCACCACTCATCGCTTTGCGTCCCTCAGGACGTATGAAGAGTTTGCCCGCGAGGTTCCTGTCTGTACGTATGAAGAACTGCGGGCTGGCATCGAAGCTCAAGAAAAAACGCAGAAGCCGATTCTAACTGCAAGCCGGCCCATTCTGTTTGCCCAAACCAGCGGAACAACGGGAGCACCAAAATACATTCCGATTCTCAGTGAGACGGTCGATGCGATGCGACGCTATCAGCGCTTATTCGCGTATGCGCAATGGCAGGGCGTGCCGACGATCTATCAGGGGACTGTGTTGGTGATCAGCGGGCAAACCATCGAAGGCCATTTGCCGGGCGGCACACCGTTTGGGTCGATGTCCGGGTTGTTATTCGATTGCCTGCCGACGGTGATTAGGAAAAAAAGCCTCTTTCCTGACGGTCCTCCAGCTGACGGCGATTATCGCCAGCGCTACTTCACCATCGCAGCCAGAGCTCTGGCGGATTCGTCCCTTTCCGTAATAGCCACGCCCAATCCCTCGACGATTCTCAAGGTGCTGGATGTTGTTCGTTCCGAGTATTCAGCCTTGCTGGAGGCGCTGACCGGCAAGGGCTCGGGAGATGTCTTGCTGCAAGCTGCGCAATGTCCTGTGCGTCCTGAACGCTTGTCGTGGCTCCGGACCTTGGTCGGGCAGGCAGCCCGTCTCGATTGTGCCACGCTCTGGCCGGACTTGCAGGCCGTGGTCACGTGGACGGGGGGGAACTGTGCCGTGCTGCTTCCCCAGCTGCGATCGCTCCTACCAGCACAGACTCGCATCATTGAAATGGGCTATCTCTCCAGCGAATGTTTGGGGACAGTGAATGTGGATGTGTTGAGCAACCGATGTGTGCCGACTCTACATGAGAACCTGTTTGAGTTTGTTGATGTCAGCGATGATGTGCCGGGACGTGAGCCGGTCTTGCTCCATCAGCTTGAGGCGGGGCGCAAGTACTCCGTGATTGTCACGACCTCGAATGGTCTGTACCGGTATGCGATGAACGATTTTGTTGAAGTGACGGGGCGGTTCAACCAAACGCCCACGCTCCGGTTTGTTCAAAAGGGAAAGGGCGTCACCAACATCACCGGAGAAAAGCTCTACGAGCATCAGGTCATCGAAGCGGTGGAGCAGGTGCTCAAGAGTCGTGGGATCGTGTCCGATTTTTTTGTCATGCTGGCCTGCGTCGAAACGTCTCGTTACACCCTGTGTCTGGAGCAGGGGGCCACCACGGTTGATGTGCAGGTTGCGCTGGAGACGCGACTGGGTGATCTGAACATTGAATTCAAGGCAAAACGTGCGAGCGGGCGATTACAGCCGGTTCGCGTGCTGCCGTTGCGGCCTGGTACAGGAGAGGCCTATCGACAACATTGCGTCAGTCGCGGGCAGCGTGAGGCTCAATTTAAGCTCATCCGATTGCAATATGCCCATGAGTGCACATTTGATTTCGAGAGATATGGGAGCTCATTGCGTGATGCGGATTCGTAATTTGACCATGACAGCGTTGGAGATTCCGTTCCGCCAGGCCTTCACGCATGCGGCGGCCTCACGGACAACCACCGAAGCGGTACTCGTCCGCGCTGAATCTGCGCGCGGTCTGGTGGGGATGGGGGAGGGCTGTCCGCGCTCCTATGTCACGGGGGAAGCCGTAGCGAGTGCGCTGGATTTTTTCTCCCGCTACCGGGCTGATTGGTTACGGCTGACCACGGTCGATGATCTTCATGCTTGGGTGGCGGGGCACGCCGATGCGATCGATCGCAACGCGGCTGCTTGGTGCGCCGTTGAGCTTGCGTGTCTTGATCTACTGGGGAAAGAGCTGGAACAGCCCATTGAAGTACTGGTCGGCGGAGACGTTCTGTCCGGGGCTTTTCAGTATTCAGCTGTGTTAGGCGCTGAGAAAGTTTCCTCGTTTGAAAAACAGCTGCATCAGTATCTGTCCGTAGGCATGACAGATTTCAAAATTAAAGTGAGCGGAGATTTTCCTGCAGATCGTGAGCGCCTTGCGGCGTTTGCGGCTGCGGCCAAGCCGGAAGATCGCCTGCGCCTCGATGCCAACAATCACTGGCAACGAGTAGATGATGCGGTCGAGTATTTTCAGCGCTTGAACGGTCAATTCCAAGCGGT
>WBZP01006876.1_pt1 | contig 11126 bp, 8 predicted proteins | sample 5204301 | NCBI WGS metagenome assembly WBZP01 (sample SAMN12412401, study PRJNA552823) | activated sludge metagenome | isolation source: activated sludge from nitrification reactor of wastewater treatment plant... | place: USA: Pennsylvania | collected 2017
GCCGCCGGCGATGTTGTCCGCGGCGTCGCCTTCGCCCTTGAGCAGCAGGTCGGCCTTGCAGATGGCGTAGGTCTCGGCGTTGATCTCCTGGCCGTAAAGGTGCGTGGCCACCTGCTTGCGGTGCTGCCGCGAAAGCTCCTGAAGCGTCTCCTCGGCGACCGTGAGCATGCCGCCCGTACCGCAGGCGTCGTCGTAGAGGAGGTAGGTGCCGGATTCGATCTCGCTGGCGATCGGCAGAAAGAGCAGCTTCGCCATGAGCTTGACGGCGTCGCGCGGTGTCCAGTGCTCGCCGGCTTCTTCGTTGTTTTCTTCGTTGAAGCGCCGGACCAGCTCCTCGAAGACCGTGCCCATCCCGTGGTTGTCCAGACCAGGCTGCTTGACCGATCCGTCGCCGCCCCGCAGCGGATTGGGGCTCGGGTTGATGTCAGGAGACAGGAACCTCTCGACCAACGTGCCGAGCGCATCGGCCTTGGAGAGTCGCGGGATCTGATTGCGGAACTCGAAGTTCTGGAGGATGTCCTGCACGTTGGGGGAGAAGCCGTCGAGGTAGGCCTCGAAGTCGGCCTTGAGCTGTTGCTGGCTGGCGCGGGCCTTGAGGTCGCGCAGCGTGAACTGGGAGATGTTGTAGAAGGCTTGGCCGGCGGCCTGGCGCAGGGCCTGGTCCTGGTTGGTAATCCCGGCCCTGTCGAGGGCGGCCTTCATGTCGAGCACGGCCTGCTTGGTGGGCTCGAGGACGGCATCGAGGCGACGGAGCACCGTCATCGGAAGGATGACATCGCGGTACTTGCCGCGGACATAGAGGTCCCGCAGGACGTCGTCGGCGATGCCCCAGATGAAGTTGGCGATCCAGGCGAGTTGTTGGGATTGCATGGGCGACGAGGCAAGGGTCCGCGGCGATGGGATCGGCGGGCCGGTCGACCTGGCCCGACGCGCCGGTACTATGCAGCATCGCGCCATGACCGACCTCGCCGAACGCGCCCGAGCGCTGCCCAAGATCCTGCTGCACGAGCACCTGGACGGCGACCTGCGCGTCGCGACGCTGTTCGAGCTGCTCGAGCAGCGCGGCATCCGCCCGCCGGCGGCAGACGTGCCGGGGCTCGCCGCCTGGTTCGACGCCAACGCGCATGCCGGCAGCCTGGAGCGCTACCTCGAGGGCTTTGCGCTCGCCGTGCGTGCGATGGCGAGCCCTGACGCGCTGGAGCGTGTGGCCTTCGAGGCCGCGCAGGACGCGCAGGCGCAGGGCGCGCTGCTGGCCGAGTTCCGTATCGCGCCGCTGCTGTTCGAGGCCCATGGCCTGGCCGGCGACGCAGCGGTCGAGGCGCTGGTGGCCGGGCTGCGCCGCAGCGCGCTGCCCTGCGGCCTGATCGTCTGCGCGATGCGCCACCTGCCGCCGGTGCAGACGATGCGCGCGGCCGAACTCGCGCTGCGCTGGCAGGGCCGCGGCGTCATTGGCTTCGACCTTGCGGGCGCCGAGCATGGCCACCCGCCCGCGGTGCACCGCGACGCGCTGGCGATGGTGCACCAGGCCAGCCTGCCGATGACGCTGCACGCCGGCGAGGCCGACATCGCCGAGCGCGTCGTCGAGGCCGGGCGCCTGGGCGCGCGCCGCATCGGCCACGGCGTGCGGCTGGCCGACGCGCTGGACGACCCGCGCCGACGCCACCTGGTCGACGAGGTGATCGAGATGGGCCTGCACCTCGAGGTCTGCCCGACGAGCAACGTGCACACCGGCGCCGCGCCGTCGATCGCCACCCACCCGATCACCGCGTTGTGGCGTGCCGGCGTGAGCCTGAGCTACCACACCGACAACACGCTGATGTCGTGCATCGGCTTCGGCGACGAGGCGGCCGCGCTGCTGGCCGAGACGCCGCTCGTCGAGCCCGACCTCCTGGCGATGGCGCGCGAGGCGGCCGAGGCGTCGTTTCTCGACGAGTCGACCAGGCGCGCCGCGGTGGCGGCAATCGACGCCTTCGCCGCCCGGCCTGCGGCGGCGTGAGAAGGGTCAGCCCGCCACCACCCCCGCCGCCTGCGCCTGCCGGTCGGCGTGGTAGCTCGAGCGCACCAGCGCACCGACCGCGGCGTGGCTGAAGCCCATCGCCGCGGCCTCGCGCTCGAACATCGTGAACGTGTCGGGGTGCACGTAGCGCCGCACCGGCAGGTGGTGGCCGCTGGGGGCGAGGTACTGGCCGATCGTGAGCATGTCGATGCCGTGCGCGCGCATGTCGCGCATCACGGCCAGCATCTCGTCGTCGGTCTCGCCTAGGCCCACCATCAGCCCGCTCTTGGTGGGCACGCCCGGCACCTCGGCCTTGAAGCGCTGCAGCAGCGTGAGGCTGAACGAGTAGTCCGACCCCGGCCGCGCCTCCCTGTACAGGCGCGGCACGGTCTCGAGGTTGTGGTTCATCACGTCGGGCGGCGCGGCCTTCAGGATCTCGAGCGCGCGGTCCATGCGGCCGCGGAAGTCGGGCGTCAGGATCTCGATCTGCGTGCCGGGCGAGAGCTCACGCACCTTGCGGATGCAGTCGACGAAGTGCGCCGCGCCGCCGTCGCGCAGGTCGTCGCGGTCGACGCTGGTGATCACCACGTACTTCAGCTTCAGCGCGGCGATCGTCTTCGCCAGGTTCGCCGGCTCGTCGGGGTCGAGCGGGTCGGGCCGGCCGTGGCCGACGTCGCAGAACGGGCAGCGCCGCGTGCACTTGTCGCCCATGATCATGAAGGTGGCCGTGCCGTGGCCGAAGCATTCGCCGATGTTCGGGCAGCTCGCCTCCTCGCACACCGTGTGCAGGCGATGCTCGCGCAGGATCTGCTTGATCTCGTAGAACCGCGTCGTGGGGCTGCCGGCCTTGACGCGGATCCACGACGGCTTCTTCAGCACCTCGGCGCCCTGGGCGGGCACCACCTTGATCGGGATGCGCGAGGTCTTGGCCTGCGACTTCTGCTTGGCGGTGGGGTCGTAGACGGGCGGGCTGCTCATGGTGCGCGCGCCGCACCCACCTTGGGGAGCGGCGGTGTCGATCGGGGAGAGAGCGGCAGTGTAGTCAGCGGGGCTTGCCGGAGCCGACGAAGGGGGCGTGCGGCCATGCATGCGGCTGCGCCGGCCCGCTGCCAGCCTTGCAGATGGGAAGCATGTCTTCCGATCTGCAAGGCCGCTTCAACCCAACCGCCGCGCCAGCGCCTCCGCCAGCCGATCTGCCGCCTCGCCCCACGCCGCCTCGACGCCGAGTGTGCGCAGGTCCACCGTCGCCAGCCCCTTGTAGCCGCAGGGGTCGATGCGCGAGAACGGCTCGAGGTCCATCGCCACGTTCAGCGCCACGCCGTGGTAGGCGCAGTGGTGGCTGATCTTCACGCCGAGCGCGGCGATCTTGCCGAGCCCGCGGAACGGCTCGGCGGGGTCGGGCTGCAGCACCGCGTGGCCGAAGGGGTCGGCCAGGCGCACGTAGATGCCCGGCGCGCCGCGCACGCGGTGGCCGGTGACGCCGTAGCGGGCCAGCGCATCCAGCACCGCCTGCTCGAGCCGGAACACGTACTCCTTGACGTAGATGCCGAGCCGCTTCAAGTCGACCAGCGGGTACGCCACCACCTGCCCCGGGCCGTGGTACGTCACCTGCCCGCCACGGTCGGTGTGCACGACCGGAATGTCGCGCGCGGCCAGCACATGCGCAGGGCGACCGGCGATGCCCTGCGTGAAGACCGGGTCGTGCTCGACCAGCCACAGCTCGTCCGCGGTGTCGGCGCCGCGCGCCGTGGTGAAGGCACGCATCGCGGCCTCGACCTCGGCGTAGGGCCGGCGCCCGAGCGTGACGAACCTCATCTTTCCAGTGTAGGCCGCTGCCGGATCCGGCCCGCGATCCACGCCGTGGCCGCGATCGAGGGCAGCGTCGCCACGCAGCACCAGGCGAAGAACGCCGCATAGCCCAGCTGCTGCTGCAACCAGCCGGCCGCCATGCCGGGCAGCATCATCCCGAGCGCCATGAAGCCGGTGCAGATGGCGTAGTGCGCTGTCTTGTGCGGGTTGGCGTCGTCGGGCCCCGACGCGACCTGCAGCATGAACACCATGTAGGCGGTGAAGCCGAGGCCATAGCCGAACTGCTCGACCGCGATCGCCGCGCTCACGAGCCCCAGGCCCTGCGGTTGCCCCACGGCTAGCGCCACGTACAGCAGGTTGGGCGCGTGCATGCAGATCACGAGCGGCCACAGTGCGCGCGCGAGCCCCACCCGGCTCACCCACCAGCCGCCCAGCAGCCCGCCGGCAGTGAGCGCCGCCACGCCCACCGTGCCGTAGGCGATGCCGAGGTCCTGCGTACGCTGCGCGAGCCCGCCGGCGGCGCGCGGGTCGAGCAGGAAGGGCGCGACGAGCTTGAGCAGCTGCGCCTCGGCAAACCGGTACAGCAGCAGGAAGGCGAGCACGCGCCCGATGCCCGGCTGGCGGAAGAAGGCGGCGAACACTTCGCCGAAGCCGCTCCACAGCCCTTGCGGGCGGGTACCGTCGTGCCGCTGCTCCGCGTCGCCCGCCGGCCGCGGCAGCGCCCAGGCGTGCCATAGTGCCAGTACACCGAAGCCGGCCGCGAGCAGCCCCAACACCGTAGCCCAGGCGTCCACCCAGGCGGTGGCCGCGCCGCCGGCACGCTCGTGCAGCCAACCCGCCAGCACCACCAGGCCGCCCTGGCCGGCGATCATCGCGAGGCGATAGAAGGTGCTGCGCACGCCGACGAAGGCCGCCTGCGTGCGCTCGGGCAGCGCCAGCAGATAGAAGCCGTCGGCCGCGATGTCGTGCGTGGCCGACGCGAAGGCCATCAGCCAGAACAACGCCAGCGTGAGCTGGAACCAGTGCGGCGCCGGCAGCGCCAGCGCCACGCTCGCGAGCAGCGCGCCCACCGCGAACTGCAGCACGACGATCCAGGCCCGCTTGCGGCCCAGAAGATCGACCAGCGGGCTCCAAAGAGGCTTGATCACCCAGGGCAGGTAGAGCCAGCTCGTCCAGTGCGCGATCTCGGCATTGCCGACGCCCAGGTTCTTGTACATGACGACGGCCAGCGTCATCACCACGACGTAGGGGATGCCCTGGCCGAAATACAGCGTCGGGATCCAGCGCCAGGGGTGGGCATACGCGGCAGCGTCTGGCGGAGTCGGGGCAGGATTCAAGGCCCGGCGATGTTTGCACAGGCAGCGGCCGGAGTGGCCAGCCTGAACCCGACTCGATGGGGCGCCTTGCACGGCTCCTCGGGCCCGCCATCCTCCCCGCAGGGGGCTTCCTCAGGCGCTTCCATGGCAGAGACATACTCTTCCGCCTCGGCGTTGCCACAAATGGCTACGTGCCGGCTTTCGGTCGAGCACTCGGTTTGGGAGACCGCTGCGATTCAGCGCACGGCCCGACCGGCTGATCGCCGCCGGAACGCGCTGGCACGTGACTGGCCGACCTGCTGGCCTTGGCGCCTGCGACTGGTCTCAGGCCCTACACTGGAACTCATGAAGCGGCTCGCATCGTCTGCCCAGTCCATACTGCGTCGCGTGGAGGAACTCTCGGGCCGGCCCGTCCAGCTAGTCCGAGACGACGATCTTCAGGTACACGCAAGACTGCTGACGGCCAGGAGAGGCGCTCCTTGTCACATGCTTCGGTATCGGCCTAGCGATGAACCGCTCGACTACTTGGTCGCCTACCAGGCCGCGTTTCTTGTCCGGCTGTTCGAGTGCCCAGCACAGCGGCGCTTCGATTTCATCGTCGACTCGTCTGCCGCCGAGCGCTTGCTGCCGGTCCTGCTGGCAGGCCGGCGTCTCGATGACCATGACGCCAGACGCGCCAGGCAGTTTGCGGCCATCGTGTCGGAATGGAGTCTCATGAACCTGCGCTCGCTGCCAATCGGCATGCGAGTCGATCAGTGGCTCCACGATCGCTACCCCGACCTGCGTGAGCTGCAGAAGAGAGGTGTCGAGCGCACGCTTCAAGCAGCCCTGGACGTCGTGGGACAGCGCGTGGATCAGCTGTCGGTTCCGCCCCATCTCCTGGGGATGGATGCGGCCTACGCGCTGTTTGCGCAGAGGTTGCTTGGTTTGGACGCATTCACTGTCGCCTATCAGGCGGCAGGCGCCATTGCCACTGGGGAGTCGTTGCTCGCGCTCTCGGACGAGTCCTCTCGCGAGGCGGTCGATGACCGTCTCCTCGTCGACAGTTGGGCAGCGTCGCTGGGCATGACCGGTTGGTACCACTGGCAAACCTACGAACCGTGAGTCGCTGAACAGCGTCGTCCTATGGCCAAACCGCAGTTCTTCAAGCTCCCCCTCGCGCAGTTCGACACGTCGCTCCTGCCTGCTGCAGCTCGAGTGCCAGGGACGGAGGCATTCAGGGAAGCGGTCGTCGCCTACTTCGCGGCCCAGTACATGAGCAAGCGGCTCCAGGCGGTAGTCTCGGTCGACTCGCATGAAATCCAAGTCCTCGTCCTCCCCCAAGACGCGGATCCATTCGACTTCGTGTTGACGTTGCTATCGAGCGGCCGAATCGCCGAAGCGGTTCCGTACCTCGAGGCCCTCCACAAGGCTTCGCCCGACAACGTCCAGTATCTTTACAACCTCGGGATCGCGCACAGCGAACTCGGACACTTCGACGAAGCCGTCATTCGCCTCAAGCGGGTTGTCGCACTGGATCCCACGCACGCCCACGCCTGGACTGCAATCGGCGTCGCCTATCAGCGCATGGGCAAGGTCGACCAGGCTATCGAACCGATGCGGAAGGCCGTCGCGTGCAGCCCGGAGGACGGATACGCACTCCGCAACTACGGCGCGATCCTCCTTCAGACCGGCGCCAGCTCCGAGGCCCTGAAGCACCTCCGCCAAGCTCGGCGTGCACTGCCTCATGATCCGCAGACAACATACGGACTGGCCAGCGCACTGGACGCTGTCGGGGGGGAAGACAACGAGGCCGAAGCCGACGAGCTCTATCGCGTGGTGGTCGAACGCTGGCCGGCCCATCCCGTTGCCGAGCAGGCCAGGCATGCGCGCACCCAGCGCGCCCAGAAGGCGATGCGTGCGTCGGTGGGCGGTGGCCTCAGACCCGACGTGCTGATGTACATGCTCGGCGCCCTCCAGGCCTTCGACAAGATGACGCCGAAGCAGGTGCGCGAGCTCGGATTCGAGATCGCGATGAAGGGCCAGAGCGGGTTGGACATCAACGACTCGACGCAGAAGTACACGCTCACCACCCTGCCAGGGCAATTCAGCGGCATGCACCTCGTCTCGATCATGTATGCCGCGTTCAGGACGATCGATCCATCGCTCGATGCGGGTATCGATCTCCGCGCGGAGTACGAGGCCGCACAGCAACTCCACAAGAGGGGGTAAGGCCGTGACGGAAGCGCCCGGTACGCAGCCCATCGACGGCATGCTTGTCGACGTATCGCGCCTAGTGCTGAAGCTGAACGCGTTCGCGCGGGATCGCGATTGGGAGCAGTTTCACTCGCCCAAGAATCTCGTGATGGCTCTGTCGGTGGAGTGTGGGGAGTTGACCGAGCTCTTCCAGTGGATGACCGAGGAGCAATCCCGGAGTGCGATGAACGACGAGAGGACAGCCCAGGCCATCCGCTCGGAGTTGGCCGACATCCTCTTCTACCTGGTTCAGGTCGCTTCGAGGCTTGGCATCGATCTCGATGAAGCCGCTCGAACGAAGCTGCACGTCAATGCGCACAAGTACCCGGTCGAGCGGTCCAGAGGCACGAGCCTGAAGTACACCCAACTGCCCCGCACTCGCGATCCATGATCGTCTACCGTGCCGACAAGGCGGAATTTCATCGTCACGCGCTGCGTGATGACATCGTGGACGTCATCACCAGCAGCTTCCGCGATGCCTTGGGCTACTCGCCCGCCGGGGGCGAGATGCGTGCCTGGAGGTCGTCGCTGCTGGAGATGGCGATGGTGCTGCAGGATGACGAGATCCCGTCGGACACAGGCGTTGCGATCGAGTACCAGCTACCGCGGACGGCCAAGCGCATCGACTTCATGATCACGGGCGAGGACGAAACGGGGCGACCCCGGGTGGTCATCGTCGAACTGAAGCAGTGGTCTTCGTCGCACCGGAGCGAGAAGGATGGCATCGTGTGGGCGCACCGCGGTGGGCCAGGTGGGGAACGCGAGGGCCTGCACCCCTCGTACCAGGCCTGGTCCTATGCTGCCTACCTCCAAGACTTCAACGAAGCGGTACAGGAAGGCAGCATCGGGCTGCAGCCCTGCGCGTATTTGCACAACCACCGCCGGGACGGGGAGATCGATCACCCGCACTACAGGGAGTACCTCGAGCGAGCCCCGCTTTTCCTCGCGCACGAGCGCAGGAAGCTGCAGGCGTTCATTCGCGAGCACGTGCGGTATGGCGATCGACGGGGCACGCTCTTCGCCATCGAGAGTGGTCGCATCCGACCTTCGAAGTCCCTGATCGACAGTGTTGCGGGCATGCTCCAAGGCAAGCCCGAGTTCGTGCTTCTCGACGACCAGAAGCTGGTCTTCGAAAGCGCGCTCGCGGCAGAGGCCCGTGCCGGGCTACGCAAGCAGGTCGTTCTCGTGCGCGGAGGGCCCGGCACCGGCAAGTCGGTAGTTGCGATCCGGTTACTCGCTTCGCTGCTCGCACGCGAACGCAATGTGCGCTACGTGTCCAAGAACCGCGCACCTCGACAGGTCATCGAGGCGAGACTCACCGGCACCTTCAGGGCCACGAGGATTCGCAACCTCTTCTCCGGATCGGGTTCGTTCACCGACTGTGAGGCTGACCTCTTTGATGCCTTGGTCGTCGACGAAGCGCACCGGCTCAACGAGAAGAGCGGCAGGTATCGCAACCAGGGTGACCATCAGGTGCGGGAGCTCATTCGCGCGGCGCGATGCACGGTGTTCTTCATCGACGATGACCAGCGGGTGACGGTCTACGACGTCGGGGAGAGCGAGCTGCTCGGCCGCTTCGCGGCCGAGGCTGGCGCCGAAGTCACTGAGTTGGAGCTGGCGTCACAGTTCCGCTGCAACGGGTCCGAAGGCTACCTCGCATGGCTGGAAGACGTTCTTGGCATTCGCCCGACCGCGAACCAGTTCCTCGACACTCGCGAGTTCGACTTTCGAGTCATCGACGACCCCAGCGAGTTGCACTCGTTGATCGAGACGAAGAACCGCACCAACAACCGTTCTCGCGTCGTCGCGGGCTACTGCTGGCCTTGGCCCAGCCGCAACGACGCTTCAGCCTGGGACATCGAGCTTCCCGCCCACGGCTACCGGCGCCGCTGGAATCTCGACAGAGATGGGGGCCTATGGATCGTGACGCCGGGGTCCGTAGAACAGGTGGGGTGCATCCACACCTGCCAAGGCCTGGAACTCGAGTATGTCGGCGTCATCATCGGTCCGGATCTGCTCGCCCGTGACGGCAAGGTGGTGGCCGATGCACGCCAGCGCGCGCGGTCGGACCAGTCGGTGCGCGGCCTCGCTGGGTTGATGAGGACGGATGCTGCTGCGGCAAGAGAGCTAGGGGATAGGATCGTACGCAATACGTATCGCACATTGATGACGCGCGGGATGAAGGGTTGCTTTGTCCACTGCACCGACACGGCACTGGCGCAGCTGCTGCGCAGTCGCCTGCGCGAGTCTCGACCGGAGGCATCAGTCGTCGTGCTGCCGATCCGACCCAGCGTGCCACTTCGTGCCGCCACGCCCGAGGATCGGCAGGCGGGAGTCGCCTCGGTCCCGCGCGTGGAACTTCGAATCGCCGCAGGCAGCTTCTCGGACGTCCAGGCGCTCGAGTCGGGGGCGGAGGACTGGTGGTTGCTGCCAGACTGGATACGACCGCAGCCGGGCCTCTTCATCGCGCAGGTGGTCGGCGAGTCGATGAATCGCCGGATTCCAAACGGTGCCTGGTGTCTTTTTCGCGCAAACCCGGGTGGCAGCCGACAGGGCAAGGTGGTCGTGGTGCAGCACCGGGACATCGCCGACCCCGAGACCGGGGGTCGGTTCACGGTCAAGATCTATCGCAGCGAGAAGGTGCCCGATGAGGACGGGGGCTGGCGTCATGAGCGTGTCGTGCTCAGTCCGGACTCCGACTTTCCGGGCTACGACCCCATCGTGCTAGAGCGGCGGCAGGACGACGAGTTCGCGGTCGTCGCAGAGTTGCTGAAGGTCCTCGAAGCTGGCGATGGCTGACGCACCCTTCGGCGTACCACCGCATCGGACTGTTCCAGGTTTGCGAGCCATCGCTGCTCGCCGGGAGACTGCGCGGTGAGGTAGCCGGCCTAGGCACACGGCCAGATAGGCCGCGAGGAGCGACTGGACTCTCGTCGGATTTGCTGCGGAATTGCTGGAACGCCCCTTCTTCGGCCATTCATGACGACAGGAGCGGCGTAAGTGGTTGATTTGTATACAGCTTGCGGACTGCGGCCCGACCTGCAAGATTTGCCGGCGACTTCTGCCCCCCCGGCACCGATCTCGGTAGCCGCTGCAATCGCTGGCTCCGAAGTGATCACGCGCGATCCAATCGATGGCCCAGGTGATTGACTTGAATCATGTTTTCCCATCCGATCACGGCGGTCTTGTTCCAATCACACCAATCGAGTCCACAGACCGGTCTTCGAACCGGCCATCGTCTCCAGCATAGGGACCGAGCGTCCATGCAGTGATCGGGGCCATCGCACGGTTTGTGCCACGGCTCGCGACCGAGCTGACGGCCGATGTCATGTCCAAGTCACGGTCTCCGCGAACCGCGTCGACGCCGATGGGCGCAACTGAAGCAGACGGGGTGCTGCATGGCACCGCGTGAGCGGCGGACGCTTCCCTCCCCCCGCATCGCACCGCGCCTCGCCCGACAATCCCTGCCAGCCACCCTCGCCTTTCCGCCCATGCCTCCGTCCGCTTCCCCCGCCCTGCTCGCCCTCGGCCCCGCCGTGCGACAGACGACGCTGCAATCGCTGCCGCTCATCGCCCGCGGCAAGGTGCGCGACCTCTACGCGGTCAGCGGCGACCGCATGCTGATGGTGGCGAGCGACCGCCTCTCGGCCTTCGACGTCGTGATGAAGGCGCCGGTGCCGGGCAAGGGGCGGCTGTTGACGCAGATGGCGCTGTTCTGGTTCCACCAGCTCGAGTCCACCTGCCCGAACCACCTGACGGGCGAGGCGCCC
>WBZP01005022.1_pt1 | contig 11125 bp, 12 predicted proteins | sample 5204301 | NCBI WGS metagenome assembly WBZP01 (sample SAMN12412401, study PRJNA552823) | activated sludge metagenome | isolation source: activated sludge from nitrification reactor of wastewater treatment plant... | place: USA: Pennsylvania | collected 2017
CCGTTCACGACCGACGACGAGAACCAGACGCCCGTCGAGCTGCTGGCCCTCGTGGGATTCGACGCGGCGACGTACGACTTAGCGGAGATCAAGAAGAACGGCGATGTCCACAAGTTCCAGGATCACCAGAACGTGCACATCAAGGACGGTGACGAGTTCGTCACCGTGCGCCAGGAAGCCCCGGTGGCCTGATGATCGTCCGCCTGCCGCGCGACGGGGTCGTCGGCTTCATAGCTGACCTAGCGGACTTCGGAGTCGAGGCCGTAGTTGATGGCCCCGTCGTGCGGTACTCGTTGACGCCCGTCGAGGGCGGCTTGGCGGGGTCAGTCGTGTCGACCGCCGTGGGCACTGCGGAGCTGGCCTCCTGGCCCGCTGCGGCACCGCACTGGATCCATCTGCCGCCGGGAATCACCTTCGCGCACACCTACACGCAGGCACAGGACTCGCTCCCCGGCTGGCTCTGCCACTCGCGCAATATCGGGGCTTGGACCCCCGACGGGCATCCGGGACAGAAGTGGCTCGCCCACGTCCGCACCGTCCTCGGGCAAGTCTCCCAAGCAGCCGCCTGACATGCGGCTCAGCGTGGCAATGTCGACGGAGGTCGACGCGAAGCTCCGGGCCCACCTCGACCGAGCCGACGGCCAGGAGGACATCTGCCTCGCCACCTACTCGGTCTCGACTGGAAGCGAGCGCACCTCACGCCTAATCACGCACGTCGCCCTTCCGGGTGTCGGCGAGCGGCGCGTCCACGGTAACGCCACGATCACCGGCGACTACGTGCTGCGGGTGGCGGCTGAGGGTGCCGCACGGAAGGAGGGCCTGGTCCTTCTCCATTCGCATCCGGGCGGCGGCGGCTGGCAGGGCCTCAGCGGCCCCGACCATTCGACGGAGTCTTCCTACTCGCATCTCGTCGAGCGCGTCACCGGACTTCCTCTGGTTGGCATGACCTACGCCGGCGAGGACATGGGTTGGTCTGCCCGGGAGTGGGTAGACCGGTCACCGGTCTGGCATGAGAGCGTGCGGGTTTCGGGCCAGAAGCTGCGAGTCACGTGGAACGACTGCAAGCGTCGCCCGTGGGCCGCGACAGCAGAACAGATGCGGACGGTGTCTGCTTGGGGTGATGATCTGCAGCGCGACATAGCTCGACTGCGAGTGCTCGTCGTCGGTGTCGGGAGTGTTGGACTCGACGTCGCAGTGCGCCTTGCGGCCACAGGTATCCAGCAGGTCGGTGTCATGGACTACGACATCGTCAAGCCCCACAACCGGGACCGAATGATCGGAGCCACTCGTCGCGACGCACGCCGTGGCCTCCCCAAGGTCCGAGTCGCCGAGCGGCTCATGGCGGCTTCCGCAACCGCCGCCGAACCGCAGATCACCATCCACGACTTGAGCATTTGCTCCCGGGAGGGTTTGGCAGCAGCCCTCGACTACGACGTCGTCTTCTCTTGTGTCGACCGACCGTGGCCCAGAGCCGTCCTCAACGGGCTCGCCTACTCAGACCTCATCCCCGTGATCGACGGCGGCATCAACATCGACACGTTCGCTCATGGCGGGATGCGCGGTGCGAGCTGGCGTGTCCAGGTGGCTGCTCCGGGTATCCCTTGCCTTGCGTGCTCGGGCCAGATCCGGATGCCGAACGTTGTGCTGGACCAGCAGGGACTTCTCGACGATGAGAAGTACATCGAGCAGGCGGGTCTCCAGGCGCCCGCGGGTCAGAACGTCGCTCTGCTTTCGGCGAGCGTCAGCGCGGGCCAGCTCGCCCAGTTCGTCAGCCTCGTCGCGGCTCCCGGCGGCCGTGGCGCCAGTGGCCCACTGCGCTACCTGCTCGTTGCACATCACCAGGAGCATCTGGAGGAGTCGAGTCAGTCCGGGTGCCACTTCGAGCGCTTGCCTGGCGAGGGCGACCGCCGCATTCCCTTCGTGCGCGAGACCGGACCGTGGGTGGCGGCGCTGGCTTCTCGAAAGACGCCCCACGGGATATTGTCCCGACTGCGAGCCTGGAACTGGCCGGGAAGGTCGTCCTGATCCACCAGGCTGTGGCGTTCGCGCCGTGATTTACAGCGATCGACCTTGGCGCGGCACACCTCGCTCATAGGGTGGCCGGGTGAGCAAGGTGTTCGATGCAGCCGTCCCCAGCGGCAACTCCGACAAGCGGCTGAGGCTCCGCTACTCAGGCATTTGTCGACTCTGCGGGTCGGCGCTTCTCACCGGAGCAGAGGCGATCTACGAGCGGTCGACCAAGAGCGTGCGGTGCGTCGAGTGCTCCGGGATGACGACAGCGGAGCCCGTCAAGTTGCCTTCGGTCGGGGACGTTCCCGCGGAAGACGGCGTCGCGGGGTCGTCGGCGCGCCGTGAGTACGAGCGCCGCAAGGCCAAGGACCAGGAACGACTCCGGCGGAGGTGGGGCAAGCTAGGCGGGATCGCGGTCGCGCTCTCCGAGGAGAAACAGAGCACGAAGGCATGGGCAACTGGCGCGGTTGGCGAGGAGCGCCTCGGGTCTCGTCTTGATTCACTGGCATCGGAGTCCATTGCTGTCTTGCATGACCGGCGAATCCCTGGCTCGAAGGCCAACATAGACCACATCGCCGTCACGGCGGGCGGCATCTGGGTCATCGACGCGAAGCGGTACAAGGGGCGCCCTGAACTGAAGATCGAGGGCGGCATCTTCCGCCCTCGCGTCGAGAAGGTGCTCGTCGGCCGCCGTGACTGCACCAAGTTGGTCGATGGCGTGCTGAAGCAGGTTGACGTCGTCCGTGAGGTCGTTAAGGACGTCCCCGTGATCGGCGCTCTCTGCTTCGTCGAAGCCGACTGGCCGCTGCTCGGCGGGTCGTTCGCCACCAGGGGTGTCCACGCGCTTTGGCCGAGGCGGCTCGCGAAGCTGCTCGTCGAGGCAGAAGGGTCGGTCGACGTTCCAGTGGCCCGCGAGGCGTTGGCCTCGCACTTCAAGCCTGCCTGAGCTCGATGGCTGCACAGGGAATCAGGTCTACGCGAGGATTGGCCGGGAGAGGTCCTGGCTGCCCGAGCACGAGTCGACCCAGCAAGCGTTCCAGGCGACTGGTCGGCTGCCGCCGACGGTAGGAGATGTCCATCGCCGCCTCCTCAGATTCCATGAGCGGGGCGAATGGAACCGAGCTGCGTACTCGTCCGCGACGGGGTGAAGTCGGTGGTTCGATCCGCACCGCGCTCTGCGGACTGGGACTTCGCTCTCTCCCACTCGCGCGGGTGCATCCCGCCTTGGACTGCCGCCGCGATGAGGTTGGCCATGGCGTACGGCTTGCCCTCGGGCACCTGGTCGAGGGCGCACCACGCCATCGCGCCGTGGCCGCTGAGCCAGCTCCCGAAGGCGAGGAGCGATGCCGGAGCGGCGCGTACCTCGTCTGGGGCCCTCCGGGTCATGTCGGTCCAGAGCGCGACATGCGACGCCGCGTTTCCTCGGCGCATGTCCAGCCAGAGTCGGTCCCGGATCGGGATGGACTCGGCGTTGACGAGCAGCCGTGCCGCGTCAGCGTCGGAGAGCTTGATCCCGTCGCGGTGGAATCGGTGGACGCGGCTGAGCGCCCAGCGAGCCTCAAGCTTCGCCGCGTTCTCACGCGTCGACGCCCGAGTCTCCGGCAACAGGTTCGCCACCGGCTCCCGGTCGCCGACCAACGACTCCTCTAGGGAGTCGCGACTGGCGGCCGGCTGGGTGCGCCCGCGTAGGACGGTCATGGCGGCGACCTGCTCCCGAGCGGCGTCGGTCTGGAGCCCCATATCGCCGGTGACAAGATCGGCCCAGCGGGTCTCGTCGGCCCACAGCAGGACGTGGGTGTCGATGCCGATGCTGTCGAGTCGCTCGGCGAACTCGCGGCCGATCACGTCTGCATGCCGGCGGTCGGCGCTGAAGCAAACGATGCCGACGGCAGCACCGGGTTTGGCGTAGCGGGTGAGGCCGTCGCGGATGGATCGCCAGACCAGCGCCTGGTCTCGCGGAGTGGTCGGGAGGTCGACGCGAGCGACGGGGAGGTCGGAGCACATCGGCACGAAGACGATGGACTCTTGAGGCTTGAAGCCGAGCAGGTGCGGAATGGCCGCGATCAGCTCGTCCGGGTTCTGTACCGAGAGGGTCATGCCACGTAGGTGTGCCGGACTCGCCGCGCCGCGCCGCGTGGGGATTCGATCGTGGGACATCTATTGCCGGGTTATCCGGCCTACAGCAGCTGAGGTTCCGCAAGAGCCCCGCGCCACCGGCGCCCGGCTGCCGTCGGTTGGCTTGCGCGATGGACACCCTCAACCCGCTGACCACCGCCACCGCACTCAGCCTGCTGCCCGAGTGGGAGCTGGCCATGACCGCCGAGAACAAGAGCCCGCTGACCATCAAGGTCTACACCGGATCGGTCCGCCAGTACCTGGGCTGGACCGTCACCAGGGCGCCGCACCGTTCGAGCTGGGCACGCTCAACCGGTGGGTCGCCGACGCGCTGGCCGCCGGGCGCTCCGGCGCGACCGCGCGCACCCGCCAGCTCGCGGTACGCCGGTACGCGGCGTGGCTGCTGGCCACCGGCCGCGTGCGCGACGACCCGTTCCGAGGCGTCAAGACCCCCAAGGTCGAGCCGCCGATGGTGCATCCGCTCACCGAGGACCAGGTGCGCGCCCTGCTGCGCACCTGCGACGTCGCCGCCGACGCCCGCCCCGACCTGCTGCTGCAGCACCGACGCGACGAGGCAATCATCCGGCTCATGCTCGAAACCGCCATCCGCAAGGGCGAGGTCACTGCACTCGAACTCGGCGACGTCGACCTCGACGCCGGCCTGGTCACCATCCGTCGCGGCAAGCGCGGCCGAGGCAGAGTCATCCCGATCGGCCCGTTCGCGAACCGCGCGCTGCGCGCCTACCTGCGCCAGCGCGCCCGCCACCCCTTGGCGGCGACACCGCCGCTCTGGCTGGGCACCCGCAGCCGCCCGATGGGCTACGAGGGACTCCACAACACCCTGCGCCGCCGCGCCCAGCGCGCCGGCATCGATGGCTTCCACCCCCACCGGCTGCGCCACACCGCCGCCCACCGCTGGCTCGCCAAGGGCGGCTCCGAAGCCGGGCTCATGGCCATCGCCGGCTGGACCCGCACCGACATGCTCGTCGCTACACCCGCGCCCACGCCTCCGAACGCGCCGCCGAGGAAGCCTGGCGCCTCAATCTCGGAGCCCTCTGAGCCTCGAAGGCGTCGCGACTTGGCGTGGCTACGCCGAGAAGGAAGCTCGGCTCACACGCACGTGCAATCCCGTGCCAGGTCCAGCAGGTGACGAGCCGAAGGGAGCCGAGCGGTCGGATCAGGTCCGGAGTGTCTTCTCCTGCCAGTCGACGAGGACTTGGTCGGGCACGTTCAAGCCGAACTTCGTGAACAGTGATTGGGCGAGCGCGACCCCCACCTTGCGAGGATCCGCGAGCAAGTCGGTCGTTGAACGTGTGTCGGCGGCAGCGAGGCGGTCAGCGTGAATCAGGTAGTCGCGATCGAGCTCTCGGTTCCAATCGCCTGAGATCAGTTGCCGTCCCCCGATGCCAGCCAAGTCAACCGTGATGGTGCTGGAGTCGCACTCCAGCGCGGTCGCCATTCGGGCCGCGAACTCGGCCACCTCGACCAAGTAGAAGAGAACCTCCCAGACCACGACCACCCCTGTCGCCCCCTGAGCATCGGGCTGGAGTTGGCCGTCCGTAGCGCCGAGGTCGACGCGGAACACGCGACGGTGCAGGAACTGGCCGCTTGCGCATGCTCGCCATGCTTCGCAGTGGGGGACACCGCGCGCCGCGATGTCCTGCCCGACCCAGTCTCCGTGGCGAAGGATGGGAATTTGATGATCCACGAACGGCATCGGCCATCCCCTCAACCGCACGGCGTTGTTCACGATGAGCGACTCCAGAGCCGCAGACGACACACGTGCCTCGTCGAACGTGGATGGGCGAACAGAGACGTCAAAGTGGCCCCTGGAGACGATGAACTCCTGCACCTCACTCGGCGCTCCCCATGCGACCTCGGCTTCCGCCGCAAACGCCTCTCGGTTGGCTTCGTCAACGGACCGCACGGCGCCCAGGCTGAGGCCGGCGTCGCCCAGCCGCCGGACGAACTCCCGAACGCCCTTCGTAATCGCCAAGTCGAGCAGCTCTCGCATGTCGGCAGACGTCGGAACAGCCAGCGACTGCGGCTTGCCGTGTGGACGAATGTAGGTTGCCCCGTTCTGCAACCCTGCCGGGTGGTCCTTCTTGCAAACGTGTGGAACCTGATCGAACTCACTGACTTCTAAGACCACGATGTCGACACCGCTTGATAGGCGGAGCGGAGTCGGACGGAACGCGACCGGAGGATCCGAGTAGCGTCCCAGGGCGTCGTGGACGTTGTCGTAGTCGGACCAGTCGGCGAGCTGATGCGGGCTGAGTCCGGGCCTCATCGCCGTGAGTTGGGTGTCGTCGATGCCGAGACACACCAAGCCGCCGTCTCGGAGGTTCCCCATCGCCATCGCCGCCCGCGCGACCTTCGCGCAGTACGCCTTGTCAGAGAGGTCGCCCGGGCCTTTGGCTTCGAACGACCGCAACTCGTGGCCGAGCGCAAGAATCTCCTCAATCTCGACGCTCGTGACCACAGTACGAGCCTATCGACGCGCTCGGCGCCCCTGGCCGATGAACACGGCAGGAGCGACGCCGGCGCGCGGCATTGCCGTGCATGCTGCCGCTTAGGCGCGGAGGCGGACCCGAGTCGGGACCCTCAGTTGCTGTCGCAGAATCTGATGCAGGTCGGCCGTTGCCAGATCCCGGTCCTCCAGAGTCGCAGCCAAGGCATACGACTGGCTTTCGTAGGCCGGGTCGTTGCGCGCCCACGTTTGCGCCTTGTGGGTGACAGCGATCAAGAACGTTTCGTCATCGTTGACGAACGAGTTCCGGCCCACCCAGGAGCGCAGTTGAAGCGTGCAGTGGGTGAATGTGTTCACCCCCGGTTGGAGGTCCAGTCGTCGGCGGTCGCTGATCAGGTCTGACGGATCGTCTCGGTCCTGGCGCTGGAGAATCTCCGCGAGGTAGTCAGGGTCGATGTCCCGATAGACGTCGACCTTCATGGTTCCGGCGAGGTACTCGCGTCGTTGACGCCGCACCGGAGGGTCGAATGCCAGCGCCACGCTGATGACCCTGTCGCGACGGCTCCCGCGTCGGAAGGCTTCGGGAATCGGGACCGGATGGATCTGTACGGTGTCGACCGGCATCGAACCGTCGTAGGTCATCGTGACGCGGCGAGCGTCGCTGGATGTGGCGCGCTCGACGTCGGGTAGGCCCAGGCCGTAGATCCTGTTGCGGCGATGGAGTTCCGGGAGGCTGGCCGCAGGAGGGGTCTGGGCCGAGCCAGAAGCGAGCAGTGCCCGAATCAGGTTGGCCGAAGCATCCGGATAGGCGTAGGCGATGTCGGCTGCAACACGAGCAACAGCGGGTGCGGAGTAGCTGGTGCCATTGACAGCGGCGAAGATTTGGCCGCTTCCGTTTCGCGTGGACGTGCTCACCAGAGATGCACCGAGCTCGTTCGGCACGACATTCCCGAGGTCATTGACGACGACATTGCCGCCGTAGTGAGTGACGTCCGGCTTGTTGGCTCGACGAGCGTTGGTCCCGAGACCCGGGCCGCTTCTGCTGAAGGCTGCGGCTTCGCCTGAGTCGGATGCCGCCTGCCAGCCGACTCGGCCACGGATCTCGGCGGGGGCGCCACTCAGTGCGAGTGCCCCTACCGTGACTGCGAGTGCGGCCGGTCCGGGCTCTGCAAGGCGATGCTCGGGGGCGAAGAAGTACTCAGGCTTGTCGTCGACGACGTGGTGGCCGCTCGGCGTGCGGGCAGTGATGTCAGTCGGTGCGTTTCCGGTCGGCAGCACGATGACGATGCCCAGCTCGCGGACCAGGTCGTCAATCGTCTCGGTGAGGGGACCGAGGTGGAGGTCGTTGAAGGGCTCGGAGTAGCCGATGGAAAGATTGAAGACGCGCACGCCGTGCGTTCCGTGAAGATGCCGGATTGCTTCCTCGACCAACTCATGAGGCGTTGCGTACGTCGCGAACCGCGGAGGGTGGTCCCGCCTTGCCGGATCAGGTTCCAGGATTCGCACTACCCGCACGCTACCGACCGCAGTAATTGGGAGTGCGTCGCGGAGTTCGTCATGAAGCGTCGGGAGCAGAACCCGCCCGACCACCTCGGTCCCGTGGGTTCCACGCTGCTGCCATGCATATGTTGCCGGGGCCAGGGACTCGTCGGACAGGACCAAGCCGTTCAGCAGTGGGTGGGCGGACTCCGGTGAGTCGTCGAGTACGCCGACCACTTCGCTGGCTGTGTCGACACGAGAGAGCGAGGCAATGTCCAGGTTGCGCCAGTCCCGGAAGTCGAGGAACGGCACTGGTGGGGTACGGACCATCTCGACCACCGAGGTGTTCAGCAGGTCGGAAAGCCCATCGGCGGACACACGCACGCGAAGGTAACTCCGGCGGGCTGACACAGAGCGAAGCAGAACCTCGCCGTTGTTCGCACCGACCATCTCAAGGACGATGGCAGCACGCCTTTCGGCCTCGCTGTGGCTCCCAGCCGGCCAAATGGTGATGTCGACAATCTGAGCGCCGCCGGGTGCAGAGATAAGCCCTTCGACTCCGGGCCCAGTTCGGTCGCTGGGTCCGTACGGCTCGATGTCGTCGATCTGGTTGAAGAACGACCGCAGTTCGCCGGTGCGGACATACCGCTGGAGGGCCTGCTCTAGGGATGCTCCCTGATCGCTCGCCAGGACGAAGTACGTGTAGTCGACGGTCTCGCCCAGTATCTGAAGGCCTCGCCCCTCGAACGAGGAATCCTCGGGGCGTGACCCGGCCTTGATCTTGAACACCAGGTCTGGGTCAACCCCAGCGTTCAGCAGGCGTGGCACACGTGCGGTGTCGAGCTGCTGACGCAGATGCGTACCGTGCTGACCTCGCTGGCGGGTTGGAGCGCCGCCACCGGCAGGGCTGGAGCGTCGGGACTGAAGTTGCCGAGGGTTCGGCAGCAGGAGATGTTCAGGCATCGCCTCACCACGGCCGCGACGTAGTGCCTGGCAGCGCCCTCTCTACGTCTTGGCGTCCGACGGTGTTGGAACCACGGAGGAGGGCATTGCGTCGGGAATCGACGATGAGCTTCTCAGCGGCTGCATGGGGCAGGCCCTTGAGCGAGCTGGCGTACTTGTCGATCTCCAAACCCGAGTGCACAACGCTCTTGAGCCTGAGCCGCAGTACCTGCCGGAGCTGGTGCACAGTCGGAAGCCCGAAGGTCAGCACCTCGTCGAATCGACGCCAAAGCGCTTCATCCAGCAAGGTCGGATGGTTGGTGGCGGCGAGGAGCAGACTTGGCCCTCGGTAGCGATCGGTCATCTGGAGGAATGCCGTGACGACCCGCTTCATCTCGCCGTGCTCCGAAGCGTCGTCGCGGGAACGACCTAGCGCATCGAACTCATCGAACAGGACGACGAACGGTGCCTGGTCGGCGTAGTCCAAAATGCGACGCAGGTTGCTGGCCGTCTCTCCTAGATACGAGGAAACCACGGCATCGAGGCGCACAACAAGCAAGGGACGGCCCAACTCGGTGGCCAACGCTTCAGCTGCAGTGGTCTTGCCGCATCCCGGTGGTCCTTGGAGCAGGAGGCGCTGCCGCCGGGGGAGCCCTGCGGCGTCAAGCGTCGGCCACTGCCGAACTTCCTCGACGATCCCCTCCAGGCTCTCTGACACCGTCCTGTGAAGGATGAGGTCTTCGAGGAGACGGTCTGGCTCACGGACCTCGCCGAGGTCCCACTCGCCCTCGCGGTCCTTGGGCGGGGCCGGAACGACGATCGTCGACCCTGAGTCAACCTGCCCGCCACCCGCGACGAGCAACTTCTGGAGGTCACGAGCCAAGGCGTTGTGGTGCTTCGCCTGCTCCTCTTCGATGATTTCGAGGGCGGCACGGCGGAAGGCCAGATCGTCCCGCGCATGAAACGCGCGGAAGATCTCCTTCAACTGTCGGCCGGCCACGGGTTTCATCCTAGGGGCAGGGTCCGTCAGAGCCGGGTTGAATCCCCGTACCGCAAACAGGTCCAGGAGGGCGAGATCGACGAGCGGGACGCCGCAACGGAGTCGAGGCTGAGCGAGCAGGGAGCCAAGCGAGTAGTGGTTCGAGCCGACTAACCGGCTGCCGACCGCGGTAGAGGGTGCCACGTGGCTCGTCTTCAGATTCCGCGCCCGGAGCCGAGCAGGTGCGCCAGCCCTCCGTTGCCGGTCAGATAGGGATTCGACTGTGGGTCATCAATGGGCCAGTGACTATCGCGCAGCGGCGGGCATCCGTGGACTACAGTGAGCAGTGTCCGAGTGCCGTTCCACGGCCGTCACCAGCGGAGATGCGCTGTAACGGGCACTGACGGGTACCAGCGGGCAAGTGGTCGATCTTATCCAGAGGTCGCAGGTTCAAATCCTGTCCCCGCTACGAAATTCAGGCTCGGATCCCTCGGGATCCGAGCCTGAAAGCGTTTGAGACTTGATCCTGTCATCACTTAGTCATCAGAAACCCCGTCACGAGACCGTCCAGCGCCGTCTCGGGACCGACCCGCATGGAGGGTCTCCGGGCGTTTCGGAGCGTTGTGGGGGCACACGCCCACCTGACTCGTATGAAGACGACAGCAGAACCCATCCAGGGTCTCGACCCGCTGCTGAGCGTCGAGGATCTGTCCGACTACCTCGGCGTCCCTGTGGCCACCATCTGCGACTGGCGGGTGGATGGGAATCGCCCCTGCGGCATCCGAGTCGGCCGCCACGTGAAGTTTGCAGTGAGCGACGTGTCGGAGTGGCTCGCAACGCAACGCGAGAACCGTCCGGGTCGCAGCGCCGAGAGGGAGTGAGCTGACATGGGGCGCCCAAGAACGGCGATCGGCACTTTCGGTGAGTTCACCTACCTGACGACATCCCCGGGCCGAGTCAAGGCCCGTGTGCGCTATCGCGATGACGACGGGCAACTCCGTCTGGTCCAGGCCTCCGGCGACTCCAGAACCGCCGCGGCGCGCGCGTTGAAGGAAAATCTCAGCAGCAGAAAGAGTCACTCGGTCGGCTACGGCGAGCTGACGACAGACAGTTCTATTCGTCGGTCGAGG
>WBZP01006878.1_pt1 | contig 11125 bp, 11 predicted proteins | sample 5204301 | NCBI WGS metagenome assembly WBZP01 (sample SAMN12412401, study PRJNA552823) | activated sludge metagenome | isolation source: activated sludge from nitrification reactor of wastewater treatment plant... | place: USA: Pennsylvania | collected 2017
TTGATCATCAGCTGTGCGATATTCGACACGAACGACAGCATCAATCAGCGCCGCAAGGCGTTGTTCGGCAAATGCCCAGAGGACCATGTAGCCGAACCGCTTGGTGAATTCTTTCCATTCCCCCAGCGCAAAGGATCCGGTACTCATCTCCATTTCACGTCGCCAATCAGACGTCGTGTCGAGCAACGCCTTCGCATCAGCTTGTGACATGGTGACCCCACAGCCGCCCCATACGGCTCGGTCGGACTCCAAAGGAGAATTCGGGTCATGGATGACCCTGGTGAGCAACGGACGGTCCACGCTCAGATCCTTGACGAATTCACCGCCTGGCAGGACCACCCTTGTCCCATCAGCAAGCGATTGCAACACAAGATCTTGGCCAGCTTGCGGTAACGAGAGCGGCTTCAGAACATCGACATAGGAATGCTTCAAGGGATCGAGCCACTGTCGCTCCTCTTCAGGGATGTGTTCAGTGATCACGTCTCGCAGCTGTTCGATGAGGGTCAGCTGTCCGTCTTCGGGATAGTAGTCACAGAAGAGATAGAGACTCGCCAGTGCTATTTCCTGTTCCAGCGGCGCGACAAGCCGTCCTGCGTCTCCCTCAACATATGGCTTCAGGACGCGCGCCAGCGCGCGCTCTCTCTGCACGCGAAACTCAGGTCTGAGAGAGAGGCGATTCAGCCGCGCGAGAATCGCGTCCAGTGTCTGCGGGCGCGGCACCCACAAGCCCATTCCCTTGTCACTCACGCGATTCATGAATTTCTTCCATGACGATTTCCTCTGCATCGAACCAGTCTCTGAGGGCATTCCCATCTTGACGGCCGCGCTGTTCCCAGAGCTCGTAGGCTTTCTGTGAAATCCGTTCCCACATTCCTTCCGGTAGTTCGATGGGCTTCTCAACTCGCCTCACAGCAGGAACGGGGCGGCCCTTCCCTTTGCTGCTCTTGGTCTTGGGTTTGGTCTTGGTTGTCGTCTTGCGCGTTGGCATGACTCGCTCCTCTACTACACGTTGTTTGGCATGGATGGTCTCACAAGGACAGGGCGATGGCTTGGATGAAACTTCGGGCTCCGGACCGTCAGGACTGGGCACGAAGACTTTCGAAGAACGAACTCTGCGACACTACCAAATAACGCGTGGGACAAACCACGTCGACCATGAGTCCCCATGACAATCAACCCCACATCAGGGGCCAGAGCCGCATTGAGGATCGAATCAGCCGGTAGCCCACCGGAGATGACACAATCAGATACCAGCCCTGACGAGGTGAGTGCTGCGGTGAGATCAGACAACCGCTTGGTGATCACTGTCCGATCAGCGTCACGCTTCGCCAGATGAGGCAAGGTAAAGTCCAATCCGTACGAAACTGGCTCCAAGACATGGAGAATTCTGATGGAGGCCTTGCATCGTTGAGCAACCAATGCCCCATACTCCAAGGCGTCGAGCGAACAGTCCGAAAAATCGATTGGGACCAGAATCCGCTGAATCCCCGATGGATTGTGCCGAGCTCCACCCGCTCTCTCTTTTTCAGATCGCTCAGCGTGCACCGCCAGAACCGGGCAAGGCGCCGCCCGGATAATTCGTTCCGCCGTACTTCCCAAAAGGACATGTGCCAATCCGGTTCTGCCTCTGGTACCCACCACAATCAGATCAGACGCTTCGTCCGTTGCGGCTGCAAGAACTTTTTCACTCGGAATGCCTGTCGCAATCTTCGTCTCCACCAAAATCCCCCGATCGGCTGCCCGTGCTTTCAATTCAACTAACTCTTGCGTTGCCTGCTTCATTAATTCGGCCAAGTACAGCCGATTGACAGGACTCTCCGGGTCGAGCCCAGAGGGAAACTCCAGCACATGCAGCACAGCTAGCAAGGCACCCCACGACCGTGCGAGCGCGAAGGCATAGGCCTCCGCAGCCGCTGACCCCTGTGACCCGTCGGTCGCAAAGAGAATGCTCCGATCTCCCACAGACCCGCTCACACAGCCTCCGCACTCAATAGAAGCAACTCCCCGCTCATCGTCGGATGAATCGAGCATCGGAAAACATGCCGACCTGGTCGCGTCATGTCAAATCGAATCGTGGCGCTCTGTTTCGGATCGAGATATACCCCGCCCACGCCACGGCCATAGACAATCACCCCATCCTTCTCAATCTGAGTGGGAATACCCTCAAACATGGTCGAGCTGAAATCGTGGCGCTCCGCATCTTCATTTCGTACCTTGATGGCGGTTGGAAATCCCAAGCGCAAGAGGCCCTGCTTCGTCACAAATCGAAAATCCTTGATCGTCACGTCCACCACCTGCTCGGATTGCGCCACCAGGACTGTACCGTACATCCAAGCCAGACAGGCCACGGTGAGAACCATCCCTAACCTTCGCCATTGCATACCACGTTTCCCGAGAATCATACCCCCCTCCCTCTGATCGCTATCGTGACGCCCGCCGTTGCGAATCAGAAACCGGAAGCGGCACGGTCAGCACAGGACAACCCGCCGTGCGAACGACCTTTTCCGCCGTACTGCCGAAGAAAATCTTATCTACATTTCCGACTCGCCCGCCATAGCCGCCGATCACAACCAAGTCAACCTTCCCTGTCCGCGCAACTTTGGCGATTTCAGCGAACGGCACCCCCTCTACAATCCGGCGTTCGACCTTTACCTCCGAGGCTACCTTCGATTCCAACAATTGCCTGACGTTTAAACGAGCATGATGGCGCAGCCGACGGCGCTGCGGGGCGGCATCTGACGGAACCGCCAGGAGCCCCAAGCGATGAAATGCGGCAAGCGTACTCGTGTCGATCACGTGCAGGACGAGTACCGCCGCACCACACAGCCTCGCCATCTGACAGGCCACCCGAAAGGCTTCCTCTGAACAGGGGGAAAAATCCACTGGCACCAGGATGGTCTTGAAGAGATCCGTATCCTGCCGCATAAACGATCCTCCTGCTATGGAAAACTGAGCAAGGGCGATGCCACTGATACAAACTGATGGTTCACAGCTGATAGCGTGAAGAGACTCAGAATTTGTTGCTTTCGCTCATGCCATTAGCCATCGACTATTCGCTTCGTCTCCGAAAGTCGTGGCTCTCTGCCACAGTGGTCATCCACTCTCTGTAGCAGAAGGGGGCAAGCGCGGAGCAGCGTGAAAGGTGAGAAATAAAAGGTAGTGAGCGGACAGCCTGAACAATCCTTTTCACCCTGTACATCTCACTTGTCACTGCTCTCGATGGCATTGGACTTGCTGCACCTTTGTAATTGAGTCAGGAGGAGAACAATGTCGCGTGCACAGTGGCTCCTACTCGGAGCTATCGCGTTAGGTCTGGTGATTGTGATCTACCTCATTTTCTTCTGTCCAACAGCTTGCCAGTGAGGTGCGTATGAAACTGTTACTCGCCGTTGATGGCTCTGACCATTCCTACGAGGCAGTCCGATCGCTCAAGTATCTGCCTCGGGCTGAGGAGTTGCATCTTGTCCATGTGCTCGACGTCCCAAGTCCGGCTTATCCTATGATGATGCCGGAAGTGGCACAGGAACTGTACGAGACCGTCGAGCGAAACATGCGCGACGATGGGACCCGTCTGTTGGATCGCATCGTGTCCTTGCTCCCGTTAGATGTTGGGCCGGTTACGAAGCATCTGGTCGTTGGATCTCCGGCAGAACAACTCGTGGCCTTGGCTGAACAGCTCAAGGTGGGACTGATTCTCTTGGGTACTCGGGGCCTCGGACCGATCAAGGAACGACTCATCGGAAGCGTCTCCCATCGAGTCCTGACGTTCGCGCCTGGCGCCAAACTGATTCTTCCCGGTCCCTTGAAAACGCTACATCATATTCTACTGCCCTTACAAGGAACCTATGATGCAGACCATGCCCTCTCCCTCCTTGAACAGAAACCCTTTCGTGAGTTGCCTACGGTGACCCTCTTCACCGTCCTGCCCCATACCAGGCCCCCTTGGCCGGTGGATGCGGTTTCCGCTGAACATATGGAGACCCATTCTCTCCTCAAAGCGAAGGACTTTCTCGACGAGACGGCAGCCAAACTCCGCCTCTCGGGTTACCAGACCCGCGTGATGACGACATTGGGCACCCCAGTGGATGGAATTCTTCAGGAGGCCAAGGCCTTGAATCCGGACCTGATTCTCGTGGGATCTCGAGGGCGCCGCGGCGTGACCCGCATGATACTCGGCAGCGTGTCCCACGCCCTGTTACACCAGGGCACCTATCCACTGATGATTTTTGGCTGACGATCGAAAGAGGTGTACGATGCCGATGTACGACTATAAGTGTCTCAATTGCGGGAAGGAATCGTTGATCGTGGTAACATTGAAAGAACACGCAGCCGGAGGGATTGTCTGTCCGGCCTGTGGGGGCAAAAAGTTGCAGCAGTTGTTTAGTCCGTTTATTGCTCACACGACAAAGAAAAGCTAGAACTATGCTCACGACTCAGCAACAGATTAGATGGCATCGATTCTTTTTTACAGGGCTCGTGAGTCTCTCCATGCTGAGCCGTCTGGCTATACCCTCACTGTATGCTCAAGACTATCCACCCGACCGTGAGCGCGGGAAAGCCTTGTACGAACAGCACTGTCAGAACTGTCATGGCCCGACTGGTCGGGGTGATGGCCCAGGCGCCATGGCGCTGAAAGTCTCACCGGCCAATTTTCAGCGGTTCCAGTCCTTCCTGAAATCCGATGACGAATTACTGCGAACCATCGAGCACGGCGTTGTCTACAGCCCGATGCATTCGTGGCGTGGTCAGCTCACCGATGGAGAAATGCAGGACGTCGTGGCGTACATCCGTGTACTGTCGCAATAGGAACGATGATCGTCCTCAATGCGAGTAGCGGGACCGGTTTGAGTTGGAAGTTGCTGGTTTCGGGTTTCCTGTCTCACATCTAGGGAGACTGACACCAGAAACTTGAAACTCCTGACGGACGGACGAGATGATAAATCTTTGTTCGAGGGAAATGCACCGCAGCGATGGAGCAGTTGGCCCTTCATGACGCCCCCTCATTGTAGAGATTGAGAACGAGTTCGTCACGGGTGGGACAGTGGGGTCAAGGAAGGAAACAAGATCATCCCGGTCCTCGTCAGCTATATCCACCGCTTTGAGGCGCACGGTTGTCTCATTTCCCTGACTCTCGATTGGCACCCACCAAATCCATTGGTCACTCCGGAAGTAGGGCAAGCGATGGGCAGTCCGTTGTTTGACGACGACTCTTGTGTGCCGGCTCGATGAAGGATGCACCGATACGAGGGACGGTAAACCGTATACCAAAACCATGAAGGAGACACGAATGAAGAGATCCTCCGTGCCAATCACGATCGTGGGAATGATCCTCCTCATCGGACTCAGCACCACATGTGTCTGGGCCGCTGTGCCCCAGGCTGCCGATACGGTGTCACCGGCACTTCCTCTCTGCAAAAGCCTGTACAAGAAGAAACCTGTCACGGCCAGGACGTTACAAGAGCTTGTACGCGCTCATGAACGGTGGGTGGAATATCGCGGCAACCAGAATGCCAAGCGGATGGAGCTCTGCCAAGCGGATCTGAGTCGAGCCGCACTCGCAGGGGCGAATCTTGAACGGGCCGATCTGGAAGGCACCGTCTTGCGGCAGGCAAATCTGACTCATGCCACCCTAGATCAAGCCAGCCTGGCTGGGGCTGATCTCACCAAAGCCATCCTCAAAGACGGTAACCTCTCAGGAGCCGATCTGCGTCGTGCCCGACTCACGGGCGCCAATCTTTCTCGTGCCGTGGGTGACGAAGCTGCCTTGTTTGACGCCGTCCTCATCGGCGCCAAATTGAATGAGGCTGCCTTTGAGCGGGCCCAATTTGAGGGTGCCGACCTCAGCTCTGCCGACTTGACCGACGGCAACTTCGCCGAATCGTATTTTTATGGGGCAACACTGAAAGGTACTGTCCTCGTGAATGCTGACCTGACGGGCGCCGACCTGCGCCGCACCATCCTGACCAGTGCCAATCTCTCTCGTGCCAACCTTCAGGGTGCGTTGATGGATCGGGCACAACTGGAACAAGCCAAACTGGTCGAAGCAGACTTGGAAAGTGCCTATCTGGACGAAGCAAATTTGAGCAGAGCAAATCTGAAAGCCGCGATCCTTCGTGGTGCAGACTTGCGGTACGCGAATCTATTGGGTGCCGGCCTGCAGGAGGCCGACTTGGAAGGAGCCAATCTCGAACAGGCCGCTCTCGTCAAGACTGATGGGAACTTGGCCAAGCTCAGGATGGCGATTCTCTACCACGCCACTCTCGATGAGACCAATTTTCTGGACGCCACCCTCACCCGTGCGGTCCTGATCGGGGCCAAAGGCTGGCACATCAACTTTATGAACGGCGACCTCAGCGAAATCTATGCGCCGAAGTCCTCGTTCCGGCAGGGTCAGTTCAATAGGACCAATCTGGAAGGGGCAAATTTCGTCGGTGCGGATCTTCGGGAGTCGAATTTCAGCCACGCCAACTTGACCCAAGCCAATCTACAGGACACGAATCTGCAAGATGCCATGCTTAATTCAGCCAATTTGACGGGTGCTCGGCTGGATTCAGCCGATCTGCGTCGCGCGAACTTCAAAGGCGCCACCCTCTCGTCGGTCATTGGTCTCACACAAGCACAGCTCAACGGGGCCTGCGTCGACGACCAAACGAAATTGCCTCCCGGCTTGAATCGTCCCGCTCCCTGCAGCGCCCTGAAGAAAGAGGGGCGATGACCGCACCGCATGAGCACAGCGTCACGATCACAGAAGGGAGGATCACACTCGAAGGTATCCTCGGACTCCCGGCTGATCCAAGCGGCGTGGTTGTCTTTGCACATGGAAGCGGCAGCGGGCGATTGAGCCCTCGTAACAACTTTGTCGCTCGCCATCTACAGCAAGCAGGACTTGCCACATTGTTGCTGGATCTCTTGACCGAAGAAGAAGCGGATGATCGGCGCAAGGTGTTCGATATCGATCTATTGGCAGACCGACTGTTACTGGCAAAGAGTTGGGTGGAGACGGAGCAACGAACGAGGGGTCTACCAAGCGGCTATTTTGGCGCCAGCACCGGGGCCGGAGCAGCTCTGCAAGCTGCCGCGCGCGAGCCGGCTAACATCAAGGCTATCGTGTCACGAGGGGGACGGCCGGATCTTGCGGAACCTTATCTGCCGTCGGTCACCGCTCCAACTTTGCTAATCGTCGGGGGCCACGATGAACCGGTGATCGAGATGAATCAGACAGCCTACGATTTTCTGACCTGCGAAAAGAAGCTGATCATCATTCCCGGCGCAACACACCTGTTTGAAGAACCTGGAACGCTGGAACAGGTGGCGGAACAGGCAGGGAAGTGGCTTAGGCAGTATCTGATTTAAAGCCTCATAAGGGTTGCCGGCTTCATCTGATTACTTCATCCATCACAGCATCAAGAATCTTCGCCGCTGCTTCACTGGTATCCAGCTTCGCCGTATCACTCCTCATTTTCTGATTCACCAGCACCTTGATGGCCGATCTCACCAGAAATATGGCCAGATACCTCAGACTGAACGAGAGAGGGGCGACAGTGCCCAGATCCACTAAGCCACAGTTCTCGGAATCATGCACTCGGCGAAAGCAGGAAATCGATATCGGCTTTTGTCAGCACTCCCTGCCCTGAGCCTCGCACCGCGCCGGCCAGGACGGCGTCGTACAACTCGAGCTTTCGTTGTTTCAGGGCCATCATCTTCTCCTCAATGCTGTGTCGCATGAGAATCCGCACGATTGTGACGGTCCGCTGTTGCCCGATGCGATGCGCACGATCCGACGCTTGTCGCTCCACTGCGGGATTCCACCAAGGATCGAGATGAAAGACATAACTGGCCCGGGTCAGATTCAACCCTTGCCCCCCCGCTTTCAAGCTCAAGAGAAAGACATTGGGCTGGTCACCGTCTTGAAAGGCCTTCACGCGGGCTTTGCGCGCAGCCGGTGCCGTGGCGCCGTCCAATCGATGATACGGCAATCCATGCTGTATGCACGCTTCCTGCACCAGATCCAGAAAGCTGGTGAACTGTGAGAACACCAGCGCGCTATGCCCCTCCTCTCTCAATACGTTTAATCGTTCCAGGAGAAAGCCAAGCTTAGGAGAGCGCTCCTCCGGTTGTTTCGTGAGGAGTCGTGGCGAAAGACAGACCTGCCGCAGCTTGAGGATAGCCGTGAGGGCGATGAACTGCGCCTGCCCGGACGTCTTGCTGCGATAGGCCTCATCAATTGTTGAGCGAACCTGTTCGACCGTCTGCTGATAGAGTGCCTTTTGGCGATCCGTCAACTCTAGAAACACCTCATGCTCGATTTTCGGAGGTAAGTCCTGAAGAATCTCCGCCTTAGTCCGCCGCAAAACGAAAGGCCTCGTCCGGCGCAGTACCCGGTCAAGCGTAGGACCCGAGAGACGTTTCAAGTCGGTCTTGAATCGATCACTCTCGCCCAAGAGCCCCGGCACGCAGAGATCGATCACGGAGAAATACTCGCCGAGATGGTTTTCGAGTGGTGTACCGGTCAACGCGATCTTGAAGCGCCCCTTGAGTCGTCGGACTGCCCCCGTCGTGTCCGCCTGAATGTTCTTCACCGCCTGGGCCTCATCGAAGACGATCACATGGAACATAGTCTGCTCCAAGAGATCGATATCCCGACGAACCAACCCATAGGTCGTGAGTACGATCTCACCATCCCCGGCCTCGAATGTCCGTTCGCTCCCGCTATACACATGGACCGTAAATTCTGGCGCGAACCGAGCCAGTTCCTGCTCCCAATTGAAGAGGAGGCTCGTCGGCACCACGACCAAGTGGGGACCTTTTACCCCGCGCGCTGCCTTGAGGCGTCCCTCCCTGATGGCAGCCAGAAGGCAGATGGTCTGGATGGTCTTGCCCAGCCCCATGTCGTCCGCCAAACAGGCCCCGAATCGATGGGCATAGAGAAATGCCAACCAGGCATAGCCGTCCTGCTGGTAGGGGCGGAGCGTTGCATGAAGCTCCTTCGGTAACGGCGGCTTCTCAATCCGCACAAATCCCAGCAAACCCGCCAGCACTGCTTCGTCTTCGGCCGGTAACGACACGTGGATTCCCTGCTCGCGCAGCGCGAGCCAATCGAGGATCTGTAAACGAGGCACCCGTACAACCAGCGTCGATTCCCGATTCACCGGGGCGCCGTCGGTTAACTCGAAGATGGCACGTAGCCGTTCCATGCTCGGGCCGTCCAGAAGCCGTAGACCGCCTTCACCTCCAATGAGTCCGCCTCGCTGCAGAACCGTCCTCCATTCATCTTCGTGAATGGCTATCCCATCGCAACGAATCTCCGGCTTGATCTCGAACCAATCGATTCCCGTCTCCTGTCGATCCTGATGCCCGACGTGAACGGAACAGTCCCACCGAACCGACCGGAGCGGCTTCTCCTCGTACAACAGCGTGGTCCCGACCATGGTCAGCTTTTCCAAGAGAGCCGGTAATCGTGGGAACAGCACCCGCGAATCAATCAGCATCGCATCATGCGAGGGCATGCCACGAAACGCGTCCGGGCCGAAGATCTCGAATGGAACCTGATAGAGCCATCCCTCCCGAGACTTGTCGATCGTGTGCAACCCCCACCGCCCTGCATCGATCTGCAACCGTACATCTGGTCTGGCATAGACAGCCAAGTGCTGTTTCAGCCATCGTGCCGCCTCTAGCCGAATGCTTCTCACCCAATCGGTCTGATCCAGCGCTGTCTTAATATGGAGGTCTCGTTCCTTCGCCTCACCGACCGTCAGCAGGCGAAAGAACAACTCGTAAAGCACCGCCTTGCGTTTCTGTGTTCGCAACGGCCCTGACACGGCGCGGCCCTGCTCCAACGCCCGGATGAAGGAAAAAGTCGATGCGCTTGGCGCACACCACGTCTCACCTTGCCGGCATTGTGCCTGGAGCCTCCACGCAGTCGTTGGTGCACCAGACTCATCAAGGAGCGGCCTGAGCGTCAACGCGTATTCCCGCTCCTCGCTTACTGATCCGGCAACAGATACGCGAACCAACGTCTCGCTTCCATTTCCACGAAACAGCAGATCGTCAAGCGTGTTGTCCGCTTGCGTGTAGATCAGATCGATCTGAGAGGATTGAAACTCCCGTCGCGGAATGGTGAATTCCAGCTCATGGTGCAGACCCTGCCATCTCCGATGACCCTCATTGGGTGGTAAGACAACCGCATAGGGCGCTTCATCCAAACCACTGCGACCATACGGACTGTCAGCCCTCTGGATGGCATTGCGCAGTGACAGAAAGGAAGCCCATCCACCTTCATCCTCCAAAAGAAGCAAGCGTCGGCCATTCACATCAACCACGAAGCTACGAAACCGGACAATTCGGTCGAGCACCGTGCCGTCCGCAACACACACCGCACGAATCCTCACGGCTTCACCGGAAAGAGCCAGCTCCGTCTTACTTTGGCACGCGACCGTCGGCGCCCATTGAAGAACAAGCGAGTCCTGGTCGACTTTGAGGACAATAGGGAACCGGCGCTTGGCCAAGTCAAGGTAGCGCAACAAGGGCTCATCCCCGTAGGTCGACGAAAACCAGGACGGATGAAGCAGCGGTCGCAGCTCGGTCGGTAAGTCTGGAACCCAGCCCGCAGCCAGCCTCACACCATTGCGATGGAGGGAGAGCTGCGGAGAGGGCAGACTTGCGTCGACCACGATTTCATAGCCCGACTCGAGCGTACTGCCTTTGCTCGGGGCACCCGTCTGAATGGGTACCCCCAACAAATCGGTTCTGAGTACGGCAAGATGGGCTTGTTCTCGATCGGATAATTGGACCGTCTCGGGCACAAGGAGATGTTTGGTGGTGAAACAGGCGCACAGGACATGTTTGCACGGACAATCAAACTCCCAAGCCGGACAGTCACAGAAGGCAGAGAGAAACCCATCGTCCAGGGAAAATACGACTTCGTACAAAACGGTGCCTTGCACATGAGCCGTGAGTGTCGCACCATCTTTGCTCCACACATAGTGTTGCAGTCGCTGCCGCCGATAGTAGTCATGCCCCCGCACCACCGACGCTTTCGGGGCCATCGTATAGACATCATTGACGGCAAGATTACGAAATGCAGCAAGCAGCGCGGCCGCAGCGGGAGTTTGAGCGATGGGGCTCA
>WBZP01006879.1_pt1 | contig 11125 bp, 6 predicted proteins | sample 5204301 | NCBI WGS metagenome assembly WBZP01 (sample SAMN12412401, study PRJNA552823) | activated sludge metagenome | isolation source: activated sludge from nitrification reactor of wastewater treatment plant... | place: USA: Pennsylvania | collected 2017
CGTCGTGCTGCGCGAGAGCCTGACGCGCGCGCAGAAGGTCGCGGTCCTCCTGGCCGCGGCCGGCGTGTCCGTCCTGACCCTCGGCCACGGCCGCTTCCCCTGGATCGCGCTGGCTCTGGCGCTGACCTTCGGCCTCTACGGCCTCGTCCGGAAGACGGTCGAGGCCGACGCACTGACCGGCCTGCTGTGGGAGACGGCGCTCCTCGGGCCGCTCGCGGTGGCCTTCCTCCTCGCCCTCGCCGCTCGCGGCAGCGGCGCCTTCGGCGCGGCCCACCCGCGCGAGTCGGTCCTCCTCGCCCTCGGCGGGCTGGTGACGGCGGTCCCCCTCGTCCTCTTCGCCGCCGGCGCCCGCTCGCTGCCGCTGTCGACGCTCGGCCTGATCCAGTACCTCTCGCCGAGCCTCCAGTTCCTGCTGGCCGTGTTCCTGTACCGCGAGCCGTTCACCGCCGCCCACGGCGTCACCTTCGCCTGCATCTGGACGGCCCTCGCCATCCTGACGGTCGACGTGAGGCGCCGGATGACGGCTGGGGTCAGATCTTGAATCTTGAATCAAGATTCAAGATCTGACCCCGGCCGACAGGAACAGCGCGACCTCGGCGATCGCCGGGCAGGCGCGCGCCCTCGTCACCCGCAGCCGCACCCTCGAAGCGGTGACCGGCGCGAAGCGCAGGATGCGGCGGACGCCGACGGTCGTGCCCTCGGCCACCGTCTTCCACGCCCCGCCCACGAAGGCGTCGAGGGCCCAGCCCTCGACGCGCTGGCCGAGCGCGATCGCCTCGCGGACGCGAACCTGGTCGAAGCGCGTCGGGCCCGCCAGCTCGAGCTGCAGCGCGCCCGTCGTGACGCCGTCGTCCGTGGCCCAGTAGGTCGACGCGTCGCCGTCCACGGCCCGCGCGGCGGCGAAGGCCGGCGAGGAGCCGCCGCGCGCGCCGTCGGCCGTGGCCTTCGCCCCGCGCGCGAGGTCCTTCCCGAACGTCGCGTCGAGGTAGGCCCGCAGGCCGCGCAGGCGCTCGACGTCGGTCTCGTGGAAGAGGCCGCGGCGGTCGGGCGGCACGTTCAGGAGCAGGTTCGCGCTGCGGCCCACCGACGCGTAGTAGATGTCGACGAGCTGCGCGACGGTCTTCACCTTCGCGTCCTCGCTCGCGTGGTAGAACCAGCCGGGCCGGATCGAGACGTCGACCTCCGGCGGCACCCACTCGGCCGCGTCGGGCTGCCCGGGCGCGAGCTTCTGGTAGTCGGGCGCGCCGGGATAGAGGGCGCTCCGGTCGAGGCCCATCCACGTCGTCTCGAAGCCGAGGCCGTTCTCGTTGCCCACCCACCGCACGTCGGGCCCGGCGTCCGAGAACATCACGGCCGCGGGCTGCAGCTCCCGCACGAGGCCCCAGGTCCTCGGCCACTCGTAGTACGTCGCGCCGTCGATCTTCCGCTTCTCGCGGGCGCCGCCGTAGTAGCCGTCGCCGCCGTTCGCGCCGTCGAACCACACCTCGAAGAGCGGGCCGTAGCCGGTCAGCAGCTCGCGCAGCTGCCCGCGGTAGTAGTCGAGGTAGGCGGCGCGCGAGTACTCCGCGTGGTTGCGGTCCCACGGCGAGAGGTAGAGGCCGACCTTCAGCCCTTCGCGCCGGCAGGCGTCGACGAACGCGCGCACCACGTCGGCCTTCCCGTCCTTCCAGCGGCTCTTCGCGACCGAGTGGTCGGTGAGCCGGCTCGGCCACAGGCAGAAGCCGTCGTGGTGCTTCGCGGTGAGGATGAGCCCGGCCATGCCGGCGTCCTTCGCCGCGCGCGCCCACTGAGCGGCGTCGAACGCGGTCGGCGCGAAGACGTCGGGGCTCTCGTCGCCGTAGCCCCACTCCTTGTCGGTGAACGTGTTCACGGTGAAGTGGACGAAGCCGTAGTACTGCATCTCGTGCCAGGCGAGCTGGCGCACGCTCGGCACGGGGCCGACGGGAGCGGGAGGCGCGACGTCGGCGCGCGGCCGCGGCGCGGCGAGGAGAGCCGCCGCGGCGGCGACCGGGACGGCGAGAGCGAGACGGATCCTCCGGGCCTCTACGCGCATGGCGGCGTCCTCCGGGCGAGGATCGTACGCTATCCTGCCGGGCGATGAGCCACTCCGTCTTCGACGACATCGAGAAGGACATGGGCGAGGCGGCGGCGGCGGCGTTCGCCCGCCTCGCGGTCGAGTACTACGCGGCCACGCGCGGGAGCGACGGGCCGGTCTCGACGCCGCTTCTGCCCGAGGAGATCGCCCCGCGCTTCGAGGAGCCCCTCCCCGCCGCGGGGCGTCCGCTCGAGACGGTGGTGGAGCGGCTCCGCCGCGAGGTCATCGGCGACGTCAACCGCCTGTGCCATCCGCGCGCGATGGGCCACCAGGTGTCTCCGCCGCTGCCGGCCGCGGTCTGGACGGAGGCGCTCACGTCGGCCCTCAACCAGTCGGGCGCCGTGTGGGAGATGTCGCCCGTCGGCACGATCGTCGAGGCGCAGGTCGTGCGCTGGATGTGCGGCCTCGCGGGGTTCGGGGCGTCCGCCGGCGGCGTGTTCACCTCCGGAGGGACCGAGGCCACCTTCGTGGCCCTCCTCGCGGCGCGAGCCGCGGCGCTGCCCGACGCGTGGGCGAAGGGCCTCGGCGCGGAGGCTCCGGTCGTCCTGCACGGCGAGCACGCCCACTACGCCGTGGCGCGGGCGGTGGGCGAGCTCGGGATCGGCACCGACAACATGGTGCCACTGCCGTCGCGCGCGTTCCGCATGGACGCCGAGGCGCTCGAGGCGGAGATCGGCCGGCAGCGCGGGCGGGGACGGAGGATCATGGCCGTCGTGGCGACGGCCGGCTCGACGGCGACCGGCTCCTTCGACGACCTCGACCGCATCTCTCGCCTGTGCGAGGCCCACGGCCTGTGGCTCCACGTCGACGGCGCGCACGGCGCGTCGGCCCTCTTCTCGCCGACGCACCGGCCGCGGCTCGCCGGCCTCGAGCGCGCGCGGTCGATCGCGTGGGACCCGCACAAGATGATGCTGATGCCGCTCGCCGCGAGCGTCGTGCTCGTGCGCGACGAGCGCGACCTCGAGGCCGCGTTCAGCCAGAAGGCGCCGTACCTCTTCCACGGCCGCGGCTGGGACCAGGGCGTCCGCAGCTTCCAGTGCTCGCGCCGGCTCGACGCGATGAAGGTGTGGGTCGCCCTCCAGCGCTACGGCGCGGCCGGGTTCGGCGCGGTCTACGACCGGCTGTGCGACACGGCGCGGGAGCTCCACGCGGCCGTCGAGCGGCGGCCCGACTTCGAGCCGCTCCACGAGCCGGAGTCCAACATCCTCTGCTTCCGCTATCGCGGCGACGGCTCTCTCGGAAAGGAGGCCCTCGACGCGCTGAACCTGCGCCTGCGGCAGGAGTACAACCGCTCGGGCGAGGGCTGGATCACGACCACCGTCCTCGGCGGCCGCCGCGTCCTGCGCTGCGCGATCATGAACCCGCGCACGACCTCGGCCGACGTCGCGCGCGTGCTCGACGGCCTCGCGCGGCTGGCGGCCACGCCTGGGGTCAGATCTTGAATCTTGAATTCCGCGAGGTGGATTCAAGATTCAAGATCTGACCCCAGCCGGTACAATCCCGGCCATGAGCACGACCCGCCGCGACCTGCTGAAGTCGGTTCCCGCCGCTCTCGCCGTCGCCGCCGTTCCCGGCGTCGCCTCCGCCATCCCGCCCGTCACCCGCTCCGGCAAGGCGCGGCTCCGCCTCGGCCTCGCGGCGTACTCGATGCGCGACCACCTGCAGGGCAAGCTGCAGCCGGCGATGACGCTCCACGACTTCCTGGAGAAGGCGGCCGCGTGGGAAGTCGACGCCGTCGAGCTCACGTCCTACTACTTCCCGGACGAGATCACCCCCGCGTACGTCACGGGTCTCAAGCGCCACTGCCACCTGCTCGGGCTCGAGGTGTCGACGACGCCCATCCGCAACACCTTCACGGTGCCGGCGGGTCCGGCCCGCGACAAGGACGTCGCGCACGTGAAGCGCTGGCTGCAGATCGCCTCCGCCCTCGGCTCGCCGGCCATCCGCATCTTCGCCGGCGACGCTCCGAAGGGAGTGGACGAGGCCCAGGCCCGGCGCCACTGCGTCGAGGCGATCGAGGAGTGCGCGGACGAGGCCGCGAAGCAGGGGGTCTTCCTCGCCCTCGAGAACCACGGCGGCGTCGTGGCGAAGCCGGAGGACCTCCTCGAGATCGTCCGGGCGGTGAGGTCCGAGTGGTTCGGCGTCAACTTCGACAGCGGCAACTTCCACGGGCCGGACCCGTACGCCGACCTGGAGACGATCGCGCCCTACGCCGTCACCGCGCAGGCCAAGGTCGAGATCCAGCCGGCCGGCCAGCCGAAGCAGGCGGCCGACCTCGGCAAGGTCACGGCGATCCTCCGGAAGGCCGGCTACCGCGGCGTCGTGTCGCTCGAGTACGAGGCGGCCGAGGCGCCGCTCACGGCGATCCCGCGTTACCTCGAGGCGCTCCGCGCCGTGCTCTGAGGCTCAGCGGCGGCGCGCGCCGCCCCGGCCGCGCGCCGCCTTCGCCTTCCCGGCCTTCTTCTTGCCCTTGCCGGGCAGCGGAAGCTCGCCGTCGTCCTTCGAGACCATGGCCTCGACGCCCGTCCATCCCGTCGGCAGGGGCTCGGCCTCCGCCTCGAACAGGAAGCGCGAGGGGACCGCGCGCGAGCTGCGCCCGTACTTCGCGCGCTCGAACGCCCAGGTCATGGTCAGCGACGTCATCGCCCGCGTGATGCCGACGTAGGCGAGGCGGCGCTCCTCGTCGACCGAGCCCTCGGCCGCCGCCTTCGCGTGCGGCAGGAGGCCCTCCTCCATCCCGACGAGGAACACGTGCGGGAACTCGAGGCCCTTCGCGGCGTGGAGGGTCATGAGCGTCACCGCGTCCTCGCGGGTGTCCTTCTTGTCCTCGTCCTCGTCGCTCGTCGAGAGGGCGAGCTCCTCGAGGAAGCCGTGGAGCGAGGGCTCCTTGGACCGTCGGACGTGGTTCTCCGCGAAGTTGACGATCTCCTCGACGCCGGCCCAGCGCGCCTCGCGGACCATCGGGTCGGAGTACGTCCGGACGACCTCGCCCTTGTAGTCGATCGCGTGGAGGAGGGCCTGGAGCCGATCGACGAGATCGCGGCCGGCCTCGGCGATCCCCGACCGGTCGATCGCGCCGCGCAGCGCGCGGTACCCCTCGGCCGCCTGCGGCGTCACGCCCTGGACCTCGCCCGCCCGCTCGAAGCCCTCCGCGGCCGAGATGCCGTGCTTCGTCGCGAAGTCGACCACCTTGTCGATGCTCGCCTTGCCGACGCCGCGCGGCGGGGTGTTGATGATCCGCAGGAGCGACGTCTCGTCGTTCGGCTGCACCGCCAGCTTGAGGTAGGCGACGACGTCGCGCACCTCCTTGCGGTCGAAGAAGGACATGCCGCCGACGAGCACGTACGGCAGGCCCCCGGCCCGCAGCTCCGCCTCGAGCGGCCGGAACTGCACCTGGGTGCGGCAGAGGATCGCGAAGTCGTGGGGCTTGGCCCGGCCGGGCTTCACGACCTTCGCGATCTCGCCGACCACGAACTGCGCCTCCGACACCTCGTCCTTGAGCCGCGCCTGGCGGACGGGCTCGCCGTCGCCGCGGGCGGACTCGAGGGCCTTGTCGTGGCGGGCCGCGTTGTTGCGGATGACGGCGTTCGCCGCGTCGAGGATGGGGCGCGTCGAGCGGTAGTTCGTCTGGAGGCGGACGACCTTCGCCCCGGCGAAGTCGCGGCCGAAGTTCAGGATCTTGCGGATGTCGGCCCCGCGCCACCCGTAGATCGACTGGTCGTCGTCGCCCACGACGCACACGTTGCGGTGCTCCTCGCCGAGCTCCCGCACGATCTCGTACTGGGCGTGGTTCGTGTCCTGGTACTCGTCGACGAGGATGTGGCGGTACTTCCGGCGGTAGGCGTCGCGGATCCCCGGGTGCTCGCGGAAGAGGCGCACCGTCTCGAGCAGCAGGTCGTCGAAGTCCATCGCCTTCGTGCGGCCGAGCTGCTCCCTGTACTTCTGCCACACGGAGCCGACGAGCTGGTCCCTCGCCGTCGTGCCGTTCGCGAGGAACTGCTCGGGCGTCTCCATCCGGTTCTTCGCGAGCGAGATTCGGGCGAGGACGGCCGAGGGGTGCATCGTCGTCTCGTGGACGCGCAGCTCGCGCATCGCCGCCTTCACGGCCGAGACCTGGTCGGACGCGTCGCAGATCGTGAAGCGCTTCGAGTGGCCGAGGACGGAGCCGTGCTCGCGGAGCACCTTCGCGCAGAATGCGTGGAACGTGCCGACCGTGACGTCCTTGGCCTTCTCGCCGACGAGCGCGCGGACGCGCTCCTTCATCTCGCCGGCGGCCTTGTTCGTGAAGGTCACGGCGAGGATGGCGCCGGGCGGGACGCCGCGCGAGATGAGGAAGGCGATCCGCGCCGTGATCACGCGGGTCTTGCCGGTGCCGGCGCCGGCGAGCACGAGCAACGGGCCGTCGGCCGTGGTGACCGCGTCGCGCTGCGCCGGGTTGAGGCTGGTGACGAGGGGGGACTCGCCGCGCGAGGCGCGGCCCGTGGGCGACGTCGAGGAGGAGTGCATGCGAAGGGGCGAGGTTATACCACGGCGAACAGCCGGAACAGCCGGGGTCAGATCTTGAATCTTGAAACGGCCCTCGCGGATTCAAGATTCAAGATCTGACCCCAGCCGTCAGCCGGCCGTCACCTGCGGGAACTCCGTGATGCGGAGGTTCGTGCAGCCGTACGGGAGGAGGCGCACCTCCTCGACCGGGCCGAGGTCGGGGCCGCCGGGGCGGGCCCACGCGACGTCGGCCGGCGAGATCTCGGCCGCCCAGCCGTGGGCGAGCTTCCAGGAGGGGATCCGGCGCGCGCGGGCGAAGGCGACCATGCCCGCGCCGAGCGGCGAGAACGGCCGCTCGCCGATCGGCCGCTCCTCGAAGCGCAGGCCGTCGGCCGGCCGCGCCGGGTCGAGAGCGAGGCCGTAGTTCCACGGCGTCGTCGGCCGCACCTCGAAGTCGCCGTGCGGCAGCTCGCGGCCGGGCTTGTCCGCGTTCAGGCGCGTCCACTCCTCGCCGATCGCGAGCGAGTAGACGAGCGGCCCGCGCTCGACCGCGATCGCCTCGTCGTACCGGCGCGTGATCGCCGGGCGCATGGGGAAGCGGACCTGGAGCGTCGTCCCGCCGCTCCACGCCCGCTCGATCCGGTGCATCGTGCCGGGCGTCATCGGCTCGGGGCGGCCCCCGCCGACCCGCACCGTCGCCCCCTTCGCCCACGAGGGCACCCGCAGGAGGAGCGGGAAGCGGGCCGCGCGCTCGGGGTGGACCGAGATGGCGACCGTCTCGCGGAAGGGGTACTCGGTCTCGACCTCGACCTCGACCGGCACGCCGCCCGACGAGAAGCTCGCGCGGCACGGCGCGTACGCCGCGGCGGCGAGGCCCTCGTCCTTCGTCTTCATCCACAGGTGGGCGGCGAGCTTGGGCCAGCCCTGGTGCATGTTGGCCGTGCAGCAGCCGAAGTTCGGCTCGAGTCCGAAGAGGTTCGACTCGGGCCCGTTCGTCGTGAACAGGTGCTCGGGGTTGAGGGTGCACTGCGCCTGGTTCGCCTGCTGGTCGTACTGGTGCGACCACATGTCGGGGGAGATCGCGGCCGGCAGCGCGTTGTAGGCGACGCGCTCGAGGCGCTCGGCGAAGATGGGGTCGCCGAACGTCGCGTAGAGGTGCTCGAGCGAGTAGAGGAGCTCGACGACCGCGCACAGCTCGGTGCCCTGGAGGGGGCTCCGGCCGGCGAGGCACTCGTCGCCCGAGAAGACGCCGGTGACCTGGCCGTGGTGCCGGTCGAGGATCTCGAGCATCCGGCGGGCGAGCGCGCGGCGATCCGGCCGCGGGTCGAGGCGCCACGACAGAGCGGCCGCTTTCGGGGCCATCGCGGTGTTGACGACGTGCTTCGTCCACTTCCAGAGGCCGCGCCGCGGCGTGGGGACGCGGACGTCTTCCGTCCGGTAGAGCGCGTCGTAGTCCGTGCCCTGCTCGCGGAGCTTCCGCGCGAGGTCGAGGAGCCACGGCTCCTTCGTGCGCTCGTAGACGTAGAAGGCGGGGACGAGGCCCTCGAACCACCGGAAGCGGCCCCAGTCGAAGAGCGGCGCGCGGTCGAGGCCGCCCAGGAGGGCGCGGAGGCTGCGGCGGACGGCCTCGAGGACGCGCGCGTCGCCCGTCGCTTCGTGGTACTGCACGAGGGCCTTGTTCGCGAGGAGGATGGCCCAGGTGTCGTAGCGCTTCGCCGCTGCGTCGACCGGGTAGGGCGCGTACCACCCGTCCGGCCGCTGGCCCTCGACGATCCGGCCCACGTGGCGCGCGAGGCGCCCCTTCAGCTTCGGGTCGTCGAGCAGGAACGCGAGGGGGATGGCGCCGTCGAGCCAGTAGGGCGCGCGCTCCCACCCCTCGGCCTTTCCGCCGAACCACTGGCTGTCGGCCACGTCGGGCCAGAACTCGTCGAGGTGGCCCGTGAGCCCGTCGGCCTGGATCCGCAGCTGGCGGGCGAGCCAGCCCGCGGGCCGGATCGCGCCGAGCGGCAGCGGCCGCAGCGCGGGCCGGGCGAGGCCGTCGGGGGGCGCCGCCGCGCGCTTCGCCGGCGCCGGCTTCGCCCGTCCCGGGGCGGCGGCCGCGCCGGCCGCCGTGGTCGTCAGTGCGACGCTCGCGAGGAAGGCCCGTCGATCGAGTTCGCGCATGGTGCGCCGAATATAGCGCGCGGCCAGGGGACTACAATGGCTCTCCGCCGCGGCCTCGTTCCCGCCGACGCTGGAGGTTGCCGATGCCCGCCCGCTCGCTGCTCGTCCTCGCGCCGCTCGCCCTCGCCGCGCTCGTCCCGGCCGCGATCGCCCAGGCGGGTCCCGCCCCGGCCTCGTCGGAACCGCTCGGCGACTTCGACGGGCACGGCGACGTCGGCGCTCCCCGGATCGCCGGCCGCGCGGCGTACGACGCGGCCACCCAGAGGTACACGCTCTCGGCCGCCGGCGTGAACATGTGGGGCCCGCGCGACGAGCTGCACCTCGCCTGGAAGAAGCTGTCGGGCGACTTCATCGTGCAGGCCCGCCTTCGCTTCGAGGGGAAGGGCGCCGACCCGCACCGCAAGGCGGGCGTCATCGCCCGCGCCGGCCTCGGCGACGACGCGCCCTACGCCGACGTCGCCGTCCACGGCGACGGCCTCACGTCGCTCCAGTTCCGGCGGGCGAAGGGCGCGGCGACGGAGGAGGCGAAGTCGCCCCTCTCCGGCGCCGGCGTCGTGCAGCTCGAGCGCAAAGGGACGACCCTCACGATGTCGGTCGCGAAGCACGGCGAGCTCTACACGACCACCGAGGTCGCGGACCTCGCCCTGGGCGACGAGGTCTACGTCGGGATCTTCGTCTGCTCCCACAACCCGGACGTCGTCGAGACCGCCGTGTTCGACAACGTGCGGCTCGTGAAGCCCGCGCCGGACGCGCTCGTCCCGTACCGCGACTACCTCGGCAGCCGCCTCGAGCGGCTCGACGTCGCGACCGGGGACCGGCAGGTCGTGCACGCCTCGGACGACCAGCCGTTCGAGGCCCCGAACTGGACGCGCGACGGGAAGTCGCTCGTCTACAACAACAGCGGGAAGACGAAGGACGCCGGCCGGCTCGTTCGGTTCGATCTCGCGACGGGGAAGGGCGCCTTCGTCGACACCGGCGCCCGGGTGCGCAACAACAACGACCACGTGATCTCGTTCGACGGAAAGATGCTGGGCATCAGCGACGGGTCGGACGGCGGCCAGTCGAGCGTCTACACCGTGCCCCTCGCGGGCGGGGAGCCGAAGAGGATCACGAAGCTCGTGCCCTCGTACTTCCACGGCTGGTCGCCGGACGGGAAGTGGCTCGTCTACACCGGCGGCCGCGGCGGCGAGTACGACGTCTACCGCATCGCCGCCGACGGCAGCGGCGACGAGGTGAACCTGACGAGGTCGAAGGGCCTCGACGACGGCCCGGAGTACTCGCCGGACGGGAAGTGGATCTACTTCAACTCGGTCCGCAGCGGCACGATGCAGGTCTGGCGCATGAGGCCGGACGGCTCGGAGCCGCAGCAGATGACGAACGACGAGCTCAACAACTGGTTCCCGCACCTGACTCCGGACGGGACGCAGCTCGTCTTCATCACGTTCCCGAAGGAGGTCCCGCCCTCCGACCACCCGTACTACAAGCGGGTGTACCTGCGGCTCATGCCGGCCGAGGGCGGCGCGCCGCGCGTGATCGCCTATCTCTACGGCGGCCAGGGCACGATCAACGTGCCGTCGTGGTCGCCCGACGGGAAGCGGCTCGCCTTCGTCTCGAACAGCGGCCCGCTGCGCTGACGGCCGCGATCGGACCCTGAGCCGGCGCATCGCCGGCGGTGCGGTGCGGCGCGCTCAGTTCACGGGCACCGCCACCGGTCGCGGGTCGGGCGCCGCCTGTGCCGGTGTCGTGGCGCCCGGCGGCAGCTCGAGGATCCGTACGTCGCGGAAGTGGATCTCGGCCCCCTCCGACTCCAGGCAGAGGAAGCCCTTCTTCTGCGTGGCGCCCTTCACGCCGTTCACGAACTTCCCGTTCACCGAGAGCTTGACGACGCCGTCCACCGCGACGACGTCGTACGTGTTCCACTGGCCGCGGCCGAGGGCGCGGTTCTCGACGGACATGCTGCGCTCGCCGCGCGGGTTGTCGGGCGTCGTCTTCACCCCGCCGACGCCGAAGAGCTCGCCGTGGACGTACGCGACCGGCGGTACGACCCCGTCCTTCGCGTTGAGCCGCGGCCACTCGAGCTCCAGCATCTGCACCTCGACGCCGTTCGGCAGGCGGCTCTCGCCCGGCCGCGCGTCGCTCCAGAGGAAGACGCCCGAGTTGCCGCCGGGCTCCGTGTGCCGCCACTCGACGTGCAGGACGAAGTTCTCGTACTGGCGCTCGCTGCACATCACGCCGATCGGCCGGCCGGAGCAGACGAGCATCCCGTCCTTCCACGCCCACGTGGCGGGCGACGTGTTGACGTTCACCCAGCCCGCGAGCCCGCGGCCGTCGAAGAGGTTCACGAACGCCGCGGGCGTCTGCGCGGACACCGCGCCGCTCGCG
>WBZP01006880.1_pt1 | contig 11124 bp, 9 predicted proteins | sample 5204301 | NCBI WGS metagenome assembly WBZP01 (sample SAMN12412401, study PRJNA552823) | activated sludge metagenome | isolation source: activated sludge from nitrification reactor of wastewater treatment plant... | place: USA: Pennsylvania | collected 2017
CGCCCTGATCGCCATTGGCTACACCATGGTGTACGGCATCATCGGCATGATCAATTTCGCCCACGGCGAGATTTACATGATCGGCGCCTACGTCGGCCTGCTGACGATTACCGCGCTGGGACTGTTCGGCGTGGACAGCATCTCGCTGGTTTTGCTGGCGACCCTGGCCATCAGCATCCTGGTGACCGGTTCCTATGGCTGGACCGTGGAGCGGCTGGCCTACCGGCCCTTGCGCGGCAGTCCCCGGCTGGTGCCGCTGATCTCCGCCATCGGCGTGTCGATCTTCCTGCAGAACTACGTCCAACTCGGCCAGGGCGCGCGCGATGTGTCGATGCAGCCGGTGCTGACCGGCGGCTGGCGCTTCGGGCCGGAGGGCGGCTTTCAGGTCTATCTCTCTTATATGCAGGTACTGATCGCGGTGGTGACGGTGATCTCTATGACCGGGCTGACCCTGTTCATCGCCCGCTCGCGGATGGGCCGCGCCTGCCGGGCCTGTTCCGAGGACCGGGCCATGGCTAACCTGCTCGGCATCGACACCGACCGGGTCATCGCCCTCACCTTCGTGCTGGGCGCGGCGCTGGCGGCGGTGGCCGGCGTGCTGGTCAGCTTGTACTACGGGCTGGTTAACCCCTTTATCGGCTTCATGGCCGGACTGAAAGCGTTCACCGCGGCGGTGCTGGGTGGCATTGGCAGCATTCCGGGGGCGATGCTGGGCGGGGTGGTGCTGGGGCTGGCGGAAAGCTTCGCTTCCGCCTACCTGCAAACCGAGTACAAGGACGTGGTGGCCTTCGCCCTGCTGATCGGGGTGCTGCTGGTGCGGCCCACCGGCCTGCTGGGGCGCCCGGACGTGGAGAAGGTGTGAGCCACATGCGCCGCATGCTGCCCGAAGCTTTACTGGCGGCGGTATTGACCGCCGTGTTGCTCACCCCGATCTTCGGCCTGCGCATCCACGTCGACGGGGTCAACGTCTCGTTGAACCGCAATCCGATGCCGGTCGTCATCGCGGTCGTGATCGTCTTCCTGCTGCGGCTGTTCCGCGACCCGCTGCGGAACGCTTGGGCCAAGCTGCATCTCCCGGCGTCCTGGCGGGAGTATTCGATCACTGCCGCGCTGCGCCGGGCGCAACAACAGCCACGCTATCAAACTGGATTCTGGATGCTGCTGTTCATCGCCGCGATTATCTGGCCGTTCGCCGCCTCGCGCGGCGCGGTGGACGTGATGACGCTGGCGCTGATCTACGTGATGCTCGGTCTGGGGTTGAACATCGTGGTCGGCTTCGCCGGCCTCCTCGTGCTCGGCTACGCCGCGTTCTACGCGGTCGGCGCCTATACCTACGCCCTGCTGGCGCAGCACTTTGGCCTGTCGTTCTGGCTGTGCCTGCCGGCTGCGGGGGCGCTGGCGGCGCTGACCGGCTTCCTGCTCGGCCTGCCGGTGTTGCGGCTGCGCGGCGATTATCTGGCCATCGTGACCTTGGGCTTCGGCGAAATCACCCGGCTGCTGCTCAACAACCTGAATGTCCTGACCGGCGGCCCGGACGGGATCGGCAACATTCCGCGCCCGAGCCTGTTCGGATTGGAGTTCAGCCGCCGGGCCAGCGCGGGCGGCACCACCTTCCACGAATTTTTCGGCATCGACTACAGCGGCGATTACGGGGTGATCTTCCTGTACCTGCTGGGGCTGGCGCTGGTGCTGCTGATCCTGTTCGTGATCAACCGCCTGCTGCGGATGCCGCTGGGCCGGGCGTGGGAGGCGCTGCGCGAGGACGAAATCGCCTGCCGCTCGCTGGGCCTCAGTCCCACCGTGATCAAGCTGTCGGCGCTGACCTTGAGCGCCGGGTTCGCCGGGTTCGCCGGCGCCTTTTTCGCCGCCCGTCAGGGCCACATCAACCCCGAGTCGTTCACCTTCATCGAGTCGGCCATGGTGTTGGCGATTGTGGTGCTGGGCGGCATGGGCTCGCAGTTTGGGGTAATGCTGGCCGCCATCGCGATTACCGCCCTGCCGGAACTGGCGCGCGAGTTCGATGAATACCGGATGCTGGCCTTCGGCCTGGTGATGGTGCTGATGATGATCTGGCGGCCGCAGGGCCTGGTGCCGGCCGCCCGGCCCCGGCTGGAACTGCCGGAGCATGCGGAGACGTCGCGATGAGTCTCGAACTGGGCCAGGCTCCCGTTGCCGAATCAGCGCCCCGTCCATTGTTGGAAGTCCATAACCTCAGTATGCGTTTCGGCGGATTGCTGGCAGTGGATAACGTCAATTTCGAGGTTCGCCGCGACCAGATTTTCGCCATCATCGGCCCCAACGGCGCGGGTAAAACCACGGTGTTCAACTGCGTCGGCGGCTTCTACCGGCCCACGACCGGCACCGTGGCGCTGGACGGTCAGCCGCTCCATCACTTGCCCAGCCACCGCATCGCCCGGATTGGACTGGTGCGCACCTTTCAGAACGTGCGGCTGTTCAAGACCATGACCGTGGTTGAAAACCTGCTGATCTCGCAGCATGTCCAGTTGGAAACCCGGCTGCTACCCGGTCTGTTCAAGACTCCGAAATACCGCCGTGCCGAAGTCGAAGCGTTGGAGCGGGCGGCGTTCTGGCTGGAAAAAGTCGGACTGCTGACCGTGGCCAACCGTGAAGCCGGCAATCTGGCTTACGGCCAACAGCGGCGGCTGGAAATCGCCCGCTGCATGATCACGCAACCCAAGGTGCTGATGCTGGACGAACCGGCGGCGGGTTTGAACCCGCAGGAGACCCGCGATCTGGATCGGTTGATCAACGAGTTGCGCGCCGAACACGGGGTGGCGGTGCTGCTGATCGAGCACGACATGAGTCTGGTCATGGGGATTTCCGACCGGATTCTGGTCATGGAGTACGGCCGGCCGATTGCGACCGGCGCGCCCGCCGAGATTCGCCGCGACCCGCGCGTCATCAAAGCCTATCTGGGGGAAGAGTGATGATGCTGAAACTGGACAAGGTTCACACCTTCTATGGCCAGATCGAGGCGCTCAAGGGTGTGTCGCTGGATGTCCATCCCGGCGAGATCGTCACCCTGATCGGGGCCAACGGCGCGGGCAAAAGCACCCTGCTGCTGACCATCTGCGGTTCGCCGCAAGCCGCCAAGGGCAGCGTGACTTTCGAGGGGCAGGACATCACTCATAAACCGACCCACGTCATCATGCAATGCGGGCTGGCGCTGGTGCCGGAAGGGCGGCGCATCTTCCCCGGGTTAACCGTGCGGGAAAATTTGCAGATGGGTGGTTTTTTCGCCGACAAGGCGCGGCTGGAGACCGATCTGGAGCGGGTGTTCGCCCTGTTTCCGCGCCTCAAGGAACGGCGCAATCAGCGCGGCGGTACCCTGTCCGGCGGCGAGCAGCAGATGCTGGCCATCGGCCGCGGTCTGATGAGTCGGCCCAACCTGTTGCTGCTGGACGAACCGTCGCTGGGGTTGGCGCCGATCATCATCGCCCAGATTTTCCAGATTCTGAAGGAAATCCGCGAGGAGGGCGTAACCATCTTCCTGGTCGAACAGAACGCCCACCGCGCCCTGCAATTGGCGGATCGCGGCTACGTGCTGGAAAACGGCCGTATCGTGCTGGCCGACAGTGGCGCCAATTTGCTGGCCAACGATCAGGTGCGCAAGGCGTATCTGGGGGGCTGAAAAAAATATCGCCCCGGCGCTTTCCCGTGGCGGGAAAGCGTACCGGGGCGAATGGAGAGTTCGCGGTTCAGGCGATTTCGTCGAGCACCGCGCGGATGCGCTGGCCGATGGCCTCGACGGTGCCGGTACCCCTGACGGTGCGCAGCAGACCCTTCCGGGTGTAATAGTCAATCAGCGGCGCGGTCTTCTCCTCATAAACCCGCAGCCGGTTGCGGATGGTGTCCTCGTTGTCGTCGGCGCGACCACGCCCCAGCAGGCGCTTGACGATCTCCTCGTAATCCACCTCGAAGAACAGCACCAGGTCGAGTGGCTGGTCGATCTTGGCCAACAGCTTGTCCAGCGCCTCGGCCTGCGCCAAGTCACGCGGAAAGCCATCCATCATGAAACCCTTGGGATTAGTATTGGCCAGCGTGCGCAGGCCGTTTTCGATCATGCCCAGGACGATATCGAACGGCACCAGATCGCCGGCATCCATGTACGGCTTGGCCCGCCGACCCAATTCGCTGCTGGCCGCCACCTCGGCGCGCAGCAGATCGCCGGTGGCGACCGTGGAAATTCCGTAGCGGACAATGATGGCGTCGGCTTGAGTGCCTTTGCCTGAGCCGGGGGCGCCTAGCAGAACGATTCTCATGATGGTTTACTCTTGAAATTGTGGGGCGGGAAAATCATGTGGGGACTTCGATGATGGTGAAGGTTAATCTTGCACATTCACCGGACCCGCGCAAGAAGTGCGATCCGGCGTGGCCGACCGATGCCTGGCCCGCCTCCGACATGGATCATTTACCCAGCGCGGCAGCGCGGTCATGACTGTCAAGCGTTCAGCCTTCGCTGTAGTATAGGCACTCCTTCATCTACAAACCGCCGCGCAAAGGGCACTGTCATGATTCTGGATAGAGTGGACGCCGGTCACAACCTCCCCGGGGAATTCAACGTCATCATCGAAATTCCGGCGCATTCGGACCCGGTCAAGTATGAAGTGGACAAGGAGACCGGCGCGCTGTTCGTGGACCGGTTCATGACCGCCGCGATGCACTATCCTTGCAACTATGGCTATATCCCGCACACCCTGGGCGAGGATGGCGATCCATTGGATGTGATGGTGGTGGCTCCGTTACCCGTCATCAGCGGTTGCGTGGTGCGCTGTCGGTCGTTGGGTATACTAAGGATGACCGACGAGCGGGGCGGTGACGCCAAGGTGTTGGCGGTGCCGATTAAGAAGGAATGTACCCAGTACGATCATATCGAGTCCGTCGAGCAGATGTCTCAGGCGTTGCTGAACCAGATCGCCCACTTTTTCCAGCACTACAAGGATCTCGACTCCGGCAAGTGGGTTCAACTTGACGGCTGGGGTGGCGTGGAGGAAGCCCGGACCGAAATCCTGAACAGCGTGAAGCGCTACAACGACACTCACTAACGATCCAGGTGACTCCAGGTGACCGCGCTTCCAAAAACCGTCTCGCGCCGCGACCGTCGTTGTATTCGCGCGGCGCGGTTGGTTCCCCGCCGCTATTTCATGCTTCCAATTTGGCGGCCGGATTGTCTTGACGCCAGCATAGCCTATTCTTAAGGGGAGCGCGATACGCCTGTCTTTCGCTCCCTAACAGGAACTCGCGTCGGCACCCGCTGAGCGCATCATTCCCAACAGACGAAACCCGTAAAACAAACTGAGGAGGAACCATGCTGTCCATTCACCCACCTACTAGAGGATTCGCGTCATGGCGGCGGTAGGATTAATCATCGCGTTACTCTGCGCCATTGGCGCACTCATCTACGGGGTCCAGTCGATCAAATGGATCTTGGCCAAGGATCCCGGCAATCCCCGGATGCAGGAAATCGCCGCCGCCGTCCAGGAAGGCGCCCGCGCTTACCTGAACCGGCAATACACCACCATTGCCATCGTCGGCGTGGTGCTGGCGGTGATCATCGCGGTGGTGCCGCAGCTTGGGCTGCGGACCGCCATCGGCTTCGTGATCGGCGCGGTCTTGTCTGGCGCGGCCGGTTATATCGGCATGTACGTCTCGGTGCGCGCCAACGTCCGCACGGCCCAGGCCGCCCATGATGGGCTGGGCGCGGCGCTGGAAGTGGCGTTCCGGGGCGGCGCGATCACCGGGATGCTGGTGGTGGGGCTGGGTCTGCTCGGCGTGGCCGGCTACTATGTGATCCTGGTCTTGATCAACGCCGCGCCCGCCGAATTGCCCGACCTCGGCCCGATGATCGGGCTGGGCTTTGGCAGCTCGCTGATCTCGATTTTCGCCCGACTGGGTGGCGGCATCTTCACCAAGGGCGCGGATGTCGGCGCCGATCTGGTCGGCAAGGTCGAAGCCGGCATTCCCGAAGACGATCCGCGCAATCCGGCGGTCATCGCCGACAACGTCGGCGACAACGTCGGCGACTGCGCCGGCATGGCCGCCGACCTGTTCGAGACCTATGCCGTCACCATCATCGCCACCATGCTGGTGGGCAGCCTGTTGTATACCGGGGAGTCCGCGCAGGGCGCCATTATTCTGCCGCTGGTGATGGGCGGCGTGTCGATCGTCGCCTCGATCATTGGCTGTGGCTTCGTCAAGGCCCGCGAAGGCGAAAAGATCATGAACGCCCTGTATCGCGGCCTGGCGGTAGCCGGGGCGATTTCCGCCGTGGCCTTCCTGCCGGTCATCTGGCTGTTCATGGGCGGTAACAATCCCCTGGGTCTGTACGGTTCGGCGCTGGTCGGGCTGGCCTTGACCGCAGCGATGGTCGTGGTCACCGAGTACTACACCGCGACCGAGTTCAGCCCGGTGCAAAAGCTGGCGGAAGCCTGCACCACCGGTCACGCCACCAACATCATCGCCGGGCTGGCGGTATCGATGAAAGCGACCGCGCTGCCGGTGTTGGCTGTCTGTCTGAGTATCGGCTTGGCCTATTCCTGGGCCGGGTTGTACGGCATCGCCATCGCCGCTACTTCGATGCTGTCGATGGCCGGCATCATCGTCGCCCTCGACGCCTACGGGCCGATCACCGACAACGCCGGCGGCATCGCCGAAATGGCGGAAATGGACGAGAAGATTCGCGGTATCACCGACCCGCTGGACGCGGTGGGCAACACCACCAAGGCGGTCACCAAGGGTTACGCCATCGGTTCGGCGGCGCTGGCGGCGCTGGTGCTGTTCGCCGACTTCGAACACAAGCTGGCGCTCTCCAACATTAAAGTCGATTTTTCCCTGACCGACCCGGTGGTGATCATCGGCCTGTTCATCGGTGGCATGATCCCGTTCCTGTTCGGGGCGATGGCGATGGAAGCGGTCGGCCGCGCCGCTGGCGCGGTGGTGGTTGAGGTGCGCCGGCAGTTCCGGGAAATCGCCGGCATCATGGAAGGCACGACCAAGCCCGACTATTCACAGGCGGTGGATCTGCTGACCAAGGCGGCGATCAAGGAGATGATCATCCCTTCGCTGCTGCCGGTGCTAACCCCGATCGTGGTCGCGTTCGGCATGGCGTGGCTGATGGGGCCGGAAGCCGGACCGAAGGCGCTGGGCGGCCTGCTGATGGGCACCATCGTCACTGGTCTGTTCGTCGCCATTTCCATGACCGCCGGCGGCGGCGCCTGGGATAACGCCAAGAAGTATATCGAGGATGGCAATTTCGGCGGCAAGGGTTCGGAGGCGCACAAGGCGGCGGTGACCGGCGACACCGTCGGCGACCCCTACAAGGACACCGCCGGTCCGGCGGTCAACCCGTTGATCAAAATCATCAACATCGTCGCCCTGCTGATCGTGCCATTGCTGGTGGCGATGAAGTAGGTTGATGGCTGATCTCAGTCATTTTAACGCCGCTGGCGAGGCCCACATGGTGGATGTGGGCGACAAGGACGTCACTCGCCGGGCGGCGGTCGCCGAAGGCTGGATTCAGATGCGGCCGGCCACGCTCGAACGGATCGTGGCCGGCGCGCATGCCAAGGGCGACGTACTCGGCGTGGCGCGGATCGCCGGCATCATGGGCGCCAAGCGCACCGCCGACCTCATTCCCCTTTGTCATCCGCTGGCGCTAACCCAGGTGGCGGTGGATCTGGAACCGATGGCGGAGCGGAACGCAGTCCGCTGCCAGGCCACGGTGGAAACCCTGGGCCGCACCGGGGTGGAAATGGAAGCGCTGACCGCGGTGCAGGTGGCGTTGCTGACGGTGTACGACATGTGCAAGGCGATGGATCGGGGCATGACTCTGACCGACATCCGCCTGCTGAAGAAGACCGGTGGCCAGTCTGGGTGCTGGCGGCGGGAATGAGCGACTTTCTCTACATCGTCGATCAAGCCGCGCTGACCGATTGCTGTTCCCATCTGCGCGGCGTGGCCTGGCTGGCTCTGGATACCGAATTCATCCGCGAGCAGACCTTCTATCCGCAACTCTCCCTGATCCAGATCGCCAGCGCCGACCTGGTAGCCTGCATCGATCCCTTGGCGCTGCCGTCGCTGGACCCCCTGCTGGACCTGCTCTACGACCCGGCCATCACCAAGGTGCTGCACGCCGCGCAGCAGGATCTGGAACTCTTTTATCACCTGCGCGGCGTTGTGCCGACCCCCGTGTTCGATACCCAACTGGCGGCGCTGGCGCTAGGCCACGGTAGTCAGATTGGTTACGCGGCGCTGGTGCAACAACTGCTTGGCGTGAAGTTGGATAAGGCCCATACCCGCGCCGACTGGCGACGCCGACCGCTGGCCCCGGAATGGCTGGCCTACGCGGCTGACGACGTGCGCTATCTGCGGGAACTGTACCCAAGACAGCTCGTGGCATTACGGGAGCGTGGCTGGCTGGAGCCGTTGGCCGAGGATTTTCAGACGCTTTGCCATGCCGACCGCTATCGGTTGCAACCGTGCGACGCCTGGCGGCGGGTCCGGGAGCATAACCGGCTGGGGGGCGCGCAGCGGGCGGTGCTGCGCGCGCTGGCGGCTTGGCGCGAGGAACAGGCCAGCACCCACGACCGGCCGCGCCGCTGGATTCTGGATGATGCCGCGCTAATCGAACTGGCTCGGCGGATGCCCGGGGACGTGGAGCAGTTACAACGGATTCGCGGCTTGCCAGCGGCGACCTTGCAACGGCACGGCGCGCTGCTGCTGGAGCGGATTGCCGCCGCCCGCGCCGAACCGCCCGAGCAGTGGCCGACCCGACCCGCGCGGCCGCGGCTGACTCCAGTGCAGAGCGCGCGGGTGGATGAGTGGCTCACCCTGATCGCGGTCCGCGCGCGGGAATATGGCATTCCATCGCTGGCTTGCGCCAACCGGCAGGATGTGGAAAACCTGCTGGCCGGGCTCGATTCACCGCTGCGGCATGGCTGGCGAGCGGCCCTGATCGGCTGGGAATCGCAGGCGCGGCGGACGGACGGCGGCAACGCTTAACGGGGTGGCCACCATCGAACCGTCGATTTGGCAAAGGGCATTCAGGCAATATTCACTTGATGGGTGGGACACTGTATCCGGAGTAGTGTGGGTGCATGTGGGCTTTGGCGGTGGCGGTGGCGCTGGCACTTGCTTCACGCGACCGCCGCCGTTTTTTTGCCCGGTTTCGCTACCCCGATCAACCAATCTGGAGAACTCGCAATGCGCGCGCCATTCAAAATCGCCATCGTGGCGGCGGTGCTGGGCTTGGGCACGGCCTGCGTCCCGCCCCCACCCGGCGCTCCTCCCAACTATTACACCACCGGTGGCGTGCTGCTCGGCGCGGCGGCCGGCGCGGCTATCGGCCATGATATTGATCCTACTGGCGGCGCCGTGACCGGCGCGCTGGCCGGCGCGCTGATCGGCGGCGCGATCGGCAACGATATGGATTGGCAGGAACAGGGATACTATTACGAGCAACCGTATGATCGCTACAACGATAGCTACGGTTATGCTCCACCACCGCCCCGGCGCTATTACGGTCCACCACCGCGCTATTACACTCCGCCTCGCTACGACGGATATTGATCCTGCGCAGATTTTGCCCTGATCTGGAAGAACGACGTGTCCGAGGCGTTCGTCGGCCAGATCGGGCGTGGCAGTTGGTAGCGTTGCGCGATGTCGAGGGCGGTTGGTCGCGGTCTTGGACGTCGGTGATGTCTGACGGCCCGATAAAATCCATGAAGCGCGGCGAGTTTTCAGCGCCACCAACGACGCCCATCCCGGCGTATTCCATCGGCTGCATCGGACTGGACCGGTCTACGTTCGGTGGCCGGCTGTATGGCATCGAGCTACCCACGCATTACAATTTCCCGTAGTTGTGCGAACGTTTCGCCAAGCGGGGCTGTGGTGGTGGGTGGTCGCTCTCCAGACCCGCAACACGAAGCGCCGGAGCACCCCGACCTGGTGATCGACACCCGCGACTGCGCCGCCGGCGAAACGGCCCAACGCATCCTCCCGAAGCTGGAAAGCCTGGAGTTCATTCGCCGCCGGTCCTGATCCGCCCCTCCCTCATCCCTCGTCCCGCCCCCGAAGGCGAGATAGCGCTTCGTATCCATCCCGCCCAAATCTCCGCGCATTTCCCCCGGATTTAGACCAAAATATCCGCTATTGGCAGGTTCCATGGAACCGCCGGCCGGGAAGGGTCACTACCGCCGCAATCGTTCGGCGGCGAGTTTGACGAAACTCGAATCCGACAAAACCGATGATTATAGGCGGCAAGTATGAAGTGATCGGGGAATTGGGCCGGGGTGGCATGGGCCTGGTCTACCAGGTTCGCCACATGGAACTGGGTGCGATCTTTGCCTTGAAGATGCTGCGCTCGAATCTCCCCGAGGAAGCAGACGTGGTGGGGCGGTTCCATCGCGAAGCGCGGGTCATCGCCCAACTTCGCCATCCCCACATCGTTAAGGTGTTCGACATCGGCCAGGATGGCGACCACCACTACTTTGTCATGGAATACATTCAGGGGCGCGGACTCAACGACCTTCTCGCCAAGGAAGGTCCGTTGCCGCTGGCGCGAGTGCTGGCCATCAGCCGGCAAGTGGCGCAAGCGCTGGCTTACGCGCACGCCCAACAGCCGAGCGTGGTCCACCGCGACATCAAGCCGCACAACATCCTGATCGAGGACGATACCGGCCGCGTGGTCGTGATGGACTTCGGCATTGCCAAGCTGCTGGAGCCGCAAGCGACTCAGCACACCGGTATTGGCGTCTTTATCGGTACACTGTCCTACAGCGCACCCGAGCAGTTGCGCGGCGATGCGACCGTGGACGGGCGCGCCGATATCTTTTCGCTGGGCCTGGTGATGTACGAAATGGTCACTGGCCGCAAGCTGTTCGCGGGGCTGAGCCAGCAAGAGATCATCGGCAGGCAACTCTATCAAGCCAACGAATATGCGCTGGCTTTTGATCGTCCGGCGCCGGAGTCTTTCCGTCGGTTGGTGACCCGGGCGGTGGCCAAGGATCGGAACCGACGCTTTGCCACGGCTACGGAATTGATCGAGGCCCTGGACAAAGTGAGCGAAAGCGTATCGCCCTGGCCCCGGCCGCTGCCGTTGCTGTT
>WBZP01006881.1_pt1 | contig 11124 bp, 12 predicted proteins | sample 5204301 | NCBI WGS metagenome assembly WBZP01 (sample SAMN12412401, study PRJNA552823) | activated sludge metagenome | isolation source: activated sludge from nitrification reactor of wastewater treatment plant... | place: USA: Pennsylvania | collected 2017
GAACAGCCGGCGCTTGGCGGCGAGGTAGGCCGCCATCGTCAGGTGATAGTCGAGATGATCGCGGGAGAGGTTGGTGAAGGCCGCGGCCGTCACCCGGACCCCATGCAGCCGGAACTGGTCGAGGCCACGCCCTGGGGCGTGAAAGAGCGCCTCACGCTGGAAAAGACGGCCATCGGCTTCTATCTGTCGGGCCACCTGTTCGACGAGGTGGCGCGCGAGGTGCGCCAGTTCGTGCGCCGGCCCATCGCCGAGCTCACCGACAGCCGCGAGCCGCAGCTGCTCGCCGGCATCGTGACCGACTTCCGGGTCATCAACGGCCAGCGCGGCAAGCTGGGCCTGTTCAAGATCGACGACGCATCCGGCGTCATCGACGCGCGCGCCGACGAGGAACTGATCAACGCGAACCGGGGCCTGTTCAAGGATGACGAACTGGTCGTGGTGATGGGCAAGCTGATGCCCGACCGCTTCTCCGGCGGCCTGCAGCTGACGGTGCAACAGGTCTGGGACCTGCCCGGCGCGCGTTGCCGCTTCGGCAAGTACCTGCGGGTGGCCGTCAATGGCGCGGCGCCGGATGTGGCGCGCCTGGTGCGCGAGTTCCCGGCGCGGCGCGAAATGACCGAGCAGGGCGAACTGCTGCGGGGCCTGCCGGTGCGTCTGAGCCTGGAGCGTCAGCAGGCTGCGCTGGGTGCCCGCGCCGAATTGCAACTCGGCGAACAGGCCCGTTTCTTCCCCAGCGACGCCGCATTGGCCGGTTGGGCCGCGCAGGCTGCAGCGGGCCAGGCGGTGGTCGTCTACGAGTGATTTCGGGGCATTTTTGGGCCTTTTTCAGGCCCGTTTTGGCTTCTTCCAAGCTCGCAGCGGCCACGAGCAGCTACAAAAAGAATAGCGATCTGATCGTCAGTCTTTGGGCCGGAAGCCGATGATCAGCGTCGCTGGCGCGCGGCCGTCGGTGTCCAGCGGCAGCTTTTCGGTCTTCACGATCGCCTTGAGCACCGCGTCGTCCCAGGCCTTGACGCCGCTGGACTTCAGCAGGCGGGGGGTGCCCAGGATGGTGCCGTCGGGCGCGGCGCGCACCTCCACGTCGGCCATCGGGTTGCCGGCGATGTCGTCGGTGAACACGATGTTGGGCTTGACGCGTGCGGCCACCTTGCCGGCGTAGCTGGCCGACGGGCCCGCCGAGCGCTGGGCGGTTCCGGTGGCGGTGTCGCTGCCGGTGGCGCCGGCCAGGCCCGCGATCCGGCGCAGGTTGGCTTCGCGCTGGGCCTTGAGTTCCTTCTCGGCGCGGGCGGTCTCTTCCCTGGTCCGGGCCGCTTCCTTCTCCTTGGCCGCGCGCGCTTCGACAGCTTTCTTCTGCCGCTCCTGCTCGGCCTTTTCGGCGGCCAGGCGTTTCTGTTCTCGCTCGCGCTGGAGCGCTTCCTTCTTCTCGGCCTCCAGTTTCTGGCGCCGCTTCTGTTCCTGCTCCGCCTTGAGCCGGGCAGCCTGGGCTTCTGCCTCTTTTTTCTGGCGCTCCAGCGCGATGTCGGCGTCGCGCTGGGCCGTGTCCGGCGGCGTCGGGGGCGGTGGCGCCGGGCGGGGCTCGGGTTGCGGCTGGGGCTGTGGGGGCGGCGGTGGCGGTGCCTGGAGCCGCGGCGCCGCCTGCTGCGGCACGGCGGACCAGAGTTCGGCCTCGACCGTCAATGGTTCGGCCTGGTGCCGCCAGCTCACGCCCCAGCCCAGCGCGCCCAGCAACAACGCATGGACCAGGATCGCCAGGCCGAGCGCCCGCAGCTGCGCCGGCGGCTCGGGGGGCGCGAATTCGGCCCAATCGGCGGTGGAGATGCTCATGGTGTCAGGGCCAAGGCGTCGGGGAAGGTCCTCTCAGGGGGCGAGCTGGACCGACAGGCCCACACGCTGCACACCGGCACGCTGCAGCGCGTCCATCACCTTGACCACGCTTTCGTACTTCACGCTGCGGTCGGCACTGATGACCACGGCGCTGTTGGTCTGCCCCGCCTGGGCCTGCTTGACCGCCGCGGCGATCTCCCGCGCGCCGAGCTTGCGGCCCTTGTCGCCGTTCTTGAGTTCGAGGCTCTCGTCCTTGCGGATCACGATCTGGATCACCTGGTCCGGCTGCTTGGGCGCCTTGCCCACGCTCGGCAGGTCGATCATGCTGGGCGCGATCAGCGGCGCGGTCACCATGAAGATGATCAGCAGCACCAGCATCACGTCGATGAACGGGACCATGTTGATCTCGTTGATGGTGCGGCGCCCCCGACCTCGATGAACGACAGCTGGCATGACCCGGCTCCTTTTCTTCAGCGTCCCGAGGCCGATTGCGCGCCCAGGTTGCGCTGCAGGATGTTGGAGAACTCCTCGATGAAGGTCTCCAGCATGTTGGCCACCCGGTCGATGTCGTGCGCGAAGCGGTTGTAGGCCACGACGGCGGGGATAGCGGCGAACAGGCCGATCGCAGTGGCCACCAGCGCCTCGGCGATGCCGGGCGCCACGGTGGCCAGGGTCACCTGCTGCAGGCTGGCCAGGCCGGTGAAGGCGTGCATGATGCCCCAGACGGTGCCGAACAGCCCCACGTAAGGCGATACCGAGCCGACGGAGGCCAGGAACGACAGGTTGGACTCCACCACGTCGAGCTCGCGCTGGTAGCTCGCGCGCATCGCCCGGCGGGCGCCGTCGAGCAGCGTGCCGGTGTCGGTGATGTGGCGCTCGCGCAGCTTCTGGAACTCGCGCATGCCGCTGGCGAAGATGCGCTCCATCGGGCCGGCGGTCTTGGCGTTCTGGGCGGCCGACGCGTAGAGGTCGTTCAGGCTGGTGCCCGACCAGAACTCGCGCTCGAAGGCCTCGTTGAGCGCCTTCACCCGTTTCAGCGCGAACAGCTTGCGAAAGATGGCGGCCCAGCTCGCGATGGAGACGCCCACCAGCAGCAGCATCACGAGCTGCACGACGAAACTTGCGTGCAGCACCAGGTTCAGAATGGAAAGGTTGCTGTTCATTGAAAGGCTTCCAGAACGTGAGACGGCATCCGCGCCGGTTTGAGCGTGGCCGCGTCCACCCAACCGACGCGAATCTGGCCTTCGCAGAGCAAGCGAGAGCCGCCGTCGAGCGCGGGCTGTGACCGCAGGCGTGCTTCCTGCACCATGGTGAGGGAGGCCCGACCGGCCTCCGTCAGCCGCGCGGTGACGATCAGCTCGTCGTCGAGCCGTGCCGGTTGGTGGTATGTCAGCTTGGCTTCGGCGACGACGAAGATGCCGCCGGTGGCCTCGCGCAGCGCTTGCTGGTGGATCCCGAGCGAACGCAGCCATTCGGTGCGGGCGCGCTCGAAGAATTTCAGGTAATTGGCGTAGAAGACGATACCGCCGGCGTCGGTGTCTTCCCAGTAGATGCGGATCGGCAGCGAAAAGGCCATGGCGTCAGGCGAGCAGGGTTTGCAGACGCTGCACGGCCGTGCGCAGCTGGTCCATCGAACTGGCGGTGGAAAAGCGCACGTAGCGCGTGGTCTCGGCGGTGCCGAAGTCGCGCCCCGGCGTGACCGCCACGCGCGCGCGCTTCATCAACTCGAAGGCGAATTCCCAGCTGTCCTTCACGCCCAGCTTCTCGCAGGCCTGGGTGCAGTCGGCCCAGGCGTAGAAGGCGCCGTCGGGCATCACCGGGACCTTCAGGCCCAGCGCGTTGAGCGCGGGGATGAAAAAGTCACGCCTTGCCTTGAACTCGGCGCGCCGCCTTTCGTATTCGGCGATGCTCTCGGCGTCGAAACAGGCCAGCGCCGCGTGCTGGGACACGGTGCTGGGGCAGATGTACAGGTTCTGCGCCAGCCGCTCAATGGCGGGCAGCAGGGCTTCGGGCACCACCAGCCAGCCCAGGCGCCAGCCGGTCATGTTGAAGTACTTGGAGAAGCTGTTGATGCTGATGACCTGGTCGTCGATGGCCAGCGCGGTCTGCCCGAAGGCGGTGTCAAAACTCAGGCCGAGGTAGATTTCGTCGACCAGCGTGACGCCGCCATGGCCTTGCACCACCGCGTGGATGCGGCGCAGCTCGGCCGGGTCGATCGAGGTGCCCGTGGGATTCGAGGGCGAGGCCAGCAGCACGCCGCGCGTCTTTGGCCCCCAGGCGGTGGCCACCTTGTCGGCGCTGAGCTGGAAGCGCTCGGCCGCCGTGGTCGGGATCAGCACCGCCGTGCCGTCGGCCGCGCTCACGAAATGCCGGTTGCACGGGTAGCTCGGATCGGGCATCAGGACTTCGTCGCCCGCATCGATCAGCGCCAGGCAGGCCAGCTGCAGCGCGGCCGAGGCGCCGGCGGTGAGAACGATGCGCTCGGGCGGGACCTCGACCCCGAAGCGCTGCCGATACCACTGGCTGATGCGCTCGCGCAGGGGCATCAAGCCGATTGCGGCGGTGTATTTGGTCCCGCCGTGATGAATGGCGTGCATCGCCCGCTGCTGCACCCGCGGTGGCGCGGTGAAATCTGGCTCGCCAATGTTCAGGAACACCATCGGCATGCCGGAGCCGGCCGCTTCGCGCGCCATGTCGTTGGCCACCTTGGCCACTTCCATGACGTAGAAGGGCTCGATGCGTTCGGCGCGCCGGGAGATCTTCATGGACGGGCTTTGCCGGCGATCCGGTCGGCTTCGACCTCGGCGGCGCGCAGCTTTGGTGCCAGGCCGTTGAGCACGGCGTTGACGTATTTGTGGCCGTCGGTGCCGCCGAACTCCTTGGCCAGCTCGATGCATTCATTCAGCGCCACGCGCCACGGCACGTCGGGGCAGTGCAGGAACTCGAAGGCGCCAATCCACATGATGCCGTGTTCGATCGGCGAAATCTCGGCCAGCTTGCGGTCGAGCAAGGGTACGATCAGCGCGTCCAGGTCGGCGGCCTGCTCGATGCAGCCGTGCAGCAGCGCGTCAAAGTGGGCGGCGTCGGCCTTGTGGAAGCCCGCCAGGTCGCGGGTGAAGGTGTCGATGTCGGCCGCCGGGTTGCCACCCACCAGGTGCTGGTAGAGCCCTTGCAGGGCAAACTCGCGCGCACGGCTGCGTACCGACTTGGACGCCGCCTTGCGCGCGCCGGTGGCCGTGGTGCCGGTGCGGGTCTGGCGGGGCGGGCGGCTGCCAGACGGTGGCGGCGCGTTGCTCATGGCAGATGGTCCAGCAGGTTGGCCATTTCGACCGCAACCCGCGCGGCGTCGCGGCCTTTGTCGGTCTGGCGCGCGACGGCCTGTTCGAGGTTTTCGGTCGTGAGGATGGCGTTGGCCACGGGCACCTGGTAGTCGAGCGCGACGCGGCTCACGCCGGCGCCGGATTCGTTGGCCACCAGTTCGAAGTGGTAGGTCTCGCCGCGGATGATGCAGCCCAGCGCGATCAGCGCGTCGTATTCATCTTTCTCGGCCAGCGCCTGCAGCGCCACCGGCACTTCCAGGGCGCCCGGCACCTTGATGTGCGCAATGTGTTTGCTGCCGACCCCCAGGGCCTCCAGCTCGGCCAGACAGGCCTGGGCCAGGGCGTCGGTGATGCTTTCGTTGAACCGGGCCTGCACGATACCGATCCTGAGCTTGGCGCCGTCCATGCGGTCGCCGGTTCCTTTGTCTGCTCCGAACATGATTCATTCCTTTGGGATGTAACCGGTGATTTCGAGGCCGTAGCCGGTCATGCTCGGCATGCGGCGCGGGTTGCCCATCAGGCGCATCTTGTGCACGCCGCATTCGCGCAGGATCTGCGCGCCGATGCCGTAGGTGCGCAGGTCCATGCGGCCGCGCTCGGGGGCCTGCGCAGCGCGCGCGGTGCCGTCGAACTGCTGCAGCAGCCGTTCCGGGCTTTCGCCGCAGTTGAGCAGCACGGCCACGCCCTTGCCCTGCGCGTTGAGGTAGTGCAGGCTGCTGTCCAGACCCCAGGAGTGCATCGAGCGGCGGATCTCCAGCGCATCGAGCACCGAGAGCGGCTCGTGCACCCGCACCGGCACGGCGTCGTCCGCGCTCCAGCGGCCCTTGACCAGCGCCAGGTGCACCGACTGACTGGTCTTGTCGCGAAACGCATGCGCGGTGAATTCGCCGTAGGCGGTCTGCATCGGCCGCTCACCGATCTTCTCGACCAGCGATTCATTGCGGCTGCGGTGGTGGATCAGGTCGGCGATGGTGCCGATCTTCAGGCCGTGTTCGGCCGCGAAGAGCTGCAGGTCGGGCAGCCGCGCCATGGTGCCGTCGTCCTTCATGATCTCGCAGATCACCGCGGCCGGCGAACAGCCCGCCATGGCGGCCAGGTCACAACCCGCTTCGGTGTGTCCGGCGCGAATCAGCACACCGCCGTCGACCGCCTGCAACGGAAAGATGTGGCCCGGCTGCACCAGGTCGGAGGGCCGGGCGTCGGGCGCCACGGCGGCCTGCACGGTGCGTGCGCGGTCGGCGGCGGAGATGCCGGTGGTCACGCCCTCGGCTGCCTCGATCGACACGGTGAACGCGGTGCTGTAGAAGGTGCCGTTGCGCGCGGCCATGGGCGGCAACCGCAGGTGCTCGCAGCGCTCGCGCGTGAGGGTGAGGCAGATCAGCCCACGGCCAAAGCGCGCCATGAAGTTGATCGCCTCAGGGGTCACGTGGTCGGCGGCCAGCACCAGGTCGCCTTCGTTCTCGCGGTCTTCTTCGTCGACCAGGATCACCATGCGGCCGGCGCGCATCTCGTCGATGATGTCTTCCACCGGAGAGATGGCGACGGGGTTGGGCTCGGTCATGCGGGTTCCTTGTGAGAGTCTTGAAGGTCGGCGCCCAGCATGCGTTCCACGTAACGGGCGATCAGGTCGATCTCCAGGTTGACGGGGCTGTCCGCGCGCAGCGCACCCAGCGCGGTGTTCTCCACCGTGTGCGGGATCAGGTTGATGTGGACTTCGCAGCCCTGGGGCCGGTCGTCGACGCGGTTGACCGTGAGGCTGACGCCGTTGACCGTGATCGAGCCCTTGTAGGCCAGGTATTTGCGGAGTGCGCCCGGCGCCAGCACCGCCAGGTGCCAGCTTTCGCCGACCTGCTCCATGCGGGTCACGCGGCCGACACCGTCGACGTGGCCGGACACGATGTGGCCGCCGAGCCGGTCGTTGGCGCGCAGGGCTTTCTCCAGGTTGATCGGGCCGGGTTGGTCCAGGCCGGCAGTCTTGTGCAGTGATTCGGCCGAAATGTCGACGGTGAAGCGGTTGTGGTGCGGCGCCAGCGTGGTGACCGTCATGCAGGCGCCGTTGAGTGCGATGCTGTCCCCCAGACCGACGTCTTCGAGGTAGCCCGGCGGGGCTTCGATGCTCAGGCGCTTGCCGTGGTCTGAAGAGCTACCCAGGTCGTGCACGGCGGCGATGCGCCCCACGCCGGTGATGATTCCGGTGAACATGGGTCGATTTTCGCAGGGAATGGGACCGGTTCCGGGCCGGCAGGTGGAAAAACCCACCTAGAAGCGGTCCCGGCCGGCCACCCGGGCCAGCAGGCGCAGGTCGGGCCCGATCATCTGGGTGGACCGGAACTCCAGCGCGACGGCCTGCGCCAGATCGCCGAGCGGTCCGAAGTCCGCCATGCCCTGACCATGCCCGATGAGCTTGGGCGCCAGGTAGGCGACGAACTCGTCCACCAGACCCGCGCCGACCAGGGCGCCGTTCAGGCGATGCCCGGCCTCGACATGCAATTCGTTGACCTCACGGCGCGCCAGGTCGCGCAACAGGGCCGGCATGTCCACCTGGGTCCCCCCCGCGTCCGGCAACACGATCACGGTGGCGCCCCGGGCCTCCAGCCCGGCGCGGCGCGCCGGGTCGTCTAGGGCCGCGTAGACCAAGACCTGTCGCTGCAGGCCGAACAGGCGTGCGCCGGGTGGGGTTTCAAGCCGGCTGTCCACGATGACCAGATGGGGCTGCCGCAGCGTCTCGACCAGGCGCACGTCGAGCAGCGGGTCGTCACCGAGCACCGTGCCGATGCCGGTCAGCACCGCACAGGCGCGCGCGCGCCAGGCGTGGCCGTCGGCGCGCGCTGCGGGGGCGGTGATCCACTGGCTGAGGCCGTTGTCCAGCGCGGTCTTGCCATCCAGCGAGGCCGCCAGCTTCATGCGTACCCAAGGCGTGCCGCGGACCATGCGGCTGAAAAAACCCAGGTTGAGTTCGCGCGACTCGGCCGCGCCCGGGCCGACTTCCACCTCGATCCCCGCTGCCCGCAGGCGCGCGAAACCCTGCCCGGCCACCAGCGGATTCGGATCGGCCAGGGACGCGACAACTTTACGGATACCGGCGGCGATCAGCGCGTCGCAGCATGGCCCGGTGCGTCCATGGTGCGAGCAGGGCTCCAGCGTGACCCAGGCAGTGGCGCCAACGGCGGACATGCCCCGCGCCTCGGCGTCGCGCAGGGCCATGACTTCGGCGTGAGGCCCGCCCGCCTGCTGGGTGTGGCCGGCGCCGATGACGTCGCCAACGGGCGAGGTCAGCACACAGCCGACGCGGGGGTTGGGGGCGGTGACGGTGAGGCAGGTATGAGCCAAAGCCAAGGCCATTTCCGATGGCCTAGCTGCACCCGAAGGACGCATCAGGAACTAACGCCCGAACAGGTGGAGCCGTATGGCGGTTCGTGGATGCGAGCGCGTCCAGACCGTTCGATGACCAAACAACGGCGCCTGCTCGTTCCAGGTGAACTGATTTCCCAGGTTGCGTTAGCGGACCCGCTGATGGACGGATCGAGAAATCCGGTGCCCTGGTAGGCGAAAAAATCGTTCGAATTCCCACCGCTGAGTTTGGCGACCACGGCGTCACCAGTCAACGCATCGTGCGAGATGACCAGAGTGTCTGTTCCGGATTCAAAGGTTGCATTGGCGTTGTTGTCGATGTAAATGTTCCAACCACCTTTCCAGCCAGCGCTAGCATCTACGGGACGGGCTACAGCGCGACGGTTGAATTTCAGCGCGGCGCTGCGTGTTTCTTGCGCAGTGATCAGCAGCTCGCTGGCGGCGCCACGAACCCGCTGGGTGGCAAGCATCTCTTGCATGGACGGAACAGCCAGGACCATCAGGACAGCCGCCAACGAGACGGTCACCATCAATTCGATGAGTGTGAATCCACGGATGTTGGCGCGGCGTTTCATGTCAGGGCCAGCAGGTTGTGTTGCCGGTGACCGTGGCACCGCCGTTGATTCTGCACCCCTTGGTGCCTTGGCTGGACAGCGACAATTGGGTGATGCCGGCTGGGTCCGCTTGGCGCATGGTTCCTTCGACCAGTACGCAATCGGTCAGCCCGGATCCACATGCCGTTGCCGTGAAGCTGTTGCAAGCGCTCCTTGTCGCAGTGTCACCCGAGAATGTCCTGATGTTGTTGTTCGCCGTCGCCGTGGCCGCGTAAGTATTGAACTGGGTGAAATAACGCTCCTGTTGTTGCAGTGCTTGCATCAAGCCCGCGCGACACTCAGCACGTCGGCCCTTGGCGATCTGGTTGGTGTAAGCCGGGTAGGCAATGGCCGCCAGAATTCCGACCACGGCAACCGTGATCATGAGTTCAATCAGCGTGAACCCGGTGGCACGTCTTTGCAAAGTTTTCATCGGCTGGGTCCGATCCGTAGCAAATCTGTTTGCGTGATACTGTTGCATGTTATCGCCAATCACTGCCGTAGTTCGCGCCAGCTGATTCTTCCTGCCGGTATGGAAATGGATTGCACCGTACTGCTCGAAACCAAGGCGTTTCCAGCATCGGTAATCTTGGTACTGGAGTTCAGAACCTTTTGTTCAATGGTTACCGTACGCCTTCCTGTCGGCGTACGTGCGGTGTAAGACGACGCGTCGAGTTCGTACTGGATGATCTTGGGTCCGCTGGGGATGCCAAGGGATGTGGCGGTGTCACAGCCCTGATTGGTGCCATAGACCGGGTTGAGACAGTAGCGTCGCCCGCTTCCATCACCCGAGCAGGTGCCCTCCGGGATGGCGGCACTGAAGGCCACGATTCCGATGCCCAAGGCGGGTTCCACGGCCACGCGTTCACGGGTCTGTGGCAGGTCAATGTACCAGCCACGATACTGCGTGGGTGTTGCCGAGGCGTTGGTTCCAAACGCAAAGGTTGTGGTACTCAGCACCACGGACGTTCCTGACAACGAGGCCGTTCGCTGGAACAGCGAACTGCGTGGCGCTGTGAAGGCGGACACCGAGTTTTCCGATGAATCCCATATGCCGTAAATGGACTGCACATCCGCGTTGGAGTTGTCGTTGGGTTCGACGTACTTGCCGGTGCCGAATACAACCATGTAGCCCGTGGCGTTCGCTTCCACGACCTGCGGGGTGGTGGTGATCGGCTGACGAGTGCCCGACGCATTGGTGGCCACAAAGAAAGCTTGGCGGGTCCCGCTGCCCTGGAAGACCGAGTCCGCAAGATTGGCACTGTTGATACCCGCCGTCAAATCGATCTTCCAAACGTTGCCTTGGAGATCCCCCGCATACAGCAGTGTCGCTTCGCCAGCGGGGCCAGTCAGGAAACCAGGATTGGACAGACCGTTCGCGATGTCGCTGCTCGCAACAGGCAGGCTCAGTTTGAAATAGTTGGTTCCTTCGTGCCAAGCCGCATTGGCGGCCTTGTCGACACTGAGAAAGAACATGGCCTGGGCTCCACTGGTCGTGACATTGCCGTCAGCCTTGTAATTGTTATACCCGCTGCCGACGACGACGAACCATTTGTACGTGGCTGGGGAACCGGACGCGCCTGGGACCTTGAGCTTCATCAGCACCGGTTGGGTGACCACGTTGCCCATCTGCGGATCGTCCGCATCGGTGAACTCCCACAGCACGTTGTTTGCGCCGAAAGACTCCGGTGTGGTTACGTCAAGGAGGAAAACACCTTGTGCGCCGCCACCCATGCCGGAGGCAAGCAGCGTCTTCCAACTGGATTCGACTTGCGCCTCGCCGACCTGCGGCACTGCATCGACATAGGGGCGGTGCAAGTAGCCAGGATGGGTCAGACGGTTCAAATAGGGCGCCACCGCTCGAGGTATGTAGGCGAACAGTTCCTTGCCATCGCTCGCGCGGAACGCGTGCAGCATGCCGTCGTTGGCGCCGACGTAAATCGTTGCGGTACGGCTGGTGACGCTCTGCGAAAACGCCAGGTAACCAGGTACGGTGATATTGGGATCGGCGTCCTCTTTGTAAACCGGGCCGGCGC
>WBZP01006883.1_pt1 | contig 11121 bp, 20 predicted proteins | sample 5204301 | NCBI WGS metagenome assembly WBZP01 (sample SAMN12412401, study PRJNA552823) | activated sludge metagenome | isolation source: activated sludge from nitrification reactor of wastewater treatment plant... | place: USA: Pennsylvania | collected 2017
AGGGGCCAAAGAACCCAACTTACTCTGAAGTTCAGCAATTTCTTGATCAATCTGAGAATTCTTCATAGGCATTTTTGCTCTCCGCAAGTTTTCCTAACTACTTCAGAATAATAACATACTATATCATATTGTCAAGTAAAGTTTTTGTTGTAGTACAATATAATAATTTTACAAATTTATTATCTTTAACATGGAAAATATAACATTTTCCGCTTTCCAGCATCTTTTTTGATTCTTCTTTTAAAGAATCATGATCTTTAAAAGGATGGTGCATAGCACCACCTTTAAATTTATAAAAATATTCCCCATTAAATTTTACAATTTTACAATGAAATAAAATATCACTTTTTAAATAAAATGGAAAACCTTCAGTTATATTCATAATATTTGTACTTCTCTGGAAACTTTTATATTTATTCTGACTCCATTTTTTTCCCAATCTTCTTTGGAAAAACAATTTAACCAAACTTTTGCCAATTCTTTAATTGTTCCTGTTCTTTTTGGTTTAAAAAATTTAAATTCACCATCTATCCATTTAACATATTTTAAACCTTTTGATTCACAACCTGTCATTAAATGTTCATCACAATCATTACATTTAATAGCATAATCAGTATAATGCCTATCTAAACCATAACCTTTATCCGTCCAAACACTTTCGTAAACTTCACAATTATTATGTTTACATAATTGTTTTATTTTTTTGGTTTCTTCTAATTTATCTTCATAAAGTTTATCAAGTTGAATTTTAGTTAATGCTATTTCACCAGCTTCATATTTTTTAAGCTGATTTGTTAATTTTGTTAACTTTGCTGATTTCATTTTGATCCTTTTAACAATTCTTCTATGCTAGGTTCAATTTGAATGATAAAAGTATAACCATCTACTTTTGATATAGAACCTTCTTTGCATCCTTTAGGAACAACAATTCTAAATTCTGGTATAGATATATTACTAGGGTCTATAATCATAACTACACCACCTTCTTTTAGTATTTGTTTTCTAACTCTTACATAATTATTATAATATTTAGAAATAGTTATAAATTTAAATTCTTTTAATGATTTACTATATTCTTTTGATGGTTCATTATCTATTTTTTGTTTATGGTTTTTAAGTAACCATTCATAAGATTCAGTAAGCTCTCTAAACTTACTCCCGTCATCTTTTGAAATGTCAGGATGATAAATTTTAGAGAGCTTTCTGTATTGAATTTTTATTTCATCAAGACTTGATTTTTCAGTAATTTCAAGTTTTTTGTAATGTATTATCACTTGTGTTTATTTTTTGCTCTTGCTCTACGTTTTTTTGAACCTATTTTACGACGACCAGTTCTTGGTCTATTTTTATGTGGATGAGGCAAAATATACTCCTTATTTCTAAACATCGCTCCAAAATTATAAATACATTGTAGCAATATTAGGATAACACATGCAAAATTTAGATCAAGTTCATAACCAAGAATCTCACATTTGTCCAAAATGTCAAGAAAACAAACTACTCACACAAAATTTTTGGCATAAATCAAAAGGTCAATTTGTAAAATCAACATGTAAAGAATGCAAAAACAAAAAACACTATAAACGCAAAACTGTTGATTATGATTCAAATAAATTATTACATTTATGTCCAAAATGTAATGAAGAAAAACCATTTACTATTGAGTTTTTTGAATTAAGAAAAGATACTAATAAGTTACGTGAAAATTCTTGTAAAAAGTGTGATGAAAAGAGAAAGAATAAATTATATTCTGAAAATAAGGAACATTTTTCAAATTTAAATAAAAAATGGGTTAAAGAAAATTTTGATATTCGTAAAGAATATTTGAAAGAATATTATCAAGAAAATAAACAAGTAATTGACAAACAGAAAAAAGAATGGACTAAAAATAACAGAGAATATAACATTGAATATCAGAGAAACTATCGTATAGAAAACGGAAGAACAACAGGTACAGGTCAAACTATTCCCGAAAAACAGATCGAACAATTTTTAATTGAAAATAATATTAAATATATAAAAGAGCACTCATTTAATGATTGTAGAGGTATTAAAAATGGTACCTTAAGTTTTGATTTCTATTTACCTGAAACAAATACAATTGTAGAATTTGATGGACCTCATCACTTCAAACCAATATTTGGTGTATATAACTTCAAAAGACAAATTGAACATGATAAAAGAAAAAGCGAATATTGCCAAGAGAACAATATTCGCCTTATTAGAATTGCTTATTTTGAAAATTTAAACGTTAGAATACTCGAAATCCCTAAAGTTTAAATTCATAACGGTACACGATAGCATAGCCCCGCTCTTGTACATTTCAGAAATATTAATAAATAATGGTTCAAAACCATATTTTTGACAAATTTTAGTTGTTGTTTCAACTTTACGTTTTTCTTCATCATAATATTCATCTGTTAATTTCAAATCTTCAAGGTTTGAAGCTTGTAAAATTGCTCCATATGTACGAACACTATTGCAAATTCCTTGATATGCAAGATCAATATCAACATCAACAATTTCAACGTGTTTTTCAATTTCTTTAATTGTTTCTTCATCAATTAATTCTGTGCATGCCATTACTGTATTGATATTCATTGGGAAAACTTGACAGTCTAAATGATATAGATATTCATCACGCATACGCAATGGAATAATATTCATGTTGAATGTTTCTTTCATCCATTCATATGTAGCACTTGCAGTACGAATACCATAACCACCCAAATAAACATTATCTTTTATATATTTAAGGTCTGCTTCACCTTCAAAGTAATCTGGAGATTGATAAACATCAAAATCTAACATTTTGAAAAAATCAATTCCTACTTGAGCTTCATCACGTCTAGGTTCTGATTTAAATTTTGAAATTACAACTGTTGGATCATCCATGTGTGCTAAAACAATACCTAAATTAGCAACATAAACTTGATCTTGTAATCCTAGTTTATTAGGTAATGTATAAACTAAACTACCGTTTGATAATGTTTCGTATAATTCTTGCCATTGATTAAATGCTTTTTTAGAATCAATAACAACCGGTTCTTTTTCTTGAGCATCAACCATCCATTTATTATTAGGATTTTTAGCACTAATGTTAAATGGAGGACAGACTAAAAATGACCCACTATTAATAGTGAATGCATTATGGTCACGTTCTACACTACGATCGAATGTATGCAATTTCATATATTTTATTATCCTTCTTTTATTTTACTTTAGATAAAGCTGTAAATTTACGACGTTTTGTACCAGAAATATATTCAATATTTTTCCAATATTCTTTTTGACCAGGTTTTTTAACATATTCTATTAAATTAGGATCAAAGCCATATTTATGGCCTAATTCATACCAAAAATCCCAAGCATAACCTTCTTCTTTTGGTAATGATAAAAATCTTTTATGTTCTTCATCATTCATTTCAAACAATTTACGATAAATTGTTGAACCATTTTGTTCTGTAGTTTCAATAATCATTTGTCACCTTTAATTAAAAATGTTTTCTTTTTACTCTAGACATTACACATATACCACGTCTAAACACTTCGTCAATTTTAGACAAAGCTTCTTTTGCTTCATTTTCTGTATCATACTCATCATTATTTGCTGGTCCGTCTTGAAAAGCTAAATAATACACTGTTTCTTCTAATATTAATTGTTTTGTCATCTTGGAGTTGGTTCCTCATTATCTTTAATTTCAAAATTGAATTTTTCTTTTGCTAATTGTTGCATCATTTGAAATTTATCTTTAGCATTCATTGCTTTTTGATAATCACGTACTCTAGCAAATTGATCTTCTGATCTTCTATAATAACCGGCTAACAATTTCAATTCTGGAACATTAATCATAATTTTAATTTCTATATCTTCGTGATTCATGAGTATATCCTATTAGTTTATAAATTAATTTTGCAATTGTAAAATCATAAGCTTTTAAATTTTTAATTGGTGCAAATTCGACAATGTCAGCGCCTATGATATTAGAATTTTTACTTATTGAATTAAATGTTGAAATTATTGTTTCCCAATTTAAACCACCTGGTTCTGGAGTTCCAGTAGCGGGCATTAATCCACTATCAAAAACATCAACATCAAAACTTACATACACATTTTTATTATTTATTAAATTAGATAATTTTCTTAAATCATCTAACCAAATAACATTTTTATTTTTGTATTCTATTTCTTCTATACTTGAACTTCTTATCCCTATCGAAATAATTTCAACATTTTTATTTTCTAAACATCTTCTCATACTACAAGCATGAGAATATTTATTACCATTATATTCATCCCTTAAATCACTATGTGCATCAAAATGTATTATTGTTAACTTATCATATTTTTTAGATAATACATTTATAATATCTATTGTAATAGAATGTTCACCACCTATGAATATAGGTATTTTATCATCTTTTAATAATCGTTTAGTAGTTTTTTTAAGATTTTTTTGTTTTTTAAGTGTAACAAAATTTACTTTTTTGTTAATTTCATAATTTAAATCATGATCATAATATTCTAATTGCCATGATGCTTTAATTATATGTTTTGGTCCTTTAGATGTACCTTTCCCATAGGAAACAGATGTTTCTATGGGGCAAGGTACAATTATTATTTCAGATGTATCATAATTTAATAAATCACCTTCATAACCTAAAAAACCATTATATAATTTTTTAATTTTCATTTAGGTTCTCTACAAGCCCTATCTATATTCATATAATTAATAGCACGATCAATTCCACTTCTTACAGCTAATAAATTCCATCCGAAAAATTTATTTTTTATATAAATATACCACTGGTTATCTGTAGTATCACTTTCTTCAATTTTATATCTAACTATTGAATTATAAAGAAATGGACGTGGTAATTTCTTAGCATCTAAATCATCATATTCCATATTAAACCTGTTCTTTGGAAATTAAATGATCAACTTGATCACCAATTGGCTCACCAGTACTTTCAATAACTAAATCACCATCTTCATCATCATCATCTTCAATTTTAGTAACTTTAAGTAAAGGATCAATCCCAGCTGTAACATGCATTAATTCTTGTTGGCAAAACTCCATTTCAAGTCCAGGAGTAACAGGAACAATTAAATCAACTTGGCTACCCCAACGAATAAATGAAAAACGATCATTTTGAGAATAAAATTCTTTTTGTTTTGTTGAAAACGGCATGATTACTTGAACATCATCATCAGCAATTTGAACAATATTATATTCTAAATCTAATTTTGGAGAGTACACTGTATTAATCATTCTTGAATTTTTAAATAAATAATTATAATCACTATTTAAATAATCAACTTTACCTTTAAAAATGTCTTTTTCCATAAAAATCATTGGTAAATTGTTAGATTCAATTGGGTCTAATTCTTCAAATTTAAGATAACCTGGATATGGCATTCTATTAACATGAACATCGTATAATGTCATGAAAACACCAATGACATAAAATTCATCGGTTTCTTCGAAATCTTTTGACATCATAAGATGTTCAAGAGTATAATTTTTACCTTTAACTTCAATAATATTATCTTTAGCTTTTACTTTTTTCTGGTAAATAATAATTCCATCTGCTGGACTATAAAAAATATTTGGATTTAAAAAACATGGACGACAACTGTCTCTAAAAAAAGCTCTATAATATATACTTTCAGGACTTAAATTATCAAATTTTTCAACATGAGTATCCACCCATTCATCTATAGTTTGTGCCAATTATTTTCTCCTTAAAATTTTCTTGGTTTAACACCATCTGGACCAATAGTCCATTCTTCATATTGCAATGATGTTGCAGGCGCAGCATGTGGTGCTGGATTTTTAGCTAAATTTTTACTATTTAAATCTAAACAAATTTTTCTTTCAGGTGTTTCTTTTTTAAAAACTAAATTTAAATGATCTTTTATAACATTAACTTGTTGCAAACTTAATTGTTCCAAACAATTATGTGTTGTAGAAAGTTCATTTAATTCGAAATATCCTCTTAACCAATAACAGAAATTTTCTGGTGTCATTTACAATTACAATTGCCACCACATTGGCAACCTCTCATTATTATTCTTGGTCCTAATATTTTTTCTGTTTGACCAGGTTCAAAACCAGCTGCATCACGAACTGCTGTCCATAATTTATAATCATCAACGTTTCTATCAGGTATCCAATGAGCAGAATAATATAATTCTTTTAATGCTTCTTGTAATTTTTCGTATTTTTCTTTATAATCTTCCATTTATCCATGTACCATTGTTGCAAAAATTCCAAAACCACCAAAAACCATCAATACATAACCCATTGCAATTAATGTTGATTGTGGAAATTTATATTGTTGATAAGACCATTTTTTAGGATCATCAAGTATATGTTGTATGATATAACCAACTAAAAATAAAAATAAAAACATATACAAAGTCATTATAATTTAATACCTTTAAAACTTTCATTTGAAACATCAGATTTTAAATTACCTAATGTATATTGAGATTTTGTTACTTCTTGTGGAGCATCTTGAACTTCTTTACCAGAAATCCATTTAGTAGTCCAAGGAAGTGGATTAGTATTATTGTCATATTTACATGGAAGGTTAACAGCCTTCATTCTTTCCCTTGCTATATACTCAATATATTCATTTAATATATTTTCTGTTAATCCTATCATAGAACCATCTTTAAACAAATATTTAGCCCATGTTTTTTCTTGATCAACAGCACTTTCGAACATTTTAATACATTCATCTTGTGTGTCAATACTTATTTGAAGAAAATCTTTATCTTCTTTAACAAGTGAACGTAACATATATTGTGTTGATGCAAGATGCAAATTTTCATCACGGCAAATTAATTTAATAATTTTGGCGTTACCCTCCATCATTTTACGTTCAGCGAATGCCCATGAACAAGCAAAAGAAACATAAAACCTAATGCCTTCAAGAATGTTCACAGACATAAGAGCTAACCATAATGCTTTTTTATGATCTAATAATGTAGGTTCACCATGTTGATTTGACTTACTATAACCAAATAAATCAAATCGTTTATTATATTCTATCAAATTATCATAGTATTTTGTAATGTCAGCAGCACAATCTAAAATTTCTGGAATTGAATTAATTTCATCAAATATTTTAGATGGGTTAGAATATACATTTCTAATAATGTATGTATATGAATATGAATGGACAGTTTCAGAAAATGCCCATGTTTGCATCCAAATTTCTAATTCTGGAACACTGCAAATAGGTGTAAAAGCTTCTGATGGAGCTCGCCCTTGAACACTATCAAGAACAGTTTGACGCTTTAAATTTGAAGTAAAAATATGTTGTTCATGAGGAGTTAATTTTTTAAAATCCTCTTTGTCTTTCATAATATTTTGAATTTCTTCTGGTTGCCAAAAGAAACCACGTTGCTTTTTGGTTAATTGATCAATTATTGGATGAGATAAAATATCATATCTTGCAATACCTAATTTATCTCCCAAAAACATTTTATTATTATTTACATAATTTTGATTATAACTTGACATATTTTCCTTATTCTTCTGATATATTAAATATATTTTCTTGTATAACCCACAACATCATTTTTCCAATTCTTCAAATGATTTTTTATTTAATAAATAAAGTGCACAATTATCAATATAAACTGGTAATTTTTGTCCTCTATAAGACCTAAAATTATTCAAATTTAAAAATACAATTGTATTAATATCTACGTCTTTTCTATCTTTTTTTATTCTCTCTATAATAAAATATGCCATTGAATGGTCGTGACATACAATTATACAACCATTATTTGGTATATTTTCAATAATATCATCTGTTCTTCCCGTTTGTCTTGATTTTTCTTCCCATAAATCCATTATTTCAGACATTTTTTTCATTTTAAACCTTTAATTATTTTAACAATATCTTTACTTGAAACTATTGTACATTTTGCTTGTATTTCTTTAATTCTAGTTTTTGGTATATCATAATGATTTTTATGGAACCAACATTCATGTATATTTAATTCTTTTGCCATTTTATGTAAATTTTCAATTGAATAAGGGATACAAATTAAATGTCTTGAATTATCACATACAAATTTCATTGTAAACTCTTAGTTGTAGTACAATATTCAACATTTAAAATAGTCCCATTTTCAAATGAAACAATATAACAATATCCTACTATACAATCAGCAAAATGATGTTCTTCTTCTTGCAAAATTTTAGCATCTATATTTTTAATATCTCTTAAGTATAAATTACCATCAACAGAAATCAATTTTACATGAAAATAAAGAATTTTATTTATATTTAAATAAGAACTATAATTATCATTTGCTTCTTCAAACGATTCCCAAATTTTATATGACACAACTATCGCATTCTTCTATTTTATCATTTAAACTAGGTAAAGTTTTATTATCAAGTTTACTAATTTCAATTTCACCTGCCATATCATTAGTATTAAAGTAATATAAACATTTAATACCTAATTGATAACATAATATTAAATCTTGTAAAAGTTCACTCATTGGTAATTCTTCATTTTCATAAAATTCTGGATTATAAGAAGTGTTAACTGATATAGATTGATCAATAAACTTATTTATAAGTCCACAAATTTTTATGTAACCTTTAGGAGATTTTTGATTCCATAATAAATCATATTTTTTCTTAAGACGATTAAATTCTGGAACTACTTGTTTTAATGCTCCATCTTTTGAATTTTTAATTGAAACAAATGCTTTAGGTGGTTCTATACCATTAGTTGCATTACTAATAGTAGAACTTGTTTCACTTGGCATCAAATTCATCATAGTTGCATTTAAAACACCATATTCTTTACAACTTTCAGCTAAAGCATCCCAATCTAACAATAAATCATTTTCAACGTATTCATCCATAGTTTTTTTATAATTTAGTGCTGGTAAAATGCCTTGTTTATATTTTGTATTTTCAACAGATAAACATGGTCCTCTTTCTTTAGCCATTTTATTTGATTCTTTAATAATGTAATAAGAAAAAGCTTCAAAAAATGGATGAAGAAAATCTAAAACACCTTCACTATTATATGTATAATTATGTTTAGCCAGAAAATAAGCTAAATTTACAATACCAATGCCTATATTTCTATAATTATCTGTACTAGTTTTAGCAGCTACTACTGGATAATCTTGATAATCTAAAACAGCGTTTAATGCTCTAACTAATAATGTAGCTGGTTTTTCTAAATCAGAAGGTGTTTTAATATTACCAATATTAATAGCTGCAAGGGTACATAAACCAATCATACCTTCTGCATCATTAATATTATTCATTGGTTTTGTATGTAACAATACTTCTTGACACAGATTACTCATATAAACTGGTGCTTTTGATGAATCAAGAGAACTAAACTCGTTACAATGATCTACATGCATTATATAAATGCGACCAGTTTCTTTACGTTCCTGCATTATTCTACTAAAAACATCTAACGCATCAAGTTGTTTTTTTCTTATTTTTGGATCATTTTCATATTTAACATATAAACGTTTAAATTCTTCTTGATCTTTGAAAAATGCTTCATATAACCCTGGAACATCAGAAGGACTGAAAAATGTTAATTTTCCACCTTCAATTAAACGTTCATATGCAAGTTTATTTAATTGAACAGAATAATCAACAGAACGTTCTCTAGTTTCTTCTGTACCTTTATTATTCTTTAAAACTATTAAATCTTCAAACTCATAATGCCAAAATGGATATGTTAAAGTAGCAGAAGCAGCACGTAAACCACCTTGATTACAAGATTTTAGTGCAGCAGAAAGATATTTAATAAAAGGAATAATACCTGTATGAGTAGTATCACCATTACGAATTTTTGAACCAAGGGCTCTAATTCTTCCTACATTAACACCAATACCAGCGCGAGAAGCAGCATATTTAACTATAGCAGAAGCGGCAGCATTAATTGAATCTAAGGAGTCATCAACGTCAATAAGAGTGCATGAAGAAAATTGTTTAACATTAGACCTAACTCCTGCCATTATTGGAGTTGGAAGTGAAATATCAAAATTAGATAAAGCATTATAAAAATCACGTATCCATTTCATACGTTCATTTTTAGGGTAATTATTAAATAATGTAGCAGCTATTAAAATAAATGCTATTTGAGGGGTTTCAAAAATTTCACCAGTAACTTTATTTTTAACAAGATATTTTTGACGTAACTGTTCCATTCCAACAAATGTTAATTTATCATCACGATCATGTTTAATAATTTTATCTAAAGTTTCTAATTCTTCATCACTATACCATTTAATTAAATCTGGAGTATAATGACCAAGTCTAATGTTTTTTTCTATTATTTTTTTAATTGGCCAAGGTTCATGTTGACCATAAACTTTTTTGCGTAAATCAAAGCTTATCAAACGTGCAGCTACATATTGATAATTTGGATATTCTTCAGAAATTAAATCTGCAGCTGTTTTTATTAATGTTTCAGTTATTTCATTTGTACTCATACCATTATAGAATTGCAATTCAGATTTCAATTCTATTTCTGATACTGATACGTTACTTATATCTTCACAAGCAAGCTCTAAAACACGGTGTATTTTATTTAAGTCTAGTTCTTCTAGATTATTATTTCTTTTTTTAATTTTCATAAATCTTTTTTACTTCTTCTACTAATTTTTTATTTAAACTTTTTGGGTTTTTATCTACTTCTTTATATCCAAAATATTCTAAAATAGGAGCAAAATATTCACTTCTCCAATTAGCATCATTACGTGACCACCAATGTATTAATTCTTTATTTTCATCAAACATTCCTTCTACTTCACCAATTTCATCGTTTTCAACTGAAACAATATATATTTTTTCATAACCATTTTTAATTACCATCCATCACTTAATGAAGGAAAATTAGCATAAATTATTTCTCTGCATTCATCAGCAATTAGTTTATGCTCTTTTTGTGTTCCATTACCACAACGTAATTCACAATAATGCCACCAAGAACGTAATGACCCAGACATATACATACGAGACATTGTTATACCTTCTGGTAAAACTGCACGAGCTTGTTCTTTAGCTACACCATTATTAATTGCCCAATCATATGTTTCTTCAACAATTT
>WBZP01003446.1_pt1 | contig 11120 bp, 10 predicted proteins | sample 5204301 | NCBI WGS metagenome assembly WBZP01 (sample SAMN12412401, study PRJNA552823) | activated sludge metagenome | isolation source: activated sludge from nitrification reactor of wastewater treatment plant... | place: USA: Pennsylvania | collected 2017
CAGCGCCCGCAACCGCGCCCGGTGCGCCAGCGCCCAGCTTTCGACCTGCGCGCGCGGCCAGGCGATATAGCAGTCACGCAGTAGAGAAACCAGATCGTAGGTGACCGCGCCCACCACCGCGTCCTGGAAATCCAGCACGCCGGGATTGTCCGGGTCGGTGACCATCAGGTTGCGGGAGTGGTAGTCCCGGTGAACCCAGACCCGCGGCTGTTCCAGCGCATTGTCGGCCAACAGGGCGAAGACGTGATCGAGCGCGTGGTGTTCCTCCTCCCGCAAATTCAGACCGAGTAGTCGGCCCAGGAACCAGTCGCGGAACAGTTCCATCTCCCGGTGCAGCAGTGCTGAATCGTAGGGCGGCAGCAACGGCGAGCCGGGATCGCCGCCGACTTGCAGGCGCGCCAGCGCATCCAGGGCGTCGCCGTAGAGAGTGGGCGCGCCGCGCTGATCGAGTTCCGCCAGGTATTGCCGGGAACCGAGATCGGTCAGCAGCAGCAGGCCCTGATCGAGATCGCCGGCCAGTACCTCGGGCGCGTTCAACCCCAAACCGCGCAAGGCTTGGGCGATGGCGACGAACGGTCGGCAATCCTCCTTATCCGGCGGGGCGTCCATGACGATGCGGGTCTGGCCGTCGCACCAGACCCGGAAATAGCGACGGAAACTGGCGTCGCTGGAGGCCGGGGCGATCCGGTCCAGTCGCGCCGGCAGCACATCGTTCAGCCACTCCCGCACCAGTTGTTCACGCTCACTCACAACGTTCGCTCCATCTTAAATTGAGTTAGTCCGACGCATCGACCGATGCCGCGCCCGGATTGCAGCAAAAACCAATCTATGCGATGTTAGGGCACTTTAATTCACGCGTAAAATCCTGTTCCGTGACGCCGCATTGCCGAATGCTTCTGACGGGTGCCGCGCTGACCCTGCTACCGCTGGCCGGGGTTCGGGCGCAATCCGCCGACGTGCTCGATCCATGGGTCCAGTGCGAAATCGATGAGCTGGCCGGGGAAATCGTCCCCGCCACCCCGAACGCGCCGCCACTGGACGAATTGCCGATCCAGGCCGAAGCCGGCCGGCTCGACGCCTCCCCCACCGAATCGCGGCTCGAAGGCAAGGCCAAGCTGTCCCGGGGCGACCAGCGCTTGCGCGCCGAAAAGATCACCCTGGAGCGGCCGGCCAATCGCGCCCGGGCCGAAAGCGGCTTCGTCTACGGCGATCCGCGCCAGGCCCTGCGCGGCAAGCAGGCGGACGTGGATTTGAACGCCGAAACCGGCCAGTTCAAGGATGTGGATTACTACCTGCCGGCCCGCAACGCCCAGGGCCATGCCGAGGAAGTGAAGATGGATCGTCGCCAGCGGCTCAGCCTGCTGGAAGACGCCACCTACTCCACTTGCCCGCGCGGCAAGGAAGTATGGGAATTGCGCGCCCATGAAATCCATCTGGATCAGAATACCGGCCGCGGCTCGGCCCACGACATCGTGCTCGCGTTCAAGGACACACCGGTGTTCTACTTCCCCTATCTGTCGTTTCCGATTACCGATGAACGGCAGTCGGGTTTTCTGTTCCCCCGCCAGGGCTACGACAGCGATACCGGTTTCGACCTGACTATTCCCTATTACTGGAACATCGCCCCGAATCGCGACATGACCATCGCCCCACGCCTGATGACCGAACGCGGTGTTCTGCTGGGCGTGGAATACCGGTTTCTCGAACCCTGGCATCAGGGGCGGTTGGGCTTTGAGTATATTCCGGACGATCGCCGCTACGAAGGCGCCCGCGGTTCCTTCAATATCAGCGACCGCGCCGCGCCGCTGCCGAATGTCTACACCGATCTGCGCTACGAATACGTCTCCGACGACAGCTACATCCGGGATTTGAGCAACAACCTCGATTTCCTAACCGTCAATTATCTCGAGCGGCACCTGGATGCCCGCTATTACGGGGATAACTGGCAGGCGCTGGCGCGGGTGCAGGGCTTCCAGATTCTGAATACGGCGCTGTTTTCCCTGACCGGCAACCCCTATCAACGCCTACCGCAACTACTATTCAATGGTGCCTGGCCACCGAGCGCCGGTGGCTTGAGCTATCAACTATACGGCGAACTGGTGAATTTTCAGCAGTCCGACATGGTGACCGGCACCCGGCTGGATCTGTGGCCGACCGTCGGGTGGGCGCTCGAGCAGCCCTGGGGCTATCTCAAACCGCGGGCCGGTTTCCGCTACACCAGCTATCAGCTCGACCACACCGCGCCGGGCGCCAACGACGCGCCCTCGCGCGCCGCGCCGGTGCTCGACCTCGACAGCGGCCTGATCTTCGATCGATCCTTGCAGGCCGACTGGCTGGGCGTTTCTTCTGGAACCCAGACCCTGGAGCCGCGGCTGTTTTATCTTTACGTCCCCTACCGCGACCAGAACGACATTCCGCTGTTCGATAGCAGCGTGATGGATCGCGATATCGACTGGCTATTCCGCAACAACCGCTTCACCGGCGCCGACCGGCTGGGCGACGCCAACCAGTTGACCGCCGCGCTCACCACCCGCTTGATCGACGGTCCCAGCGGTCGCGAACGGCTGCGCGCCAGCGTCGGCCAAATCCAGTATTTCGAGGACCGCCAGGTGAACCTGTATCCGGTCGAGCCACCCCAGACCTCGGCCAACTCGGGCCTGATTGCCCAAGGTCAGGTGAACCTGTCATCCCGCTGGGCGGTGCAGGGTGGCGGGCAACTGGAACCCGACAACAGCGATCTGCTGCGTACCGCCTTCGACCTGCGCTACTACGTCAATCCGCGCCAACTGGTCAATGTGTCCTACCTGCTGGATCGCGATCAGTCTGATCTGAACCTGGACGATCAGATTCACTCGGTGGATATCGCCTTCTTCTGGCCACTGAATGCGCAATGGCGGGCCTTGGCCCGCTGGAACCAGGCGCTGAATACCGACCGCAATCTGGAAACGCTGGCCGGTCTGGAATACGAAGACTGCTGCTGGGCGCTGCGCGTGGTCGCCCGCCAGTATCGCGACAGTCCCACCGAGGTCGACGCGCAGAACGCGGTTTACGTGGAACTGGAACTGAAGGGTTTGTCCCGGCTGGGTTCCAGCCTGGAAACCCTGCTGCAAAATTCCATTCTCGGCTACCAACCAATCCGTTATTAGCCCCCACTCTCCCATGGCCCGCATGAACAAGCTGCTTTTTCCCCTGATACTGTGCCTGTTGCTTTTGGTCCCGCCCATTTCCGGCCGCGCGGACCTGGCATTCGGCCCCGGCCCCGAAGCGACGGGCAGCACACTGGACGCTATCGTGGCGGTGGTGGACGACGATGTGATCACCCAACGGGAACTGGACGCAGCCACCGCGCGGATTGAGGCGCAGTTGCGGCAGCGCAAGGTGCCGATTCCGCCCCGGCCGGTGCTGGAAAACCAGGTGCTGGATCGGCTGATCCTGAACCAGTTGCAATTTCGCGCCGCCGAGCGCAACGGCATCACCGTGGACGATGCCACCCTGAATACCGCTATCGAAACCCTGGCTCAGCGCAACAATATGAGCCTGACGCAACTGCGGCAGACCATCGAGAAGGATGGGGTCAGTTTCGCCCAGTTTCGTGACGACGTGCGCCGGGAGTTGATGGGCGCGCGGCTGCGGCAGAAGCTGGTGGATAGCCAGATTCAGGTGTCCGACCAGGATGTGGACAGTCTGCAAACGCAACTGGCGGGCCAGATGGCCGGCGGCGACGCGAGCGAGGGTGGCGCAAGCAGCGGCGAGAGTGGCGGCGCGCGTGAATATCGCGTGGCCCAGATTCTGATCGCCGTGCCGGAAGGCGCTTCGCCGCAGCAAGTCGAGGCGGCGAAGCGCCGGGCCGGGGACGTGCTGGCGCAGTTGCGCAAAGGCGCCGATTTCCGACAGATGGCGGTCAGCGTGTCCGCCAGCCAGCAGGCGCTGGAAGGCGGTGAAATCGGCTGGCGATCGGCCGATCAGTTGCCCACGCTGTTCAGCGATGTGGTGCCTCGACTGCAACCCGGCCAGGTCAGTGAGCCGATTCGCAGCCCCAGCGGGTTCCACATCGTCAAGCTGATTGAGGTCCGAGGTGGTGGTAGTCCGGCGCGACCGGCGGCGCCAAGGCAGACCTCGACGAAACAGGCGCTGGTGAACCAGACCCATGCCCGTCACATCCTGCTCAAAACTTCGCCGCAACGATCCGATAACGAGGCTCGCCAACAGTTGGAGCAACTGCGCCAGCGCATTCGCGACGGTGCGGATTTCGCGGAGCTGGCCAAGCTCAATTCCGACGACAAGGGGTCCGGAGAACGCGGCGGCGATTTGGGCTGGGTGTCGCCGGGGATGCTGGTTCCCCAGTTCGAGCAGGAAATGAACGCGCTGAAGCTGAACGAGATCAGTGCGCCGTTCAAGACCCCGTTTGGCTGGCACATCGTGCAGGTGCTCGAACGCCGCCAGGGCCAGGCCTCACCCGAGGCTTTGCACGCCCGGACGCGCGAGGCGCTGTTGCGGCGACGTTCCGACGAGGAATGGGAGTTAGTGCTGCGCCGGCTGCGCGACGAGGCTTACGTGGAGATTCGCCTGCCCCCCGCCGCCGGCACGTCCATCGAACCGTCATCCACTCGCCCGTCGTCTGGAACATCGAACGCGCCATGACGGGCGCTCCAGCCCCACCTCACCGGCCCCGCAAGCGATTTGGTCAGCATTTCCTGCGCGATGCCAGCGTCATCGAGCGCATCGTCGCGGCGATCCGACCGCTTGCCGGCGAGCGGCTGGTGGAAATCGGCCCCGGCCTGGGAGCGCTGACGGTTCCGCTGCTGGAAGCGGCGGGTAACCTGGACGTGGTGGAACTGGATCGCGACCTGCTGGAGCCACTACGGGCGCGCTGTGCCGGTGCGGGTACTCTGCGGATTCATCACGCCGACGCGCTGGGCTTCAATTTCGCCGCCTTGCGTGACTGTGGACCGCCGCTGCGGGTAGCAGGTAACCTGCCTTACAACATTTCCACGCCCCTGTTGTTCCATCTGCTGGCCCAGGCCGAACATCTGCGCGATCTGCATTTCATGCTGCAAAGGGATGTGGTGGAACGGATGGCGGCCGGGCCGGGCGAGGACGCCTACGGCCGGCTGTCGGTGATGCTGCAATACCGCTGCCGGGTCGAGCCGCTGTTCACCGTCGGGCCGGAGGCGTTCCGGCCACCGCCCAAGGTATGGTCGGCGGTGGTTCGTTTGGTTCCACGTGAAACATTCGCCGTCGCGGTCCGGGACGAAAGCCGCTTCGCCGAGATCGTGCGGCGGGCGTTCGCCCAGCGTCGCAAGACCCTGCGCAATTCCCTGCGCGGTCTGTTGGATACCACGCAAATCGAAGCGGCTGGCCTCGACCCCGGCGCTCGGCCGGAAACGCTGGGCCTGGCGGCGTTCGCGGCCTTGAGCGAGGTCGAGCACGGGTGCTGACTGGTTTTACATGAAACATTGCCCGCGCGGCCCACTTGGTTTCATGTGAAACATTGCCCGTCGCCGTCCGGCTTCCTAAGAGGCGTTTTTGTACAGCCTCTCGTGAGATAACCCTTTGAAAAGAACCCCTCACCCCTGCCCCTCTCCCGCTTGCGGGCGAGGGGTTCTTGTACAGTCTCTAAGTTCGTGGCAGTGAGCGCGCCCAGGCGGCGATAGCCCGGATGTGGTCGGGCGTGGTGCGGCAACAGCCCCCGATTAGCCGGGCGCCGTTGGCGTACCAGCGCCGGGCCTCGGTCGCGAAGGCTTTAGCGTCCGAGACGCCGCTCCAGCCGCGACGCACCGGATCATAGCTTTCGCCCGAGTTTGGGTAGACCACGACAGGCTTGTCGGTGACGGTGCGGGCAGATTCGATCAGCGCCGGCAGGTAACGCGGGGCGGTGCAGTTCACTCCAATAGCGGCAACCTGTGGTTGGTTGTCCAGCCACGCCGCGCATTCGGTCAAGCGTTCGCCATGCCAGAGATGGGCCTCGTCCCTGGCGCTGAAACTGATCCAGGCGCTGGCGTTGGGAAATTCGGCCAGCAGTCGCGCCAGGGCGCGGGCTTCGATCAAGCAGGGAATTGTCTCGCAGGCCAGCAGGTCGGCACCCGCTTCGAGCAGCGCCGCCATCCGCGGGCGATGAAAGTCCATCAGTTCCGTTTCGCTCAAGCCGTAGTCACCCCGGTATTCCGAGCCATCGGCCAGAAACGCGCCGTAGGGTCCCACCGAGGCTGCCACCAGTGGCCGGGGCCGGCCGATCCGGTTGGCCGGGTCCTGCCAGAACCTATCGCGGGCTTCCATCGCCAACCGAACCGAGCGGCGCAGCAGTTCGAGCGCCTCGGCGTGGCTCAAGCCCCGCCGCATAAAACCGTCCACGGAGGCTTGATAGCTGGCGGTGGTGGCGCAATCGGCGCCGGCCTCAAAGTAGTCCCGATGCACTTGCCGAATGAGGTCCGGCGCTTCGATCAGCACCTTGGCGGACCAGAGCGGGTCGCGCAGGTCACGGCCCCGGCGTTCCAGTTCGGTCGCCAGCGCGCCGTCCAGCACCAGGACCGGGTATTGAGCGAGCAACAGGGTGAGCGGATTCATCGGGCAGGTTCCAGTGTGGTCAGGGATGAGCGGCATCACCGCATCAAGGCGATTTCCTTAAACGGTGGTAACCGTTCACTCCCCTCGCCCGCTTGCGGGAGAGGGGTTGGGGGTGAGGGCCGCAGTTTCAAAGACTTACCCCCTCACCCTAGCCCTCTCCCCCTTGACAAGGGGAGATGGGACTGAATGATTACAAGCGGTTATACCTGATCCAGGTCTCGGAGGCTGCACAAAAGCTCCTTTTGGCGCGATGCCATGAGGATCTCCCCTCCCCTTCAGATTACCCTCATGTTCCCCTGAAACCGCCTTTTATCGGAATAAATGCGCCTTTCGTCAGATCGATGATCAAGTTGCCATACCACTGTGCTTAAAGTACGACCTAAAGTTGGTAAATGATGCCAGAGGCATTTCACCCATGAAGGAAGAAACTGGATTTACGCTCATTGAGTTGATCGTAACGCTTGTAATAGCCGCCGTATTGCTTACGGTCGGCGTTCCCGCCTTTCAGGAAACGACGGCCAGCAGTCGCTTGGCATCCGCTGCCAATGAGTTTGTCGCGGCTCTCAACTTGGCGCGTTCCGAAGCCATTAAACAGAATGTGCGGGTCACGCTATGTCCATCCAATAACCAGGCTACTTGCACGGGCGGTGGCTACGAACAGGGCTGGATTATTTTCGTGGATGTTGACAACTCCGGCACATTGAATAACGCGGAAGCCGTTATCCAAGCCGCTACTGCGCTGCCCACTGGCCTGACTCTCACGAACACTTCTGTCCCGGACGCTTTTATTTCTTATACCTCAAGCGGCTCCGCCAAACGCGCCAATGGCGCTTTTCAAGCCGGCACACTCACCTTGTGCAAATCCAACTACACGACGCAGTCGCGCCGAATTGTCATTGCCCAAGGCGGCAGAGCACAGGTCGTGGTCGATAAACCCGCTTCTGGCTGCTAATCAACGGAATCGTAAAAACCGAGACGCTGCATATGCAAACACCTCAATTTAGTTCGTTGAAAGCTCAAGTTGGCTTTAGTCTGCTGGAAGTGTTGGTGGCGGTATTCGTTCTCTCGATAGGGTTTCTAGGGATAGCGGGCTTGCATGTCTTTGGGTTGCGGTCCAACCTCGATTCCCAATTCCGTACCCAAGCGGCCTTTCTGGCCCAGGAGATGGCGGATCGAATGCGAGCCAACTGGTCAGTGAATGCTCTTGGCCGCTACAACCAGATTGCGCCGGTAGCCGTACCTGCATGTCTTTCAGCGGCAGGAGTAGGTTGTACCGCCAATCAAATGGCGCAGAACGACATGTTCTTATGGACCCAGGCTTTGCAGCGCTTGCCGGGTCCGGCCGACGGCGCGGTATTGCCGGGGGTGCGCAGAGGCCGGGGAGTCGTTTGTCTGGACACCATACCAATCGAAGAGACGAGTACGCCAGCCGCTCCATCCTGCAATGGGGGTAACACCTATGTCATCAAAATTTGGTGGGACGATAATCGCGATGACGCTTTTGATCGTCCCAACGAACGCTTTGTGATGACCTTTCAACCGTAGGGATAACCGTCGTGAATACAACAATGCGTCATCCTAACTTGACAGGCGCTATTCCTTGTCGATCAACCCAACGGGGTTTCAGCCTGGTCGAAATTATGGTGGCACTGACGCTGGGGCTGCTGGTCACGGCTGGTGTTATCCAGATATTCATCAGCGCCCAGCGGTCCGCCCGGATGTTGGAGACCACGTCTGGCATGCAGGAAAACGAACGCCTGGCGCTGGATACCTTGAACAAGTACATCCGCCTGGCCGGCTACAAACGCACCTCGTGGACGCCATCCAACACTGCTTTTCCCGCCAATAATCTTGGTTCGCATCCACTGGCAGTGCGTGCCGTAGTAGCGGGTGGCGACAATGATCAACAGGGCGCTGATAGCATTACCTTCCGTTATCAGGGTAGCAATGATCGTTCGGTAAGCGACTGCCTGGGTGGGATCGTTAACCCTAATCAGACCGTGATCACCACCTTGGGCCTGGATCTGAACAATGGTCGTTTTGCGCTGCGTTGTCGGGTGCAATACGTCAATATGGCCACTAATGCCGCCATAGGCGCCGCGCAGACTCAGCCGATTCTGGATGATGTCGAAAACATGCAAATCCTCTACGGTGTCGCCGCCAATACCGATCCGGTGTGGCGAGTGGATAGAGCGGAGCGTTACGTGACGGCTACCCAGGTCACCGCTAATAACTGGTGGGATCGAGTTATCAGCGTGCAAATTAATCTGTTGGTGCGCTCGGAAGCAGACAATGTTACCCAACAGCAGGTCTTCACTTTCAATGGTGTTAACTACAATGATCGACGTCTACGGCATGTGGTCAGCACCGTGATTAATCTTCGTAATAAAACTTCGCGATGATGCGGATTGGAAGTCTCGAGCCATGAACCACGTCAAAAATTTTTCCATGCCTTACCGGCAAACGGGCGCCACTCTGGCAATCAGTCTGATACTGCTGGCCATTGCCACGCTCGTCGGCGTCGCCGCCATGCAAGGCACGACGCTGCAAGAGAAAATGGCAGGTAACCTGCGTGACAGCAGTCTGGCTTTTCAGGCAGCGGATTCGGCGCTGTTGGCCGGGGAAAATGATGGTTTACGAAATTTTTATCGCAATTGGGTAGGAGAATTTCTGCAAGATCGAGATCTTAACGGAGTCGTAGATGGCGGTCCCCCAGGCGTCACCTGTCCGCCGTTACCTCCAGAGTATTACGGCGGCGCCGCAAATCCCTGTAATGTCCCCACTTATCCTATAGCAGCAAGCCCAGCCGGCGGGACCTACATTTTCCCGCTGAATGTGCAGAATCCTGTTAGTGCTGCAAACCGAGCGGGGGCGTGGGTGCTGGACGAGGACGCTAATGGCTTTCCCATTGGAACGCGCCTGGATCCTAACGCGAACAATACGGTGTACTGGTGGTACGAGCGCAATGGCGCTTGGTGGACGGGGCTACCGACTAGCCAAGGCCGTCCCTTGCCAAACAATACTTTAGGTATTTTTGGCAATCCGGCCGCGCGCCAGCCCCGTTACCTTATTGAGTACGTGGATTATCCCGCGGCTGATCCCCTTAACCGAGATGCCGCACTCACCAGGGTGCGTGCGGCCGATGGCTTGGTACAGCAAAATGAAAAGGAATTCCGCCGCGAACGGCATTTTTACCGGGTCACGGCATGGGGTCAAGGTGGCACCGATCAGACGATTGTCATGCTGCAATCGAATTTCTATTGGATTTTCTTCTTACCTAACCTCTGAGATTGAGTGGCGCGAGGAAGGACATCATGAAAACGCATAGCCTATGTAAAACGCGTGGCCCGCGTCGCCTGAAGGCGACCGCTTGGGCCACTTTGCTGGCCAGCAGCCTCTTCCAGTACACGACGGCCAATGCATCACTGTTGGATATTACCACAGTTCCGCTGTTCCTCGGCGGGTCAGTCACTCCCAACGTGTTCTTTATGCTGGATAATTCCGGTTCGATGGACTGGGAGATCCTGGCGGGCAATCACTGGAGCGCGAGATCCTATGACCGCTATACAATTAACACCTCTGGCAATCCAGAAGATAGTAGTGGCGATAACCAGGTGTGGGTGACCAATGGGCAGTGGCATGGCGTCGCTATAGACGCAGGCGGTAATGCCCGGAACTATTTTTATTACATCTATAATAGTCCAGATAATGCATATGGCTCTCCATGCAGAACGGGCTATTTTACTGTTGGCTCATGCACCCAAACTACCGATGACTGGCGTCTGTACTCTGCGGCGCTGAATGTGCTCTATTACAATCCCAATGCTACCTATCAGCATTGGCGCGGCTTGCCGAACGCCGACTTTACCGCAGCGCGCAGCCATCCCATCAACAACCATACGTATAAAGGGAGTACGGGATACAACCACACCCGTAATTTGACCGGCTTCGTCTATTACGTCTGGAACGATGGCAAGGGATTCAGCGGCACTCAGCCCCGGCGAGGTACTAACATCAACTACACGGTAGGCAACAATGGCATGGTGGACTTGTGGGATAACCGCACCAAGTACACCGTCAACGCCGGCAGCATCGACGTGGAAAACCAAAGTTGCGCTCCCGACATGTCGACTGGGGCCTTGAATTGCACCGTGCAGAGTACGTCGACCATCACTGATGCGACGCAGGTGGCTGATGCCAAGCAAAATATCGCCAACTGGTATCAATACTCACGCCGCCGTTATCTAGTAGCCGCCGGCGCGGTGGACAAGGTCACCGAAGCCAAACCCGGTTTCCGCTATGGGATGAACCAGCTCAACCGAAGCGATCAGCTATTTGTTGAAGTACCCGCTGCTGGCGTAACCGATTATACCAGTCATATCACCAGCATGATTACCACCATGTTCAACCGTTACTATGCTGCAGATAGTACTCCACTGCGCTCCTCATTGAAGCGGGCTGGGGAGTACTACAGGCATGGCCTTTCAGGTAAAGCCGATCCCATCATTTATTCCTGCCAGCATAACTTTACTATTCTGATGAGCGATGGTTACTGG
>WBZP01002460.1_pt2 | contig 11116 bp, 10 predicted proteins | sample 5204301 | NCBI WGS metagenome assembly WBZP01 (sample SAMN12412401, study PRJNA552823) | activated sludge metagenome | isolation source: activated sludge from nitrification reactor of wastewater treatment plant... | place: USA: Pennsylvania | collected 2017
CTCACCCCGCCCACCGTCGACGGCTTCGACGACGGAGTCTGGTCGCCGTGGCAGTGGAGCTCCGTCCTCATCGAGGGCTCCAACTGCCGTGAGATCGTGGACAACAACGTCGACATGGCGCATTTCTTCTACATCCACCACGCCTATCCGACGTATTTCAAGAACGTCATCGAGGGTCACACGGCCAGCCAGTTCATGGAGTCCAAACCCCGGCCCGACTACACCGCCGATCCCGACAAGCTCTGGGATGGAACGTACTTGCGTTCGGAGGCAACGTATTTCGGACCCGCCTACATGATCAACTGGTTGCACAACGACCTCGGCCCGGGGTTCACCGTCGAGGTGGCGCTGATCAACTGCCACTACCCGGTGACGCACAACTCGTTCATGCTGCAGTGGGGTGTGGCGGTTCGGTCGATGCCGGGACTGCCGGCCGACAAGGCGGAAAAGCTTGCCGCGGCAATGAATCGGACGTTCGGCGAGGGATTCCTCGAGGACGTCGAGATCTGGCGGAACAAGACCCGCATCGACAATCCGCTGCTGACCGAGGAGGACGGCCCGGTGTACCAACACCGGCGGTGGTACCAGCAGTTCTACGTCGATGCCGCGGACGTGAGCCCGGACATGACCGCCCGGTTCGAGCAGGAGGTGGACACCTCGCACGCCAACGAACTCTGGCGGCAGGAGGTCGCCGAGAACATGGCGCGGGGTTAGTTTCCGCCGACCTCGAAATTGTGCAGCGCGCGCAGCTTGTTCATCACGTCCAGCGCGGCCACCTTGTACGCCTCGGAGAACGTCGGATAGTTGAACACCGCGTCGACCAGGTACTCGACGGTGCCGCCGCACCCCATCACGGCCTGGCCGATGTGGACCATCTCGGTGGCGTTGGTGCCGAAGATGTGCACACCGAGCAGACGCAGGTCGTCGGTCGACACCAGCAGTTTGAGCATGCCGTACGAGTCGCCGGCGATCTGGCCGCGGGCCAGCTCCCGGTAGCGGGATACGCCGACCTCGTAGGGCACCGCGTCGCGGGTCAGCTCGCTCTCCGTCGCTCCGACGTACGAGATCTCGGGGATCGAGTAGATGCCGATCGGCTGGAGGTCCATCATGCCCTTGGTCGGTTCGCCGAACGCGTGATAGGCGGCCAGCCGGCCCTGCTCCATCGACGTCGCCGCCAGTGCCGGGAATCCGATGAGGTCACCGACGGCGTAGATGTGTTCGACCGGGGTGGCGAAGTTCGCGTCGACGGCGATCCGGCCCCGGTTGTCGGCGACCAGACCGGCGGCGCCCAGGTCCAGTCCCTCGGTCTGGCCCTGCCGGCCGGCCGAGTACATCACGGTCTCGGCCGGGATCCGCTTGCCGCTGGCCAGACTGGTGACGGTGCCCGACGGGCCGACGTCGACGGCGGTGACCTCCTCGCCGAACCGGAACGTCACGGCCAGGTCGCGCAGGTGGAATCGCAACGCCTCGATGATCTCGGGGTCGCAGAACTCCAGCATGGTGTCGCGTTTCTCCACCACGGTCACCTTGGTGCCGAGGGCGGCGAACATCGACGCGTACTCGATCCCGATCACACCGGCGCCGACCACGACCATCGATGCCGGCAGCGATTTGAGTTCGAGGATGCCGTCGGAGTCGAGCACGCGGTCGTCGTCGAACGCCACACCCTTGGGCCGGGCCGGCACGGTGCCGGTGGCCAGCACGATGTGGCGGCCGCGCACCGAGATCGTCTCCGCACGATTGGGGTCCTCCACCACCACGGTGTGCTCGTCGACGAAGCGGCCGTGCCCGGTGAACATCTCGACGCGGTTGCGCATCAGCTGCGAGCGCACCACCTCGATCTCCTTGCCGATCACGTGCTGGGTGCGGGCCAGCAGGTCGGCGGGCGTGATCTTGTCCTTGACCCGGTAACTGGCGCCGTACAGCTCGCGCTGGTTCATGCCGGTCAGGTAGACCACGGCCTCACGCAGCGTCTTCGACGGGATGGTGCCGGTGTTGACGCACACGCCGCCGAGCATCCGGCCGCGTTCGATCACGGCGACCGATCTGCCCAGTTTGGCGGCCGCGATGGCCGCCCGTTGGCCCCCGGGTCCTGAGCCGATCACGACCAGGTCGTACTCCTGCATCGAGTCCACGTGTAGAGGTCTACGCCCCCGCGGGGCATCTCGCACGCCGAAAGCCGGATGGGCTCATCCCACCAGGGACGGCACCACGCCCTCGATCAGATGCGGTCCGGGCTCGGCGAAGGCGTCGACGAGCGCCGCGGCCAGCTCCTCGGCCGTAGCGGCCCGCCGCGCCGGCACCCCCATCCCCTCGGCGATCTTCACGAAATCGATTGTGGGACGGCCCAGATCGAGCAGATCGAGCGCCTTCGGCCCGGGTGATTCGGCATTCTCGGCGCCCACCCGCTGCAACTCGATCCGCAGGATGTCGTAGGCGCCGTTGTTGAAGATCACGGTCGTCACGTCCAGGTTCTCGCGGGCCTGGGTCCACAGGGCGGAGATCGTGTACATCGCCGAACCGTCGGCCTGCAGGCTCAGCACCTGTCGATCGGGGGCGGCCAGCGCCGCACCGACCGCGGCCGGCAGGCCGTAGCCGATCGCGCCGCCGGTCAGGGTCAGCACATCGTGCGCGGGGCAACCGGCGGTGGCCGCCGCCAGCATGACCCCGGCGGTGTTGGATTCGTCGACCACGATCGCCGACTCTGGCAGCAGCGCGGCGATCACCGCACCCGCCGACACCGCATTAAGTGGGCCGGAGGGCGGTTCGGGACGCGACAGCGCGGCGACCGCGGCCCGCGTCCCCGGTGCCAGGTCGTCGGCCAGCTGCGCCAGAGCCGTTGCGGCACCGCGATATCCGGCGACCGGGTGCACCGCGCAACCCTCGGGCACCAGGTCACTGGGTTTACCGGGATAGGCGAAGAAGGACACCGGCGACGTCGCACCCGCGAGGATCAGATGCTGCGCACCGGCCAGTTGTCCGGCGGCTCCCTCGGCGAAGTAGGCCAGCCGCTCCACCGCGGGCACCCCGGCACCTCGTTCGAGGCGGGCGGGGAACGTCTCGCACAGCACCTTGGCCCCGGTCGCCTCGGCGATCCGCACGGCCGCCGACAGGCCCGGGCCGCGGGAGGCGTCCCCGCCGATCAGGATCACGGTCGGGGCACCCGATCGCAGGATCTCCGCCGCGGCCCGCACCGCGTCGTCGTCCACGGCCGGCGGCGGGGGCGCACCGGCCGGGACGGACGGCCGGCCGCCGTCGGACCACGACACGTCGGCGGGCAGGATCAGCGTCGAGATCGCGCCGGTGCCCGCGGCCGTGATCGCGTCGGCGGTGTCGGCGCCGACGTCCTCCGGCCGGGCGCTGCGGCGCACCCAGCCCGACACCGTCCCGGCCAGGGCGTCGATGTCGGATTCCAGTGGGGCGTCGTACTTCTTGTGATAGGTGGCATGGTCGCCGACCACCACCACCATCGGGGTGTGCGCGCGGCGCGCGTTGTGCAGGTTGGCCAGGCCGTTGCCCAATCCCGGACCCAGATGCAGGAGCACCGCGGCCGGCTGGTCGGCGATGCGGGCGTACCCGTCGGCGGCCCCGGTGGCCACTCCCTCGAACAGCGTCAGCACGCCGCGCATCCGCGGCACGCTGTCCAGCCCGGCGACGAAGTGCATCTCCGAGGTGCCGGGGTTGGCGAAGCAGACGTCGACGCCGTTGGCGACCAGGGTCGAGAGCAGGGATTGGGCACCGTTCATGGGGCTCCTCCGACGTCGGTGAACACACGCTGTGCGTTGGCGTGCAGGTAGTCATGCCGGGCCTCGTCGGACAGACCCAATTCGTCCAGCCCGGCCAACGCGTGGGCATGTCCGATCATCGGATAGTTGGTGCCGAACAACACTTTTCGTTGACCCGTTCGCGTCTTCATGAATTCCACCAACTCGGCGGGCAGCCGCTTCGTGGTGTACGCGGAGGTGTCGATGTAGACGTTCTCGTGCTTGCGCGCGACCGCGATCATTTCTGCCGTCCACGGATAGCCGACATGACCGCACACGATGACCAGCTCGGGGAAATCCAGCGCAACCTCGTCGATGTACGGGATTGGCCGACCCGTCTCGGAGGGCCGCAGCGGGCCGGTGTGGCCGACCTGAGTGCAGAACGGCACCCCGAGTTCGACACATTCGACAAAGAGCGGGTAGTAACGCCGGTCGGTGGGCGGAAGCCGCCACAACCAGGGCACCACCCGCAGCCCGACGAATCCCTCATCGCGGACCCGCCGGCGCAGTTCCCGCACGGCCGTCATCGGTCGATCGAGGTCGACCGTCGCGAGACCGCGAAATCGGTCGGGCCGGAGCCGAACCCAGGCGGCCACGTCGTCGTTGGAGATCAGATCGAGGTTATTCGGGCCCCGCCAGGCGCTGAGCAGCCCGATATCCACCCCGGCCGCGTCCATCGATGCCGTGGTGAGTTCGATGGGCAGCTCTTCGGCCGGCATTCCCCCGCCCGTCCAACGGCGCAGGGAGGCCAGCATGTCATCGGCGAGGAAGCGCTGTGTCGGGTGCTGCATCCAGACATCGATCGTCATCGGGGTCGACTCTATGCCGCCCGCACAGGCCCGGATCCGGGAATGGCCGCCCGCAAGGGCGACAACGCCGACCTGGTGCTGGGCCGCAGCGGTGAACTCGAGGCCCGGATCAAGGCCGAGATCGGCGTCGACGACGGCCGGGAGATGCCGAAGTTCGACAACATCGACTGGCAGATCGACCGGATGGACCTCTGACGAGGGTCAGCTCTCGCGGATACCGTCCAGCCGTTTGGTCGCGGCCTCGAAACCGGCCACGAGTTCGGCGACGATGTCGGCCACGGGGCGGATCTCGTTCATGCGGCCGACGATCTGGCCGACGGGCATCGCGATCGCGGACGGATCGTGCGATTCGCTCATCCGCTGATGCGCCTCGCTGACGAGGATGTTCTGCAGCGGCATCGGCAGCGGTTCGGGTGCGCCCTCGGCGTCCCAGGCGTCCGTCCAGCGGCTCTTGAGCAGCCGGGCCGGCTTGCCGGTGTAGATCCGCCGGCGCACGGTATCGGCCGACGTGGCGGCCAGCAGCGCATCCTGCATGACCGACGTGCCACCCTCGCTGCGCACGCCCAGGTCGTACTCGGCGGCGGTCAGGAACGCCGACCCCATCCAAACCCCTTGCGCGCCAAGGGCCAGCGCCGCGGCGACCTGACGTCCGGTGCCGATGCCGCCCGCGGCGAGCACCGGGGTGTCCCCGGCCGTATCGACGATTTCGGGCCACAGCACCATCGAGCCGATCTCGCCGGTGTGCCCACCGGCCTCATGCCCCTGCGCGACGATGATGTCCACACCGTTCTCGATGTGCCGCTGCGCGTGCTTGGCGCTGCCGGCCAGGGCCGCGACGGGAACCCCGGCGGCGTGCACCTGGTCGATGACGTCCTTGGGCGGGGAGCCCAGGGCGTTGGCGATCAGCTTGATCGGGTGCTGGAGTGCGACGTCCACGTGGCTGCGTGCGACGGAGTGCAGCCAGCCCAGCACACCCTCGTTGCGGTCCTCGTCCTCCGGTAGCGGCGGCACGCCGAGGTCGGCCAGCGTCTTGGCGACGAAGTCGCGGTGGGTCTGCGGGATGAGCTTGTTGATGTCGACGGCGCTGCCCTCGGTGGGCACCTTGGCCGGCATCACGATGTCCACGCCGTACGGCTTGCCGTCGGTGTTGGCGTCCATCCACTGCAGCACGTTCTCGAGGTCGTCGGCGTCGTTGAACCGCACGCAGCCCAGCACGCCGAGTCCGCCGGCCCGGGTGACGGCCGCGGCCACCTTCTCCGACGGGGTGAAGACGAAGATCGGGTACTCGATGCCGAACCGCTCGCAGAGTGCTGTCTTCACGCCTTGGCTCCCGCGTGTTTGGCATGCACCTCGTCGGCCGGGCGGATCTCGGTCTGTTCCTTGGCCCACCGGTAGTCGGGTTTGCCGGCCGGCGAGCGCTTCACCTCGTCGACCAACCAGAGGCTGCGCGGCACCTTGTAGCCGGCGATCTCGGTGCGCACGAACGAATCGAGTTCGGCCAGTGTCGGTTTGGTGCCCTCACGCGCTTGTACCACGGCGGCGACGTGCTGGCCGAACCGCTCGTCGGGCACGCCGACCACCAGCGCGTCGAACACGTCGGGGTGTCCCTTGAGCGCGGCCTCGACCTCTTCGGGGTAGATCTTCTCGCCACCGGAGTTGATCGACACCGAGCCGCGGCCCAGCATCGTCACGCTGCCGTCGGCCTCGACCTCGGCGTAATCGCCGGGGATCGCGTAACGAACGCCCTTGATGGTCTGGAAGGTCTCGGCCGTCTTCTTCTCGTCCTTGTAGTAGCCGACCGGGATGTGGCCACGCTTGGCGATGATGCCGCGCACCCCGGAACCGGGTACCACCTCGTTGCCGTCGTCATCGAGGACCACGGTGTTCTTGTCGATCGACACCCGCGGGCCGCCGGTGTGCGACTGGCCCTTGGCGACCACACTGGTTCCGCCGAAACCGGTTTCGGAGGAGCCGATGGAGTCGGTGATGATCCGGTCGGGCAGCAGCTCGAGGAACTTCTCCTTGAGGCTGGTGGAGAACAGCGCCGCGGTGCTGGCGAGCAGGAACAGCGAGCCCAGGTCGTAGGTGTTCCCCGCGTCCTGGTGGGCCAGTAGCGCATCGAGCAGCGGCCGGGCCATCGCATCGCCGGTGAAGAACAGCAGGTTCACCTTGTGGTCATGGATCAGCCGCCAAACCTGATCGGCGTCGAATTCCGGTGTCAGCACCACGGTTTCGCCCGCGAACAACGCCATCCAGGTGGCCGACTGGGTGGCGCCGTGGATCATCGGCGGGATCGGCAGGCGCACCATCGGGCTGGTGTTCGCGATCGCCCGCTCGGCGTGCGTGTGCTCACTCTCGATGGGCTCGCCGGTGGCGAAATCGGTGCCACCGAACAGCACCCGGTAGATGTCCTCGTGACGCCACATCACGCCCTTGGGGAAGCCGGTGGTCCCGCCGGTGTAGAGGAGGTAGATGTCGTCCTGGCTGCGCGGACCGAAGTCACGCACGGGTGAACCCTCTGCGAGTGCGGCCTCGAACTCGACGCCGCCGTAACTGCTGAAGTCCTTGTCGGATCCGTCCTCGACCACCAGGACGGTCTTGACCTCCGGGGTTTCGGGCAGCACGTTGGCGACCCGGTCGGAGTACTGCCGCTCATGGATCAGCGCCACCATGTCGGAGTTCTCGAACAGGTACTTCAGCTCGCCCTCGACATACCGGAAATTGACGTTGACCAGGATGGCGCCGGCCTTGACGATCCCGAGCATCCCGATCACGATCTCGATGCGGTTGCGGCAGTACAGACCGACCTTGTCGTCCTTCTTGACGCCGTGATCGATGAGGTAGTGCGCGAGCCGGTTGGCCTTCTCCTCGAGTTGGCCGTAGGTCAGCGTTTCGCCGCCGCAGATCAGGGCGACACGGTCCGGGACGGCGTCGATGGTGTGTTCGGCGAGATCGGCGATGTTCAGAGCCACGGAAACAAACTAGAACGTGTTCCATTTCAGTTCAAGTCCCCGCGATCCGCACAGGTGAACGCGGCTCGAATCCGAGCTAGCCCGTCAAGTTCAGTTGGCTCGGTTCCGGTAGCGCCGATGCAACTGCTGACGTGCGACGCCGAGCAGCTCGGCCATCTCGCCCCAGGACAGGCCCGCGGCGCGGCCACCGAGCACGGCGGCGTCGTACCTGGCGCGCGCCTGCTCCAGGTGGTCGGCAGCCGCCCGCAACTCGCGTCGGGCGGTGCCATCCCAGAGATCGGCGATGACGGGATCGTTGCCGGGTCGCCACGCCGGGCGATCGTCGGCTTCGACCTCGGCCGCCCAGCGTTCGACGTCGGCTTCGACCGCCTCGCGCATGGCGATGATCGTGGGATTGTTCTGCCACCATGGCTCGGTCGTCACGGCGAACAGAATGCTGGGCGCCACCGACAGAGACCGGGCGTCAACAAATGATGACGCCGCGCGACGAGACGGCTCAGTCCAGGACGCGGGCACCCGGGGTGAACACCACCGGCATGGCCTCGAGCCCGGAGACGAAGTTCGCCGGCCGCAGCGGCAGTCGGGATTCGTCGGCCAGCCGCAGGTCCGGGATCCGGGCGAGCAGCTTGGTCAGCATGACCTTGAGCTCGAGGCGGGCCAGCTGGTTGCCCATACAGAAATGGGTGCCGAAACCGAAGGCCAGGTGACTGTTCGGGTTCCGGTCGAACCGGAAGCTGTCCGGATCGTCGAACACGGTCTCGTCGAAGTTGGCGGACTCGAACATCAGCATGACCTTCTCGCCGGCCTTCAGCTCGGTGCCGTGCAGTTCGGTGTCGACGGCCGCGGTCCGGCACATGTTCTTCACCGGCGAGGTCCAGCGCAGCATCTCCTCGATGGCACCCGACAGTAGCTCCGGGTCGGCCACCACCGCACCCCACTGGTCGCGATGCCGCAGCAACTGCTCGGTCCCGCCGGACAGCGTGTGCCGGGTGGTCTCGTCGCCGCCGATCAGGATCAGCAGGGTCTCCATGACGATCTCGTCGTCGGACATCTGCTGGCCCTCGACCTCGGAGTTGACCAGGATCGAGAACAGGTCGTCGCGCGGGTTGGCCCGCCGGTCGGCGATGACACCCATGGTGAACCCGGTGTATGCGGCGAAGGTGTCCATCAGCATCTGGATCACCGTCTCGTCGACGTGTGAGCTCAGGCCGCACACCATGTCGTCGGACCACTTCAGCAGCATGTCGCGCTCTTCGGGCAGCACGCCGAGCATGTCGCCGATGACCGCCATCGGCAGCGGGGCGGCGATGTCGCGGACGAAGTCGCACTCACCGCGCTCGATCACGTTGTCGATCAGGGTGTCGCAGAGCCGCTCGATCGAGGGCACCTTGTCCATCACGCGCTTACGGGTGAACCCCGCGTTGACGAGCTTGCGGCGCAACAGATGCGCCGGATCGTCCATGTCGATCATGTACGGCATGCCCGGCTGATCCGGCCGGATGCCGCCGGTGTTGGAGAACAGTTCCGGGTTGCGCTCGGCGTCCAGCACCGCCTGGTAGGTGGTGGCCGCTGCCTGGCCGTTGCGATCCCGGAACACCGGCTGGTTGGCGCGCATCCACTTGTAGGCCGCGCGCGCATTGCCGTCGGAGTAGAAGTTGCCGTCGGTCAGGTCGACATCGGGTTTGGTTGCGGCCAGTGTCTGGGTCATGCGATCTCCTGTGCGTCAGCGAAGGTCATGTCGACGTTGTCGGCCGAGCCGGATATGAAGGGACGTTTGGGCAGCCCGAGGGCGGCCAGCTCACGGGCGTAGGGATGGTCCCCGAGCCAGATCCGCGCGCCGCCGGGCCGGTAGCGCACCCCGGTGAGCCGCGACTCGCCGATGGTCTCGCGGGTGATGCCGCCGGTGTGCGAATACGTCCGGTATTCCTGCTGCGCCGACGTGAACCGGCCCGGGATCGGCAGACCGGGACGGAACTCCATCCCCGCGATCAGCCGGCCCTCGTGGCTGACGTCGAACCCGAACTGGCGGCCGTCGCGAATGGTGAAGTCCGCCAACACCTTCGGGTAACCCCAGATGGTACGGCCGGCCTCCAGCGTGAATTCCTGGTCGACGGGCAGGTGGTGGATGAAGGCACCCGCCGACTGCATGGCCCGGGGTCCGACGTGATTCTCACCCGGCGGGTTGACCATGACGTTGGTGCCGTACTCGTAGTACTGGCCCAGATCGCTGTCGAGATAGTGCATCAGCATCAGCACCACCACCGCACGGTCGGGCCGCAGCCGAAACACCCGCAGACCGCTGTAGTCGATCATCTGCTGGGCCGCATCGGCGTCGACGGCGAACATCGCCATGTGCTGCTGCGCCCTGCGCACCCGCACCGGCATCGTCAGCACCGTGCCGGCGATGGTGTGTTGGGACAGCTCCCCTGTGGCGGTCATCACGCCAATCTAGAGTCCGAAGTGAACAGACTGCAAGAAGTGTCTACACGGTTTGGATGGCCAGCTCGGCCAGATCGTTGATCTGCTCGACCGAACGCGCACCGACCACCATCATCGTCACACCCGAGGCCTCCCAGGCCACGATCTGCTCACGCACGTAATCCAGATTCCCGACAATCGCCGAATCGTCGACCAGCTCATCGGGAATCACCTTGGCCGCTTCCTCTTTGCGGTCCGTCCGGAAGAGCCGAGTGACGTCGTCGACCACCTCGGAATACCCTATCCGCCGGTACACCTCGGCGTGAAAATTCGTGTCCTCCGAACCCATCCCGCCCATGTACAGCGCCAGGTGCGGTTTCATCAGCTCCATGATGGCCGGCCGGTCGTCGGTCACCACCACCTGCGCCGTCGCGCAGATCTCGAAGTCCTCCCGGGACCGCCGCGCGCCCGGCCGGGCGAAGCCCTCGTCGAGCCACTCGTTGTACATCGGGGCGATCCGCGGCGAGTAGAAGATCGGCAGCCAGCCGTCGGCGATCTCGGCCGTCAGCGCCACGTTCTTGGGGCCCTCGGCGCCCAACATGATGGGGATGTCGGCGCGCAACGGGTGGGTGATCGGCTTGAGCGACTTGCCCAGACCCGTCGTGCCCTCGCCCGTCAGTGGCAGCGGGTAATGCGGCCCGGCGCTGGTCACCGGCGCCTCCCGCGCCCAGACCTGCCGAACGACGTCGATGTACTCCCGGGTGCGGGCCAGCGGCTTGGGGAACTTCGCGCCGTACCAGCCCTCGACGACCTGGGGACCCGAGACACCCAGACCGAGAAGGTGCCGGCCGCCGGAGAGGTGATCCAGTGTCAGCGACGCCATGGCGCACGCCGTCGGCGTGCGGGCCGACATCTGCACCACCGACGTGCCCAGCCGCATCCGCGCCGTCTCGCGGCCCCACCACGCCAGCGGCGTGAAGGCGTCCGAGCCCCAGGCCTCGGCCGTGAACACCGTGTCGAAGCCGGCCGCTTCGGCCGCGGCGACGAGTTCGGCATGGTTGGTGGGCGGCTGCGCACCCCAGTATCCGAGCTGAAGGCCCAGTTTCATCAGATTGCCTTTCCCTGTCGATGACCGGTCCTTGCGACCATTGTT